>Ga0315551_10000011_pt1 | contig 143651 bp, 113 predicted proteins | sample SalMarSW160290MG_FD_203678 | JGI IMG/M metagenome (GOLD analysis project Ga0315551, IMG submission 203678) | Salt marsh sediment microbial communities from the Plum Island Ecosystem LTER, Massachusetts, United States - Salt Marsh Sediment SW1602-90 ...
GGACCTAACTGGGGAATTCCTCTGAACCCAGGTGGGGAATTCTTTTGGCCCCAGGTGGGGAATTAATCTGACCCTAACTGGGGAATTATCCTGACCCCAACTGGGGAATTCCTCTGAACCTCGACAGCAAATATACGCCGAAGGCAAATAACGATTAACCAATGGGTATTGACCATTAACTGATAACCTGGTTGGTTAAATTTGTTTGATTGGTTAAAACCCTAAAAAATGATTTCTCTGCCTGCCCTGCACTGCATGGTGCAGGGTGTTTCTGTGGTGAATTCTGTATCGAAATTACGAAAATCTCTTTAAGTTCTCTTCAATTCCCTGTTGATTTACGTTAGTGGGATGGTAGGGAAACCTGAAATAAATGTTTTCTCTGTGGTTTGTTTAAAAGTGCAATTTTTGCACTGCTAAGTGCAGTTTTTGCACGATTTCCAAGTCCCTATATTTTCCCACTTAAGCGTTATTTTTGTGGTTTAGTGCAATTTTTGCACTATTATGAGTAAGTAAACAGTTAAAGTCAGTTATAAATCCTTTATTCTCAATAACTTATAATTGTCAAATCTATGGCACAGTTTATGCTATTATATGAGATACAATGATTATGAAGGTCGTATTTCTGAAAGAGGAGGAGCTATGAAAAAAGTTTTGTTAGTTTGCTTTTGTCTATTGCTTGTAACACAATTATTTGGGGGTGTAGTAGAGAGGGTAATTAGCCTTCCTGAAAGTGAGTTGTTTTTTGGAAAAGAATTTGGATATGATGTTGTGTTTTTGCCTCGTGCATTTTCTGTTGGTGAAATTGGTTCACCTTTTTTACCAGCGGTGAATATAAAAATTCTCATTCCTGCGAATGCAACCGGTTCAAAAGTAGAAATATTATACTGTGAAAAAACGCAAATAAAAGGAAAGTTCAATGTTCTTCCGGAACAACCTCCTGTAATGTTGAACTCAACGGTCGTAGAGGAGTTTGTTGAACCAGATCAGAAAGTCTACAATTCCATTGAACCGTATCCTGGGAAACTTGTTTCTAAGACCATACATACCGGAACAAAATGTGGCTACAGGATTGTGGATTTCTCTGTCTATCCTTTACAATACATTCCGAAAGAGAAAAGGCTTGTTTTTTATACAAAGATGGAAATCAGGCTGAGTTACGATGAGGGAACGCACATGGTTAAGCCGGTTTCGGAAAGACAAAAAGAAGTGTTTGGAAAAACCGTCAGCCAGATAGTGATAAACAAAGAAGATTTACAAAGGTTTGCACCACCGGTGCGTAATGGAAGAGGTCCGTATGGAGATTGGGAGATGGTGATTATTGCACCCAATGATGCAGATATGATAGATTCATTAAATGTTCTTGCTTACTGGAAAACAAAGAAGGGTGTTCAGTGTATGATTAAGAATGTGCAGGACATATATGATGATTACAGTGGCACCAATAAACCATGGGATATAAAACGATTCATTACTGATATGGTTTCTGATTCGGGGACTATATGGGTATTTCTCTTCGGTGATAGTGCAGCCAGTTCTACGGATGGAATAGCCTGTCGAGGAGTATGGTACACGGATGGTACGGATCTGCCAACTGAAAGATACTTTGAAGACCTTGACAATAACTGGAATTATGACGGCGATACAAGATACGGGGAACACACCGATGGACCTGGTGGTGGAGAATTGGATTGGTATGCCGATTGTTATGTAGGCAGAGCATTTCCACCTGCTGGAAGTGAAGCAACTACGGGCAAATATGTAAGACGCATACTCTGGTTTGAAAAAACACCCGCGGCGGATTTTGCAACGCAGGCAATGTTTTCCTCTTGCGAATTATTTTCTTCCAGTTCATACGGTTATGCACGAACAGATGATATGGCAAGCCACATTCCCGGTGGGTGGTATATGCCCGGTCAGGCAAATGGACATCCGGGGTTCGAATATCTGCAGGGTGTCAATGATTACCCGGGGGACCAGAGTTTTCTGCAGAGTGAACTCAGCGATGGTTACGAATTCTATGGTTCATCTGCTCATGGAAGCTATAGTGTTTTTATGGCAGATTATAGTACAAATAGCATTAATACTACCGAAATAAGCGATTGGTTTGACCCGGGAATGAGATGTGGTATTTTTACTGCAAATTCCTGTCTCTGGGGTGGATTTGACCAAGCAGATTGCTGCGCCGAGTTCCTTTACCATTTTGGTATGACCGGCGGTGCTTGTAACTCCAGGTCGGGATGGGGATATGATTCCAATTATCTCCCGTACATACATTTGCTAAGCGATGGAATCTGCTGGCAGTTCTTTGTTCAGGTGTTCGACAACGATGTTTATCATCTCGGCGAAGCGGTCGCTGCGGTTAAGGATTATTTTGCTGGGGATATTGGTGATGATTACTGGAACTGGTGTCTCAAGGAATATAATACTTATGGAGACCCTGAACTTCCTATGTGGAATGCATCGAGTGGACCACAGACTTTTACCGTAACGCACGCAGACACGGTAAGTGGTCCCAGTTTTTCCATTGATGTAACCGATGCATCAAAGGCACCTGTTCTGAATGCACGCGTTTGCCTGTGGTGTAAAGCAGAAAATACATTATGGGCAAGGGGCTATACCGATGGGGCTGGAAATGTAACAATATCGGTTAATCCTACAATAGACGACGATACAATGTGGGTAACGGTAACAAAGCACAATTATATTCCCTATGAAGGATTTGCCATAGTTGACTATACTTCCATTTGTTTAACTGCGTTCGAGGTTACTGCTAACAAAGGGGGAGTAAAGGTATACTGGCGGACGGAGAGTGAAGTAGACAATGCGTATTGGGTAATAGAGCGAGCGGTTGATTTGAAGGGTGAATGGGGAATAGCAGGGACGACAGAAGGTCAGGGGACGAAGCCGACGCCAACGGATTATGAGTATATGGATAAGGCGATAGATAAGGATGGGGAGTATTATTACAGGTTGGTGAGTATAGATGGTGGTGGAAATAAGGAGACATACGGGCCGATAAAGGTAAAGGTTAGTGGATTTGTGCCCAGGGTATATGCATTAGGCAAGGTATATCCCAATCCATTTTCTCGGCAGTTGGTAATAAGTTATGACATACCTAAATCAAGCAATGTAAGTTTACGTATATATGATGTAAGTGGCAGAGTAGTGAGGACACTGATTAATGGTAAGAAGGCAGCTAACTATCACAGCACAAAGTGGGATGCAAAAGGGGATGGAGGAAAGTCAGTGGGCTATGGAGTATACTTCCTGCGGATGGATGCGGGTAGTTACACGAAGACACAGAAGTTATTGTATGTGAGATAGGGTAAGGACAAGTTAAAAGTGAAAAGTAAAAAGTTAAATCTGAGTACAGCAAGCACATAAGACATGAGACCGAAGACCTAGAACCTAACAACTGAAAGGCGAAATTACGAAATTACGAAATTGGAAATTGGGAATATGAGATTGCTTCGAGAGTCACACACCCCTAAATCCCCTCTTATTAGAGGGGACTTCAAGCACTCGCAATGACAAGTCTGGAGGTGTCATTCTGAGTAAGCAGCAGTTATTAACTCTGGAAGAATCTAAGATTTTTAATTGCTAACAGAAATGTTTAGTCAAGGAGGAACAAAGATGAGGAAGAACACATTCGTTATGCTTTCAGTTTTTATTTTTCTTCTATTTGTGAGTCAATCTGTTTTTAGCGAGACTATCAGGTTTCAAGGAAATTGGGGAAATCCTGGTGTTAGCTTAATTTCTTCATCGAATCAAGGTGTCGAGATAGTATATTCTTTGCAAGAAATGAGTCTCGATAAAATGACGCTCGAAGGTGAAGAGATGTATAATATCTCTATTCCAGGTGTCTGGTTGCCCAATGATGAAGGGGCACCGAATCTTCCCGGACTGGGGAAATATGTTGCCTTTCCACAGGGGGCTACAGTGGAGTTGCAGGTTGTAAGTGTCCGAAAAGAGGTTTATGAAAACATAGAAATTGCACCTGCTCCTAATATTCCTCTGGATATAGATGATTCACCTCTGGTTTATAAAAAGGACAGTAATATATACACTAATAATGCATATTATCCTGTTCAACCTGTAAAAGTCTCAAAACCGATGAAGATGAGAGGTGTTGATGTAGTCGTTCTTGGAATTACGCCGTTTCAATATAATCCTGTTACGAAAGAATTGATTGTGTATAAGGATATTCGTGTGCGGCTCAATTTTGTTGGAGGTAATGGTCATTTTGGTGAAGACAGATTGAGAAGTAAATGGTTTGAACCTGTCTTGTCAAATAATATTTTGAACTACAAAATTCTTCCTTCGCTTGATTTTATAGATTTTACCAGAGTTAATAATCCAAGGGCAGGTGAGTGTGAATATATCATAATTGTTCCTGACGATGCTAATTTCATTGCCTGGGCTGATACAATCAAACACTGGAGAATGCTTCAGGGAATTTTGACCGATGTGTATACGATTAACGATGTGGGAGGAAACACAGTTACCGCAATAGAAAACTTTGTCAATAATGCATATAACACCTGGAGTATTCCGCCCGTTGCCGTTATCTTACTTTCAGACTATGAGAGTTCTGGCAAGGCTTATGGTATTACTTCTCCGGATTACGCCCATCCATATTCTGGTCGTTATGTAACCGACAATACCTATGCAGATGTGGATGGTGACAAGTTACCCGATATGAACTTCGCAAGAATAACTGCTCAGGATAATGCAGATTTAACGGAGATGATAAACAAGTTCCTTGATTATGAGCGAGATCCACCTACGGATGCGGGCTTTTACGACCATCCTATGGTAGCGTGCGGATGGCAGACAACGCGATGGTTTCAACTCTGTACCGAGATAGTGCGCGGTTTCTGGGATAATGAACTGGGGAAAAATCCGGTAAAGCAGTATAAAGTATACGACGGCACCCCTTCTGTTGGTTGCGCCTGGTCAAGTGCAACAAACACAGCCACTGTTGTCAATCATTTTGGTCCTTCTGGTCTGGGATATATTCCTGCAACAAATCCTTACACTTATGCGGAATGGGATTTTGGTTCGGCGGCAGGTATAAATACAGGTATAAATAATGGTTGTTTCATTGTTCAGCACAGAGACCATGGGGGAGAATCAGGATGGGGCGAGCCGTCTTATTCAATAGGGGATCTTTCAGGTTTAAGCAACACAATGCTTCCTTTTGTATTTTCTATAAATTGCCTTACAGGGAGATTTGATATTGCCAGTGAGGTTTTCACCGAGCATATGCACAGGATGCAGCATGGTGCACTTGGGTTAATTGCTGCGACACAGGTTTCATATTCGTTTGTAAACGATACATATATATTCGGGCTTTATGATGGTATGTGGCCCAATTTTGACCCGGCAAACGAGTTTTCGAGTCAGCAAAACACATTTCTTGTTAACCTTCGTCCTGGGTTTGCAAGTGTTTCAGGGAAATATTATCTACAGGCTTCCGGCTGGCCCTATAACTCTGGAGATAAGAATATTACATATGACCTATTCCATACTCATTGTGATGCTTTTATTACATTGTTTTCACAAATTCCAGTTTCATTCAAGATTACTCATCCCTCAACGGTTCCTCTGGGACCAAGCGCGTTTACTGTAACCGTTATGGAAAATGATGGGACAACACCTGTAGAAGATGCTCTTGTATGCTGCTGGTGTGAAGTTGACAAGGCAATGTGGGTAAGGGGGCATACAAATGCTTCGGGTCAGATAACTTTGAATATCAATCCAACTCAAGCAGTAGATTCAATGTGGGTAACAGCAACGAAGTATAATCATTTCCGTTATCAGGATTGTGTTAAGATGGCTTCCGGTGCGCCGTCTGTGCCGGGTTTGTACAATCTATTCAACTATGCCAGGGATTACACTCAAATGCCTACGCTGAGCTTTTCATCTACAGACAATGAGGGAGACCAGATAGAATACGAGGTTTCCTGGGATACGGATCATTTATTTGGGAGTCCATCAAGTGCTGTCACAGGTTTGTATGATAGTGGAGTAACGGCGACTTATACATTTTCTTCGCCGCTTATAGATGGAAGCACATACTACTGGAAAGTCAGGGCGAGGGACCCGGGTGGTTCGAATTACTGGGGTGGTTTCAGTGCAGTAAGGAGTTTCACAATAGGGACTTCTCTGCCCTCCGCCACTTGCACCTGGTATCAACAGAAGGGCACACAGTTTAGTGATGACTATCTTGTGGATGTAGCAATAGAGGGAGATTGTATTATTTTGCCATCTGCTGGAGGGGTTGTGACTGATACGATATTCAGTGAGGATTTTGAATCAGGTCTGCCTGGTAACTGGACAGTGATAGACGGAAATGGTGACAATTACAAATGGAGTGTTGGAACAACAGGAGATATCGGGTCTTACACTCCACCGAGTTACGGCACACAGTATGCGTATTATTCGGATGATGATGCAGGTAGTGGCACAATAAACACTGATGAGGAATTATTGTCACCGCATATATATATACCGAGCAATGCAGACAGCATTGAGTTAAGGTATGGGTATGGATTCAGGGTATACCAACCCGGGGAGACTTTTGAGGTAAAGGTGCGTTTTTACAATGGCAGCTGGGGTAGTTGGAGCACTAGAGCGACATATACATCAGGTGTTAGCGGGACAGCGAGTCTGGATTTGACTGCTGACCTACCTGTTGATTCGGTCCAGGTTCAGTGGCTTTATCATGATGAGACATCGTCAAGTCACTGGGGATATGCATGTGTTACGGACAATGTATATCTTGTTCGGAAGAGGATATTGAACAATACAAACGGCAGCATTACAGGCACGCCTGTTGTGTTTGACGAACTGAACGATGTTTATGCTCGTGCAGCTTGGGGTGGTGTAATCTGGGATAAGTCCCTTCCTGATGATTCCATATCGGTGCAGGTTGAGTATCTTTCCGGTGGAGTATGGGCATTGGTGGGTGATGGTGTTTTACCGGGTAATTCCAGTGAATTTTTCACTATTACAAAGAGCGGAACATTATCAATTAATGGGCTTGACCCTGTGACCTATGATACGATAAGGGTATTGGGTCATCTATATCGAAAGCCTGGTAAAGCATCTACTGACCCATCGCTTCTTTCCTGGGAGGTGGGAAATCTTACAGAATTAAGTGTGAGTTTAACAGAATTCGGAGCGTTATCAGATAAAGCTGGTGTAAAGGTATACTGGCGGACGGAGAGTGAAGTAGACAATGCGTATTGGGTAATAGAGCGAGCGATTGATTTGAAAGGTGAATGGGGAATAGCAGGGACGACAGAAGGTCAGGGGACGAAGCCTACACCGACGGATTATGAGTATATGGATAAGACGATAGATAAGGGTGGGGAGTATTATTACAGGTTGGTGAGTATAGATTGTGGTGGAAACAAGGAAGTATATGGACCGATAAAGGTAAAGGTTAGTGGATTTGTGCCCAGGGTATATGCATTAGGCAAGGTATATCCCAATCCATTTTCTCGGCAGTTGGTAATAAGGTATGACATACCTAAAGCAAGCAATGTAAGTTTACGTATATATGATGTAAGTGGCAGGGTAGTGAGAACACTGGTTAATGGTAAGAAGGCAGCGGACTATCACAGCACAAAGTGGGATGCAAAAGGGGATGGAGGAAAGTCAGTGGGCTATGGAGTATACTTCCTGCGAATGGATGCGGGCAGTTACACCAAGACACAGAAGTTATTGTATGTGAGATAGGGTAAGGACAAGTTAAAAGTGAAAAGTAAAAAATTAAATCTGAGTACAGCAAGCACATAAGACATGAGACCGAAGACCAGAGACCGAAGACCTAGAACCTAACAACTGAAAGGCGAAATTACGAAATTACGAAATTGGAAATTGGGAATATGAGATTGCTTCGAGAGTCACACACCCCTAAATCCCCTCTTATTAGAGGGGACTTCAAGCACTCGCAATGACAAGTTAAACAGAGTAAACTAGGTAAAGTGTGTAAAGTAAGTGAACTATGTAAATGAAAAAAAGGAGGTGATTTTTTGTGAAGATTAGAAGACTACTTTCGATTGTGTGCGGTATGCTAATACTTCTTGTTTTTAATGCATACAGTCAGAATATTATTCTCGGCTCGAAGTTAATGGGCACAGAAGTGCAGCCCTTCTATGCTACTTTTGGTGAGCACATAAACAGTTTTACCGTTGCACAAATTGGCGAGTATGCTGTTCTTACAGCATGGGCAACCGATGGAAGTTCGGGCGAGATTTTCCGAACGAAACTCCGTGGAATGGAGGTAGATGGTTTTACACCTGCTTCGGGTCTCATAGACCAGTTCATAATTGCAGGTCCCGATGGAAACGGGTATGTGCACTTAATAGCGCATTCTTCAAGTGGTGAGTCCGATACTATTTTCCGCAGTAAATTGGTTGGAACAGGTGTCAACGATTTTACCGCACCAGTAGGAGAATATGTCAATGTGATTGACACTCTTCTCGACCTGGCGAATGGTTATGTATATCTTGGTGTGTCAACCATACTCGGAATCTTTGAAGTAACAGAATTCCAGGCGGTTCCTAAAAGGAACTATGTGCTTCTGAAATGGCGAACGGAAACCGAGCAGGGAACTTATCAGTGGTTGGTGCAGAGGAAAGAAAAAGGTGGGAATTATGTGACCGTTGGAACTGTCGAAGGTCAGGGAAATGTTTCGCAGCCCGTTGAATATCGCTTTGAAGATAAGGCTGTGTCTTTTGGAATAGGATATTTCTACAGGCTTGAGAAGCTCGACCTGGGTGGCAATTCCTCGTATTTCGGACCTCTATTTGTCGACCTTTCCAGGACTGATTTTCTTCCTCGAAAGATGTTTGTAGCACAGAATTTCCCGAACCCGTTTGACAGAATGACTACCATCAAGTTTGGTATTCCGCTGAGAAACAAAGATGATTCTGCCAGGTTGGTTGTCTATGATGTTACGGGAAGACTGATAAGAACACTAATCTCAGGAAAACTTGAACCAGGTCGCTATTCGATTGCCTGGGATGGAAAGGGAGATAATGGCAGAGAAGCGATGAGCGGAGTATATTTCTGCAGGCTTAGTGTTGGCAGCAAACAGGCGACAAAGAAAATGCTTTTAATTAAATAAATGGCAATAGACATTAGGCAATGGGCACTATGAGAAGAATATGGTCAATAGATTGGAAGATTTAAGGATTTATAGAATTTCTACTAAATACTCAGTAAACCGCGTCATTGCGAAGGACGAAGTCCTGTGGCAATCTCATATTGACAGTGACATAATGAATGATAATAGGAGATTGCTTCGCATAGTTGGAGCAAAGAACAGCAGCTCGCAATGACAGCATTCGGTAAAACCACTAATGCCAATTGACCAAACTAAGAAGGGGGTGTAGAAGAATGAAAAAGAGTACAATTTTGGTGGTGGTTGGGATTGTTGCGTTAGCCTTTTTGCTTATGGGTTTTGTAGGACAGGCAAAAAAGGATGCGAGTGCAGCGCCCACAATAGAAAAGCGTATTGCAGCCCTTGAAGCGCAGATTTCTGAACTGAAGGCGGAACTTCGAGGTAGCCGCAGGCTTCAGCCTGCGAACGAGGGTAGTCGCAACCTTCAGGTTGCGAAGGGGAACGAAAAAGGCAGTATCAGTGAGGGTCCGGGTCCCGGACCACAACCTCTCGTTTGGACCGAAGGTCAGAGAGCATGGACGGAAGATGGTACAAATATGTGGACGGCAATTCCCTATAAGGTTGGGATAAATACTATTTTAGCACCAGCCTTTGACCTTGACATAAATGGTGATTTGTGTGTCAGAAATGGAATAAACGATGGAGCAAGTTTTGGATCGGCAAGCGATGTACTGGTCTCTGATGGAGCAGGTGGAGTTCAATGGGGAACAACACCCGGAGGAGCTAACGGATATATCTGGAATCAGTATGCTGCACCACAGTCTCCCGCAAGTTGGTGGATAGACGGAAAAGGAAAAGCTGTAAATGCAACAGCCAGCGATACCGCTCTTATCGGTATTGAAACGGCAACAGGAAGAGGTGTATTGGGTCAAAGTTCACCTGCCGCAGGTAGTGGTGTAGGTGTTACCGGGATTGGAGGGTTTATGGGCGTCGTAGGATGGATTCAATCGAATTCAACTGTTGCAGGTGCCCTGGGGTATTACGACAACATCGGAGTTTTCGGACAGAGCAATGTAAGCGGCGGAGCAGGGGTTTTTGCTCTTGGTTTTGGAGCTGAAGGTGTCTATGGAGAAACCAATTCAAGTACGAATTTTGGGGTCTATGGATACAATGCTGCTATTGGCGGAGACGGTGTGTTTGGAATCGGTAATGCCCCGCTAGCCGCAAGTTACTGGGGTGGTGCTGGTGTGTCTGGCAGTAGTGATGATGTTGGTATTTTTGCGCATGGCTCGGCAGCTACTTCACATGGATTGGTCGCAGTAGGAAATGGTGTTGGGGCCTGGACTATGGGAGGAGGAGCTGGTGCTGCAATTACAAGCTCTAATATTGGCGTATATGCTCGTGGTGATGACACTGCCGATAGTTGGGGTATCTATGCCAGAAGTTCCGGGTCTAATGGTGTAGGTGCTTTTGGTGTGTCCAATTCAAATCCAAGTTGTGCTTTGGTTGGTGTAAGCGCTGGAGCTGGCTGGCATACCATAACGGGTGAAGATTGTGGTCTTACTGCTAACGGACTCTGGTGTGGAGGTATGGGTTGGGGAGATGACGTCGGTACAGGAAGAGGACTTGTAGGTATTGGCGATGCCACCAATCTACCTTTGGGTATCGTCACGGCAAGCGGTTCGGGTGTCTGTGGTTTTAGTTCAGACCATACGGGGGTTTTTGGCTGTAGCGATAATAACGTAGGTCTTTGGGGTTATACTTATAGCACAACATATGCTTGTATCCAGGGAGGCTCAAGTTCACTCAATACAAGTGGATTACTTGCTGTCTGTAATACAGGTTACAGAGCGGTTGAAACAATTGGCGGAGATAACTTAACTGTTGGTGAGTATTCTATGGGTGTTTTTAATACCCCCATTCAGAATGGCGACTATAATGGTTTGTATGTGGGTGCCAATGTAGTTGCATGGGGTTACTGGACCCATTTAAAATCATCTAAAGGCAAAGACATTTCTACTGCTGCTGTATTATCTCCAGATGCAAATGTTGTTCTTTCTGGTACAAGCGAACTTAGAGATGGTAGAGGAGCAGTTACATTCGATGAAACATTCAAGGAATTAATTTCATCAGATATTCCGGTAAATGTTATTGCAACTCCAACAGAGGAATGCAAGGGTGTCTACGTTTCAGATGTTTCAAAAAATGGTTTTAACGTTAACGAACTAATGTCCGGTAAAAGCACTGCATCGTTCAACTGGATTGCAATTGGAAGAAGAAAAGGTTGTGAGGAAAGGCGTGTTTATGCTGAGAAAGTCTTGAAGAGCAAGATAGCCTCTAAAGAAACTACCGTAAGAGCTGCTGCTACCGTAAATACTGTAACTAAGAAAGAAAATGAGGTCAAAGAATTTAAGGTTAAAAAGGTTACTCCTCGGGGGAAGAAAGCTATTAACCTTGAAAAAGAATCGCTCAAAGACAAAGAACCTTTGAACAAGGATATGTCCAAGTAGCAGAGAAAAATTCCAGTCGGGGTGCAATTCATCCCGGCTGGATGAAGAACGGAAAAAGGTAAACGGAGAAGCGGTGAAATTGAGAGAGGTAGCCGCAGGCTTTAGCCTGCGAGGAGTATGAGATTGTTTCGGCAGAAATTAAGGAAGAACACTTGCAATGACGAACTGAACGAATCAAACGGTCTAAACGATCCAAATAGCATTGCCAATTACCAGTTATTAATTACTAATTACTTTTTTGTAAGGAGGTTTTATGAGTAAAAAGACAGAAGACAGAAAAAAGAATGAAAGGAGGAAGTAATATGAAGAAGGTTGGTCTTACATTAGTTGTGCTTATGGTGCTTGCTGCAACGCTTTCATCAAATATGAATAACAAGATGGTCGAAAGAACAAAAGTAGCTACTGCAAAGCATTTTGAGAAACAAAGGGCACCATTTAAGCTGGAAGTCCGGTATGCAGAAAATAATGTTCCAGCTCCTTTGCTGGAACCATTCAATGTTCCCTGGAGTTCAGCAGTAAATGTATCATCAGCTAATTCATCCAATCCCGATAGAGATGTCCATATTGCTCACGGTTCGGACGGAAGTATCTGGCTTTCTTGGGATTCCAACGAAGCCCATTACCAGGCTGCAATTGCAAAGTCGGACGATGATGGAGCAACCTGGGATGTGAGGTACTACGGGCACGCGAGTTATGACTTTCAGTATTCTTGCATAACAATAAATGATGCAGGATACCTTCGTCTTTGGACAACAATAATTGGTGGTTCTTACAGCAATGATATTGCGTGGTTACAATCAGCAATTAACTGGCCAAATGATATTGACAGCCTTGACGGTTGGTATATTTTTAACCCGACTGCTACTGAAAGACACGATCCAGAGGGGACAGCTTGGGGGGGGGTAGATAGTATTAGCGGGGAAGAGCTTATTGGTTGGACAAATAAAACGCCAGACTCGGGAACAGATGTTGATACAGTGGAAATATGGTGGTCTGATGATTGGGGACATACTGGTTGGTCAAATGTTGGGCTTGGAAATGCCGATGACTATAATGGAATGAGACCCACGGTTGCTGTCTGTGTTCCAGCTGATACTTTCAGGATGATAGCATTCGAGACGGATAGTTCAGGGCGCTACGGAGTAGATTTCTGGAGGATAGATTCGATAAATGCAAGTGTTTGGTTCCACGGATGGTCCACCTATCACTTTGTAGGGACGCGATGCCCTGCCCTGACCGGGGAGGATGTTTACTCGTATATTGGTTATGAGATAGATGACGGAAGTGGAGGTTATGACCTTTTGTTCAACTATTCTGCGGATGCCGGTGATAATTGGTTGGCGAGCGCCTTCTATCTTGCTCAAACCACGAGCGATGAAAGACATCCAAGACTTACCAGTGTGGGGGCAAGGGTTGGAGCTACTTATGCTTATGTTGGTGGAGCAAATACAACGAATAGATTCAACTATTCCGATGCATTTGGGCAGGAAGGAACCTGGGGAGCAGAAGAAATCATTACTGATGGAACAACAACCGAAGATGGCGTTCATTGCGCTGCTGTTATGTGGTATCCAGCCAACAATAAATGGTATGCAGCCTGGTCAGACACGAGGACGGGAGCAACGGATGTGTATTCCGCTTATAGAGAAGCAGGGAATGCACAGATAATTACGGACCCACCAACTCCAGACTCGTTTGTTTATTTTAATTACGGCTCTAAAGGATTTGGTACGCTTAGCTATATCACAAAGTATTGCGAACGAGTCTATAATCCGGTATTAAGTGAAGGCGTTCTGGAGAAAATGCAGAAGGCAGGAGATGATGATTTGATAGGTGCGCTCATTACGATGAAAAAACAGGTTTCAACAGACTATCTACTTGCGATGGCAGCACCTATGAAACGCCAGGAGGCAAGGGAGTTTGTCTGGAAAGAACTCCGGAAGTATGCAGACAAGACACAGAAGAATTTGCTTGCATATCTCTACGAAAAACAAAGCGAAGGTAACGCAGCAAGGATAAGTTCCATTTTCACAGGAAACCGCATTGGCGTGAGAGCAACCAAGGATGTAATCAGTGAAATTGCAGAAATGTCGGGTGTCGGCTGGATTACACCCGAGGTTCCTGTTTCTCTGCTTAACGACACAAGGATGGACGCTGCAGGCGGCAATATGCAACCCAGAAGCGTTGAACCAAACCTCGTGGCTATAAATGCCGATGCAGTCTGGGCAAGCGGTTATACGGGTTCAGGCATAATAGTCGGGCAGTTAGATACAGGTGCCAATCATGCCCATAACGATTTGAACGACCATCTCTGGAGCGGTGTAGGTTATCCAAACGGAGGATATGACTTTGAAAACGGAGACAACGACCCGAGTGATAATAATGGTCACGGAAGTCTCACTGCTGGCTTCATATGCGGTGATGGAACAAATGGTGACACGACTGGGGTTGCACCGGACGCTACAATTATGATTTTAAGAACAAATTCGAATATTGATATGCATAATGCAGTGGACTTTGCTTTATCAGGAGGCAGTGGAGCAGGTCAACCTGCGGATGTGCTGCAGTCATCGGTAGGATTTGAAAGAGATCAGTTCACAACAGCTGCTAATTGGGAGAATATGAAGAACGAATTCAGAGTGGATGCCATAGATGTTCTGGCTGCGGGCAACTGCTGGACTTATGCGGCAGGGAATGGAAACAGTTTTGTCGGTGGACACTACAATGTTCCCGATGATATAATAGTTGCTGCAAACTGTCCACCACCCTGGCTGCATCCCGACCAGACACTTGTAGGAGGAAAAACCGCTGTCATAGCAGTAGGTGCAACGAATAATGCAAGGTCAAGAACCACCTGGTCAAGTTATGGACCCGCAGAATGGGATAATTCTTCCTACGCCGATTATCCCTATGCTCAGCCCTTTAATATGGGATTGCTTAGACCCGACATAATGGTGCCGGGTTCAAACCTAACTTCTCTTGCAAGGATAGGTCAGGGATATTCACTCGGAAACTCTGGTACATCTTTTTCAGCACCACAACTCGCCGGTGCTGTTGCTTTGATGCTTTCAAAGGATGGGAGCCTGACACCTGCAAGGATAGACAGTATTCTTGAGAATACTACAAGACCTGTAATATCGAGCGACCCTCCTGGAAAGGATTCACTTAACGGTTCAGGGTTTCTCGACATCGAAGCAGCCTGTCTGGGTATTGGTAACGCGCAGAAAGCAATACTTCTCGTTATCAACGATTCCAAATCAACGGCGAATTTAATCGTAAATGGAATGACTCACAAACAACCGTGGGTGGTTAAAGTCAGCCCGACATCGTTTACCGTTGCGCCTGGTGATACATATCCCGTTGATGTCTGGGCAGACACAACCGGTCAGAGTTTAACCCCAGGACTACATTATGATACACTGTTTATTACAACGAATTCCGAATCAAAGACGGTAACTGCCGTAGAAGTGAGACTGCAGATGGGACCCCCGACCAACATAGAGATGACAAGTCTTACTGCAACAGGTTATGTGGAAAAGATTGCATTAAACTGGAGAACCGAAAGCGAATATAATGTAGAAGCATGGCAAATTGTTCGTTCCGAAGTAGCAGATGGAGATTATACTATGATTGGAATGCTGGCTGGTAATGGAACGACTTCACAGCCGCACAGTTATTCTTTCACTGACTCAGGTGTTTTAGGAGGCAAGAGGTACTATTACAAACTTGTTTCAATTGACAATATGGGAACTACAATATATGGACCCGTTTCTGCAGTCGCAAAAGCAGGTCATGTAATCAGTTCTCTCGCTCTTTCTTCTAATCCTGCGAAGAACGTTGGGATTAGATTTAATCTCTCCAAAAATGCCATGGTTTCACTTAAAATTTACGACATTACCGGAAGGCTTGTAAGAACACTGGTAAACGGAATATTGAATCCCGATGCTTACAATATTGTCTGGAATGGCTCAAATAACAATGGTAAACATACAGGGTGTGGAGTTTACTTCATTAAGATGGACGCAGCAGGAGAGAAATCGACGCTCAAAGTCACGCTGCTCAAGTAAGTTTGGTTATTTAGGAAAGAAAAAAGCGGGGTCCAGAGGACTCCGCTTTTGCTATGAGAATTTAGGGACGGAGGATGTAAACTGGTAAACTTTTGTTAGGTATTATTTTGTTTTCTTTGATTGTTTCAACTCCAGTAAGAGTAGTTTTGCTCCGATTTTTTTGAATATTTTTTCTGCTCTATTGAAGTATATCTTTGAGTATCTTTTGCTCCCTTTTTGTCTATAGATTTCTGCTATGTTCATACAAGATATGCCCAATTCCCTCTTGTAACCTATCTCATCAGAAATAGAGAGATCTTTCTTAAAATAGCTCAGAGCAGTGTTGAGTTTATGTCTTGTGAGGTATATCTGTCCTATGTTGCCACAGGCTATTGCAATACCCTTCCTGTAGCCTAATTCTTTTGATATAGAAAGATACTTTAACTGATATCGTAATGCTTGCTTCAGTTTTTTTGTGTTCAAGTAAACACGTCCTATGTTGCCGCAGGCTATAGCAGTTCCTTTTTTGTAGTTTATCTCTCGTGAGATAGATAGATATTTATTGTAAAAGTTTAAAGCTTCATCCCAATTGGATTTTTCGTGATAAATAAGTCCAATATTATTGTATGCCATAGCGATTCTTCTTTTATAACCAATCTCCTCGGAAATACGAAGATCTGTCCTATAAAAATGCAGAGCAGTATCCACATCACCCTTGTTCCAGTAAATAACACCAATATTCCCATATGCGATAGCCATATACATCTTATTCTTACTTTTTTTGCATATAGAAAGAAATTTTTTGTAGTATTTCAATCCCATTTCGAACTTACCCTGTATTTGATAGATTGATGCAATATTGTTAAAAGCTACCGCTCTTCCAGTTGTGTCATTCATATGTGAATGGAGTTTTGCTATTTTCCGATAAATATCCAGCGCCTTATCGTACTCGGACTTATTGTAATTAATATTTCCCATCAGATTCAAGGTTCTCACATAGATTTTGGGGCAGTTTTTTGTTGTTATCTTTTTTAGTATTTCACTGCATAAGCACAAGGATTTTTTGTAGTCACCCCTTGCTTTCATAATCAGATCTGCAAGCTCAACCACAATATCTGCAAATCGGGTGTAAGGAAACAGTTGACGTATGATTCCAATAACCTTGTGGCAGTCTTCAATTGCTTTTTCAAACTTACCCGTGAGACCATAGACGCTTATTCTACCACTATAAGCTCGCTTAATAAGAGATGTTCTTGTATTATGATTTGTGAATCCCATAGGTATATGGGTGTCTGACCCTTTTTATTTGCTTTTTTCCAGGTTTTCGTAAGATTCGATTGCTCTTGTAAAGAATTCTATTGCCTCTTCGTTAGCATAAACACGTTTTGCCTTTTCACCTGCATTGACGGAGTAAAGGAGCGATTTGTCAAAATCCTGCCCTTTATAAAAATGATAGGACAGCAGTCCGAGTAGTTCTTCTCTCCTATCTTTCAGTTCGTTCTCAATAAAAGTGCCTGTTTTCTTGTGTAGTTCTCTTCTTCTTCCATAGGAAAGGGTTTCATATGCAACCTCACGTGTCAGGATGTGTTTGAAGAAATATTTGAGCTGTTTTTTCCCCTTTTGTGGTTTTATCAAGTCGAGGCGTTGTAGATTTTTGAGTGATTTCTTCAAAGGTTTGGTATCAGGGTAAATACCCTTTATGATGAAATCGTTAAACTCTCTTCCAAGTACAGAAGCAACCTGAAGCACATCTCTTTCTCTTATATCGAGTCGGTCGATTCTATTCAATATTACAGCCTCTACAGAATCTGGAAGTTCTAATTTCTTAATGTCTCCTGAAAATTTCCACTTTCCCTTTTCCTCAACCACATATTCCTGTTCAATCAATGATTTAACCAGTTCTTCTATGTAGAAAGGATTTCCCTGTGATTTCTCAACGATTATCCTCTTAAGGTTAACAGGGATGTCTTTGATATTCAATAGATTCTTGAGAAGATTCAGGCTATCTTCTTCTTTCAGTTCCTTTAGTCTTATAAATGTCGTGTATTTTTTTTCAAGAAATTCCTCTTTCTTTTTAAGAGGTCTGAAAATGAGTGTAAGCAGAAAAGGTTTATCTTTCAAATTTCGAGCGATATAGTTTGTTAATTCCAAAGACGCGGAATCTGCCCAGTGCAGGTCTTCTATAATTATGCAAACGGGTTTTGTTTTTACTGGCGATTTAAGTAAATCAAAAGTAATATCGAAAATCCTCTGTTTTCTTATTTTTGCGTCGAGGAATTTCGTAAGCGATGTTTCAGGATAGGAAACACCCATAAGCTCTCCTATTATGGGGAGCCAATCCTTTAATCCCGGATTAACCGACATCACCGCTTTCTTTATCTTATGCTTTCTCTCTTTTGTTGTATCTTCTGGAAGAATATGAAAGAAATCTGTAAGCATATCAACCCAGGGATGATAAGAAAAAGCAGTTCCAAAAGAGACACAGTCACCTTCGAAAATTGTATATTTCCTTTTCTTCAGTTGTTTTATCAATTCCTGTGTTAACCTTGATTTTCCAATTCCAGCTTCCCCAGTAATTGCGATAATTTGTCCCTTTCCCTGTTTAATTGAGCTAATTGCCTTTTTGATTTTTTCAATTTCCCGGTCTCTGCCAACGATTTTTTCACTTTCAGAGAGCCATTTTGATAGTAGAGACTCATCGACCGTCTTTTTCTTAAGGATTTTGTAAAGTCTGATCTTATCTTTTTTACCTTTAACTGTTTTAAGTGGTAAACATTCGTAATTAAAGAATCCATATACCTTGTTAAAAACTGATTCACTTACCAAGATTTCATTTTTTCCTGCGATGGATGCAATACGAGCGGATAAATTGACTGTATCTCCCATAACCGTATATTCTCTTCTTAAGTAAGAGCCAACAGGTCCAAAAAACATAAATCCACCGTTTATTCCAATTTTTAAATTTAATCCTTTTGAGACTACAAAAGGGTTCGTCAACATTTCGTATGCAAAAAAGGTTGCCCTTCTTTCGTCATCTTCAAGTGCAAAAGGAGCGCCAAATACTATGATTGCACGTTCACCTTCGGGAGCGACATCGAGTTTGTTCATGTATCCACCATATTTTTCGGTTGTTTCATTTAACGTTCTATAGAAATTGGCGAGGAGAGAAGATGCTTTTTCCTGATTTCGCTCGTATGGAATTCCCGAGAAATATAGAAAAACAGTGGTTGCTTTTCTGTGTTCTCCATCTTTTGGGTCAAAAGTTGGTTTCAGGTTTATGCGTTCCGTAATCCAATCGGTCAGATAAGAGTTCAGTGACTCCATTTTTGAAGAAAGATGTTTTTCACTTACTTCAGGTATTGCCTTGTGTATTGAAGGTCTTTTATAAGTGGCAGTTTTTTCTTTGCATTTCCACAATTTGTTGCTAATTTTTTTGAATTCCTTAGGGGCAAATTTCTGGAGTGCGGAATTCGTGATTATTTCACCTGCCTTTGCATCATCGACAATCCTCACCGAATTCCGTGCAAATTTACCGCCGAGAAAGAAATTGTTATCAAGATCTTTCAAGAAAGCTTTTCCTGATGAGATTGATATGTGGATTCTGACGCGAAAAGACCCTTTCTTTGTTTCGATTTCCCTGTGTTTTCTTACAAAATCTATTGCCTGTTTTGCCGCTTCCAATGCTCTTATTTCTTTTGGTAATTTCCCGTCGTCATCTGAGAAAATTGCAAGGATAGAGTCACCTCCGAAGTTAAATATATCGCCTCTCCAGGAAAGGATTATTTTTATAAAAGGTGCAAAAAAGTGATTTATTACTTTTGTTACCTCCTCAGCACCTTCCTTCCCAAGTTTCGCCATTTTCTCGCTCATTCTCGTAAAACCAGAGATATCTCCGTAAAAAAGGGTGAGGGGAACACACTTTAGGTCCGAAGTTCTCTTGTCCTTCATTATTGAATCAACAATTTTCCTGGGGAGAAAACTTGAAATGGTTGACATTCTTTTTTTCTCTTCGTTGGAATGTTTGATTTTTTCTGTTTTCGTTTTTTTAACCGGATTTTTGCTTCTGTAGTTAACTTGTTTTTTTGACATTTGAACTCCTTTTTACAAATGTTGTTTTTCCATTGCCTCTATCTCGCCTCTTGCAAGTTCTGCTTCAACAGATTCTGGATATTCAATGATTATTTTCTCGAACAAATTTTCTGCCATCTTTAAATTTTTTACTTTCTCCATATATAGAAGTGCTGCCAAATAAAGGGATTTTGGTGCAAATAGACTTTCCTTATTCTCTCCGAATATGCTTTCATAAGATGATATAGCTTCGGTTGTTTTTCCCATAAGTGCGTAAATCTTTCCTTTTAAAAAAAGGAGTACACTCTCATCTTGTTTTTCGGTGAACCTGTCGAAAGAAACATTGATTAAATGGATCGCATCTTCAAACTTTTCTTGCCATATCATTTTTTCGATGTTGCTGACTGTAGAAAGCAGATTTTGCCTTTTGCCCAATGTTTCGATGAGCATTACACGTTCAAGGGCGTTGTTTGAATATTCTTTATCGAGACCCCTTGATACCGCAGTTAGGTAATTTTTTTTCGACTCTTGGTAGGCTTGTGCAAGAAATTGCAATTCTGCTTTGAGGTAAATTGAGAACGGCAAAGCGGAGTTTTCAAGGAGTTTTTTTGCTTTGTCAAGGTTATCGGTTTTTATGTAAGCCGATGTAGCAATCGAAAGGATTTTTCTCTGATTTAAATTTCTACTACCGTGAAGAAGCGGTTCAATAGCACGGAGACCTTTTTCGAATTCTTTCTTGCCATCGATGAGAATTTGTGCTTTTTCTATTAAAGCGGAATCTTTCAGTGTCATGCCCTGCTCGAGAATTTTGTCAAGTGATTTTATGGAGTTATCGTATTGTTTCAATTTCTCGTATGTGTGAGCTTGAAGAAGAAGTGCTCTTTCTTTTTCTAAGGGCTCGACACTCTTATTTAATATCTTGTTCAAAGATTCTTGTGTCTCTGCATAGTAACCTTGAGTGAAGCACAAGGTCGCAAATTGCAATAGTGATGGTGTGTCCAGGGAACGAATCAAGAACTTTTTTGCTTCTTTGATTTTTCCCGCCTTTAGAAGTATTTCACCCGCAAGTTTGTCATAATAATTATCTGCTTTGGCAATTTTTTTCAGTTCATCCAGAACTAAGTCGTCTTTTTTTGCAAGGTATGCAATTTCCCTCATTACCCATTCCTTCGCCCTCGGGGCATTCCTGTAGTGGAGCAGAATCTCCTTTGTGGCATTTTCATAGTTGTTTTCAATCTTATAACACAAGTATAGTTCTCTTGCAAAGCGTTCTTTACCATATTTCCCCCTCCCGTCGATAAAGATATTTATGGCTTCATCTGTCAATCCCATCGAAAGAAAAATATTGCCTGAAAACGAAAAACTATTTTCACTTTCACCCTCATTTTTGATAATTTCCTTTATTACTCTTATGGATTCGGTTTTATTGCCATTTTGCAGGTGTGCACGCCCTAACATTGCGATTAGTTCTTTTCTTTGTTTTAATTCTTCACCGAATTTTCCATATTCTTGAATGATTTGTTTATATTTTTTTACTCTGTAAAGAAGTTCTAAGAACCTTAATGCCGTGTTTACATCAGTCGGATTTTTCAAGAGATAGCTTTCATAAAGGTCTATTTGTTTCTCCACAGGAATTTGTTTCCGCGGGACTAAAAAGGCGTCTGTTTTGCTGGGTAGCTTTTGAGAGTTTACAGCCTCCGAACTTAGAAACAGGTAAAAAAATAATATTAATGTAAAATACTTGTTTAACATTGTTAATTATGTTTTCTTATATCTATGTTGAATCGTAATGCAATATCTTTTACGATTCTCTTAACATACCTTTGGATATCCCCTGCCACTTTTCTATAAGTATCGATGTTTTGGCCAATTGGATCAAGTATTTCACCATGTTTACCTGCGAATTCAGTGAGTAGAAAGGTCCTATCTTGTAAGTTTGGCTCCAGTTTTAGAATATGTCTTTTATGCAAATTCTCCATACATAGAAATAAGTCTGCATCTTTGAGGATTTTTTTAGTGATGCTTTTAGAGCGGTGATTTCGAATACTGTAGCCAAGTTCGGAGATTGCCAGGATTGCGTTTGGAGTTGCAGGAAAGCCAGAATTTTGAATGGTTCCGCAGGAAGAAACAGAGACATTTTTCAAGCCTTTTTGTTTTATTAATGATTTGAGAATTCCTTCAGCCATTGGGCTTCTGCAGCTGTTAGCTGTGCATACAAAAACGATGTTGTAGACGATTGAGCTGTGAAATCTGACTTTCGGTACGATGTATTTCTCGATTGTTTGGATACTTAGAGCACCCTTTCTTCGTAATATTGGCGGATATCTGGAAATGTCAAGAACAGTCGAAGGCGTTCCTTCCGGAATATTGTCGTCGGTTAGTATTAGGTCTACATCGAGTCCAATTTTTTTATGGGTTTCGGCAGGTATTCCACCGGAAACATTCACACTTGTTGTAGCTAAAGGCACGGAGCATTTCTTTATAAGTTTCTTCAAAAGTGGGTAATCGGGTACTCGAACGCTGATTGTGTTTTTCCTGCCCGTAAATTCGGGAAATGTCCCCGTTTTTGCCTTAAATATAAGAGTGAGAGGACCCGGGATAAGATGTTCGATAATTGTTTTTGATGATTTAGTTAGTTCTTTAACATAGTTTTTTATTTCGGATTTTTCGGAAAGGAACATCACGAGCGGCTTATCCCTTTTTCTCTGCTTAATCCTATAGATCTCTTTTATCGCAGCACTGTTGTTAATATCGCAACCAATCCCATAAACCGTGTCGGTTGGGAAAATAATTATACCGCCTTTTCTCAATACACGAATTGCTTTCTTGATACTTGATTCATCTGCTTTCAGGATATTCGCTTTCATACTTTTTTATAGCATAATCGGAGTAAAAAAACAAGCATGAATTTCGCTAAAAGGAAATTGTCACGTATTGTGTCAGTTCAGTGCGTCGAAAGGTACAACTAGGGGTCTAATGCTTTACCTTTTTTACTTGACAATAGAGTTAAGTTAATATAAAATGTTTTATATGTTAAGAAAAGAAATTAATATGATTGATTGGAATTTAAGGAGGAAAGAATGTATTTTAAGGTGAATAAGGATGTTCTATTACAGAAGCTGCAATTGGTTGCGAGTATCCTTCCTCAAAGAGCGAGTTTACTGGTTTTGGGAAATATTAAAATAAACGCAGAAAAAAAAGGCGTTAGCCTGAGTGCAACCGACCTGGACATCTCACTTGATAGTACAATGCAAGCTAATGTGGTTGAAGAGGGGGGTATTACCGTTCCTGGAAAAAGATTCCTTGAGACCGTTAGGGACCTACCTGCTTGTGATTTAGAGTTGAAAGTTATGGGTGATTTCGTTGAATTGAAATACTCGAAGGGTATATATAAAATGCCAGCAATTCCAAAAGAGGAATATCCTGAAATTCCTGAAATATCAGGTAAGAAATTTATTCCTATTCCATCTGGTCTTCTTAGAAATGCGGTACAGAAAACCTCGTTTGCTGCTTCGAAAGAACCTGGCAGAAGGGCGCTTTCCGGAATGCACTGGAATATAGAAAACAAAGAAGCCAATATGGTTGCTACGGATGGTAGAAAACTTGCTTTCTACAGGTGTCCAATTGATAAGGATGTGAGTTTAAAAGTAAACATTCCCCCAAAAGCGTTAAAAACCCTTATAGGTTATATCGACGATGATGAACAGGAAATCAATGTGAAATTCGATGACAAGAAGATAGGGTTCTATCTTAAAGATACGACTATCATTGCACGTCTTATAGAGGAGGTTTTCCCTGATTATAAACAGGTCATACCCAACAACAACAAGTTGATACTCAAGGCAAGCAGGTCAGAGATGATTAATGTCCTTAAAAGGGTTTCAATATACTCAGACAGCACAAGCCATCTTGTCAGTTTTGAAGTTGAACCGAAAAACCTGAAGGTTTATACGGAAACTGAGCTTGGTTCCGGTGAAGAAAATTTGACCTGTGATTTTTCTGGCAAATCCGTTTCGGTCAATTTCAATGCTTCATATCTCTCTGAGATTTTGCGGAACCTTGATGATGACAATGTAGAATTCAGGATAGGAACATCTAAAACAGCTGTTATAGTAACACAGAAAAAGAAGGGTGACGAAGAGTTGACCTATCTTTTGATGCCAATAATTACATCCTAATGCCATTACTTGCCATATCTCTTCCTTGCTTGTTCTAGAATATCTTTCTCGTAGGGAGTTAATCCATTAAGCCCAACTTTTGACAGTTTTCTCAAAACTTCGTTCACTTTGTCTTCAAGTTCTGTGTCATCGACTTCAATGTCTGCTTCTTTCCCGTTTTTGTCGACAAAAACGAACTTCTTCCAGAATCTTTGTTTCCCCTTTAAGAACTTCAGATATAAAAAACCTACGAGAATACCTCCAAGGTGAGCTAAATGAGCAATGTTATCCTGGGAGCCACGGAGTGCTGAGATGAATTCGATTGTTCCGAAGATGATTACGAGAAATTTTGCTTTTATGGGAAAGAAAAAATATAGATATATATACCTGTTGGGGAATGTAAGAGCAAAAGCAAGTAAAAGTCCGTAAATAGCCCCCGATGCTCCTATTGTTGGAACAAGTGAATTGTGTCTGGCAAGCATATATACGAGTCCTGCTCCAATTCCAGTTATGAAATAGTACTTAAGAAATTCGTTTTTCCCCCACCTTGATTCGAGTTCTGATCCAAACATCCAGAGCACAAACATATTGAAAAAAAGATGCCAGAAACCTCCGTGAAGGAACATGTATGTTATTGGCTGCCAGAAATAGTATTTTTTTATTGTAAGAGCAGGAACCAAACCCAAAATGTAGATTAATTTAGGAAATAAAAGCTGCCCAAAAAAAACCGCAATATTTGCAATTACAAGTATCCTTACAACGCCGGAAAAATGTGGTCTTAAAAAATGCGATTGAGTTCCAAACTTTTGATATCTCATAATAGATTTTGATATTTGTTAATTATCAAAAGCAACAATTCAATATATACAATAAACAGAGATTTTGCAAGGAAAAAACAAGCGATTCTGTGAGAATCTTAGAAAAGATATCCTAATGGAAAAAACTTGACAACAGGCAATTTTATTATTATATTGTTTTCTGTTATTTGTACGATTATTACGAATGAAACCTGAAACTTAAAAACGGGAGGGAAAATCGGATTAATTAAGGATGAAGATGGGAAGTATTTAGCGGATTACTTCGGTAAGTTTAAGCAATCCGTTAATATATTCTTCTTTAATTCTAAGAAGACAAATACGAAATACTGCATCTCGACAAAGGAAATTTTGAGCGAATTGACGGATATATCGGATAAGGTGAATCTTAAAGTGATAGATTTCGAAGAAGAAAAAGAAACCGTAAAGAAATATAATATTAAGTTTCCTCCAGCAACTGTTTTGCAATCTGATAGCGATCTGGGTCTAAGATATTACGGTATACCGGGAGGGTATGAATTCAGTACTATCATAAATTCTATTGGCATGATTGGGAAAAATGGTGTTGAGCTGTCAGAAGAAACGCACAGGAAACTATCCCTTGTAAAGAAAAAAGTTGAAATACTGGTTTTTGTGACACCTCCGTGTCCTCACTGTCCTAAAGCTGCTGTAAGTGCTTATAAATTCGCTTTCGCGAATGAAAACATTGAAACGAGTATAATAGAAGCAAATGAATTTCCTGATATATCGAGAGAATTTAGCGTAATGGCTGTTCCGAAGATAGTAATAAATAAGGGATTTTCCTTTGAAGGGGCATATCCCGACGAGATATTTGCGGATAATCTAATTAAGGGGATTGGTTAAAGGAAAGCGAAAAAAATGATGGACATACAATTTCCAAAGGACAATGCGGATTTAAAGGATAAAGATAAGGAATTTGATGTTATAATTTTGGGTGCAGGCCCCGCAGGTCTAACTTCCGCAATATACACTTCGAGATCACTACTAAAGACATTGATAATTGAAACGGGTGTTATTGGTGGAGAGGCGGCGTCGACGGAATTGATAGAAAATTATCCTGGATTTCCTGAAGGGGTATCTGGAATGGACCTTACCGATGGAATGAAAATGCAGTCCGAGAAATTTGGCGCAAAAATAATTATGACTTATACAAAGGAAGTGAATCTAAAAGGGAATAGGAAAGTTGTAAAGACAGATGATGGTGTGTTTTCCGCAAAGGCAATAATAATTGCAACGGGTTCGTCACCCAGGAACTTGAACATACCGGGAGAAGAGGTGTTCAAGGGAAGAGGAGTTTCATACTGCGCTACATGCGATGCTCCGTTTTTCAAGGATAGAGACATAGGGGTTATTGGGGCTGGAAGTTCTGGGATTCAGGAAAGTTTATACCTTCTGAAATTCACGAAGTCGATAAAAATTGTAGAGTTTCTTCCCCATATGACTGCCGAGAAAATTCTGCAGGAGAGAATAAAGAAATATGAGAATGTGGAGTTTTTTCTAAACCATACACTGAAATCAATTAACGGGAAACAGATGGTTGAAAGCATTACAGTGGAGGATAGGAAAGTCGGGACGGACAGCGTCCTTCCGGTTTCAGGTGTATTTATTTATGTTGGGCTAAGACCTAATACGAAGATTTTTATGGGATCACTTAAACTTAATGAAAATGGGTTTATTATAGCAGATGAGAATTTGAGAACTTCTGAATCGGGTGTTTTTGCCGCAGGTGATGTAAGAGAGAAAACACTCAGACAGGTTGCAACCGCAGTTGGGGACGGAGCTGTTGCAGCCTTTTCAGCCAAAGAATATATCGAAGGCAAATCATCCACAGACTAAAGTTTTTGCAAAGACAAGTGTATTAGGTGAAGGAGAAAAATGGAGGTTTTTGAATGGACATGCAAAGGAAACACAAAGTTATAGTTTTTTCGACACAAAACTGTCCATGGTGCAGACGAGTGAAACAATATTTAAGGCAGAATCGAATTGTGTTTAAGGATGTTGATGTCTCAAAAAACAGGAGTGCGGCAGCGGATATGGTTAGAAGAACGAGACAAAGCGGTGTTCCCGTTGTTCTTATTGATAATAGACCTATCGTAGGTTTCAATAAGCCAATGATTGATAGACTTCTGGGTATAAAGTGAATATTTGAAAGTGGAAGGAGGTGTTGTGAAAAAAATAGTCGCCTTTTTTGTTATATCGTTTCTCTTTGCGCTATTGATTTCGAACTGCTCGAATGATGCTCCCAAGGAAAAATCTGGGTCTGGTTCAGGAGAAAAAACTGAGGGAGCAGAACAAAAGTCTGCTAAGAGAGGTTCAGCGATCGATTTTACATTGAAAGGATTGGATGGTATTGAGAGAACTTTAAGCATGCAAAAGGGTAGTGTTGTTGTGGTTGATTTCTGGGCTACCTGGTGTCCTCCTTGTAAAGTTGAGATACCGTATCTTAAGGATATATACGATATATACAAAGACCAGGGAGTTATTGTTTGGGGAGTAGGGCTTGATAATGATGAAAAGAAGCTAAGCAAATTTGCCGAGGATTTCAGTATTAATTATCCAGTGCTTCTTGGAAATAGGACTGTTGCTCAACAATACGATGTTCAAGGTATTCCAACAACTTATTTGTTCGATAAGAATAACAGAATTGCTTTCAAACACGTTGGATTTGCTGCGGGGATGGAGAAAGATTTCGAAAAGGAAATCAAGCAATTGTTGAATGAATAGTTAAGTTTGTGACTAAGATAAAAAAGTTTGTTTTTTCTGTATCGCTATTTGTGCTTTTCAGTAGTGCCCTTGGAGCAAGCGCATTTGTTGAATTGACTTCAGGATACAACATAGCCTATGGAAAGTGGCGCAACGGATTTGGAAACGGATTAGTTTTCGGTGGTTTGACAGGATTTTCCTTTTCCGAGTATTTGAATCCAGCTGTGGGTGGATTTATCGTTTTCCCAAAAACCGGAAAGGTTCCGGAACAAGAATACAAAAATACTTATGAAACAGACTATGTTTCTCTATTTACAGTTACCGGTTTTTTCTATATAGAAAATAGAATGGAGTTTGCATTATCTGAATCGGTAAAATTGTCGGTCGGTTTCGGTTTAGGTATTCTTAATCAAAGAGATTATGTCTCCATCGTTTACAATAATTTCGAGAGTAGCGATAATTTTTCCGGGTTTGGATTCTATTTTGGTTGGGGAATCAAAAGAAGGTGGAGATTTTCCGTTTTCGACTACGTTAATCCGTTTGTGAACTTTTATTATTCACCAAATAGGGTTTACTACCATGTAGTAGATCCGAATTTCAAAGGACGCGATCTATATATTGCAGATGAGAAAATTGGAATTATAATAGGCATATCACTTATCAGTTTTGGTAAAGAGTGATAAATACTTACCTTATTTCTCCCCATAATGGGGAAGACTAAAAGAAAAGTTAATGAGGGTAAAGACATTTTGTATGAGATTAATTCATTTGTGACAATGGAATATTCGTAATTCCAGTGGTCCTTTATAACGGGGAAAAAGGAAGTTATGTGCGTAGTATCAATAACTTTCGATCTTAGGAGAATTATTACTAAGACATTCTTATTGATTGTAGCTGCTTTTTTTGTGCTCATTACTGGTTGCAGTTCGGCAAGATTTGCCTCTCAAGGTTCATCTGTTAATATCACATCAGGGGAGAAGGAGCTAAGAAAAAGTTTAGTCATTAAGGCGCTGCAGTACAGAGGTGTAAAATATGTCTACGGTGGAGAATCGCCTCATGGTTTTGATTGTTCTGGGTTTGTGCAGTTTATATATAAGAAATTCGGGATAGACCTGCAGAGGACGGTAAAACTAATGGAGACCCAGGGCAAGTGGGTAAAACGGAAGAAGCTTATTGCAGGAGATATTGTAATATTTCATAATCCAAGACATGTAGGAATCTACGCCAGTAAGGGGAAATTCGTTCATGCATCATCTTCACGAGGTGTTGTCCTCGATAGATTGGACAAGGAATACTATAGAAAAAGGTTTGTTGGTGGAAAAAATATTATTTCAGGTCTTCAGCTTTGACTGTTCTTATTTGCCCTTGGATGAGCTTTCATATAAACTTTTTTTAATCTGTTTACAGTAATGTGTGTATAAATTTGTGTTGTTGAAAGCGAAGAATGTCCAAGAAGCTCCTGTACCGATCTGATGTTAGCACCCCTTTCCAAAAGATGGGTTGCAAACGAATGTCTGAGTGTGTGTGGACTTGATTTCGCAAGATGTGCAACTTTGTTTATTAAACTGTTAACGATTCTCTGGAGACTCCTTGTAGAGAGTCGCCTTCCGTTTTTGTTAAGAAACAGAGCCTGCGTGCGATAGTTTTTTAGAAGTTTGGATCTAACATTCAGATAGTCACCCAAACTGCGCAATGTTAGTTCACCTAACGGTAATATTCTTTCTTTTTTGCCTTTTCCCAGTATCCTGACATTGTTTCTTAGAGTACTTATACAGTCAAGATTCAGATTACATAGTTCACTTGCACGAATTCCCGTACCATATAGGAGTTCGAGAATTGCCTTGTTTCTAATTTCTATTGGTTTGTCAGATACAGGTAAATTCATCAAACATTCTGCATCCTTTTGTGTAAGGAATGATGGTATCCTTTTTTCCTTTTTGGGTGTTTTTACGAGTTGGGCGGGATTATGCTTGATGTAGCCATATTTTTTTAGGAATTTGAATAAGGATTTAACGGAAGCTAATTTTCTTTCTGCAGAAGATTTCTTAAAACCACCCCTTAATAATGAACCTATAAAGTTTCTAATGTGAATGAAGTCAACCTCTGCAATATTTGTTAAGCTACACTGCTCTTCGAGATAGTCTACGAACTGGGAAAGATCGTTCTGGTAAGCTTTTAGAGTATAATTGGAAAAATGTTTCTGATTCTTAAGATACAAAAAAAATTCATGGAGCAGAGGGACGGAGGATGTAAACTTGTAAACTTTTTTTTTGATCAGATCTCTCCTTTTATTGTTTCTAATAATTGTTTTGGTATGTCGTACTGTCGAGATCGTCGATATCTATGTGCAATAGAAGCATATCTAACACCAAGAAATGTTGATATTTCTTTATAGGTTAATCCAGCTTCATCCTTTAAGAATTTTATTAGTATGTCTGCCTTTTTTGTAGTATTATAAGAACGGTTGCTTAAGAAATTCTCAAGATGTGAAATATTGTGGTATTTCTTATATGTTTTCAATATAAACTTTGCTGACTTGAACGCAGATACCATATTTTCTTCTTTTTTCCTCATACGAGGATGTTTGTTTGTATTTTTCTTTCTTCTATTAAATTTTTGCTCAATTACTTTTTTGAAAGAAGGATTACCAATGTAGTAACAGAATCTGTCTTTTTTGGGTTCAATCATAATTGCTTTACTTTCCATAATTGACTTGGCAAATTGTCTCTTATTACGCGACATTTTCTTCACCAAGGAAGCGTCTATGAAACTGCTATCCGAAGTGAAATAGCTATTAATGCTGGACCATTTATAATCGAAGGGATTATCAACAATTCCAGCGCTGTAAGGATTTACTAAAGTATATTCAATCACTCTATAGAGGTAAGTTTCGTTCTCAACGAGAATGGATTTGAATCTATCTTGGAAAAGATATCCTTTCCCTCCATTTTTTTTGCGAAAGAAATTTGCATAACTTCCGTTCAAAACTCTCATAAAATCACTCATTCTTCCTGAAGTATTACATAGAACCAGATGGTAGTGATTTGACATAAGACAATGAGCAAAAATGTTTAAGTGGAAGACGGGGGTATTCTGTTCCAATAAGTCTGTGAATTTCTGCCTGTCGCGATCATCAAGGAAAATATCAGCCTTATTTAGTCCACGACTCATTATGTGGTGATATGCTCCTCTATATGTAAACCTTGCGGTTCTCATTTTTTATTAGAGTTTCTTATTTGGCGAAGTTTACAAGTTTACATCCTCCGTCCCTATATGTTGAAGCCTATAGGTTGAAGTAGAGTTTGTATTCTGTCGGGTTTACGGTCTCTTCTACTTGTCTTATTTCCTCTCTCTTAACTTGGAGCCATTGGTCAATCAAAGTATCATTGAATACCTGTCCGTGTTTAAGAAATCCTCTGTCTTTATCCAGAGATTGAAGTGCTTCCTCCAGGGTTTCCGGGATTTTTTCCAGATTTTTGATTTTTTTACTGTAAAGATTGGTGTTCGAAGGTTTACCCGGATGCGTTTTATTTTTTATTCCATCCATCCCGGCAAGAAGTAATGAAGAGATAAGCAAATATGGATTTGCGGTTGCATCTGAGATTCTGAACTCAATGCGGGTATCAGAACTACTATTCTCATACCCCGGTATTCTTATCGCAGCGCTCCGGTTCGCAAGTGAATAGCCGAAGTAGATTGGTGCTTCATAACCAGGGATGAGTCTTCTAAATGAATTAGTGGAACCGCAGGCAAAACCTGTTATTGCTCTCCCATGTTTCATTATACCGCCGATAAAATGCATTGCTATCATACTTAAGTTCTCTGTTCCTCCCCTGTCAAAAAAGAGCGATTTTTTATTTTTTTCGAGATAAAGATGTACATGCATTCCATTCCCTGAGGTGAAGTTTAGTGGTTTAGGTAGGAAGATTGCAACTTTTTCACGCCCGAAGCAAGTATTTCTTATTATGTATTTGGCTTTCAAAATGCTATCTGCGGTAGCGAGAAAGGGATTTGATAGAATTTCGATCTCTTGCTGCGATGGGCCTCCTGATTCATGGTGATGATAGTTGACGGGAACACCAGCATTCTCGAGGTTTGCTGAAATTTCGGATCTCAGTTCATAAAACCTGTCAAAAGGTTCTTCTATGTGATAACCATTACCTTTATCTATACCTGTCATAGAGTTGTTATCACTGCTTAGGGTTTCAGCTGAAGTGGTTTTAAAATAGGAAGTATTTATACTTAAATCAAGTGTTACTTTATCGAAGATGTGGAATTCGAGTTCCGGTTTTGTTTGAAGATTGTCCGCTAGGCCACTGTTCTTGAGATATTTTGTTGCCTTTTTCGCTACAGCTCTTGGACATAGAACATGAGGTTTCTTTTTTTTGCATTCGAACACGTCGCAAATGAAGGCCAGAATTTTATTTCCTTTCACTGTGTCGACAAAAGAGGTTCTCAGGTCTGGGATTATCACTGCATCTGAGTTTTCTACATTGCCAAATCCCTTTAAACTTGAGGTGTCGATACCTTCGCCTTGGTCGAACGTTTTTTTACTGATTCTCTTTGCTGGAATACTCAGATGATGCCATCTTCCTTCGAGGTCAGAATATTTGAGTTCTACTTCTTCAATTTTATTATTCTTAATAAATCTGGCTACACTTTCGTAATTTTTTAACATCAATCCTCCTACAGAATTGGTAGGTCATGTTTAAGTTCATATGATGTTATATGACTTCTGTATTGTTCCCAGATTCTTTTTTTGTTTTCTATCAAAGTATTAAATATGTGGTTTCCGAGTGCTTCCCTAACCATTTCACTTTTTTCTGTTTCTTTTATTGCTTCGTTAAGACTTCCAGGAAGAAGCTGGATTTTCTTGTTTTTTATTTCCTGTTTGTTCAAGGTATAAATATTCTCTTCATTTGGTGGGGGTAGTTCAAAAGCATTTTCTATGCCGGAAAGTCCTGCTCTAAGCATTACTGAGAATGCAAGATATGGGTTTGCTGCAGGATCAGGGCTTCTGTATTCGACCCTAGTTGATTTCTCTTTACCCGGTTTATACTGCGGTATTCTTATTAGTGTGGAACGATTTCTGCATGCCCATGTTACATAAACGGGTGCTTCGAATCCCGGCACGATTCTCTTGTATGAATTAACCCATTGATTTGTAACCAAAGTTATTTCTTTTGAGAATCGAAGAAGACCTGAGATGAATCTCTTTGCATTATGCGAAAGGTAGTATGGCTCTTTGTCTGAAAAAAATTCATTTTTATCGTCACTAAAAAGTGATTGATGTGTATGCATTCCACTACCGTTTGCACCAAAAATCGGTTTTGGCATAAAACTAGCAAAATAACCATTTTGTTGCGCTATTTCCTTTACAATATACTTAAATGAAATAACATTGTCAGCCATTCTCAATGCTTCATCGTATCGAAGGTCAATTTCGTGCTGGCTTGGTGCTACCTCATGGTGAGAATACTCAACGGGAATACCCATTTCCTGCAATGCAATTATAGTTTTTCTTCGGAGTTCATCTCCAATATCTGGCGGAGTAAGGTCGAAGTATCCACCGCGGTCTAAGACTTCAGTTTTTTGTGAAGAAATGAAGTAGAAAAATTCCATCTCGGGACCTACATAAAAACTGAAACCCATGTCCTTTGCTTTCTCAAGGTTTCGCTTAAGGACATATCTTGGGTCGCCTTCATAAGGAGTTCCATCGGGATTCTGTATATCACAAAAAACCCTTGCAACCCTGTTTTTCCTATCTCCCCACGGAAAAATCTGCAGTGTCGTAAGGTCAGGTTTTGCCACCATATCACTTTCATGAATTCTTGTAAATCCCTGGATGGATGAACCGTCGAATCCCTTACCATTTGCTATTGCGTCTTTTAGTTCATCGATAGTAATGGAGAAGGATTTTGCATTTCCAACGATGTCTGTAAACCACATTTCAACGAATCTTACATTTTTATTTTTCAGTTTTTCAATTATTTCCATCCTATCCTTCTTTTCTAAGTCTCGCTGGTAAAATCCCAAGTTGCTTTCTATACTTGGCGATGGTTCTTCTTGCAATTTTGATGCCATCTGTTTCAAGTTTTTCAGCGATTTCCTTATCCTTAAATGGATGTTTTTTTTCTTCGTTTTCCACCATCGTTCTTATTTTTTCCCTCACACTCCTTACTGAAATATCCCCATTGTTCGAAGTCGTAACGCTTCCACTAAAGAAAAATTTAAGCTCAAGAAGACCTCTCGATGTGTCTATGTATTTACCTTGTACAATTCTGCTAATGGTTGATTCATGCAGTCCTATTGCTTCCGATACCCTTTGCATTGTTAGAGGGACCAGTTTTGAGACGCCTTCCTCAAAAAATGCTTTTTGCTTTTCTACGATGTAATTAGTCACTTTGAGAATTGAATGTCTCCTTTCTTCAAGACCTTTCATCAGATTAACAGCAGAATTCAATCTCTGTTTAATAAATTCTTTCTCCTCCTTGAGAAGATTATTCTTTTGTTCAAGAATTTCTCTGTAGTACGAATTTATCCTAAGGCTTGGTAAAGTCGCCTCATTGATTATTACCTCGTAACCATCGTCTAAATCTTTCAGTATCAAGTCAGGTATGATGTATCGAATTCCTTTATCTCCAAATCCACGGAGTGGCTTTGGGTTAAGCGATGAGATTACAACGACCGCTTCCCTGATCTTAATTTCGGAGACTCCAATTTTTCTTTTTATCTTGTCGAATTTTTGTTCTCCAATTTCTTTCAAGAAATTTTGGACAATGTTGACTTCCACGGAAGTTTCCGTATATCCATTCTGGTACAGTTGAATTGTCAAACACTCTTCGATATTTCGTGAAGCGATGCCAGATGGATCAAAGGTTTGCACCAATTTTAATGCTTCCAGGACATTTGATTCGGATGTATTCAAAGCTTCCATTATTTCTTGAACGTCGGTGTCAAGGAATCCACTTTCATCAAGAGAATCGATGATGTATTCTCCTATTGTACTTATCTCATCGGACATTACGTTAAGATGTAGCTGTCCAAGTAGATGGTCTCTAATTGAAGGTTTGACTACAGCAACTTTTTCAGGTATGGCGCTGTTTATATACTGCTTGGGTTTATATGAATAATCATAGTCTCCTTGAAAGAAATCTGTCCAATCAATTTCTTTGAATTCTTTTTTTGTTTCCTGTTCCTGTTGAGGTTGAGAGTTTTCTTCCTCCGTTGATTCCTGCTGTTCCTCAAGCAGGGGATTCATTTCGAGTTCATTTCTTACTGTCTGTTCGAGTTCCAAGTAAGGCATCTGGAGAAGTTTAAGAAGCTGATATAATTGTGGTGTTAAGACCTGTTTCAAGGCAACTTTCAGTTCAGGTCTAATTGCGTTCATAGTGTGAATTGTTCTCCCAAGTAAACTTTCCTTGCTTCCTCGTTTTTTGTCAACTCTTCGGGCGTTCCTTGGAAAAGTATTTTGCCTTCATACATTATGTAGGCTCTATCAGTGATTTCGAGAGTTTCGCGAACGTTGTGGTCGGTTATCAGAACTCCAATACCCCTGTTTTTTAGTTGGTGAACAACATTTTGAATATCCTGTCTTACAATCGGATCAATTCCCGTAAATGGTTCATCAAGCAAGATGAAGGCGGGATCCGTGACTAGAGCTCTCGCAACCTCTGCTCTCCTTCTTTCTCCACCTGAAAGGGTATATGCTTTCTGCTTTGAGAGTTTATCAATTTTCAGTTCTTTTAGCAATTTGGTTAACTTGTCTTTTCTTTCTTTTTTTGTTAAAGGGAGCATTTCAAGTATTGCCAGGATGTTTTCTTCAACCGTCAATTTTCGAAATATGGATGCTTCCTGTGGGAGATAGGAAATCCCCAGACGTGCCCTTCTAAACATCGGGAGAAGTGTGATTTTTTGGTCGTTGAAGAAAATATTACCTTGTTCCGGTTGAATAACTCCAACAATCATGTAGAATGTCGTAGTTTTTCCGGCACCGTTTGGTCCCAGCAGTCCAACAACTTCGCCCTGATGGACAGCAAAGGTAATTTCGTTCACAACTGTTTTTCCTCTATAGCTTTTTACAAGTTTTTCTGTTCTTAAGGTATTATTCACTCTTTTTCTCTTTACTTAGCACTTTTCTATAAACACCAGATGCATTGCCTTTTACAACAAGCCTTTCGACTTCTCCCTGGGTAAAGTATATGGTTATGGAATCTCCTGATACAGTATTGGAACCTCCCTCGGGAAGATTGTATTCTCCCTTAGCGTTTTTTGTTGCAGTTGTTTTGACTATTTTTCTTTTTTTAAGAAAGACTTCTATTAACTCACCGCAAAGAGTGGATTTGTTCTGTTGTTCGATTGACGGTTTTTCTTTAAGATAAATCATATCAGAATTTTGAAAGTATTCAAGATAACCCGCTTTTGCCGTGATGCTATCTTCGACGACCTTAACATTTCCCGTGCAGGACATAAAATTGTCTTTTCTCCTAATTTTGAGTGTGTCGCCTGATATTGTTATGTACTTTTCTTTTTCCTTGAGTTTCAGCATAGGATTTTCCGTCAAGAAACCCTGTTGCGTTAGGAAGTCGTATTCACCATATTCACCAGAAACTTCAGTATTCTGTTCTTCGTCTATCAAAACCACATTTCCGCAGGCTTTCGAGGATTTTGTTTCTTTGAAGTAGACAAGAGAATCTGCTTTTAGGAGTTGTTTATTGTCGAGAACTCTCACACTATCATTTGCAACCGCTTTTTTCTCTTGCTTGAAATATTTTGCCTTGTTCGAAGTGATAATTGTTCCCTCGTCGAGTATCTTAACATTTCCAATAATTTCTGCTGTTTCGTCTTTTTCGTAAGCATAACCCTCTTCGCCTGTTATTATCGTTTTACCGTGAACGATTTTTAAGTTTCCTATAAGGTGACTTACGCTTCCTTTATCATCAGCCTGTTCATCAAGAGCTACTTTGGTTGCAGTAATCACATAAGGTTCTGTGTCGCTACGTGTAAACAACTCATCAGGATCTCTTACGAAAATGATCGAGTTAATTATCTGCAGAAGTATTATAATATTCATAGTTATTTGCTATTTTGACTTTCTTCGTTTTCCTTAACATCTTTAGAAACGGCATTAAAATCCCTTTTTATTTCTATATGCTCAAGGTTTGCGTCGCTTTCCATTCCTTTGCCTGTTATAACAGAGTTTTTCTTGGTTATTTCTACTTCGTCGTCGGTAATTATTTTTTTTCTCTTGTTATTCCATCGTAGGTTGTCGGTTTTTAGTTTAGTACTGTCGCGGGAGGTCACTTCGACATTATTAATTGCCTTCATATCACCGCTCGGTGAAAATACAACGCCGCTGTCAGCCGTTAGGGTCGAATTGTATTTTCCTTCTGCATCATAGAAATCGACACTTAGAACATAAAGCTTTATAGAATCACCGAAATTATTTGCTTTCTCTGCTCTTAGAACCCAATTCCGGTTGTTTCCTCTGCTGTCTACAAGAACGAATTTTTCTGCGTCTTCTTTGCTTGTAGTAGTTATTTTCTTGTTACTCGTGTTTTCTTTTGTTCTATTGCAAGAAAGAAAGGAAAGAGTAATAAAGATGATTAATATTAACTTCACAATTAGCTCCACCTTTTGTGAAACCATACCCATTCGGTAGGATGCTTTGTTATGAACTGCTCAATCGCTTTCGAGCACCTTCTTGTGTTTTCAAGTAAGTCTTCCTTTGTATTCCTTGTTTTTTTTAGTATTACTTCCTCTCCAACTTCTATCAGGTGCTTGTTGTTTTTTTGTCTGTAAATAGCGACAGGAAGAACAGGTGAAGAGGTTTTCATTGCGAGGTAGGCGGGTCCAACAGGTGTTCTTGCTTTTTTACCCATGAAGTTCACGGAAACACTGTTTTTTTTTGTACTCTGGTCCATCAGAATACCTACTGTTTCACCCAACAGAAGTCTTTTTAGCGCAACAACCGGCGCACGTTCCTTATCGATGATTCGGACATTAAAATTTTCTCTAATACGGTTTATTACTGAATTTACCCTCTCATCGTAAACCTGTCTCGTTATGATATTTACAGAGTACCCTTTTTGAGAAAAGTATGCAGGTATGAGTTCCCAACAACCGAGATGTGCTGTAATTACAACTAAACCTTTACCTCTTTCCAGAAGTCTTTGTATATTTTTTCCATTTTTCAAATTCACAATTCTATCAAGCCCGGCGTTTTTATATCTTGACAGTCGGAGTGCATCGGCAAGGTTTTTCCCGATATTCCTGAAATTTTTTATAGCCATACTTCTTCTCCCGCCATTATCTTCGATGTTAGGATAAATCAGGGCAATATTTCCCTCCGCTACCTGTCTTGCCTGTCTCGCGAGTTTGAAAACAATTATGCCAAGGATATTTCCCAAAAAGAGTGCAAAACATCTTGGAAGAATCCTAAAAAAAGACACGATAAATTTTATGATGTACAGTATATACAAATGCCTAAGCTTTTTCATAGAACTAAAATAACACAGCATATTGGACTTGTCAAGATATTTAAGACTTGGTTTTTTCAGAACTTTATAGGGTTTATTTTGTCCTTTATTATGAAGGAGGTGAAAGAGATGAAAAAAGGAGTCGATGTTGCCGATCTGAAGAAAAGTGTGGAAGTACATTTCAAGCTCAGTCTTATTTCAAGTGTTGCCCTGTTCATTTTGCTTTTTCAACTTTTCCCTCGATATAACCCTCATCCTTACAAGATGATAGATAGAATTGGCACAATGTCCGTGCTTCCAAGTCAGCCTATAGTAAAACCTGTTATTCCGAAAGAACTACCCAAAAAAAGTATTCCTGTGGAGGCGGAGAATCCCGAAGACATACAGAATGCTATTATGCCCTCGGATAGTGCTCTATTCAAACGTTTTGGTGAGAAAGACCCTAATGAAATACCCGACCCAGGTACTTTTATTGCATTTGAGACCGGTCCAAAACTCATTTCTGCACCTGCTCCCGAATATCCAAATATTGCAAAGGCAGCAGGTATTGAGGGTAGAGTGTTACTCCAGATCTTTGTTGGCAAGAACGGAAAGTCCAAGAAAGTTCTTGTTCTGAAATCCGAGGTTACCGAAGACTGCGATAAGGCAGCAGTTGAAGCTGGTTGGAATTTCAAGTTTGAACCAGCTATGCAAAGGGACAGACCGATTGGAGTTTGGGTGTCTATGCCTGTTGTATTCAAGCTTAGATAGAACGATTAAAATTCATCTTGTAAGTCTTTTCTATCAAATCCCTCTTAATACCCCTTTCCCAAAGAGGGATTAAGCCAGTAAAATAGGAAAATGCTTTGCAAATAATTGTATTTTACGGGGTTTTAAGGATGTGTAATATTTTTAGCAGAACAGGGAAAGATATTTGGATATAAGGGGGTTACCCCAGAAATAGGATAAAATTGCAGCTACGGAAATGAATGGACCGAAGGGAATGACTGAATTCTTCCTTTTCTTTTTTACAAGTATAGCCAATCCCACTATGCTTCCCAAAAAACTTGCAACGATAAGGGTTAAGATTACATTCTTCCAACCAATGAATGCCCCCACCATCATAAAGAGCATTACATCACCCATTCCCATTGCTTCTTTCTTAAAAATCCATTTACCTGCAATAGAAATGAATAGCAATATCAAACCACCAGCTACTATTCCTATTAGAGAATCATACCAGTTAATATCGGGGACAAAAAAAGAAAAGACAAGACCTGAGATAATACCGAAAATGGTTATCTTATCACTTATTACCTGATGCTTGAGGTCGATAACGAAAACAGGTAGGAGGAGATATAAAAATAGGAATGTTACAGGGAATTTAAGGCTAAAACCATAAAGGAAGAAGCTTAAAGCGAGGATAATGCCAGATATGAACTCTATCAGGGGATACTGAAATGATATTCTCTTTTTGCAGTATCTACATTTTCCTTTTAGTATTAAGAAACTCAAAATGGGGATGTTGTCATAGAATGCGATTTTGTGGTTGCAGTGAAGGCAGTGTGATGAAGGAAAAATGACGGACTCGCCTTTTGGCAACCTGTAGATTATAACATTGAGAAAACTGCCAATCATGAGACCAAAGAAAAAAAGGAACAGTAATAGTATTATGAACATAATTTATTTGTATTAAGTTGAGGAAACATAAATATTTTGTTAAGCCCGTTGTAAATTGTCATTGCGAGTAAACATTCATTCTTGAGAGGATTATCGGAGCTTGTCCTGAGTATAAACGAAGGAAAGGAGGTGGGGGGGGGTGTGTAACCACTATGAGATTGCCACAGGACTTCGTCCTTCGCAATGACAGATAAGATAAGCTGATGGCAGCAATAACAGGCTTTACTGAGTACTTGCGGAGGAACATAATTTTATCTATTGACCAGATGATAAAATCATATTGATCGGGAAGTCCTTTCCGTAACCCGATATTTTGTACTTTGCTGCAGGAACATGACTACCGAGAGGGATTACATTGCCATTTGCATCATAACCACAGTAATAAGAGCAGCCAGAAGGTGGAATAGCAGGGGGAGGATTATCTCCGATAGCGTCCACGGTCTTTCTGAAAGGGTTCATAAATCCCAAATGGGGGCAGATAAGTGCATTCTGGGGAAAAGGGGGAAAACGAGCACCAGCTGCAATTGAGGCGTCATTATTAGAAACATAGCCTTGGGCAGTAAGTACATCGCTTACCTTTGTATCTATGTCCCCCGCGTAGAATGATTCAGCCATTGTCGAGAAATCTTCCGCAATAACATTGATAGTGTGCATGTTCTCCTTCAGGGATGCTTCCCTTGCTCTATCACTCATACTGATGAAGTTTGGGATAGCTATTGCTGCTAAAACGCCTATTATGACAACGACAATCATCAACTCAAGGAGTGTAAATCCCGGTTTGCTTTTTTCCCTATTCATTTTACCGTCCCCTGTTCACTTTTTGATTCCATCATTCTCTTAAGAATTGGTGACTGTACTTTATCAAGATAAGTGCACCAGATGCGGTCCCTTTGTGTGTCAATGTAAAAATATTCGTCTTTCCAGGGAGGTTTTGGTTTTTTCCTGAGAAAACTGCTGTTAATCATTTCCTGCATAGATTTAGGGAACTCTCCTTTCTTTTGCATATATTCGTTAAGAGCAACCTGTAGTGAATCCATTTGAATGAGCATTGTTATTTCGTTTAAATATCTAAATGCGGTTTCTTTTTCAACTGGATTGTTAGAAAGGCGATACAGCTCTTTCCAAAGGTTTAATGCCTTAAGCTTGGCTCCCAATTTCTGAAATGTGAACCCTGCAAATCGCCTAGACATATCAGGTGCCCCAGGTTTTTTAGAGGAACGTAGAAAAAATAGAACGGATATCTTGTCGTTATTTCTAAAAAAGTAGTATATGAAAGCCCTAACAAATGGGATTTCCCAACTTTCAGGGTTGTAAAACTCTCCTTTATGGAGAAGTTTGTCGGTGTTTTCTGATTCTCCTGCCGAACTTTCCAAAAGGAAACCTCCGAATGTATAGCTATGTATGAATTTCTTATCCAGTGTTGTCAGGATATCAAGAATATGATAAAGATACTTGAACTTACGGTCAGTCATTTGATGTTCACCGAAATATTGAACTGCACGCAACCAGATAATATCCGCAAACAACTCATTGTAACCAATGGAAGCCTGCTCGACAAATTTTCCTGACGGAAAATATAGAAGTTCTTTCAGCAGAGAATATTGCTCCTTATTTTCGTCTATTCGATTTTGGATGAAAAAAATGACAAGGAATCCAAAAATAATCAATGTGGGGAAAAGCCATTTTCGCATTATAAATCCTTTCGACGGAAAATCTCGGATGATGACACCAATAGAATTATTGTGTAAATAAATGCATAAGCAATTGTAAAAAGAATATGGTTGTGCGACACCAATTCAGAATGAACAACCATGCCTCTAACATTAAAATTGCTCAGGTTTGGAATAACATAATAGACCAGTTGAAGGGAAAAATGAGCAAAAGGGTTTGCAGTTTTACTTGCAAGCAGTTGGATGTCAGGTGCTAAACGACCTACGACGAAGAGAAGAAATGTGAATAAGGAGGAAAATATTGGAGATGTAAAAGTGGAAAAAAAGATACAGAATGCTGTTATTATGACTATCTCGAGATAGGAGAGAAAAACCGAAATAAGAATAGAAGCAGGATGGAGTCCTGTAAGCACGAAAAGTATCACATAAAACCAAACGACGAGAATAAAGATAACGGTTGTAAAGGTTAACAGGAGACCGAGGAATTTGCCAATAATGAAGGTTTCTCTTCGCACGGGTTTGGAGATGATGAAATAGATGGTTTTTCTTTCCAGCTCATTAAAGACCGATTGAGAGCCTATAAGAATGGCAAGAAGTATGCCAAAAATGGAAATGCTTCCCAGTCCAAAATCCATAATGATTTTGGATTCTTCCCCTAAGGAAAGAGGAACAAGTACTCCACTTGCAGCCAGAAGAAGTAAAGAAAAGCCGATAACAATCAACAATAGTTTTTTTCTTACAGCTTCTTTGAACGTATTGAGAATGATGGTTCTAAGTTTCATTTTTTTCAATCTCACTGACAAAAAAATCTTCGAGAGAAACTGTTTCGGGAATTATTGATATGATGTGAGCTCCATCTTTTAGCAGGGATGCTACTACTTTTTGCAATTTTTCACCGTTGACCGTAATGTTCCAGTAACCCTCAGCCGTGAGTTTTGCATCAGGAAGAGAAGGAGTTTTTCTGTGTTCGGAGGGCTTAAATGAAAGGCTTATGCTCCTTTGTCTTTCGGAAAGAAGGATGTTTAATTCTCCGATTCGTAGCAACTTACCTTTGTGCAATATACCAACCCTGTCACATATTCTCTCTACATCTGCAAGTATGTGTGTAGAGAAGAACACGGTTTTACCTTCTTCCTTAAGCGAAAGTATGATTTCCTTAAATTCCTTTCTTCCTATTGGGTCAAGACCTGAAAGCGGTTCATCGAGTATCAATAATTCGGGATTGTTTACAAGAGCCTGTGCAATACCGAGTCTTTGAATCATTCCTTTGGAATAATCGGATATCCTGATATTTCCTGATTCTCCCAATCCCACTTTTTGAAGTAAGGCATTTATTCTCTTCGTTTTTTTTTCTGCAGGCATTCCGAAAAGTGCGGAAGCAAAATCCAGAAGCTCAAAACCTGAAAGATGATTATAGAAAGACGGGTTTTCAGACAGGAAACCCATGCTCTGTTTTGCCGAGAAAGAATGCATTGTCTGTCCCAGAATCCATATCTGTCCGGATGTGGGATATAGCAGACCTGCGAGCATTTTTAACAGTGTTGTTTTGCCTGCACCGTTTGGACCCAGAAATCCAAAGATTTCGCCTTGCTCTACACTCATGGTGACATTGTCAATTGCCTTTGTGCTATTGCCAAAGAATTTTGGATAAATTTTTGTCAATTTCTCTATTTTGATTGGTCTCATAATTTACGAGCAAAAAAAAGGCAGCAGATTAAGGAACCTGCTGCCTTTACCTTTTCTATTAATCGAGCATAAGCTTATTCTAATTTCCTGACCGTAAATCAAGCGTTAACATATCCTTGTAGCCATCACCGTAAATAACATAACCTATCATTGCAACGGAACTTGCGGTTCCCATTGGACCCCAGTAAACTGTTCCCTGTCCGTCTGCATCAGCAGCAGGGTTAGCAACATGTGCAGGTTTTAATGGTCCTGGTGATACAACCGCGCCGAGTTCATCAAGACAGTTAGCGGTTGGCCAGAACGGGTTGCCGTATGTAGTGTTTCCAGGTAGAAGAGCATCTGCCGTGGTTGAAACATTCGCCCTCGTTCCAGGGCAGACATCAGCTATCAGAGCCGGATTGGTAGATGCAATACCTATAGCAGTAAGAACAGCTCCGACTGTGGTCGTCCCTGTTTCCGGGTAGCTTCCTTCTGCCTGTGTTGAGAAATCCTCTGCGGTAAGCTGCAAAGTATGCATATTTGCCTTTGTTGACGCTTCCTTTGCCCTCTGTCTCATCGACATAAAGTTAGGGATAGCGATAGCTGCCAGGATACCTATGATTACCACAACGATCATCAGTTCGATCAATGTAAATCCTTTTTTCATTTTTTTCACCTCCTTCTCTTTTTATTTTTCATTCTACTACTATTGTAGTGCATAAACTATGCCAGAGATGCGGAATTTTTAAGTACATATAAATAAGTATTTACTTACTTTTTCGCGACAACCACCTTGCATAATTACTTCGCACTTTGCGAAGTAATTCGCACAATGCGAGAATACATCGCTTACTGTGTAATTTTATACCAGTTTTTGTGGTTTCTGTCAAGAAGTTTTTTTGTATTTGTCATTCCGAACCTTGTGCTGAATTAATTTCAGTATTATTTCGGAATCTAAAAAAACCGGGATGTTGAAATGATCCTGAAATAAATTCAGGATGACATTATTCAGCAATAATCGTTAATCGCATGATTTTTGTGCGACATCTTCAAGAATGAGATTCTTCCTGAGTTAAAAACTATTGCTTTACTCAGAATGACAATGAGTTTGACGAAGGTTTTTTCCCTTGACTTCCAGTAGATTGTATAATAAATTTAGTTATGAAGTTCCTCATTGTAAGAACGGACAGGATTGGTGATGTCGTTCTTGCACTCCCTATTGCGCAGGTTTTGAAGGAGCGGTTTCCAAATTGCAGGATAGAGTTTATGGTTAGCGATACCAGTGCAAACCTAATTTATGATCAACCTTATGTAGATGGGGTTATTATATATAGCGGTAACGGTATTAAAGAAACTTCAAAGATGCTCAGGGGAAAGCAGTTCGATATTGCCGTTCTTGTTCATCCCACATTTTCCATTTCTGTTTCCATTTTTATTGCGCATATTCCCGAGAGGGTTGGTACGGGCTACAGGTGGTACAGCTTGCTTTTTAACAAACGTATCTACGAACACAGACGAGGAAGTGAAAAACACGAAGTTGAATACAATCTTGGGCTGCTAAAAGCAATTGGTGTTAATAGAACATCAAAGAAGCCAGAGCTATTCGTAAAAGAGACAGAGAAGAGGAAGGCGGTTGATTTTCTTAAATCTTATGGAATAGATATAGACAGTTTCATAGTAGTTCATCCTGGTTCGGGTGGTTCGACCTTGAGTTTTCCTGAGAAGAATTTTAAGCAACTTATAAAACTCATCAGGGAGCGATTGGGATATGATATCGTTGTCACAGGTGGAAAGATGGAAAAAAAGAAAGCAGAAAGGATTATGGAAGGTTGTGACTCGCGAGTAATAAGTATTGTTGGGGAAACGGATTTAAGAGAACTGGCAGCAATTATTTCTCTTGCTCGGATGTTCGTAAGTGTTGGTACGGGTCCTATGCATATCGCATCAGCTGTAAACACAAGGATTATTGCATTCTTTCCTCCTTCATGCGTGACCAGAAAAACGAGATGGGCTCCGTTTTCGAGTGCCCTCATATTCGAACCTCCTGTGCCTTACTGCAGCAGGTGTATTGGCGAAAAATGTAAATACTATAACTGTCTTTCCTTAATTTCACCGGAAGAAGTAGTGGAGAGAATAAAGGACTGGAAAGCAGAAGAGAGATGAGAGAAGAGAGAAACGGGGAGACGGAGTATCGGTGAAACGGTGAAACACAGCAGACAGAAGACCTGACAACTAACATCTGAAAGAGGAAATTGCAAAAATAACAAAACAATAGAAAACAGAAAAAAGGAGGTAGGGCAAGAATGAAAAAATACCTTTTCCTTGTATTGCTTTTTTCCTCGGTTATTCTATCTGCTTCACCGAGAATAATATTCGAAAATAAAAAGTTTGATTTTGGGAAAATTCTTGAAGGAGATTCAGCGGTGTGTCTGTTTCATTTCAGGAATATGGGTGACAGCATACTGCACATAAAAGACATTAGACCTACTTGCGGATGCACAATAGTCGAATCAGTGAAAAGGACCTATAAACCACATGAAAAGGGGATAATAAAAGCGACATTCCATTCCAGCGGTAGAAGGGGAGAGATAAAGAAGTTCATTCGTGTGTTAACGAATGATTCGGAAAGGAGAATTGTAAGGTTGGAAATTACCGGGAGCGTCACAAAGACCTGGAGCTTGGAACCGGGAAAGGTTGATTTTCGAGAGATAAAACGAGATGGTATAGTAGAGGAAAGTGTCCTAATAAGCACTGAACTGCTGGATACAATAAGTGTTGATTCGGTCAAGGCAGAACCATGCGAGTTGAGTGCAAGGGTTGTATCCCAAAAAGGGAATAAGGTTAAACTGAAAATCTCATACGACAGCTCTTCTCTAAAATGGAAGTTTATTGGAATTGTGAGATTCTACTCGAATATACCACATGGATATAAAATAATAATACCGGTATATGCAACGATAAAACAGGAAAAACCAGAAGAAAATTGATAAACATGAAATTACGAAATTGGAAGTTGTGAAATTAACAGCCCAGGATGGTTGATTCATACCGGTTTGGTAAGATTGTAATCAACGGTAAAACTTATAGGATGGATTGTATTGTTACACACAATACTGTCATAACTGAGTGGTGGAGAAAAAAAGGTCATGAGCTATCCGTTGAGGACATCAGAGAGGTAATCGAAAAGGAAAGACCCGAGTTTGTCGTTGTTGGAAAAGGGAAATACGGTCTTATGAAAATTCTGAAGGAGACGGATGACTTCCTAAACGAACTTGGAATCAAAATGCGTTCTGGAAAAACGGATGAAGCAGCAAGAGTTTACAATGAAATTTGTACCAAGAAAAGGACAGTCGGTTTCTTTCATCTCACTTGTTAGAGCTATGTTTTTCCCTACGGTGCTCTATCATAGTATAGAGTGTGGGAATAAAGACAAGCGTTAGGAATGTTGCTACTATAAGTCCCCCGATGACTGCGCGAGCCATCGGTGCCCTTAGTTCATTTCCAGAACCCAGACCGAGTGCCATAGGTATCAGACCGAAACTCGTCGTGAAAGCAGTCATAAGAATAGGTCGCATCCTTATTCTGCCTGCCTGTATCACCGCTTCCTTAAGCGGCATATTCTGTTTTCTCCGCAGCTGGTTCGCATAATCTATGTAAACGATAGCATTATTTACCACAATACCCCCCAAAAGCAAGATTCCGATCAAACTCTGCGTGTTGATGGTCGTTCCCGTAAAGAAGAGCATCCAGAGGACACCTATCAGCGCGAGAGGAACCGTGAACATTATAATAAACGGTTCCTTGAATGATTCGAACTGTCCTACCATAATCATATAAACCAGAATGAGCGCAACAAAGATTACAAAACGCATATCGGTAAAGGATTGCTGCATTTCCTCAAACCCTCCGCTCAATTCAAGTTCGAAATCGGCAGGTATTACTGTTTTATCAAGCACCTTCTGAACATCCTTAGCAACACTTCCCTGGTCCCTACCTTCGATATTGGCGTTAATTTTTACCACACGGAAATTGTCTTCATGCTCTATGACTACAGGACCAATCGCGACAGTGTCTCTTACGAAGTTCTGTAATGGGACTTCCCCCATAGGTGTCGTAATAGTCATAGACCTGATTTTCGATAAGCTATTACGGAACTCTTTGTCAGCCATAATGCGAATATCATACTCTTTACCTTGTTCCCGGTACTGGGTTGCAACAACCCCTTCTATACGCTGACGAAGTACTGATCCGATGGCATAAGGTGTGAGACCAAATTGTGCTGCCTTCTGTCGGTCAATTATGAGACGATACTCAGGTTTCCCTTCCCCAAGTGAGGATTCGAGATCCACCAGTCCTTTCACGTATTTCAGTTTCTTCATAAGCTCTCTGGAGATTCCTCTTGCCTTATCTATATCGTATCCGATAATTTTTACCACAATGGGACTGCCACCGAAGAACTCCTCCATCCCTCCGCCACTGAAGTAAACCTTAAGTCCGGGAATTCCAACGACCTTCGGCCTCAAGTCTCGCATAATATCCCTATCCGAGCGCTTACGCTTTTCACTGCTGACAAGTTCCGTATACAGCTGTGCTGCGTGTGGTCCGCTCGTACCCATAAAGAGTGACATAATCCCGCTTCCCGCACCTATCGATGTCGCGAGGATATCTATTTCAGGGACCTCATTCACAACGATCTCTTCCAATTGCCGTACTGCTTTGTTGGTAGTCTCGAGATTTGTGCCGATGGGCATCTCTGCCCTTATCTGTATTTCTCCCTGGTCAGTCACCGGGCTCATCTCTGCACCGATGAAGGGAAAGAGAAAAAGGCTTAGTATGAAAATCGCAAGTGTACCGAAAAAGATAGCTGCACGATGATTCAGTGCCCACCCTATGAGTCCGGTATAGCGTTCCTCGATTCTTTCATAGAAACCCCTGAAGTTTTTCCCTACAGCTCTTCTTTGCCCATCGTACTTCCTTATGTGCAGGAACTTTGAGGTCAACATTGGGACAATCGTCAGGGCAACGAGCAGTGATGCGAGGAGGGCAAACGTTACAGTGAGAGCAAGTTCCTTGAAGAAGAACGAGGCGAAACCGGAAACCAGCAGAAGCGGTAAGAAGACTGCAACGGTAGTGAAAGTTGATGCGGTAATGGCGGTACCTACCTCTTGAGCACCAATACTTGCGGCGCTTTCACCACTCTCCCCTTTTTCCCGGTGCCGGAATATCGCTTCGAATACCACAATTGCCGAATCGAGCACCATCCCTATTGCCACCGTTAATCCTCCAAGAGATATTATATTGAGACTCATATTAAACAGATACATAAGTAAAAGAGCAAAGAAGACCGTTATGGGTATAGCAACAGCTACGTACAAGGTATAGCGTATATTTCCCATGAAGAGAAAAAGAATAATAATAGCAAGAACGCCTCCGATTATAAGTGTAGTAAAGGTACTCTTCACAGAGTCAATGATGAAGTTCGCCGAGTTGAATACAATGTCAATTTCCACACCAGGCGGCAAGCTTTCCTGTATCTCGTCGAGTTTAGCGATTACACCGTTACAAACCTGTACCGTATTGGCATCCGTTCTTTTCTGGACAAATCCCCAGATAGATTTGATGCCGTTTGTGCGCGAAATATTTTTCTGCTCGGGTATGCGAGCTTCGACATCGGCAATATGTGAAAGAAGGATTGGAATACCGGTGTTGCTATAACCAACCACAGTATTCCGGATGTCTTCAAGGTCATCATACTGTCCTATTGTCTTAAGGATAAATACCTTTTTCCCTTCTTCTATATTCCCGAGCGGGTAGTTCACATTCTGTGCTTGCAGCATACCCATAACCTGTTCAGGTATAATACCAGTTCCCCGCATACGGATGGGATCCAGCTTAATCTGTATCTCTTTCTTTGCTTCACTCACATTGAATGATCCCGCCACTCCACTAACACGCTGCAGTCTATCGCTGATATCATCATTGATCTCGTTCATTTCCATTTCGTCTATTTCACCGAGGAGATTGTACATAACAACCGGTTGCTGGGAGACATCGAACTTGAAAATTAATGGATTTTCGGCAGCGTCTGGTAAATAGGGCATAACAATACCTAATTTGTCCCTAACATCGTTCGCAGCAGCATCGACATCGGTGCCCCATTCGAGTTCAAGCATAATCATAGAGCTATTCTCCGAGGTTGTCGAGGTTATCCTTTTGAGATTATTCACCGAGCCCAGTGCCCGTTCAAGCCCTTCGGTAATCTCTGATTCTATCTCCTCTGGTCCGGCACCAGGGTAGACCGTAGAAACAGCCATCATAGGAAGACTTATGTTTGGCAAGAAATTCAATGGCAATTTGGTCAACGAAATTGCGCCAAACAAAACCATTGCAAGAAAAACCATAGAAATCGCCAAAGGACGGCTTATTGATACATCAGTAATCTTCATAATTTACTCCAATTATTTATTTCCAAATATCATTGCTATTCTTCCAATTTTCTCACAATGGGGTTAACCTTTTCGCCTCCAGCAAGACGCTCCTGTCCTACCACGATTAGCTTCTCATCCTGCTCCAGACCACTTGTTATCTCAATATACTCATCACCAATAATACCCATTTCAACTGTACGTTTATTTGCTACGCTGTCTTCAACCACGAATACGAATCCTTCCCGGTATGCATCCTTTGGTACAACAATTACATCAGTTTTTTCTCCCAAACTAACACTAACTCTTGCGGTCATTCCAGGTTTTAACAACTTTCTGGAATTATTCACTTCACCCTTTATACTCACCGTTCTTGTTCCGGGGTCGATAACAGGACTTATTTCTGATATCTTGGCAAGGAATGTTTTATCGGGCAAACCATCGACTTTAACCGAAACAGAGTTGTTTTTTTCGATACACCCTATATTTGTTTCTGCGATATTGAACGATACCTTAACCGTTGAATAATCCAGCACCCTTGCCACGGGCATCTGCGGACTAACTATCGAACCCAGATCAACCATTATGGACGCTACACTTCCGGAAATGGGAGATGTGATGAAACCCTCTTCGTATTCGAAACCGATTGTTTCATTTCTTATACCCATTAACCTGCTGTTCTTGTATACGGTACTTCCCTCCTTAACCAGGATGCGGGTTATACGCCCCATCGTTTCGGGAAAAACCTGTGCTATCTTCTTTGCTGAAATGGAACCTAGAACCTCGCAGGTATTAGACACATTGCCCTTTGCAACGAGCATTACCTCGACAGGAAGCGAGGGTTTTTCCACCTCTTCTGTTCTGTTTCGTCGTGTAGACTGTATTCGCAAAAAGACCAGAATAAGCAATACAATAATTATAACCGCGATAATAAAAGCCTTACGCATCTATTCCTCCTCTTTTCCAATCGCTTTCAGCAACGATACCCGTGCCGAGTGGTAGTTTCTCAATGCAGACAGATATCCCATTTTCGCCTGCATCTGGGCAAGTTGTGTATCGAGGTACTCAAGATTGGTTACCAGACCGCTGCTGTATCTTTTTTCTATGATTGAGAAAGCTTTTTGTGCCTGGTCGACATTCTCCCGGGCTGCAGATATGCCTTCCTGGGCAGCATTTACATTAAGGAATGCTTGTTTCACTTCAAACTGAATTGCCTTTTTGAGATTCTCTTCTGCCAGCTCGGCTTCTCTCAAAGCAAGCAGCGCTTCCTCATATCTGTTCCGCGTCTTAAAGCCACTGAATATGTTAAACTGGACTCCAATATTGAATGTTAGATTTGAGCCCCAGTCGTCCCCGCCTAAACTGAAAGGTTTTTTTCGCTCATAGGTTGCTCCTCCAACTATTGCCGGAAGGATAATTTTGCGTGCAATGCTACGACCCTTTTCGGCGATTCTTTGTATATTCTTCATATTTACGATTTCGACTCTGTAGCTCATTGCATGTTCAAGCAATTCATCGACATCGAATGTTTCGTGTTTTTCCTCGATTGTTCCCTCCATGATGAGTTCCTTCTCAAGTTCCATTCCGAGTAGCAGCTTGAAACCTTCTTTGGCAAGATTGAGCGCATTCTCGGTTATGATAACCTGCTGTTTCATATTTGCAATCTGAGACCGCGAACGAAGCAGTTCATACTGAGGGAGAAGTCCGGCTTTGTATCTTTTTGTCACTGAAATTTCATGTTTTTTGAGCTGATTGAGGCTCTCGAACGAAAGTTCTGTCATTTTTTCGAGGATAAGTAATCCGCAGAAAGCATCTGTTACTGCGTAGCGAACTTCTTGTTGTTTTCTCTTTATCTTTAGTTCTGCCATTTCTCGCAAAATGTCAGCGATTTTGTAAGCATCATATAATTTGCCCCATGCAAATAATACCTGGTTTAAGGACACAGATACACTGTAGTTTTTATGCTGTCCCATCGGAATTTGTGTTCCACCAAAATCAAGAACCGGAACATCACTTAGATAGGCAAAGTAACTGCTCATTGATAACGATGGATAGTATTCTGCAATTGCATCGTTTACCCTTATGTCGGCTTTTTTCGCATCTATTTGTAATTGCTCTATCTCCGGGTTATGCTTCAATCCGTAGTTAATTGATTTGTTAAGAGTTAGTTGAACGGTGTCAACCGGAGTAATCCCAAAGAGGAGCATTAGTAGAAAGAACATTTAACCTCCTAAATAAGTCAATATTATTTTAGAACGAATACTAAACCGAGCCCATTTTCCCATATCTTTTCATCCTTATCAGAAAAGCCATATCTGTAAATGTCAGAACTCGCTATATAGTTGTAGCGAGACGAGAAGGCAAGGGCAAAAAATCTGTTTATTCTGGATTGAACGGTGAATCCACCCACAAAGCCAAAATCCTTTTCGTTCATCTTCGTATCGCCTGGCAGAGTTATTACCTTATTATTGCGTAATCCTTTCCATAGATATATTCCGAATCCCGTTTCCATTGATATTTCGAGCCATTGGGATTCAATAAAAGGTAAAAGGTCAAAAGTGGAAACAAGTGTCACAGGAGTATATTTATAGGAAGTTAAGTTATCTTTATTGTCGGTAAATGCAATTTGCGAACCTCGGAGCTTTATTCCAATATGGGGGATAAGATTGGTTATCTCGATTTCGGCAGCCGGGTTGAATTTTTGAATAGGATTTTCATCATCCAAGTACAAAAGGTCAGAGGAATAATGGATGCCAAATGAGAAACCAGTACCCGATACGGAATTGGACAAAAAAAACAAGAGGAATACAGCGGACAAGAGATTACGAATCATTAAACCTCCATTTTTTTAAAATGTTTCCAGAAACTTTAATGTAAAGCACATATTGAGTCACTTACTGCCTAAGCGCAAACTCCAGGAATGTTTCCAATACTGCCCCGCTTTTCTTAACGGATGGAACATTAAAAGTAACTATGCACTATAATACAGAAATCGACTTTTTGCAAGGTTTTTTTAAAAAAAGCTTATTTTTCATATTTTACTTGACAAATAGAATAATTCATAGTATATTATTTCAATATTGAAATAATAAGAAGTGTAGTAATAATAATGAAAGAGAACTGGAAAAGGAGGAATAATGAGAATTGGAGTAGCAATGTTAATCAGTATATTCTCTCTTCCGTTATTGCTAAAAGGTGAAGAAGCGATTGTAAAGTCCGACACAGTTTCCTTCACCCTTGAAGTGGCTTTGGAATGGGCTGTCAAGCATAACGAGGGCATTCTTGCAGAAAGGTCGAAAGTAAAAGAAGCGGAAAATGGGATAGGTGTTGCAAGAGCAGGTTTTTTCCCGAAGATAAATGGTCAATTAAGTTACACAAGGCTTGCAGAGATGGCTTCCATTTCAATGGAAGCGCCCGTATACGGAACTATGCAGGTTCCTGTATTCAATCCTTTTGGAGATACAATAGGTTTCACTTTTGTTCCGGGTGTAGTTGGTGCCGACACAATCGAATTTTCGATGGGTAGTGATGAAAATTATCTTGTGAGAGCCTCTCTAAGGCAACCTATCTTTACATTTGGGAAGTTACTGGATGCGTACAACATAGCAAAACTCAATTTTGAAGCTGCCGAACAGGATTGCAGGAAGAGCGAAAACGACCTGATATTGGGTGTCAAGAAAGCTTTTTATGGGATTTTAATATTAAAGGAGTTGGTTGAAGTGAGCGATGAATCATATAAACAAACGAAGAGACACATTGAAGCGGTGAAAAAACGATATGAAGTTGGGTTGTCTTCGGATTTTGACCTCTTGCGGGCAGAGGTGCAGCTGAAGAATATGGAGCCAAATCTTGCGAAAGCAAGAAATGGGTATAACCTTGCCCAAAAAGGATTCAAAACAATGATTGGTTTGCCACAGGATTCACATATTGCTGTTGTAGGGAAACTAACATATGAGCCTATTGAAGTAAATCTCGAAACTTTAGTTCTTGAAGCCAAGGTTCATAGACCCGAACTTCTTGCACTATCCTTAAGGAAAAAAATAACAGAAAAAGCTCAGTCCATTGCCAGCAAGGCTAATCTGCCAAATTTGGCTCTGATTGCAAATTATGATTATAAGAAACCTGTTTATTTTAGCAATGAATGGGGAAAAGATTGGAGTGTCACAGTTGCACTGCAAATGCCCATTTTTACAGGGTTTGAGAATACGGAGAGGAAGTACCAGGCAAGGGAAAAAACGAGGCAGGTAAATCATTATCTCAAACTACTTGGAGAAAACATCGAATTGGACGTGAGAAGTGCATGTTTGAAATTGAGAGAGGCAGGAAAACTCGTTGAATCGCAAGAAGAAAATGTGAAACAGGCTATGAAGGCTGAGCAAATCGTTGAGAGGAGATTTGAGCAGGGACTTGCCACCAATCTTGAAGTCATGGATACGGAACTTGCTCTTCTCGCTGCAAAAACGAATTATTTGAGAGCATTGTCTGACTACTTGATATCAAAGGCTGAGCTTTATAGAGCAGTTGGAAAATAAACCAAAGGAACAGGAGCGAAAATGAAAAAGGGGATTTTCTGGACTATTATAATAGTCATTATTGGTTTAGTCGTTTGGCGGGTAGTGCAGCACGAAGTATTGAAAGGCAGAAAACAAGTGGAAGTGAGTGTACAAACCGATGTAGTTGTAGAGAAAGCAACAAGGGATGTCATTACTGACGAGATGTCATACGCCGGGAATATTGTGGGAATTGAACAGGTAAATGTTTATCCGATGGAAGAAACTGGCAGGCTCATAAGGTATCTTGTTAAAGAAGGCGATAAGGTTAGCAAGGGAAGAGTTATTGCAATTGTTGACAGGTCCATAAAAGGGCTCAACTATAAACCTGCGCAGATTAGTGTACCTATTTCAGGAATTGTTGGAATACTATTTCTTGATAAAGGCGCTATGGTGGCACCACAGATACCTCTTGCAATGATTGCGAATATTGATAGGGTGAAAGTAGAGATTCAAATATCGGAAGTGGAGCTGAGGATAATAAAGGAAGGTCAGAATGCGAGGGTTAGGGTCGATTTTTATCCAGAGAATACCTTTTCGGGAATTATTACAGAAATAACTCCCGTGGTCAATCCATTGAGCAGAACAGCGAAGGGAGAGATTGTTATCGACAATCCAGAACATTTGCTTAAACCGGGAATGCTTGCAAGAGTTCGATTGATTGTTGCGAAGCACAGGGATGTGATAGTAGTCCCTGAAAAGGCTGTACTCGTAAGAAATGACAGAGAGATTGTTTTTACGAAGAGGGGTGATATAGCAAAGAAGAAGGATGTAAAGACTGGAATAAAGAACAATGATATGATAGAAGTTGTAGAGGGATTAAATGATGGTGAAGAGGTGATTGTGAGTGGAAACTATGGTTTGCGTGATGGTGCAAAGATTCGTGTCAAAAAGAACAATAGACTGGGGGGACAGCAATGAACTTGCCGCAATTTTCTGTCAAGAGGTCCGTCACAGTTTTGATGCTTATTTTGATTATTGCTATTTTTGGTATGATTTCGTTTACCCGTTTGGGTGTGGAACTTATGCCGGATATTACATTTCCCACCGTATCCATAATTACAAAAGATACAGGTGTAGCACCGGAAGACATAGAAACTATGATAACAAAACCCATCGAAGGTGTTGTTTCGACAGTTAAGAATGTGAAGAAAGTCTCTTCGATTTCGAAAGAGGGAATTTCAGTTGTAATGGTTGAACTTGAATGGGGTTCCAATATCGATTTCATAACACAGGACATAAGGGAGGCTATCGATATTGTGAAGGACTATCTTCCCGAAGATGCTTCCAAACCAATGATTGTGAAAACTGACCCTTCTATGATGCCTATCATTGAGTTATCTGTAACTGGAAATAAAGACCCCATTGAACTCAGAAACATTGCTAAAGATATTAAAGATAGGCTGGAACAAGTTCGTGGAATTGCAAATGTTACGCTTATGGGGGGTGCAGAAAGAGAAATCCAGGTAAAAGTTGACAGAGAAAGAATGAAATTCTACAATATTTCTCTCAACCAGATTATTCAAATTCTTGCCTTCGAGAATCTCAACCTGCCAGGAGGAAACATTCAGGAAGGATACAATGATTTTCTTGTCAGGACTTTAGGTGAGTTCGGAGGTGTAGATGAGATTGGCAATATTGTAATTGGAGCAAGGGATAATATACCGATACACTTGAAGGACGTTGCTCTAATTAAAGATGAAATGAAAGATATGCGCTCTTTTGGAAGAACGAATAAGAGGAGGTCGGTTATTCTTCTATGTAGTAAGTCGTCAGGTGTCAATACAGTCAGGGCAGCGAACAACCTGAAAAGCGAGGTTGAGAGACTCGAGGGAATTCTTCCAGAAGACATAGAAATTGGTAATGTGTTTGATCAGGGGAAAACTACTACAGATGTTGTTTCTTCAACTGTTAATAGTGCCCTGTGGGGTTCTTTGTTGGCAATACTCTCCCTTCTGCTTTTTTTCCGCAACTGGAGACCGACGCTGGTGATTGCATTTTCCATACCCCTTTCCATTCTTGCCACATTTATTGCAATGCACATTGCTGGATTCACATTCAATATTATGACGATTGGCGGATTTGCCCTTGGCGTGGGAATGCTTCTTTCCAATGCTATTATTGTGATTGAAAATATTTTTAGGCATCTTGAAGAAGGAGAAGGACGCGAGAAGGCATCCATCTCAGGAACAACGGAAGTACTCAAAGCAATACTCGGTTCCACTCTGACAACCGTTGTTGTATTTCTCCCTCTTATATATGCAAGTGGGATAGCAGGACAACTTTCCAGAGGGCTTGCTCTTACTATAGCTTTTTCTCTTCTTGCTTCGTTGCTGGTTGCTTTTACAATAGTACCTATGCTCGCATCGAGAATATTCGTCAAGAGAAAAAAGAAAAAAGAGTATGAGGCACATTTTGGCGAAAGATTTTTCGAAGGATTTAATAGAGGATATAAGAGTGTTTTAACATATACTTTGGAGCACAGAAAGAGAATTGGACTTATTACTCTTGTTGTTTTTGTTGTTTCGTTGTTTTTGTTGCTTTTTGTTGGGAAGGAGTTCATTCCGGGAATGGATTCTTCGATGTTTAGTGTAAATATAGCGATGCCTGTTGGCACATCACTCGATGAGACCGAGCAGGTTATGAAACAGCTTGAAGACATAGTACTTTCCCAACCTGAGGTAAAGCTTGTTTCCTCATTTGGGGGCGAATCTGAAATGGGTCAGGCATCCTTTTTTATGGGGGGAACAGAATCTGTAAACGAGGGGCAACTGATGGTGAGACTTAAGGATAAACGGAGACGTTCGGAGGTAGAAATAAAAGATGCTATAAGAAAAAAAATTCCACATATTGAAGGAGCAAAAATAGAATTTCCCGATATGTCTCAAAGTATTATGGGTTCAGGGGAAGCGCCAATTGAGATAAAGATTTTTGGTCCAGACCTATCTGTTCTCGACACGCTTTCTGCGAAAATCGTAAAAGCAATTGAGAATACAAATGGTATCAAAGATATAGATAGAAGTTTAGGGAAAGGAAAACCAGAAATAGTTATTCGTGTGGATAGACAGGCAGCGTCAAGAGTTGGACTTACAGCGGGGCAGATAGCAACTCAGGTCGAAGTAGCTTTGAAAGGAAAGGTCGCAACCAAGTATAAAGAAAAGGGCGAGGAATATGATTTAAGGGTTCAATTAAGAGCAACTGATCGAAAAACGCGTTCCGATATTGGAAATATTGGTATCCTAACCTCTCTTGGCACAACTATTTCCGTCAAGAATGTTGCGAAGATTATAGAATCAAAAGGGTCCGTGAAACTCTTAAGGGAAAATCAGAAGAGAAAGGTTACGGTTTCGGCTGCTTTCATGGGAAGAGATCTGGGTAGTATAATGGCGGATATTAAACAACAGGTTTCAGGAATCAGCAAAGCCGATGATTACTTTATTGATTATGGTGGGGAGGCGGAGAGTATGCAGGAAACTTTTAAATCACTTGGAATAACACTACTTCTGGCGATTCTTGTTGTTTATATGATTATGGCAGCAGTCTTTGAATCGCTAACTCATCCATTTGTCGTGATGTTTACCCTTCCTTTTGCAGCTGTTGGAGTTATTCTAATTCTACTCATCACGAATATATCGCTTTCACTCACTTCGCTCCTGGGGGTGATAATTCTGGTTGGTGTTATAGTAAATGCAGGTATAGTTTTGGTGGATTACATAAACCAACTGCGGAAAGGTGGGATGAAAAGGGATGAAGCAATTATACAGGGTGGTATGATTAAACTGAGGACGGTTATATTGATAAATTTAACTACTGTACTTGGACTTCTTCCAATGGCATTGACAAGAGCAAGAATGGGTGCTATAATGGCACCGATGGCAACTTCGGTTGTAGGTGGGCTTGTTGTTGGAACAATACTAACACTTATTGTAGTTCCTTTAGTCTATTCGATTTTTGATGATGTGGTGCAAAAACTCGCGTCCAGGTTAAAACGATAAAGGAGGATTTTATGGTGTCTAAGGATAAGACAAAAGAATACATGAGTAGAGTTGAGGCGTGTGTTCCTGAAATGCTGAGATGTATTCATATTTCAGTTCCACGAGAGGTTCTGGGATTGAAACTGACAATTTCACAATCTGTAACTTTAAGCAGTCTTGGATATAAAAGATCCTGTAAAATGAGCGAGCTTGCACAGAGCATTAGTATGAATATGAGCACGCTAACACCCGTAGTTGATTCTCTGATTCAAAAACGACTTGTTCTTAGAAGAAGAAGTAAAGATGACAGACGCGTTGTTCTGGTACAACTTACAGAGAAAGGTAAAAAAGCAGTTAGCGGAATCAACAGGTATAAGAGGAAACAGATTAAAGATATCATCGAATATTTTCCAGAGAAAGATAGGGAACAAGTGCTTCTTGGTTTTGAAAATATGGTCAAAGCATTCACTGATATATGCAATAAGAAAAGTAAGAACGGGAAAGATAAATAAGTGGAAAATTTAGAATAATTATTAATGCTTATCTGCTTAACTCCCATTTTGATATTTAGCCTGAAAGTCTGTCATTGCGAGGAGCGAAGCGACGTGGCAAAATCATCTTTAAGTAATGAAAATTGAAATAGTCAACAGCGAGATTGCTTCGCATTTGTGGAGCAAGCCCCGTGTAATAGGAAAGTTTTTGTGCATAATGGTATTACACAGGGCAAGAAGAAACGCTCGCAATGACGTTCTTGTGATATTGCGAGTTAAGCAGATACGCATATAATTATTTTTTGCTTGACAATTCTCATTTTTTACCATACTATTCCGCAGTGCGGAATAAGGAGAATATGTGAGAGTGATAAAGAAATACGCAGCAAGAAAAATGTATGATGTGAAGGACTCCAGATTTGTGAATCTTACAACGTTGAGGGATATGATACTTGCGGGTAACGAGATACGGGTAATAGACAACCAAACAGGGAGCGAGATTACTTCAACAGTATTGGCACAGATTGTTTTGGAGCAGCAAAAAAAGCAAGAGCAACAGACATATATTTCAGTTCCTGGATTGTTCCGAGAACTGATGAAAAGGGGAAAGAATTCCATTCTTGACTTTTTAGAGAGACCGTTATCAGGTTCGTTGGAATTGCTTTTTCTTAGCGAAGAGAGAATGAAAGAAAGTTTTCGTAAGTTAGTAAAATCAGGCCAGGTAAGCAAGCAACAGAAAGACGAAGTGGTTAAGGGATTACTCATAAAAGTCAAAGAGAGCAGGAGGATGTTGGAATCTTTTATCAAAAATACGATTGTTCATATGGATTTTCCGACAGGGACAGAATTCGGAAAGTTAAAAAGGGAAGTGGATGAATTGAAAAAACAGCTTTCTTCAATATCAGCTAATAAAAATGCAGAGAACCGTTGAAGTTGTGCATAATAGTCAACGAATATGAGTTCACAAGTTATGGAGAATTAATGTGCTTTATTCTTTTTTACATGTAGTTCTTAAGGCACTAGCAGTCTTTTACTTTAGGCTACAAACGGATGGTATCGAGAATATACCAAAGAGTGGTGGAGTTATCTTAGCGCCGAATCACCCAAGTGACCTGGATTCAATAATTCTTGGTACCGCAATCAACAGGCAACTTCACACAATGGGTAAGGAAGAATTGTTCAGAAGAAAGTTCGCTGCTTTTATTCTTAAAAAGATAAATGCCTTTCCTGTGAAAAGGGAGAAGTTCGACAGGGCTTCACTCAGGTGTGCATTGAAGATACTCAAGGATGGAAATGTAATTGATATGTATCCTGAAGGAACTGTAAGTAAAGATGGAACTTTGCAGGAACCTAAATTGGGAACAGCCTTTATTGCATTGCAATCAAAAACACCTGTTATACCGGTAGCGATAATCGGTAGTTATAGTGTGATGTCAAAAGGAATGAGATTTCCAAGACCGCGCAAAGTGGTTGTGAAATTTGGTGAACCTATTTTTTTTGATGAATATTACGATAAGCCGCACAAGAAAGAAATATTGAAGATACTGAGTACACGGATAATGGGCGAAATCAAATATCTGCAGGAATCTGAGGGAGAAGCAAAATAGTCTATAAGGGATGACTCAGGTAAGATTATTCACGAAGCCTTGCGTGGTATTTTCGATAGAAGTATGAAGCGATGAGGAAGATTGCACCAATGCCAAGAAGTGCAAGCATCTTATAGAGTTTTCCCGAGAAGCTCAGGTCAATAAGAAAAACCTTAAATAATGTTATACAAAAGAGACTCAAAGCGGAAATACGAAGTGGGAGAATCCTCTTAATAATTCCGACAAGAAGCAAACCAAAACCGTAAATAACCCAGAGAAGTGATATGGCAAAGGCTGCTTTCTGTTCACCTAAATCCCAGACCCTGTAAAACGATAATGTCGCCTGCGAGTGTAACTGGATAAAAAGAAGGATAAGGAAAAGTGTCCATAAATATGGAGTAGCCTTTTTCTCGAATTTAGTAACTGAATCCCTTTTAATGGAATACTGAACAGCTGCATATGCCAGTGCGCTCAGCAAAATGGCCGTGGATACGAATTTAAGATTAAAAAGAAATGAGAAGCCGTATGTAAATCTGTAGAGAATTGTCGAATTCTCCATAATCAACTTAAGGAAAGTAAGACTAATAAATACTAAACCTGTAATACGGATAGCTGTTTTGTTCTTCTGAACACCCAGAATGAGCAGAGTAATTGAAAAGAAAGTCCAGAGTATGGTTGTGAAGATGAAACTCTCAAATCGCAAAGACTGTGTTGCCAAGCGGTTGAAATAGGTGATAATTTCAATATTGAGTCCCAGAAAGAGAAAAGAAAAAAAGGTTGTCCAGAGTGCTGGAACAGCTAAGTTTTGTCTTTTATCCTCACCAAGGCTTTTCTTCGAATAAACCAAGGCTCCCACTGCAATAACTCCAAGTAGTAAAGAAAGTGATAGAAATTTTAGGTTCAATATGAACGGTAAACCATAAGTAAACCGTTGAAGCAGAGGTGTATCGATGAGGAAGAGTTTGAATGCCGTCATACCTATAAGGATGTAAGCTGCAATGCGATGGTTTGATATTTTCTTATGAATGCCAGTAATAAGAAACCAACACGAGAAACCTGTCCATAGCATGGTTGTGATAACAAGACGCATCATCTTTAGCGCTGGTTGATTAAGTGTTGAGAAGAAAGAAAAAATCTCGAAGTTTAACGAAAGGAAAAGCATAATAGCGAAAGTTGAGGCGAGAATCGATTCCCCTTTCTGTTTAAAGCCTACGCTCTTTTTGCGTTTATTCTTATAATACATTGCACCTATCATTACACTGATGATGAAAACTGCGGTAGATAGAAACTTCACATTAAAAAGGAAGGGATAACCGTATCTATAGTAATTGTAAAGAACAGGAGTATCAATTAGCAACATCTTCGCTGCCGTTGCGAACATTAAGCATAAACCCGCTATTCTGAGTGGTTTTGTTCTTGTCATAATGCCTTGAATTAGAAACCACAAGAAGAATACCGACCAGAGCATTGTGCTATATGCGAAAAACATATTCCCTGCTATTCCTCTAAGGTTGAGGAAATAGTGAATAAGATCAAGATTTGTTATCCAGAAAAGTGTTATTAGAAACATTAAAAACAGAGGGACTTTGTATTTTTTTTCATTGAAAGATAAATTCTTGAAGCGTCCGAGAATGATAGCACCGAAGGCGAAGGAAAGAGAAACAAACAATTGAGCAAAAAATCTTGAATTTAGGTACAGGAAATAATGGGCATTTGTGTTATGTAAAATAGCCGTATCGACCGTAAATAATCTAATTGCAGCGATTAAGAATACTATCAATCCTCCGTAAAGAAGAGGTTTCCTGTCTATGAGTGCTCCAATAAATAGGAAGATGGCTGCTTCAAGAGCCCATGCAGTAGTGATCCAGTAACTATTCACAAGCATTGGGACAGGAAGAGTGAGAAGCCCAATTGCAGTTCCCATTAACCCCCCATAGAGTAAAGTATCTTTTGCATTTAGTTTCCTTATTGCTCTTGAGAGAATAAAATGGTAGATTGCCATAAATAGAGGGACGGCAGGTATAAAACTTGCAATACCTCTCTCTCTTAGCATTGTATAGCCGATGAGCAAGAACATTATGGGGTTCAAAATAACGAGAATTAAGTCTTCCGGGTAAGACCTTTTTTTCAAGAGAAAACTTTGCGGTGTGCTCATAAAGGAAAAAAGCACAAAATAAGCCACTGCGAAACCTGATGCAAGGGAGAAATCAGCGTATGTATACTTCCAGATATACCATCCTCCGAAGTATCCTATTGTGCAGATAAAGGAAAGAAAGGTAATCAATCGCCACCTCTTTATTGATGCCACATAGAGAACGCCCAGGTCAACAATAAGCAAGTAAGAAAACAGTGGAGGTTCGTAGTATATCGTCGGGTTTGGAAGAGCGAAAAAGAGCGGTGTTGCGAAGGCGCCGAGTATGCTGAGAAATGCAATGGGAAGACCGTTATGGTATGCGGCAAGGGACATTCCACCAATGGTTGTGCAGAAAAATAAAATGAAAGCGGGTAGTGGAGGCAAGATATTGTAGAAATGATAAGCTGTAAATATGGTTAAATAGAAAATTATCAAGGCAAGTCCTAATAATCCCTGTGATAGGGGTCCGAATTTCTTTTTATGGAGGAATTCGCCAAACCAGATGATAAGTAATCCTGCAAGAAAGCCGAGTACGGTTCTCGCTGTCTCACCAAGCCAACCTTGTTCAAAGGCATACTTCAAGAATATGCCAAATCCGGCTGCAAATACGACTACACCAACCCATACGAGCCATCTTTCCCCGACCATTTGTTCGAAACGCAACCATGCTGCTTGACTTTTTACGGCTTTTTTGAGGACTGGTTCAATCATAGATTCAGGTTGAACTGGAAGTTCCTTCTTTACTGCTGGTGGCTCTTTCGGAGGAGTTGTTTTTTTCTTTGTTTTTACCTCTTTTTTTGTTTTCGGTGGTTGTTTCTTTAAGGTTGGTTTTTCCTCGATATTTTCCGATTGAAATTCCTTTTTGAGTTTGCTCAGTTCCTCTTCGAGTTTTCTTATTCTTACTTCAATTGAGTTTCTGTCCATTATGTCTCCATTTTTCCCTTAATTGTTCTTCCATTTATTATGGGGGTCAGGTCTCAACATTTGACATAACCTCTTGGTTTATTCCAAAATTATATATCTTATCAATTCTTCCTATGTCAAATGTTGAGACCTGACCCCTAATTCCCTTTCTATTATCTCCACTGCGTTGCTTTTTATCGAGCATTCGACTTCAGGAGTCATTCTCTCCGAAAATTTAAATACCTCCTTTATTTCAATTCCATATATGGAAATACTTTCGGGAATCTTAAGACCCATTTTTTTACCCAATTCTATTGCCGTTGCAAAATTTATAGAATGTATGGATGTAAGATGGACGGTCTCATTAAGTTCTTTTAGCGATATGTTATGAAGTTCACCAGGTTTTCCACCCTTCTCTACAGCATCAACTATTACCAATTTGTCGTAACCAGCAATAATATCAAGGATACGAATCCCTGCCACATTTTCTGTAACAAAATCAACACCCTTTTTTTTGCCGACAATGGACGCTATTTCTTCAACCACTTTGATGCCTGCTGCATCATCTGTTAGGATAGGACTGCCCAGACCCAAAAAAAGCAATTTTATCATTTTCAATTAAGAAATTTCAGCGCAGGTATGCAAACGGAGATTTCGATTAATCTGCGATTCTGTGCGGTCAGAAAGCTATTGCTTACCTGTGTTTCTCAACATTTGGTTTATCAACCACTCGGACCACATATCAAATCCTTGCCCACTTAAAGAAGAAATTTTGAAAACGGAAAGGGATGTATTTATGTTGTCTGCATTCTGCAAAAGTATTTCCAAGTCCACCCCTAATATATCTAAAAGGTCCATCTTATTTACAAGCATTACATGGGATTTGCGGAACATCAATGGATATTTCACAGGTTTATCATCGCCTTCCGGTAAACTTAAGACAACCACATTTTTGTTAGCCCCAGTATCAAACTCTGCCGGACATACAAGGTTACCTACATTCTCTATAAAGAGCAAGTCGATCTCCTTAAGGTCCAAAGACAGTGTTGCATCCTTAACCCATCCGGCTTCGAGATGACAGTCACCACCAAATGGACCTGTATTAATCTGAACAACGGGGACATTCAGTTTTGAAATTCTCTCCGAATCTTTTGTAGAATAGATGTCGCCTTCGACAACCCCAATTCTATATTGGCTATTTAACATCGTTATGGTTTTCTCGATAATCGAAGTCTTACCGGAACCAGGTGAGCCCATAAGGTTAACCGCGAACACCTTGTTTTTAGAAAATAAATCCCTGGTTGCTTCGGCAGCTACATCGTTTGCAGAGAGCACCTTTTTTAATACATTTATCTTCATCTAATCCTCCTCTATCTCTATGGATTTTATGAAAAGTTCTGTGCCAGATAGAATTTTCAATTCTCGGGAGCCACATCGAGGGCAAACAAAAAGCGGATAGTCAATATCGAAGCCAGAACCGCACGAGTTGCATTTCGCCTTCACGGAAATTTCTTGTATCTTAAGCTCAGCGCCTTCGACTGGCGATCCTTGTCCTACGAACTGAAAACAGAATTGCAGTGATTCGGGGACCACTGCTGTTAGCTTACCTATTTCAAGGTTAATACAGGAAACTTTACCTGTTCTCCCTTCCAAGGATTCTTCAACAACTTTTTTGATATTTTCGGCGATACTTAGTTCGTGCATCTTTTAACTCAACATATTCTAGGTAACTGTTCTCCTTCCAGCATATCGATAATTCTTGTCCCACCAGAAAGTGTTTTTATATATACTTTTCCGGTATGTCGAGAGGTAACCTCGCCAATAATCTCGCTATCTTTTCCAAGTATATGTTTCCGCATACTCTCCAAAATCCGGGCAGCATCTTCACTTGCTGCTACAGTAACTACCTTTCCTTCATTTGACAGATAAAGGGGATCAAAGCCCAGAAGTTCGCAGGTCCCTTTTACAGTGTTTTTTATAGGAATTTTTTGCTGTTCCAGCATTATACCAAAAGGTTTTTCTTCTACAATTTCATTTAGTGTTGTAGCAAGGCCACCCCTTGTTGGATCCCGCATAAACTTTATTCCTTCAGAGCAATCGAGAATTTCTTCTATAAAAAAATTAAGGGTTGCGCAGTCACTTTTTATTGCAGATTTCAGTCCGAGGTCTGACCTCGCTGAAAGCACGGCGATACCGTGTTCTCCCAATCCTCCATTTATGATGATCTTATCTCCAACAGCAATGTTTTCGCAACGGAGCGGTTCGGCTTCAATGACACCAACGCCGGAAGTATTAATGAATAAACCGTCACAATTACCACTTTCTACTACTTTGGTATCACCTGTAACTATCTGGATACCTGCAGCCGTGGCTGTGCGCTTCATAGAAGCAATAACCTTTTCTAAAATTTCATAATCGAGTCCTTCTTCAATCACCAGTGCACAGGAAATCCAGAGGGGTCTGGCACCCATTACCGCAATGTCATTCACAGTTCCACAGACGGCAAGTTTACCTATATCGCCACCAGGAAAAAACAGAGGTTTTACAACGTAAGTATCAGTAGTAAAGGCAATCTTTTGACCATCTATATCAATAATGGCGGAATCATCAAGTGTAGAGAGCAGTGGATTATTGAATGACTTTAAAAAGAGGTCTTTTATAAGATTATGCATCGATTTTCCACCACTGCCATGAGAAAGATTTATATGTTTCATCCTATATGCGGTATTCCGTATATCTGTGGTATGCAGAGCAAGTGCCTTCGGAGGAGACCATACAGGGTCCAACGGGATTTTCTGGTGTGCAAACAGTCTCGTAGAGGGGACAATCAGGCGGTTCACTCACACCCTTAAGAATCTTGCCACAAATACAATCCGGATGTTCTCTGGTCTCTTCTATCTGTAACACAATATTTTTTTCGACATCGAAAATTTCATAGCGATTTCTTATTTCAAGCCCACTGCGCTGGATAATTCCTAAGCCTCTCCATTCTGCATCAGACGGTTCAAAAATTTCTGCAAGGAGTTGTTTTGCTGCAGGATTTCCCTCTTTTCTCACCGTCCTTGTGTATTGGTTTTCTACAGTTGGATTTCCATTTTTTATCTGTTTTAGCAGCATCAGTGTTGCCTGAAGTATGTCAACAGGCTCGAAACCGGTTACAACACAACCTATTCCATAATTCTCAGGGATAAATTCGTATATACCTGTTCCTGTAATTGTAGATACATGTCCGGGAAGAAAAAAGCCATCTATCGTTATTTCTTCACTATCCACAAGTGTTTTTAATGCGGGCGGCATCACTTTGTGCATACTTAACACATAATAATTTCTCAATCCATTATCCTTTGCATCCTTGATAGAGGCTGCAATTGTAGGTACCGTTGTCTCGAAACCAATACCAAGAAAAATTATCTTCTTATCAGGATTTGCCTTAGCTATTTCCAATGCATCCGTTGGAGAATAAACAACCCTTATATCACTACCATTGACTTTCTCCGCAAGAAGAGAAGATGATGAACCGGGAACCCTTATCATATCACCGAAAGTAGTAATAATGGTATTCTCTGTTCTGCAACAGGCAATAGCCTTATCGATATCAGCATTGGAAGTCACACAAACGGGGCATCCGGGACCGGATAGGAATTTAATGTTTCTTGGCAGAAGTGTCTTCAATCCATATCGAGCTATTGCCATTGTATGCGTGCCACATACTTCCATCAAGGTAATTTCACGTTCCTCATCGAGGATATTGCGAATTTTCATTGCAAGCTTTTCGCAAAATTTCTTATCCCGAAATTCATCTATATATTTCATAATAGAAAGGAAAATCTTCAGTCAATCCTCTATGTAAGACGAGCATTTGTTGCATACTTAATCGGTTAAACGGTTTCTACCGAGTTTTTGGAGTGTCATTTAACATTTCGCTGAGTAGAGAAAGCGTTTCATGTGCTGCCTTTTCATCGAGTTTCTGTATGGCAAAACCCGCATGGAGAATGACGTAATCGCTTTCTTGCACGTCTTCAATAAACCTTAGGTCCACCTCCCGCTTTACGCCACCAATCTCTCCTATTCCCCGAGTTCCCTTTTTCTCTATTATTTTAACTGGTATACCTAAGCACATAATAAATTTAAGATTCTAAGGATTTGTGAGTTATAGAACTAACTCTATAACCTGCGATGACTGCCTGACCCAAAGCAATACCTCCATCGTTTGTTGGCACCCGGTGTTGGGTAAAAGTATTAAACCCCTTTTTGTCAAGCCCTTTTATTGCTTTTCTCAATAAGAACATATTCTGGAATACACCTCCGGTCAGCACCACGCTATTCAGACCAGTTGTTTTTCTTATCCTATCACAGATATCGACAATTATTCCAGCAATTGCGGTGTGAAACCTTAAAGAAATAATACTGGCTGGCAAACGGTGAATGATATCTTCTACTATTCCACTAATAATGCATGCTGGTTCTATAATGAATATTCCATTTATCTCTTTGACTGTATATCCATAACTATGTCCCGTGTCCTCTGTTGTACCTGGTGATTCGATTGCCATCTCCAACTCGATGGCAGCTTGTCCCTGGTAGTTAATGCGGTCACAAATGCCCAGAAGTGATGAAACGGCATCGAATAGCCTTCCAACACTTGAAGTAAGAGGGGAATTGATGTTGAGACAGATAATTTTTGTCACCAACTCCAAACTCTTTTTATTCAATTTAGTTAAACATGCTATCTTAATTTTGTCAAAATCTTTTCCGTAAGTCTGATATAGGTAAGAGATCGCCATTCTCCAGGGTTCGTCTATTGCTTTAGTCCCGCCGGGCATAGGAATGTTTTGAAAATGAGCCATGCGCTGGAAGTTATTGAAATCTGCGGTGAAAAATTCACCACCCCATAGATTACCATCTGTTCCGTAACCCAGTCCATCAAAAGCGATGCCTATCACCTTTTCATCTATACAATTATCCACCATACAGGAAACAATATGTGCATGATGATGTTGTATAGGAACGCCGATCAAATTATGATTGTTTTTAAGCAGCTGCTTTGCGTACTTTGTGGAAAGGTACTCGGGATGTAAATCATAAGCAATTATCTGTGGTTCTATAGAGAACAGTTTTTTGAAATGCTCTATACCCTCTTCGAATGCTTCAAGGGTCTCTAAATTCTCCAGGTCACCAATATAATGACTCATAAAAGCGTAATTGTCCCTTGTTAAACAGAAAGTGCTACTTAGCTGTGCCCCGCAGGAAAGAATCTGTTTCTTATAAGGGAATTCAACTGGCTCAGGTACGTAGCCTCGCGACCTTCTAACAAGCATTTCTGAACCATTGAAAATCCTTGTGACGGAATCGTCACATCTCGTGTGAATCTTACGATTATGAACAAGAAAATAATCGGCAACATCTCCAAGTTGCTCCAATGCCTTACAATTGCTATAAACTATAGGTTCGTTGCTGAAATTGCCCGATGTCATCACAAGAGCGGAGAGGGAGGAAAACAAAAGATGGTGAATAGGTGTGTAAGGAAGCATCATGCCCAGATATTTCTGCTGGGGAGCGACTGCGGCAGCAATGAGATTTGGTTCTATTTTTTCTAAAAGCACTATGGGTTTTCTATTGGAAATAAGCAATTTTTGCTCAAGTTCATTAACCTTACAAAATGTTTTGATGCTTTGAATATCCTTTGCCATCAAGGCAAATGGTTTTTCTTCTCTCCGTTTCCCTCTCCTCAACTTTGCAACAACTTCCTGGTTCCTTGCATCGCAAGCAAGATGAAATCCTCCCAAACCTTTAATGGCAACAATTTTACCCATCCTTAGAAATTCACAAGTACGAATGATAGAGCTTTTTGTTGCTATTTCCTTACCCGATTTGTCCAGTAAGGCTAGATGGGGTCCGCATTCAGAGCAACAGTTTGGCTGGGCATGAAATCTTCTGTTGAAGGGATTATCATACTCGTTCTGGCATTCGCGACACATAGGGAATTTTGCCATTGTCGTTTTTCCCCTATCGTAAGGGATGTTTTCAATAATCGTGAATCTTGGTCCGCAGTTGGTGCAGTTGAGAAAGGGATAACCATATTTGCGGTTTTCTGGGTCGAATAACTCATCCAAGCAGTCATCACAGGTAGCGATATCCGGGGATATGAGAACGAATTTCTCTTTTTTGGAGGCACTAGGCTTAATTGCAAATTTCTTGTAGCCTGTGACAGGGAGTTCTCTAACGAGTATTTGCTCTATTATCGAAAGAGGAGGCACCTGGTTTTTAATATCTAATAGAAATTCATCTATGAATACCTTACTGCCTTCTACTTCTACCATCACACCTTCCGTATCATTCAAGACAAAACCGTTTAAACCATATCTATTTGCCAGCGAATAGATGAAAGGTCGGAATCCAACTCCCTGAACAATCCCTTTTATTCTTATTTGCTTTCTTTTCATTTTAATCGTTGTCATTATAGTATAATACAGGAGAATTTGCAAGTCATTTTTCGCCATCAGGCATTGAGATAATTCTTATACTGGTTGGTGCTTGATGTTCTCTTTTTTTCTTCGATTATGCTGTTGTTTTTCTGGCTTTTGCTACAGCTACTATTATACCCCAGACTGCAAAAGTAACTGCAGTAATTGTAATTCCTAATGCTATGTCTTTGACGGGATTCTTGCCTATTAAGAATAGTTCTCCATTCCAGAGATGGTCTATTAGACCGAAAATAGCAGCACCAAAGAGTAAAAGTTTAAGCCAGGTAATATCGGGTCTGTTAGGTTTTCTTATGAAAGATACTATTATGGCGGTTATGGTGGGGATTGTGTAACACAAACCAAACCCTAGAAAAGTTGCTGTAAACAAAGTATTAATAGGTACATTGGTTATTACGAACATTTATATTACCTCCTTTAAGAAAGATTTGATTTTTTAATTGAGTCATACTATTGATTTAAGTTGCCAATAGCGCTTTTGGTTTAATAGTGTTCATATTAAACCCCAATTCCTTTGGTGCGAAACCTAAAGCAAGCCCAAGTATTTGAGAGTAATACAGAACCGGTATATTATATTCCTGTTGGAATATTCTCTCCATCTTTTTCTGGTTTTGCTCATACATAACATCACAGAACGGACAGAGTAAGATTATAGCATCGGCACCCTCCTTTTTTACGTAGTTAAGTTTCTTATTTGCAATTGCCAAGGATGTTTCTTCGTCTATACCCAAAATACCACCGCCACAGCAAGATAGATTCTCCTCATAATTAATGGACTTCGCCCCTGTTACATTAATTAATTCACAAAGGCTCTTTGGATTTTCCGGTTCATCGAATTTATTAAAGGACTCCGAGGGTTTGAGATAGTGACATCCGTAGTGAGCAGCAAACCTAAAACCTTTAAGTTTTTTCTTTATCTTCTTTTTTATTGTGTTTACACCAATATCTTCGTATAGAATCCTGGCAAAGTGCTTAACATCTATTGTTCCTTTGAACTCAACACCAAAATCGTTTAGTTTCTTGTTTATTTCCAGCCTTAATACCTCATCCTGTTTAAGCCTATGGTTGGTTTCGGTAAGAATACCTGTGCAGGCTGCACACATTGTCATCATATCTAATCCCTGAGCTTCTGCAATCGCTATATTGAAAGCAGAAAATAGAAAGGCTGCATTGCTGTCCACAGCTTTTAAGGGAAAGCCGCAGCAGAGATATCTGTCATTATAGTATAGTTTTATCCCCAAAGTTTCACATACTTTTCTTGCAGAGATTTCGTAATTCTGTCCTCTAACCGGCAAAGTGCATCCAAGAAATAGTGAGTACTTCATTTCTTCTCCTTATTGATTTTTTATGTAATTATAGATGTTTGCCAAGCCGAGCAATTTCCTTGTAGCTAGAACATTCTGAGATATCGGAGGTAGACCTCGCTGTTCCCTTTTTTTGTTCGTAAAATCTTCTATCTCATAGAGTCCACCGTAGTTGTGAAGTGCAGCAATCTGAGCTTCGTAGGATGGGTGCATGTATCCTTGTTTCACCGCAATATTCTTCAAGACAGCCATGAGGTCGGTTAAACATACACCTTGAGGGCAGCGCTCCTGACAGGCATAACAACCTGTACATAGCCAGAGAAAAGAACTGGATAGAACTTCCTCTTTCATTCCCAAAACAGTCATCCTAATAATTCTTCTTGGATTGAAATGTTCATTAACTTCCCTTATGGGACAGGATGCGGTGCAGGTTCCACAGGCAAAACAGTTTGTAAGGTGTTCTCCTCCAGGTTCTTTCATCACTTCATACTTGAATTGTGAATCAAGCTCTTCTACCTTTATCATCTTTCACCTCCATCAAATATTCCTAGTTACCGTTTTATGAATTTTACCAAGTGAATCATAAATTCTGACTTGCAAAGGCATATGACCTGGCAGGGAGTGGGTGGCACAGGCAAAACATGGGTCGTAAGCTCTGAAAGCCATTTCCACCATATTCAGCAATCCATCGGAAACATTACCTTTCTTGATCAGTCCTTTTGCTGCCTTTTCTATGGACATACATATAGCGGCTGCATTATTAACGGTAGCTACTATCAAGTTACATTCGGTTATTTTACCTCTTTTATCCGTTTTGTAATGGTGGAAAAGTGTACCTCTGGGTGCTTCAACAACACCTACTCCTTCCTTTGGCTCAATGGTAGGGAAATTTCTTATGTGAGGATCGGTGATTTCCGTATCTTCTGCAAGTTCCTTCATTCTCTCTGCAGCATATAAAGCCTCGACCAGTCTTGCCCAGTGATATGCGAGCGTATTATGGGCTGGTTTACCAAGCGTATCAAATAGTTTTTCATACTCTTCTTGAGCCAGGGGAGTTGCCATTCCAGTAGCAGCATTTAACCTTGCAAGTGGGGCAACTCTGAAGACACCACTCTTCTTACCATCGACAAAGCCTTTCCATCCAACATTTTTTAGATACGGAAACTTCATATAACTCCACGGTTCTACATGTTCTTCGATATGGTCCAGGTAGTCCCGCGGTTTAAATTTCGCAAACTTCTTGCCAGAAGGGTCTACCACTCTTATGTCACCATCATAAAAATTGACCCTGTTCTTATCATCAACAAGTCCCATATAATAGGTTTTGTGTTTGTATATATCACCAACAATGAGATTTAAGTATTCTTCATTTTTAAGGACTATATCTTCGAATGCCTTGAGTGCGAATTGTGCAAATTCAACGGTCTCTTCAGCAGTTTTAAGAATTTCCTTTCTCTCTTTTTCACTCACACCTCTTGATATGCCGCCCGGTAAACCACAAACTGGATGTATAACCCTTCCACCAAGCAGTGTTATAATATCCCTGCACTTTTTTCGTATTCTAATTACTTTTTTGCCTGTCCGTAAACCCACCGTTGCGATAACTCCAAGGATATTTCTCAGTTCAGGGGATGCCTGTGGTCCGACTATGAAGTCTGGACCACCCAAAAAGAAAAAGTGGAGAATGTGGTCTTCGAACATAAAAGCAGAATAGATTAGCTCTCTTATTTTCTTAGCTGCAGTGGGAGGTACTACCTTATATAGGTCATCCAATGTTTTGGTTGAAGCCATATGATGTGCAGTAGGGCATACACCACATATTTTGGGTGTTATTCTTGGCATCTCTTCTGCAAGACGTCCGGTAGAAAATTTCTCGAAACCTCTCAGCTCGGGAACCTGAAAGAAAGCTTTTTCCACATCTCCAAAGTTATCCAAGAATATCTCAATTTTACCATGTCCCTCGAGTCTTGTTACTGGTTCTATTGTGACTTTCTTTCCCATCCTAAACCTCCTTCCTTTTTCGGTGTAACAGGGAAGACGGTAAACTATACATATAGGATTGACCAGCAACATCCTCCAGGCTGTCAAACAAGGTTTTTTCCTCTTGTTCTGTCCTTGCTTCAGCCAGAGAAGCTATAGCGGAGAGAATTTTATCTCCCTGGTCTACCGTTCCTTTAATAGGACCGAAACATCCCCTGCATGGCATATTTGCATTTATACACCTTTCACCACATCCGGATCTTGTTGCAGGACCGAGACAAAAAATACCTTGTTCAAGAAAACATTTACGAGGATCTGGTTGAACCATATGTATCCTCTGGAATTTTTTGATAGAGAGTTTCTGTGGTTTGTTCTCACCTCTTGGGCAAGTATCACACAAGGATTTGTCTGGTGCAAAGACCGAGCACTTTTCAGGTAACTTATTCTCAAGGATCGACGTTAATGCACCCATAATAAGATCCGGTGGAGGTGCACAACCAGGCAAGTAATAGTCAACATCCACAACCTGATCCAGGGTTTTCACCGTGTCATAGAATTCTGGCAAGGTAAGTTCATAACCATCAACATTGACATTGGTTTTTGGAATAACTCCTTCCGGGTTTTGGACTGAAGGAAGCGATTTGTAGACAGTATTGAATATCTGTTCAGCATCCCAGAAGTTTGCAAGACCAGGAATGCCGCCTAAATGTGCACAGCTTCCAAAGGCAACGACGAGTTTGGATTTTCTTCTGAGAAGTTTCGTTATATTCTCTTGTTCCTGTGTCCTGATGGCTCCGTTTATGAAACTTACAGCAATTTCCCCGTCTTTCATAGTCTCAATATGCTTATATTTGAAATCCAATGCAACTGGCCAGAGAACAATATCAACTGCCTCTACGACTTTCAAGATATCCAGACCCAGATCCACGACGGCTTCTTCACAGCCGCCACAGGATGCATTCCAGTAAAAAGCCACTTTTGGTTTTCTCATTCTCGTTCTCCTCCTCTCATCTCTTCAAGAATACTTTTTATTCTGCCTGATTCTTTCTTCCCGAGCCATTCTATCCTTATCTTCTCCTTAGGTATGCCGAACTGCTCGATTAAATTGGCTGTTACAGAAAGCCGCTTTCTCAATATGAAGTTGCCTTTATTATAGTGACAAGCATCCGGATAACACCCCGATATAAGAATATTCCTTGCGTGTTTCTGAAAGGTTTTTAGAATGAAACCAACACTAATCCTACCCGTGCAGGGAACTTTTATTACTTTCACATTTTTATATCCATTCCCTGCCCATTTTTCATAAGCGCCGTATGCACTCCATTTGCACAGAAAGGCAACCGTATCATCCTTTTTTACCTTCTCATCTATCTGGTGAAAGAGATCAGAATCTGTGTAACCTTCCAGTGTATTTGCACCTGTTGGACAGGTAGCGGTACATATTCCGCAGCCCATGCACAGCGAGGGGATTACTTTTATCTTATCTTCTTCTTGCACTATTGCACAATAAGGACAGACATATAGACAAAGTTTGCAGTGGGTTTCGGAGCATATATCGGAATTTATTTCGGCAACGGGAGTTCTTATCGAGATATCTTTTAGGGTATTAATGGCGGAAAGAGCAGTACTCCTCGCTTCAATTAGTGTCTCTGCTACATTTTTGGAATATGCCGCACAGCCGCAAACAAATATCCCTTTTGGATTAGAGTCCACAGAAAGTAAGGAGTTTAAGTATGTTGTAGGGAATTTCCCTTTGTCCCCAGTATCCAATGGAATTCTCAACATCGAAAGTACTTTTTCATCACCCACATAACCATGACTCAATATGACGTAGTCTGCTCTAATTTTCAAGAGGTCTCCAAGAATTTCATCCTCTACCTTAACATACAAATTCTTATTTAGTTCTTCTATGGCAGAAGGTCTTCCCCTTATGAAATTGACATTGTATATATCCTTAAGTGTGTTGAAAAAGCTTTCGAGATTCCCATAACTGCGCATATCTATATAAGATACATAAACCTCGGTATAAGGATTTTTGTCTTTTATCAGTTTTGCTTCCTTAAGACCTATGAAACAGCAAACCCTGGAACAGTGAGGCAGATAATTTTTATCTCTTGAACCCGCGCAGTTAATTATCACCACGCTCTTTAAATCCACTGGATTTATCTCACCAGATGATACTTTTTCCTCGAACTCGATTGGTTTTAGTACCTTTTTGTATCTACCATAACCGTAAGCTTCAACTTTCTCTATCTCGTAATCCTTCAATCCCGTTGCCACGACAATGGCTCCGACTAAAATCTTTTTCTTCTTCCCTTTCTGCTTCAACTCAACCTGATAGTTTCCTATATCCCCATTTGCCGCAATCATCTCTGTTTCAGTGAATATTTCTATGTTTTTCTGTTTTTCAATCTCTTCTATTAAAGGTTGCAATGTATGGGCATCTGGCATTCCTTCCGGATATAACTGATTGAGTCTACAAACCATTCCGCCGAGGGCTGGTTCCTTTTCTATAAGATAGACATGGTAATCTGCATAGGCGACATTCCTTGCTACTTCTAAACCTGCCACTCCACCACCAATCACAAGTAATCTTTTACTCTGTGGTTCAAACTCGATACTCATATAGCCCCCTTCGTTATATTCTATTTCCTACTAAATATATAGGAGATTAGTCGATTTGTCAAGTTTTTTTGTGAAAAAAATCACAAAGTGGTTAATTTTTTTATGGGGAAATACGTTTATTAGTTTTTTATATTATACTATTCAGAAATTATTGAGGTACTTTTTTAGTTCCTTTAAAGAAATATTTCTTGTTTCACGGGATTCGGTCCGAGTTTCTTCACCTCTTCTGTAAATTCGTTTATAGCTTTACGAATCTTGGACCTTGGGATACAGAGACCCAAGGATGGATACTCTTAAGCCAGGGGAAATAAAGGATATACTATGTTCCGTTGAGAACTTTTTCGAAATAGAGGAGTCTACTGAGGGGTGTTATGCTAATTCTTTAGTCTAAAACGTCGGTTCTGAAGTTTAGAAGTAGAAATGCTATTAAGGCTTTGCCTAATTATTGTATTCACTGTTTTGGGAACTGCCTTTCTTACTTCAAGAGTGCATTGCTCGCTGAAAGTCGTATTGTCTTTAATTTCAATAGCATAAATGTCTATCTGTTCCGGGATACTTACACCACACCTTTTTCCGATCTCGATTGCGGTTGCAAAATTTACATCGTGGGGTGAGGATATGTGTATTGTTGAACTAAAATCAGCGACCTTTACTTTATAAAGGGTACCAGGATTTCCTTTCTTTGTTTTTATAGCATCAATGACGATTAGTTTTTCATATCCAACGATTAGATCTAATATAGCTAATCCCCCGATACTCGCTTCAATCACATCTATATCCTCGTCCGGTTCCCATGCAAAACAGGAGGTATGGTCTTTTAATTTATCTTCTATACGGTGAGCAATCTCTATTCCTATTCCATCATCCGACAGAATGGGATTTCCCAGTCCTAAGATTAGAATCTTTGCCATTTTTAGTAAATGTTTAATCAACTACATTACATTTCAAAGAAGGCTGTCATTGCGAGTTTCTCTTCTTGCCCTGTGTAATACCATTATGCACAAAACATTTTTCTATTACACGGGGCTTGTTCCACAAATGCGAAGCAATCCCATATTCACTTTCTGTCAATATGAGATTGCCACGCCTGCCACAGACAGGCTCGCAATGACGGGGTTTACTGACTATTTACCATCTGATACTCTCGTAATCTGCTTCTCTGATAGTCTATTTTATCTCCCGGCTAAGTCTCTTAACTACTCTACCGTCTGGAGCATGTATAATAATTTCCATAGGCATATGACCCGGAAGGGTATGGGTGGCACACGCAAGGCAGGGGTCGTATGCACGAAAAGCCATTTCTACCATATTCAAGAGACCCTGGTTTACTTTCCAGTTCTTTATGAGTTTTTGAGCCGCTCTTTTAACAGACATATGCATACCCGCATTATTATGCCCTGTCGCAACTATCAGATTCACTCTCTCTACCATACCTTCTTTGTCTACCCAGTAATGATGCATAAGTGTTCCTCTTGGTGCTTCACATATGCCGACACCTTCACCAGGTGTCTTGGTGGGTATATTTCTTACCTTCTTGTTTGTTATTTCCTTGTCTTTTATTAGCTCTACCATCCGCTCACTTGCATAGAGATTTTCAATAATTCGAGCCCAGTGCATAGCCAGGGTATTATGCGCCGGTTTTCCTCCCAGGATTTCATACATCTTTTCATAGGCTTCCTGTGCTGCAGGTGTTGCCATCCCATCTGCTACATTTAATCTTGCTAACGGTGCTACACGATATATGCCACTATCTTTGCCATCCACAAATCCCTTCCATCCGATTTTCTTCAAGAAGGGGAATTTTAGGTATGACCACGGTTCAACATGTTCCCCAATGTAATCTAAATAATTGTCCTCGTTAAACCTGCAATATTCCTTACCATCCGGGTCAACTACCTTTACTTCCCCATCATAGAAATTAACCTTATCATTTTTATCAACAAGTCCCATATAATAAGTCTTATGATAATATATATCGCCTGTTATTAGATCAACATAATCCTTATTCTTCAAGATAAGGTCATCAACTACAAGTTTTAGCGTATATTTGCCAAATTCCACTAATTCCCCTGACATCTGTTCGATTTCCTTGCGTTCCTCTTCGGTAATGGGGTGAGATAGACCTCCCGGTAATCCGGTTACAGGGTGAATGGTCTTTCCACCTATTATCTCTTGAACCCTCTGGGCATTGTATCTATTTTTAATTACTACTTTGCCAACATCCATCCCAACTTTACCAATAACACCGAATAAGTTCCTCTGTGCTGGAGGAGCATCGGGACCCATCAGAAAATCAGGAGCTCCACCGAGAGCATATATATGGGCAAGATGAGAATGGACCATATGTGCACAGTAACCCAATTCTCGCAATTTTTTTGCTGCTGAAGGGGGTTCTACCTTAAACACAGCATCCAAACATTTTGATGATGCAATATGGTGGGCCCAGGGACATACTCCACAAAGCCTTGTGGTAAGCCTTGTCATCTCTTCAACCGGTCTTCCCTGACAGAATCTCTCAAATCCTCTAAGCTCGACTACCTGAAAATAGGCATCTTCAACATTACCTTCATCATTAAGAAAAATTTCTATTTTTCCATGGCCTTCTAATCTGGTAATGGGCTCAATCGTTATCCTCTTTTTCTTCTCTGACATCCTATTTTTTCTCCTTCTCAACCTTTCTAAGCAAAGACTTAGGCATCGAGAACCTGTAGAATGTACCCAGTGGGTCCTTAATCTGACCGACCAATTTTTCGATATCTTCCTCAGACAACTGGGTCTCTTTATCAGAGATTGCCAAGATAGAGGTGATTGCTGAAAGGATGCTTCCACCTTGGTCAATGGCAGCAGCGGTTGCACCCAGGCATCCTCTGCATGGCATATTAGCTCTGATACATTTTGCATCACAACCTGCTCTGGTTGCCGGACCGAGACAGATAATCCCCTGTTCTAAGAGACACTTGTCCGGGTTTAATTCAATTTCATGTGGTCTATAGATTCTCTCAATGTTTATCTTTTTAGGCTTTTCTCTTGGGCACTCATCACAGAGAGCTTTCTCCGATGCTAATACGGAACCCTTTGGTGGGAGTTTTCCGCTTATTATAGCATCAAGTGCCTGATTTATTTGTGTAACCAATGGTGGACATCCGGGGAGGTAATAGTCGACTGTAACTATGTCATCAAGTGAAAATACCTCATCGTAGAATCTCGGCAGGGTCAATTTGTGTCCTGTTTCATCCTTCCATTCCGGCAGGGGAACGACAAAATCCGGATTTACAGTACTCGGTGTATCCATATAAGATTCCTTAAAGATCTCATCCTTGTTAGTTACATTTGCAAGCCCTGGAATTCCTCCGTAACAGGAACAACTACCAAAAGAGATTAAAATCTTGGATTTTTTCCTGAAAAGTTTTGCAATATGTTCATTTTCGCTGTCGCGGATAGCACCATGATGAAATGTAATGTCAATATATCCATCATCCCATTTCTCAACTTCCTTAAGTTTTGTATCCATAATTACAGCAGCGTAAACGATATCTGCTATTTTAATAACATCCAGGATTTTCTCGTTTATATCAACAATCTCGACATCGCAGCCAGAACAGGTTGCTCCTCTTGCTATTGCCAATTTTAACTTATCAGCCATTTTTACCCTTTCCCCTTTTTGTAGGTCCGAAAGGACTGGGACCAAGTTCTGTAATCTCATCTATAAAGTTGTTTACCACTTCCTGGAATCTGCCACCTTCTCCTGCAGATATCCATTCCAGACGCAATCTTTTTCGGTCGAGTCCAAACTGCTGAAGCATAATGCGCAGTAAAGCCATTCTCCTTCTCGTTCGGTAGTTACCTCCAATATAATGGCAGTCCCCTGGATGACATGCCGCGACCAGAATACCATCCGCACCCTTCTTGATTGCCTCGAGAATAAACTCTGGATCCACCCTCGCCGAGCACATAGCCCGTATTACCCTGAAGTAGGGTTTGATCTGTAACCTGCTTACTCCGGCAAGGTCCGCCCCGGCATAAGAACACCAGTTACAGCAAAAAACAAGAATCTTAGGTTTGAAATCCTTATTCATTTTTATTCTCACATAAATAGCTTTATCAAAGTTACGATACCCAGTAAAATTACAATGATTCCAATTATTAAACTCAGCATATTCGTTTTCATTCTTTTTACAGTAAAGACCGATAATGGTACCGATAAAACAGCTCCTATTATTAAATAAGGAGCCAGTTTCCAATCTATAACGGACTTTGTTAGAGAATAGGCAATAACACCAACAAGACAGGTTGACCCTTCTGCCAGAGAAGTTATGCCTATGGCACTTTTACTGTTTATCCCCGAGAGTATTTGGCCACCGGTCACTACGGGTCCATAACCTCCACCGCTCATTCCTTTATTAAAGGATGCAATTGTCCCGAGAGCGAAGATTTTTTTCCATGAAAAGATATATTTTCTTTTTAAGGTAGACAGTATCATCACACCAATGCCAAAAACCAGAAGCCCGATGTAGAGTTTCAACCAGAATGTCGGTATGGAGATAGCTAAAAAGACTGCCGCCAGGGTTCCGAAAATGCTGCAGGCTGCAAGTACAATAGCGGTCTTAAGATGAAAAGGCACTTCCTGTTTGAAGGTATTGATGTATCCAAGAGCGCTCAGTTTTCCAATTATTTGTCGAAACTCTGTTGTTCTGGGTTTAAGATTTACATTCCCTACCTTATGGTGTCCGAAAGCCGCTAACAGACCTGTAATTAGCTCTGAAAGCAGAATTGCTGGTACTACCTGTAGAGGGGAATAGCCCATCATCAGAAGAACCGGTGTTAAAATCGTACCATATCCCATACCAAGCGTTGAATCTATATATTCGCAGATAAATGCAATAACTACAATGGTGATTCCCATTTCGATGGTTAAGTTAAAAATCACTTGTGATTCCTTCCAATGCAGTATCAATTATTGTAAGCATCTGTTTGGTTTTAAATCCTTTCTGCTCCATTGCTCTCGATGGACACGCGGCAATACAACCCCCGCATCTTTTACAAAATGCCTTTGTGAGTTTTGCCTTTTTTGTATCCAATCCTCGTATGTTTATAAGAAGACCTCTTCCTTAGCAGGATTTGGTCCAAGCTTCTTTATCTTTTCTGTAAATTCGGTAATTACTTTGGCGAATCCAGGACCTTCTCCTGCAGATATCCAGGACAATCTGAGACGATCGGATTCTAAACCTAAGTTTTCAAAAATGTTTTTCAATATAGCAAACTTTCGACGAGCCTGATAATTTCCTTTCTGATAGTGACAATCTCCTGGATGACAACCCGCCACCAGCACACCATCCGCTCCTATTAGGAACACTCTTATAATAAAGAGCGGATTCACTCTACTGGAACACATAACTCTAATAGTTCTCAGAGAGGGTGGCATTTGTAATCTGCTTACCCCTGCGAGATCAGCGCCAGCATAGGAACACCAATTACAAAGAAAACCTACTATTTTTGGTGCAAATTTTTCATTCATACTCGCTCCTTTAATCCTCGACTTCAACAAACTCATCTGTTTCGAAAGTAGTGACAGGAATTTGCTCTTCTACGTCCCTTCCCGGGAGATAATCAAACATTTTCTGAACAGAATCTCCAACTTTCAAAAAGATAGTTGAAATTGGTATATTAGCGGGACACACATCTGCACATAAGCCACATCCGACGCAGGAAATGCCAACATGGGTTAATCTACCAATCTGATAAGATATTGTATCAGGGGGAACTCTTAATCCTCCTCTTCGTTTAAGCTGCATTTCATAGACGGAAGGCTTATGTTCATAGGTCTTGGAATCAGAATAACACAAGTTGCAATAACAAATAGGGCATACCTTACTGCATCCATGACAACCTATACATTTTCCAAAGGTCTCTATCAATCCCTTCAAACCAAACTTTTCAATTCCAATTTCATCAAAAAGTCTCTTCTTCTCATCTTTTCTTTTATTCCGCATAGAAACCACTTCTTCTGATTCAAGTTTTCCTTCCACAAACTCTCCATCAATTCCATCCACAAATTGTTGCCCTTTCTCGGTATTTAGAAAAATTTCGCATTGATTGTCAATGTCTTTCTTGCCTATTAAAGTAACAGTTATATCTGCAGTATAAGGTAAAAAATGCTCGCAACCCATACAAGTAGGTCTCGTATCAGGAACTATTTCGCCTCTTTTAGTTGCATCCCAGTATTGGGAAAGTTTTTTGTCTATATCGCCATTTACAGCCATTTCAAGTGGATAGACTCCAGCACAGGTCGATGATACTAACAGTAAATTTTCCAGACTCCCTTGTTTTCGTTTCACAAGCTCTATAAATGCTCTTAACTCACAAGGTCTTACAACGGCCACAACAGGGTCAACAACAGAACCTCTTAGCGTAAGATTAGATAACAATTTACCCGCATTTGCAGGCATCAGAGGGAAAAGTGGCACAGCATCTTTAAGCATGTCTAAGCTGGTAATGAGGGAATATGCTACTGCACCGTTACCATTAATTTTTCTAAGTGTGAAAACTCCTTTAACCTTTCCGCTCTTCAAAAGGAACTTAAGAAGCTCTTTAACAGCTTCTTCCACACTTTTATTTGTTTTAAGAACTTTCGTCATTTTTATATTTCCACCTTATGTAATTCATCTTCTTCATAAGTTTTTAGAGGAAGTGACTCCTCTACACTTTTGCCTGGAACATAATTAAATAATTCTTGAGAGTTATCAGCCACAAAATTAAATATCTGTGATACATCAATGGACATAGGACAAGCATCTTCACACGCGCCACATCCTACACAAGAAAGACTCATATGTGTCATTCTCCCAAGATGAAACAACAAGGTATCAGGAAGAAATCGCAGCGCTCCTTTGCTATCTGCCCTCATTAAGTAATCATCGGAAGGAAGTTTCATTATCTCTGATTCAAAGTAACACTGTCTGCAGTAACATATGGGACAAGCACTCCGACAATTATGACAATTTATACATTTACTGAAGGTATCAAGTAGATTGTCAATACCCATAACTTCAGATTTTAGTCTTTCCTGGACCTCTTTTCTCTTTTTCTTTCTGACCTCTATGATCTCTTTTGCTTTTTTCTCCCAATTGTCCACTGATTTTTCTGCTTCGATATCCATCTCGTTTAAGATGCTTTTACCACTTTCATTGTTTGGAATAAGAAAAATGATTTTATCTTCTGTTCCCAGTATCCCTATATGCAAATTAGACTGACAAAACCCAATGTCTGTCCCTATAAATTTATCGCATACCTGACAAGCTGGACGTGTAGATTCATTTCCCCACTGTATGTCATTCTGAGCAGAGTGAAGAATCTTATTGAATTTATCCATAGCTTCCTTGGGTCTCCCAAGATAATCCTTTAATGGCAATACACCTGGACAGTCGATTGAGATAAGGAATATATTTTCTAAATTTACTTGCTCTAATTTTGAAAGTTCAACTGCGGCTCTTACTTCACACGGTCTCATAATAGCAGCAATCTTTCTATTTGTTTTCCCCATTTTTGTTATACTACTTAATGCCTTAGCTCCCTGAACCGGCATAACAGGAGGGAGAGGATTTGCATCCTTAAGAAGGGATTTATTCTGAACCAAGACCCATGCAAATGAATCCCCTGCAGGGACCTTTATAGGTATAAGAACTGCATCGAAACACTTTTTGTCCAATCCTTTTTCCAAAAAATTAATGATCGTTTTTGCTATGTTTTCGGTCACATTTAGAATTGCACCCTTCATCTCAGTGCCTCCACAACTTCTTGATGGAGCTGTGTAGTTGTGGAATGTTTAACTGATGCAGCTCCAGATGGACAACTTCCTACGCAGTTTCCACATCCTCTACATAAGACTTCATTTACTACTGAAACCCTTTTCATCTCATCAAAGTAAATAGCCCCATAAGTGCAGACCTCAAGACAAGTTTGACATCCAATGCAAAGAGCTTCCGAGATTTCAGAAGTTTTTATTTCAGGCTCTAATTTCTTGCCCGGAATAAGTGAAGAAAGTATTCTTCCTGCCACTGCCTGTGCTTGAACTATTGATTCTGGAATATTCTTTGGGCCCTGCGAGCAACCGGCAATAAATATTCCTTCCATGGATGTGCTAACAGGTGCAAGTTTTGGATGTTCTTCTTGGAAAAATCCTCCATCTCCTTGAGAAATCCTGAGCATTTCTGCAAGTTTAGCTGTATCACCACTTGGTTCAATCGCCGGTGCAAGAATGACCATATCAACCGAAGAGGTCTTTTCCTCTCCTTCCTCAGTCTTATACTTTATTACCTTATCCATAACTTCCACTTCGTTAGAACGAATGAAATTAACTCCCTTAGCTTTAGTATCTTCATAGAATTTCTGGCGAGCCTTGCCCGGAATGGATAAATCCTGGTAAAATTCTGTTACATTAGCATCCGGGAGTTTAGATTTGATATAATTTGCAAACTTAAGGCAATACATACAGCATACCCCTGAACAATAACCTCTTTCTTCTCGCCCCACACAATGGATAATACCAATAGACTTTGGGGGTTTACCATCTTTTCGAAGAATCTTTCCGTCTATATTCATTCTTTCAAATTCTAAAGCAGTATAGACATTGTCGTATTGTCCATATCCATATCGAGGAAGCTGCTTTAGATTAAGCATACTGAACCCTGTAGCTACTACGATTGCTCCAACTCTGAGTTCAAGTTCCTTATTTTCTCCTGTTTTTACTTTTACAACAAAATTACCAAGAAATCCCAACACTTCTTCAACTTCACTGTTAGTATAAAGTTTGATGTCTTCGCTTTGTTTCACCTCCTGAATCCTCTGAGATATAATATCAAGGCTTGATTCCATTCGTGGAAGAAGTTTATCCAATTCTTTTACTTTTCCACCTAAAACATCAGTTTTCTCCACCAAGTGGATTTTTCTATCTCCACTGGCAAGTAATAAACTCGCCTCCATACCTGCAATACCTCCTCCTATTACGAGAACATCGGGATTTGTCTCTATTTCTTTCTTAACAAGAGCTTTGTGAAAAGGAATCCTCCTAAGAGCTGCTCTTATATATCTTATTGCCCTTTCAGTAGCGAGCTCCTTATCGGTTATAATCCAGGCACATTGCTCCCGTATGTTAGTCAGTTGAAAGAAGTACGGGTTAATACCTGCTTCCTCGCATACCTTCATGAATGTAACTTCGTGCTGCTTTGGCGAGCAAGCAGCAACCACGATACGCGTTAATCCATGCTTTTGTATACTCTCTTTAAGGAATTTCTTGCCATTTTCGGAACACAAAAGTTTGTGTCTCTCAACTACATCTACATCAGGCAGAGAAGAAATTGTTTTCATAACCCTGTCAATATCTACATTATCTGCTATATTAGGTCCGCATTCACATACATATACACCTATTTTCTCTTCCATTTTAACCACCCAGTGAAAGTATTTTCCCAACTGCTGCTTCCGATTGAGCCACTGAATCCTGAATATCTTTTGGATCCTGAGCACACCCTACAATAAATATTCCCTCTCTGGATGTCTCCACAGAGGCAATTTCTGAATGCTTTTCAGCAAAGAACCCATGTTCGTCCTGAGAAATTCCAAGAATTTTAGCCAATTTCGATGCATCTTTTCTTGGTTCAAGTGCAGGTGAAAGAATTACCATATCTACTGGAAGACTACCTCCTTTATCATCAATTTTATACTTTACACTCATCCCTTTCTCTTCCTCTTTTACTGCAATATCATCAAATCGAATTATATCTACTCCCATAGTTTTTGTTTGTTCATAGAACTTTTCATAGGATTTGCCTGGAATACAGAGGTCAGAACAAAATTCAGATATCTTAACATCGGGTAATTTCTCCTTCAGGTAATGAACGAACTTAAGTGAATTCATACAGCAAATTGTACTGCAATAACCTTTCTCTTCTCGTCCCACACAATGAACAATAGCAACAGACTTTGGAGACTCACCATTCCGAAGTTTTATCTCTCCTGTAGTAGGTCCATTAGAAGCAAACATTCTCTCAAATTCCAAAGCAGAATAGACATCACTGAATTTCCTATATCCATACTTAGGAATTTCTTTCGGGTCTAATGAGCTAAATCCTGTTGCTACCACGATTGCTCCAACCTTAAGTTCAATCTCCTCGTCTTTTTGCTCAAAATCAATTGCCTCAAACATGCACGCTTCTTCGCACAGTTTGCAATCCTTGCCATTAAATCTAACACAGTTTTCCGTGTCAATTGCAGGAACATTCGGAAGAGCACCCGGGCAAGGAATATATATTGCCTTTCTCTCTGAAAGACCTTCTTCAAACTCATTTTTTACACTAACCGGACAGGGTTCAAAACAGGCGCTACATCCTATACAGGCCTTAAGGTCTACATATCTTGCTCTCTTTTTCACTTTTACAACAAAGTTTCCCAAAGAACCTTCAACCTTAAGAACCTCGGTAATTGTAAAGAGTTCGATATTCTCTTTTGTAAGAAGTTCCTGTTGCTTTGGTGCTACCATACAGGTAGCGCATTCCAAATTCGAGAAGACTTTCTCAAACTTTATTACGGTGCCACCTGTATAGGATGTTTGCTCTACCAGATATACCTTTCTGCCTGAATCAGCAAGTGATAGACTCGCATTTATTCCTGCTACACCGGCCCCTATCACTAATATATTGCGGTTATCCATGTTTCACCCCATTACAAAGAGGTCTTTTTCTGCATTGGATTCTGCCCCAGCTTTTTTATCTTATCTGTAAACTCAGTTACTACCTGCTGGAACCTGTAACCTTCTGATGCACCAATCCACGAGAGTTGCAACCTTTCTGAATCCAGTCCAAGTGTTTCAATAACGGACTTTAGTAGAGCAAACCTTCTGCGAGCGTAATAATTTCCTTTCTCGTAGTGGCAATCCCCGGGATGGCACCCTGCAACCAGCACTCCATCTGCACCCCGCAAAAAGGCTCTCATTACAAGAACAGGGTCTACTCTGCTCGAACACATAACCCTGATAACTGCAAGAGAAGGTGGCATTTTCAACTTACTCGTGCCAGCAAGGTCTGCTGCGGCATAAGTACACCAATTACAAAGAAAACCAACTATTTTAGGTGCAAATTCGTCTTTCATACGTATCTGTTCTGTAGGAGCAGGAAAAAACCATGCTCCTACGGAAATTAGAATTGTACCTGTGCCTTAAACTTTCCGCCCCCTTCATCGGCACAAACAAGTAAAGTCTTACCTGTCTTTTCGCACCAGGCTTTGATGTCATTGGGAAAGGATTCACAGTCGGCTAATATCTCCAGCATATCACCCGATTGAAGCTCTTTAGCCTTGACTGCTACTTTAAGAATAGGTTGAGGACACTTAAGTCCTAAAGCATCAAGCGTATGTGTAGCCATATTTTACCTCCTTATGTCAAAACTTTTACCAAAAAGATTTGCTACCTTAAAAAGAGAAGGTTATCGTAGCATCCTTAATCTGATTTATGAAATTAGTCGCTCCAATGATCTCCACCCCTTCTCTAAAGTCCTCCTTTTTTAAATCCTTGACATCTAATGCAAGTTCACAGACGTATATTTTCCCTCCCAAGTTTCTTATGCCTTCATACAATTCTACGGGATCTGGTAATCCTTTTGTACCCTTCAGTTCTTCAAGCCTACCCTTTACCAATGCAGGTGAACCCCCTGGCACATAAAATAAGACTACTTCATCACCGGACGCTGCTGCACTTGAGCCAAGAATAAGAGGCGGAAATATGTTTCCGGGCTCCGAACCGTTACAAGTAATTGCTACTTTAGCCATAATAAGACCTCCTTGTAAAAATCTTTTTTGAATTCAAAGGGCAATTCTCCTTCATTTTAGGACTCGAGTGCTGCATCAATCATTTCCAATAGCTGTTCAGATTTAAATCCCTTCTGTTCGATTGCTCCCGATGGACAGGTAGCCGCACAAGCTCCACATCCTTTGCAAACAGCTTCCTTCACATGAGCCTTTCTTTTCTCTACCCAACCCACTAATTTTTCCACAATCTCTATAGCCTCGTATGAACAAATAGATTCGCAGGTTCCACAACCACTGCACAGGTCCTCGTTTACCACTGCAATCGTCGGTTCTGCCAAATATTTATCCTTCGAAATAATGGTGCAGGCACGGGAAACAGCTCCGTTCGCCTGAGCAATGGTCTCATCAATAGACTTCGGGGAATGTGCTATACCTGCCAGAAAAACTCCCTCAGTAGCAAAGTCGACCGGGCGCAATTTCACATGAGCCTCCAGGAAAAACCTATCGTCATTTAAGGGTATCTTCAACATCTCGGCAACATCTTCACAATCCGACCGAGGCTCCATACCAAGGCTTAATACCAATAGATTAGCATCCAGGATAAGCTGATAATCAAGTAGAGAATCTTTCACCGCAACCTTCAAGCTTTCTCTTTGGGGTATAAGTTCGGGTTTATCGTATTCATCATATCGGATAAATGTAATTCCCACTTCTCGTGCTTTCCTATAATAGTCTTCCCTGAATCCATAGGTTCTAACATCTCTATAGAGAATGTAAACACTCACATCTGGATTTGTCTCTTTTAGCTTCAATGCATTTTTGATTGCCTGAGAACAACATACACGACTACAATAAGGATGCTCATCATCCCTTGAGCCCACGCACTGGATCATTACTATGGAGTTCAGATTTGGGATTTTGGGATTAGCAACAAGACGTTTTTCCAGTTCACGTTGGCTGATAACATTAGGATTTTCTCCATAGAGGTATTCGGTTGGTTTATATTGCTCACCACCAGTAGCTACAATAACAACCCCGTGCTCCAAAGTTTTGACTTCTGCCTTCTTATTTCTGATTTGTGTTTTATAGTTGCCGACAAATCCTTCTATCTTCTCTATCTTTGTATTTTTGTAAATATGAATAAGTGGATTTTTTTCCACTTTTTCAACCAGCGATCTCAGGTATTGCTGAACATCATTACCTTCAAGTGTGTAATAAATGCTACGAAGGTTTCCACCCAATTCTTTCTCTTTTTCGATTAAATATACATCGTAACCCTGGTTTGCTATTCCAATAGCTGAAACCATCCCTGCTAAGCCTCCGCCAATGACCAGTCCTTTCTGAGTAACATCAAGCGGAAGGCTTGGGAGAGGTTCTATTAAACGGGCTTTGGCAACTGCCATTCTCACGAGATCTTTTGCCTTTATAGTTGCCTCTTTTGGTTCGTGCATATGTATCCAGGAACACTGGTCCCTGATATTTGCCATCTCGAAAAGGTGCTTGTTTAAACCAGCTTCCCTTATTGTCTCTTGAAAGAGCGGTTCGTGTGTTCTGGGTGTGCAACTTGCTACGACTACCCGATTAAGGTTGTGTTCTTTGATTGCTTCTTTAATCTTTCTCTGAGTATCATCCGAACACGTAAAAAGATTGTCTTCTGCATAAACAACATTGGGTAGTGTTTTAGCATACTCAACAACTGAAGGAACATCCACAAATCCTCCAATGTTTATGCCACAGTGACATACGAATGTGCCAATTCTTGGCTGCTGACCACTGACGTCAATTTCCGGAGGATATTTTTTTACCTTAACCAGAGTATTCCGAACCTTAGAAAGAAGAGATTCAGCATTCGCAGCTGCCCCACTTGCCTGCATTACTGTTTCTGGAATATCCTTGGGACCCGCGAATGCTCCACAGACAAATATACCGTCTTTTGTAGTTTGAATAGGATTAAGTCTATCTGTATCACAGTAACCATAATTATTTAATCTAATACCTAATTTTGAGGCAAGCTCTTTAGCGTTTTCTGGTGGATTGAATCCAACGGAAAGAACAATGAGCTCGAACTCTTCATGTTCAATTTTACCGTCATCACTTTCGTAAGTTAATATTAAATTTTTGGTGTTAGGAATTTCCTCTATTAGTGATACTTTGGATCTTACGAATCTCACTCCGTACTCAGTTTCAGCTCTTTTCTGGTATTTGTCGAAATCTTTTCCATAGGTGCGCATATCCATATAAAAAATCGTAGGCTTAAGAAATTCACCCACATGCTCTTTTGCAATAACTGCTTCTTTAACAGCGTAAGTGCAACAAACAGAAGAACAATAACCATTTCCACAAACTTCATCTCTTGAGCCAACGCATTGAATCCATGCAATTCTCTTGGGAATTTCACCATCGCCTGGTCTTAGAACTTTTCCAGAATAAGGACCAGAGGCACTCAATATGCGCTCAAATTCTATACTTGTTACGACATTGTCAAATCTGCCATAACCATACTCTGATATAGTTTTAGGGTTGAACTCATCAAAACCGGGACTTAGAATAATAGCTCCAACATCTACCTTTATTAGATCCTCCACCTGGTCGTACCTGATAGCTTCTGCTTCGCATACCTCTTCGCAGAGCCCACACCCAAGACATCTTCTGCAGCTGAGACACCTTTGAGCTTCGGAAACTGCCATCTCTTCAGTATAACCGAGTTCGATCTCCTTAAAACTCCCGATTCTTTCCTTAAGTGAAATTTTGGGCATTCCAGGACGCATTTTCTTTTCCAGCTCTTTTCTGGCTAATTCCTCTTCCAAATATCTTTCTGGTTTGGTTCTAATTAGCAAAGTCCTTTTTTCCCTGAGGTCTTCACCTTTTAGAAATCTGTCAATTGATATAGCGGCTTCGTGTCCCGTACCTATAGCTTCAATTGCCGATGCCGGACCATTTACTATATCACCGGCGGCAAAAACACCTTCTTTCCCTGTAGCAAGAGTAAATGGGTCAACAACTAATGTCCCTCTTGTGGTCTTGTTTTTCTTGTTACCTTCTATGAGTGACAAATCAGCATCCTGACCTATAGCGATTACTACTGTGTCACAATCATAGTCCAAGGTAAACTCTGAACCCTTATGGAAAGTCGGGCTAAATCTTCCTTGTTCATCAAATACTGACTTAACTTCAATACACTCTATTCCGGAAACCTTGCCATTTTTGCTAAGGATTTTCTTTGGTCCCATCCTGCAGTGCAGTTTTATGCCTTCCTCCAACGCTTCCTTTATTTCCCACTCATGAGCAGGCATTTCTTCTCGCGATTCAAGACAGGCTGCACGAACCTCCTTTGCACCAAGACGCACGCAACTTCTGGCAACGTCTATAGCGACATTCCCGCCACCAATTACCAGAACCTTCTTGCCAATTTTTGGTTTTTCGCCGCGATTCAAAGCCATCAAAAAAGGTATACCGATAAATACACCTTTCAAGTCTGCACCAGGAATAGGTAGCTGTTTTCCTTTTTGCAGTCCAACACTTATCAATATTGCACTAAAACCATCTTTTCTAAGATCATCTATGTTTGTTATTTCCACATTGGTTTTTATCTTTACACCCATTCTTTCAATTGCTTCTATTTCTTTGTCCAAGACATCCTTTGGTAACCTGTAATTTGGCACACAGGCGCGTAACATTCCTCCCTTAACTGGAAGTTTCTCAAATACGGTTACCGTATAACCCATTTTGGCAAGGTCGTTAGCCGCGGTCAAACCCCCAGGACCTGAACCGATAATAGCTACCTTATCTTTTTTCTTTTTCTTTGGTAACTTTACTTCAATTCCTTTGCTCAGTTCTAAATCTGCAACGAATCTTTTCAAAGGTCTAATTGCAAGTGGTTCGTCAACATAGCCTCTTTTGCACATTTCCTCACAGGGATGATGACATATGCGTCCACAAACCGAGGGGAACGGGTTTTTCTCACGGACCGTTTCAACGGCATCTTTAAATTTTCCATCTGCGATTAGGTTAACATATTGACGCACATCTGTATTAACGGGACAGGTTCCTTGACATTGAGGAGTTTCTCTGTTTATTATATAATCAGCTGGAACACCCTGAGGGTATAATATACTGATAGCATTGTTAAAGGTCAACCCTTCATTGTATTCATCGATAAGTTCAACGGGACAACTCTGAGCACACAGACCACATCCTGTGCATTTATCCGGGTCTATATACTCAGGATGTTTCCTTATAGTAGCAGTAAAATTTCCAGCTTCTCCTTCAAGTTTTTCCAGCTCTGCCCATGTTATGAGTTCAATATTCGGATTCCTTCCAACTTCAACAAGCTTGGGAGCCATAATACACATTGAGCAGTCATTCGTGGGGAAGGTCTTATCCAGTTGAGCCATTACTCCACCGATATTTGGTTTCTTATCAAGAAGGTATACCTTGAATCCTGAATTTACAAGATCAAGAGATGCCTGCATACCACCAATCCCACCACCAATGACAAGTACTGCACCTGTTTTTTTAGCCTTTGTTTTTTTGCTTTCCATTTTTCGACTTTCGTTATTTCTATCTTTATTTATCATTTCGTGGCTGTTTTTCCCTTAACAGGTTCTTCGGGTTTTTCAAATAAACCACGATAAATTGGAAGTCTATTTTTTATGCTATCAACTGCAATAAGATTTCTGCGCTGTATGATTGTTATATGCTGGAGGATATGTCTGGGTGGAAGCGCCAAATTTTTAGCAATTTCCTTTACTGACATTGGATTTTTTCTTGTTAGCGCAATTATTTGGCACCTCACATATTCGGTATTTATAATTGGGTCGACCGCAAGGTCAAATTGACGCTTTGTGAACATTTCTCCATACTTATTACCCTTTTTCTTAAACTCACTCTCCTTTTCCATAAGACTCTTCAACCTTGAACCAATCGACTCACTTACAGTCATTATATATTCAATCATTTCGTCTCTGTTCATAACCTTACGCCTACTGTTTTAATTTCTCCAACAAAGAGGTAACTTTGACTCGATTCATATTGAATCCCAACTCCTTCTCACTGATGCCTAATGCCAATCCAAGCAATTGGGGGTAGTAAAGCACAGGCAAATTATAGCGCTTGTTGAATTTGGATTCAATAGAAGGTTGGTTATTGTCATACATAACGCTGCAGAAAGGACATATCAGACTTATAGCATCCGCACCAGTATCCTTGATACTACTCAGTTTTTTACCTGACATTGAGAAGGCGATGTTTTCATCAAAAGCAAGGGTTCCTGCACCACAGCATAAATTTTTGTTCTCATAGTTAACTGTTGCTGCTCCGGTGGCTTCTATTAATTCATCAAGAGATTTTGGATGTTCAGGGTCATCAAAATTGTCATATATATCCGATGGTTTGAGATAATGACATCCGTAGTGAGCAGCAATCTTCAATGGGCTTAAGTCTTTTTGGAGCTTTGATTTTATCTTATCGATACCAACATCTTCGTATAATAACCTCGCAAAGTGCTTTACTCTTATAGCATGTTTAAATCTAAATTTTTTCTTTACACCCAATTTTTTGAGCACCTTTTCTCTTAACTCATTGTTTTCACCCAGCTCTTTGTTAACCTCGGTTAACATAGAGGTGCAAGCGCTACATAGGGCACATATATCCAGACCTTTCTCTTCAGCAAGGATTAGATTTTTTGCAGCTGTGAGCAAAAAGCTTTCGTAATGCACTGATTTTATTGGAAATCCACAGCACACAAAACCGTCCAGGTCAACTAATTCGATACCAAGAGCTTCAGCAACCCTTCTGGTTGATAGTTCGTAATTCCTGGCTCTTGCAGGTACCGTACAACCTAAAAATAATGCGTATTCCATTTTTAATTTACAGGTAGTCTCAGGTTTCAACCTGCGAAAAACCACGCAACCTAAAGGTTGCGGCTACCATCTTAAGCTTCCTTTTCCATTATCTCTTTGAATCCTGAGACTTTAAAAATTTCACTAATTGCATTTTTCTCCGAATGGACCTTTGGTAAATTGATTTTTTCTCTCCTCTTGTTGTCGAAATCTCCTATTTCATAAAGCCTTCCTTCTTTTTCCAAAAGCTCAGCCTGCATCCTGAGAGCAGGATGGATATAACCTTCTTTTACCGCAATGTTCTTTATTGCGTTTATTACATCGGTAAACTTGACTCCCTGAGGACAGCGCTCGGTACAGGTATAGCAGGTAGAACATAGCCAGATGAATGCGCTTTTGAGAACGGCATCCCTCATTCCCAAGAGTGCCATCCTGATAATCTTTCGTGGATTATAAGTATCATCGATCTCTCTAACCGGACAACTTGCAGTACAAACACCACAGCCAAAGCAAACCTTGATATTCTCACCACCCGGCTGTTCTGCAATCTCATACTTGAATCCGGGATCGAGTGCACTCACCTGCAGGTATTTATCCTCTTTCTTCTCTATGATTTCTCGCCTTAACCACCATTTGATTAGCGCTTCTCCATATATCAAATTTTTGAGTTCACCTTCAGGTTCAGACGGCGCTACACGTATTATCCAGCCCTGTCCATAAGGATCGCTATTCAACAGGGACGGGTCACTGCCAAGTTTATCGTTTATTTCTATAATCTCACCGCTTATAGGTGACCACAACTTGTGAATTCGTCTTGATACATCCTCTATTTCTGAGCAAAGTTTTCCCTGTTCAACTGAATCTCCAACATCTGGCAGTTTAATATTTATTATCTTTCCTACACTCTTCTGGAAAAGATCGTCTATTCCAGCTATGACATTTCCATCCTGCTCCAATTTTGCCCATGCATGTTCTGGAAGATAATAAAGATTATCTGGCATAGTATACTCAAACCTTACATACGTTCTCCTTGCCTTATCTCGTTCTTCTTCAAGTAAACGTCTTCTCTCCAATGCCCTCTCGATCACGTTTCTTAATTCTTCGGGGGTAAATGGTTTTGGAACGTAATCGAATGCTCCTAATTTCATTGCCTCAACTGAAGTATCAATTGAAGCATAACCAGTAATCATTATCACATCTACTTTTTCATATTTTTCCTTCACAATATTTAGTAATTTCATACCATCGATGCCTGGCATTTTTAGATCAGTGATTACCACCTCGTATTTCTTCTTTTCTATCTTATCCAGTGCTTCTTCACCACTTAAGGCTGAATCTACGTTATGTCCTTCTGGTTTTAGAATTCTCTCACAGCTCTTGCAAACTACCTTCTCATCATCTACAATCAGAATTGAAGCCATATTTCATTACCTCATAGCACACTTTTTTAGATTATCTATTCCATTACAACAAGGCTTTTCAGGTCTTCTTCGAGGTCTGTTGGTTTCACCACTACAAGCCAGGCATCTGTATATATGGATGTCGGGTCTTTGTTCAGTGCTTCATTCACTTCGATGACTTTTCCTGTTACGGGTGACCAAATTTTGTTGATTTTTAAGCCATGGCTCGTTATGCGGGCACAGGCATTTCCCTGCTCAAGAATATCTCCTTCAAATGGAAGGTCGAAGTTTATTATATCACCTGTTGTCCTGAGAAAGATGTCATCAACTCCTATTCTTACATTACCGTCATCTTCGATAAGAGCCCATGAGTGTTCAAGTATATAATACCTTCTCTCACCTTTTTTGAACCTTTTCTTCGGTTTTTCAATCTCTCCTTTTTCCTCTTTCAGGTAGAGTTTCATCCTTTCTATCGCGCGAAATACGACGCCTGTCAACTCTTCGGGAGTAAAAGGTTTGGGAACGTAGTCGAATGCACCAAATTTTATAGCTTGAACTGCTGTTCTTACGGTTGCATAGCCTGTTATCATTATCACACTAATTTCCGGCCATTGTGACTTAACTCTTCGGATAAGGTCCATTCCTCCGATTCCAGGCATCATCATATCCGTAATAACGACACCGTATGCTTTTTTCGCTAATTTGTCGATAGCCTCCTTGCCGGTTAGTGCTTCGTCTACCTCTAGTTTTTCTCTTTCTAATATCTTTCTGACACTTTTGCATACGCTTGCCTCATCGTCTACCACAAGTATGCTCTTCTGTTTTTCTTTCATATCCTGTTTCATTTTTGCACCTCTCTTTTCTTTTTCACCTAAAACAAAGAGCAAGAATCGTGCCACATTGTGAAATAATTAACAAACTTGTCTAAATCCTTCTATAGCGTCAGTTAGAAAATACGGCAAAGCATTACGTTTGTTAACGAACGTAATTACGTATATTAAATGTGTACATATAGATTTGTAAAAGTTAATGCGTGAGTTTATAAGCTACGGATGTATTGTTGAATGAAGCAAAATACTCAGAACTGTTAGTTAATAGCAAATAAAGAGTTATAGTTATTTCTTGAACAGGATTTCAGAATGGTTTCAAAAGGAAATCAAAAAATCAAGGGAAAAATGAGATATATATATTTGCTACATACATGTTTTTTAATTTTATACTATGTATCCGTTACGATGTTTTTGGCGATATCCAAAATAACAACAGGTAGCACGTGTTCTTACGCCGGTTCTTGAAGGGGATTTAAACTTTTTTTATACCGTATTTTCGCATTAAACCATGGAAATTCGTTCTCTGCATACCGACAGAATTTGCTGCTTTTGTTATGTTCCAATCATTATCCTCAAGTGTTTGAATTACAAAATTTCTCTCAACCTGCTCAATTGCATTGTGTCTTAACTCTTTTTTCAGTTTCTTCAATTCTTTATTTGTTCTCGGTATGTAATCGCTGGTTAAAACTTTGACGGAACTGGAAGCTATCGGGATATGCCTTGCTTCGATTTTTTTTCCTTCCGCGAGAACCAAAGCCATTTGGATAGTATTTTCCAACTGCCTAATATTGCCGGGCCAATCGAAGTCGATCAGTTTCTTAAGGGCTTCTGAAGATAGGTCCGAATGATCCTGCTCGGTGTGTGAGTATTTTTCAAGAAAATGATAAGCAAGGGATGGAATATCGTCCCTTCTATCTCTTAACGGAGGAACACTTATTGGAACAACGAATATTCTGTAGAAAAGATCTTCTCTAAATGTATGAGTATCGACCATTTTCTTGAGGTCTCTGTTTGTTGCCGAAATCACCCTGACATTCACTTTCCTGGATACGGTACTACCCAGAGGAATAAACTCTCTTTCCTGAAGAACTCTTAAGATTTTGCTCTGAATTTCCATGTCCATATTTGCTATCTCATCAAAAAATATAGTTCCACCGTTTGCGATTTCGAGTAAACCTTTCTTGGTGTTGACAGCCCCGGTAAATGAACCCTTGATATGGCCAAAAAGTTCACTTTTCATTAGTTCAGGTGAAAATGCTCCACAGTCTACGGCAACAAAGCTTTTTTCACTTCTTCTACTCAACCTATGAATCGCTCTTGCAACGAGTTCTTTGCCTGTCCCGCTTTCGCCGTTAATCAGTACAGTTGCAGATGTTGGGGCAACTTTCTCTATCAATTCGAACACATCAAGCATTTTGCTACTGTTGCCAATAATTCCTGGAAATTTTCCACCTTTAAGCCTCCTCTTCAGAATGAGGTTTTCGTTAACCAGTCTTCTTGATTCCAATGCCTTGTCTACGACAATAGAAAGTTCATCCGGAGAAAATGGTTTGGGTATATAATCAAATGCGCCAGACTTTATTGCCTTAACTGCAGTTTCCACAGTTGCATAACCTGTAATCATAAGAACCGTTATGTCAGGGTGTCTCTCTTTAATATTCTCCAGCACTTCTATACCATCCATTTCAGGCATTTTCACATCGAGGACCAGGAGATCGAACGTGTCCGTTTCAACGATTTCAAGTGCAGCTTTCCCTGTTTGAACCGGTATAACCTTGTGTCCTCTTTTCTCCAGAATCTTCTTAACGCTTTTACAAACTACAATTTCGTCATCAACAACTAGTATCCTGGCAGGATTCAAATTATACCTCCAAAAAAGATTTCTTTACCTTCTTGGTAACTGTATAATGAACTCCGTTCCCTTCCCAACTTCGCTTTTTACATTAATGGTACCCTGGTGATTCTTGATAATCCCATAAGTCACGGCAAGACCTAATCCTGTTCCCTGTCCAACTTTTTTCGTAGTAAAAAATGGATCGAAAAGTTTACTTAGATTTTGCTCGGAGATTCCACAACCAGTATCTTCAATCTTCACTACTATGAATTCTTCGTTTTTACAAAAAGTCGTAAGAGTGAGAGTTCCCTTACCGGACATAGCTTCGGCAGAGTTTAAAAACATGTTCATAAAAACTTGTTTAATCTGGCTTTTGTCAAATCTAATCTTAGGAAGATTATCTGCAAGGTTTTTTACGATTTCAATATCTTGAAAGCTTGCTTGATGTTCCAGCAAGAAAAGAGTTTCCTTGATTGTATCGTTTATATCCATTAACTGTTTTTGTGCTTTTGTTTCTCTGGAGAAGTCAAGTAAACCTCTAACAATATCGCGACATCTGAGTGTTTCACTTACTATGGTCTGAATATCCTCATACTGAGGATCGTCCTCTTTTAAGTCCTCCAAAAGGAGTTTCGAAAACGTCAAGACAGCTGTAAGAGGATTATTTATTTCATGCGCAACACCTGCTGCCATTTTACCCAGTGAAGCAAGTTTTTCGGATTGCGTAAGCTGTTTCTGGGCAATTTTAAGTTCCCTCGTCCTTTCTTCTACTTTTTCTTCAAGTGTTTTTGCAAAGTTCTTTAATTTTTTTTCATACAGGGAAAGGCTTAAGGTCATTTTATTAAATGATTCTGCCAATACTCCGATCTCATCGCAAGATTTAGTCTCTACGCTAAAAGAGAGGTCACCTTCGGCTACTTTTTGTGTGGCGAATACCAGGTCTTTAATCGGTTTTGTGATTTTGCTTAATGTGAAGTATGCTATTAATAGCAGTAGAGCGCCTGTAAAGAATGTAATGCCCAAAAGAACAAAAACAACACGCCTTTTTAGATCAACATACGGTGACTCCAACATTCCCACATAGAGCATACCAATAATCTTTCCTTCTATGTCGCTTATAGGTTCATATGCAGTTCTGTACCACGCATTCACCACGAATGCTCTGCCAATCCATTGTTTACCTTCCATTATTACCTGATCATAAACTTCTTGAGACACCTGTGTTCCGATAGCCCTTTCGCCATTCGCTTTTAGCACATTTGTGGAGATGCGGAGGTCTCCTTGAAAGATGGTAGCCGTGCCTATATCTTTCCCCTTGTATACTTCACCCTTATAAACGATGTTCTTAACCTTATCGACAATCTCATAATTCTGGTTAAGTAATTGTCCTCCATAAAGCACACCTATCAAATTATCATCGTAATCAAAAATAGGTGAAGCTGCCTTAATCATCATAGCAGCTTTCTCTTCCGTCTCTAACCTTTTTCTCGCCTTTGGTGTAGGAATTAATTTTATTCTGGTAAGTTTGATAAGTTTTTCACCATCCTGTTTTAACACTTCCAGAGGAATAATCTGTGTCGATACTACAGATTGCTTCTTCGATATGACATAGTCAATTATCGGATCACTTATGCTATCATTTTTGATTGCGGGATTGTGTGCTCTTATTAGAACTTTCTTTTTATCATTGGTTAGAGTCAATATATCTAAAAACGCTTCTTCCTTGATTTTTTTCAGTGACCCTTGTAGTTTTTCTATTTCGTTATTCATCATTGCATCTTTTAAGAAAAATCTTGCGGAAGCTTGATTTACATTACACTTAATGCAGTTACTTGTTTCTTTATAAACTTCCCGTGCAGTGTTGAGGTCGAGCCTTACTTTATCCTGTGCCTGTTTTATAATTATGTTGCCAATTACGGTTATATCTATTATCGCATACAGGAAAATACTGAGTAAAATAACCGTTAAGAAAGTGAGTATTAATTTCGCTCTTAATGACAGACAGGACAAATCTACCACCCGTTCCGGTAATACATTCTGAATTTGAAAAACCTGATTTGAAAACATAAATCGGGATTCGGTGTTATACTAAAATTCATAAATAGGAATTATAAGGTTAACATTGGAACAAAAAGAAGAAGAGTTTTTTTGCAGAAAATCTACGTACTGTCCCATATTTTTATATATAGCCCATTACGACTCGTTTGTCAAGTTTTGAATTTACTATCCCAAATACCCCAGGATGTTTACACAAACTTCTTGACAGCGAAAGATAAATTTGATATATTCCAATAGGTTATTAAGGGGAAAATGTACTGAAGGAAAACGGAACGTAAGAAAAAGATATGAAAACTTTGAAATTGAAAAAGGAAGACCTTAACGAGTTCCTTTTGAATGTAAAGGAATACGGTGAGCTTTGGGGTCCTAAAAAAAAAGGTGACGTTTACATATACGATAGAATCGTTGAGTTGAAAAATCTCGTAAAGGAATCTGTGACTACATTTCTTCCTATCAAAAAACTTTTTCTACCCCCTAGATTCTCTATGTTTCATTATGATGGAAAAACATATACAGAAAACATTGATTCAACTGAGAAGAGAATTGTCTATGGTGTTCCTGCTTGCGAGATACACTCGCTACTTATTTTTGATAGGGTTTTTGGACATACATATAAAGACCCCTATTATTTTAGGCGCAGAGAAAATACTACAATCATTGCATTATCTTGCATCCCCTGTGAGAGGTGTTTTTGTCAATCAACAAAAACGCAGGTTATAGATGAAGGATTTGACCTTGCTCTTACAGACCTCGGAGATTTTTATCTCATCTGGGTAGGAACGAGTAAAGGGGATGACCTCGTAAGGCTTGCACCCAAACTATTTAGTGAGAATATAATGCAGAAAGATATTCAGAAGTATATTAAATGGCGAGCTACAAGGGATTCAAAATTCGAAGAGGTACTGGATTTTCAAATACTTCCTGATATTATGGACCTCAATTATGAAAGCCCTATATGGGATGAGTTTGCGGAGAAATGTCTTTCCTGTGGTGCCTGTACAATGGTTTGTCCTACCTGTAATTGTTACGATGTCATAGATGAAATTGAGTTAAAAGATTCTTCGGTCGAAAGAGAAAGATACTGGGATTCCTGTATGTTCAAAGAATACTCGATGGTTGCAGGTGGTCACAACTTTCGTGAATCAAAGGCGGAAAGGCTGAAGCTCTGGTACACACACAAACTGAAGTCATTCACCGGTGCATACGGTAAGCCGAGTTGCGTAGGTTGTGGAAGATGTGTTGTAACCTGCCCCGTTGACATAAATGTTTTGAGTGTTGTAAAAGCACTCCTTACGGGGAAGGTTGATAAGAATTCACTTAACACAGGTAAAATAAATGAATAACCCATTCTTCCCGGAGCCTGCAAGAATAGTGAGGAAATACGAACTGACTACCGATGTAAAATTTTTCCAAATTCGTTTTATAGATAAAGAAAGAGCAATTTCCTTTGATTATAAACCCGGGCAGTTTATGATGTTTTCGATCCCGGGTACAGGAGAAGCGCCTTTTTCCATATCTTCAACTCCATCGAGACCAGGTTTATTGGAATTTTGTATTAGAAAAACAGGAAGATTAACAGAAGCACTCTTCAAACTACAAGAAAACGATAATATAGATATTCGTGGTCCATACGGGAATGGTTTTCCAATTGAAAGGATGGGAAAATTTGATTTATTCATCATTATGGGAGGTCTTGGAGCTGCACCATTAAGGTCTCTCATTCTCTATGTTTTGGATAATCGTGAATTATTTGGGAAATTATATCTTCTTTACGGAGCCAGGAGACCATCGGATATGCTGTTCAGGAAGGAAGTTTTCGAATTTATCGGTAGAGAGGATATCGAATGTCTCCTAACCGTTGAAAAGGATGATAAAGGAGCATGGCCCGGTTATATGGGAGTTGTAACATCTCTTTTTGATAAGATAGAAGACATAAAGTCAGAAAATACGTTTGCTTGTGTATGTGGACCTCCGATTATGTATAAATTCGTGCTTGAAAAACTTATAGGATTGAATATACCAAAACATCAAATACTAATGACGCTTGAACGAAGAATGAAATGTGGAATTGGGAAATGCGGCCATTGTGCTATTGAAGATATATATACATGTATGGACGGACCTGTCTTCAGTTACTGGGATGTTCTCCATATGAAGGAACTTATTTAACATGAAGAAGAAGATAGGCATATACGGTTTCACTGGATGTAGTGGCGACCAATTGACCATTATTCATTCGGAAGATAAACTTATTTCTTTTTTCGACAGGATTGAAATCGTTTCGTTCTCTATGGCAAAAAGCGACAATGAAGAAGGTGAGCTTGATATTGCCTTTATCGAGGGTTCGATAACAACTGAAGAACAGAAAAAAAGAATCATTGAAATAAGGAAGAGAACAGGAATAATGGTAGGTATAGGCAGCTGTGCATGTTTTGGTGGGATACAATCGATGAAGTTGGGAGAGGGGGGGTATCGAAAAAGATTCGAGGAAGTTTATGGGAAAACGAAGATCACTATTGATACCGCATTTGAATCCCTTCCTATCAATGAATTTGTGAAGGTTGATTATTGCATCCCAGGATGTCCTATAAGTGCGAAACAATTTTTTTCTTGTTTAACGAAACTAATAAATGATTTTCGTCCGGTTCTATACCCCTTCTCCGTATGTACGGAGTGTAAATGGCGTGAAAATCTTTGCCTATTAACCGACAAAAACCTTCCCTGTCTTGGACCAGTCACAAGAGCAGGTTGTGGAGCGGTATGTCCTGAACATGGAATTCCCTGTGTTGGTTGTTGGGGACCTGTTGATGAAGCAAATGTTGGATACGAGTTTAAATTACTGCTTAAGCAGGGATTTTCTCGTAAGGAAATAAGGAAAAAATTTAAGATGTTTGGGGGAAAAACCGCTGAAGAACTGCTGAGAACGCTAATCGCAGAGAAGAAGAAAATAAAGGAATCTTGATATCTGTGCAACTTCTATGAGTTAAAACACAGAAAGATGAAAAAAATAAAGATCGACTTAATGTCAAGGATAGAAGGACACGGCGGCATTCTTGTAGAGGTTGACAAAAACGAAGTGAAAGATGTAAAAGTCAATATTTACGAAGGACCAAGACTCATTGAACAACTTCTCATCGGGAAAGATTATAACGAATGTCTGAACATCGTACCAAGAATCTGTGCAATATGTACCCTTTCTCACAGGTATGCAGCAACAAGGGCAATCGAGAAATGTCTTGGAATATCGGTCAAAAAGAAAGTTTCACTTATGAGAGAACTTATGCATCTTGGAGAAATAATCGAGAGTAATTCTCTCCATGTTTTTATTCTTTCTCTTCCAGATTTCTTTGGTTATCCTTCCATAACGGAGATGTTACAGGAACATGAAGATATAATAATGCCAGGATTAAAAGTAAAGGAATTTGCCAATTTTGTTATGAGAAAAACATCAGCGAGAATGATCCATGGAGAAAATCCAGTTGTTGGTGGATTTGGCAAATATGCAACAGATACCGAACTCAACGAGATAAAAAGGAGATCGGAGGAACTGATTCCTCACATGATAAACATAGTTGAATTTTTCTCAACAGTGAAAGTTCCTACATTCTGTCAGGAAGAAGAAGATGCAACATTTATGTGTCTTGATTCAGGTAAGGAGTTTGGTTTTGTAGGGGATAAGGTCCTGATTTCTACCGGAGAAAAAAGGGATATCGAAGAGTATGAAAAATTAACCAACGAGAGAGTGGTGTCTCATTCATTTGCTAAACGGTCAAAATACAGGGATAAAACATTCACGGTTGGTGCACTTGCAAGAATTAATCTGATGGGTGAAAGATTAACGGGAGAATCATCCAAATATTACAGAAAGATGTATAATTCTAAATGGAAGAGAAATCCACTTTACAATAATCATGCACAACTTCTGGAGATTCTATTTGGCATTAAGAAAATAGCGTCCATTGTAGATAAGATAAAACACTTAAAGGATCCTGAAATCGAGAAACCCAAGCGGAAAACCGGAGAGGCAACCGGTGCAGTGGAAGCACCCAGAGGAATTCTTTACCATCATTTTGCCTTAAAGAACGGATTTATCACAAAAGCAGACATAGTAACACCGACGGAACAAAACCTGGACGAAATGGAAAAATCTCTGCGGACCACGACAGAAACGTTGCTTAAAGATTCAAAGAAAGACCTCGAACCCAAACTTGAGATGGTTGTGAGAGCTTATGATCCTTGCATCAGCTGTTCGGCACATATGGTAAAAGTCATTCATTAAGGCTATCCAGAATTGCTTTTATGTCACCTATTTCGTATGTTAGGCTATTCTCTTCAGCCTTCCTAAGTGCCCGTGTGATATAGTTTATTGCCTTGTCATTATCACCCATAGACTTGTAAAGAGAAGAAAGATTTTCGAGTGCAATTACCTCTCCTTGTATATCACCGATTTTTTGCGTTATACCATAACTGTATTCAAGATATACTCGGGCGTTTTTCACATCATTTTTCCTTCTGTAAATATTGCCTATATTGTTGAGCGTAATGCCGACTCCAAAGACATCGCCTATGTCTTTCTTGATTCTTAGTGATCTCATATAATAATAGAGTGCTTTTTTTTCCCTTTTTAGCTTGGCATTTGAAAATCCAACATTGTTGAAAATCATTGAGATAAGCACTCTTTCTTTCATATCTTTAGCAATTTTTAACGCTTTGTTGAACCAGTAAATTGCTTTTTCGAATTTCTTCATATCGTTATAGACTGCTCCAAGATTGATCATCGTTCTTGCGCAAGAGTATTTATTGTTCACCTTTTTGTGGATGTTCAATGCTTTTCTGTAATAAGCGATTGCCTTTAGGTATTTCCCTGTTCCCCAGTGATACAGTCCTATCTGTGTAAAGCAGTTTCCCAGTTGAGTTTCATCCTTGATCGTAGAGGCTATCTTCAGAAGCTTGGATAGGGATTTCGACATTTTTTCAAAATTGCTTGTCCTGTAGAAGAGTTCTGATTGAAATGCAAGAGATTTGCATAGAGCGTTCTTGCTTTCTGACATATTTGCGAAGTAAAGCGATTTTCTTGAATCTTCCGCGGAGGTTCTGTAATTGCCCAAGAACAATTCAGTCAAGGCTTTTTTTCTATATATCTCAGTTTTTGTTGAGTTTTCAAGTCCTTTGAGGGTTTTCAAATGATATCCCCTTATGATATTTGTGAATGGATTGTTTTTGTATTTCGAAATGTTTTGCTTTATGAGCATTTGTTTTTCAAATTTTTTTTCAAATCGTTTCAGCGTATTGCAATTAATGAATGCTTTTTTTGCTAAGCCGATTCATCCGACTGGCATCTTTAGTACGGCAGCTCCTTGAATTTTTCCCTGCTTCAACAAATTAAGAGCCTTGTTAACACCTTTTAGTTCGAATACTTGAATCTCGGGTCTGATTGGTATGTTGGTTGCCAGTGCAAGAAATTCCTCCGCATCTTTTCGAGTTACATTCGCTATGCTCTTTAATTGCTTTTCATTCCAGAGGTCACGGGCGTAGTTTAACTTAAGAAGGGAGTCCTTATCCGTGTTTTCTTTTCTTATTGCGTTGATGACGAACATTCCACCTTTCTCCAACACCCTCATTCCTTCTACAATTGGGTTCCACGCAGGCGTGAAGTCTATGGCACGGTTCAAATTCCGAGGAGGGTAGTCGCCTGTTGCCCCAACCCAATCGGCACCTAGTTTCTTAGCCAATTCTTGATGTTCCTTTTGACCCGGTCGGGTGAAAACAAAGACTTTGCTCTTGGGATACTTATATTTTACTATTTGTATAATAATGTGAGCAGATGCCCCGAAACCAAACAATCCGATGGTATCTCCATTACTGATGTCGGTTAATCTCAAGGAGCGATAGCCAACAACACCTGCACACATAAGAGGTGCTGCCTCCGTATCTGAGAACGATTCTGGTATTGGATATGCGGAATCTTGAGGGACAATTGTGTATTCTGCATATCCGCCATTTGCATCCCTGCCCGTAGCCTTAAATTCCTTGCACAGATTTTCATAACCTGAAAGGCAGAATGTGCACTTTCCACAACTTGAGTAGAACCAGGCAATGCCAACTCTGTCACCGGGTTTGAATTTACTTGCCCCAGAACCCAGTTTTTCCACTCTTCCAACAATCTCATGACCTAAAATAATTGGTAGTTTCGGAGGAGGAGTTCTACCTTCGATTTCATCCAGTTCCGTGTGACAGACACCGCAGGCAGAAACCTTTACAAGAGCTTCTCCCGGTCCAGGTTCCGGGATTGGCAGTTCAACCAGTCTTAACGGTTCCGGATTCTCTTTTAATGTAGCGACCTTCTCAAGTAATTGAGCCTTCATCGTGCTTGCTCCTTTTTTTTGTCATTCCCGCGCCCTTTTCTGTCATTCCTGCCCCGTGTCAAGCACGAGGTAAACACCAGCGGGAATCCATTGTGTTTCTTGTTCTGGATACCTGTTTTCACAGGTATGACAACAAAATAATATCCTTTTCTGTCATTCCCGCCCCGTGTCAAGCACGGGGTAAACTCCAGCGGGAATCCATTGTGTTTCTTGTTCTGGATACCTGTTTTCACAGGTATGACAACAAAATAATATCCTTTTCTGTCATTCCCGCCCCGTGTCAAGCACGAGGTAAACTCCAGCGGGAATCCAGCTTCACTTTATAACAAATCATAATATAAGTCCTTCCAGAACCGATTTTCTTTCTCAATCAGTCTGATTTTCCATGCCCTCTTCCATTTCTTTATACATTTCTCACGATGAATCGCGGTCTTAACATCTTTTGTAATTTCATAATATACTAATAGATGAACATTGTACTTTTTTGTAAAACCTTCGGTCAAATTATGCTTATGTTCATAAACTCTTCGAATCAAATCATTCGTAATGCCCGTATACAATGTTCCATTTCTTTTACTTGCCAATATATATACACAATACTGTCTATTCATTTTTCCGCTTTTTGCTGTCGTCAATTATTTGACTCCCTTGCATTTCGTGCTCATTGCTTATAAGTTCTGGATACCTGTTTTCACAGGTGTGACAACGAAATAAAATCCTTTTCTGTCATTCCCGCCCCGTGTCAAGCACGGGGTAAACTCCAGCGGGAATCCATTGTGTTTCTTGTTCTGGATACCTGTTTTCACAGGTATGACAACAAAATAATATCCTTTTCTGTCATTCCTGCGCACCTTTTCTGTCATTCCTGCGAAGGCAGGAATCCATTGTCTGTAGGTTACCGAACTACCCGTCCGATTGCTATACTCTCATACTGCTTGCTGTAGCGAGGGTTGCTCCAATAGTAGTAGTCGTTGTCCTTGCTGAACCACATAATGCCCTTGCCTACGCCATCTGAACAGGATACATTGTCCTCATCTGTATTACGCGTATCATCACTATGCGGCTTGCTTGTTGCATCTACCACATATACCCAACGTGTATTCGGGTCCACTGTAGATGGATGTGACTTTGAGTATGTTACCATGACATGACCAGTGCTATTGGAATTTTCATCTTCGTCCTTGTAAGCGATAATATCCCCGGGCCTAACTTTTGATATATCTCTGACTCTAATCCAGCCATTTCTTGGTTTATTAGAAGGTAGATTACGGAAGAACTTGTAATAATCTACTGCACGGGGGTATGCATATCTATCAGAGTCATATGAAATAGCCCTGTAATCTTCTTTTACAGTGTTTTCCAGAACATAACCTACAAATCCTGAACAGTTACAGATATATACAGCTTCTTTCTCGGATACTATGCGTTTCCCGTAATAAGCAGTAAAACCCTCCTTCTCCTCCATATTTCGCAGGATACGGCTTATTTCATTGAGTATTGCCTTAGAAGCAGTACTTGTTGTAATCTCTAAGGTGGGGGGGGTGCCACCGTGGAAATTCGATATTTCCCTTACATGGCATCCAGTTGCACATATCACAATTGCTATTATCACTATGAGAAATAAGATTAGGACTTTTTTCTTCATTTATCAAACTGGGTTATCTAATCTTGCACTTCATACACCATTTTTCAGTTTTCAGGTTGGTTGTGATATTTTTATTGTTTTGAATAAATCGTAAAGTGATGTTCTGGTAGGAAATCAAATACCTTTTCAAGCAAATATCCGGCTTCTTTCATCTCTTGAATGATGACTTCTTTTGGAAGGTGGTGACCGAACATACTATGGAAAGAGAAAGACTTCTTTTTCTTATACTCTATGATAACTATCCTGCCCTCTGGTTTTAAAAAGTCTTTGAGGTTCCTGAAATACTCGACTCGATTTCTTATATGGTGGGTGACATCACGCATAAAGATAAAATTCAGAGTTCTTTCCGGTATATCTAACCGGGTTTCTTTTGCCAGTATTGGAAAGATATTATTCAATCCTATTTCCCCGGCACTGTGCTTGATAAATTCCAGAAAATTCGAGTTTGTATCGACGGGATAAACTTTTCCATTCTCGCCCACTATTTCGGCAAATCGCAGGGAAAAATAGCCTCCACCTGCACCAATATCGGCAATATTCTGAGCGTCTTTCAGCTCCATAGATGCTATAATCTCATCGGGCTTGTTTTCTGGGTTCGACGCCTTTTTATTGAACATTTTTGCTTTAGAGTTTTTCATTATACGATTTTATTGAAGTATTAGCCCTTCGCTCATTTCATTCACTCAGGACTAACATTTTTACGGAAATCGAAGATTTTCTAAAATGTTAGCTCCTCAGGTAGGACTCGAACCTACGACATCCTGATTAACAGTCAGGCGCTCTCCCAACTGAGCTACTGAGGAACTTATTTATGGCTTATGTATATATCAAGTTAAGGAATTTGTCAAGGGTAATTTGACAGGTTCTTAATTATCGAGTGTTTTATGTCTACAGAGGTGGTTTTTACAGCCAATTTTTGCTTGACATATATGTTAAACTGTGTTAGAAAAAACACATTAAAACATAGACTGGAGGTAAAATGGCTGTTGATCTTGTAAACAAAATTTTAGAAACGGAAAAAGAGGCAGATAAGATACGAAAAAATGCAGAAAATGAAGCGGAAAAGAAAGTTAATGAAGCAAGGGAGAAGGCAAAGAACTTGATTAGCAGGGCTTTAGCTGAACGAGAAGGTGAAATCGAAAATGCTATTGAACAGGCACAAAAAGAATCTATTAATACGCTTGATAAGATGAAAAAGGAGCAAGAAAAACTAATAAAAGACATAGATTTAAAACGGGAAAAGTCCTTTGATAAAGCAGTTAAGATGTTACTAAAGGAGATTTTAGGTTAATGGGAATAGCGTCTATGAGTAAGGTTTCCATTGGCATTCATTGCTCAGAGAAGAATGGAGTTTTGAAACGACTACAGGACTTGTCGGCTCTTCATATAACAAAGATTGAAGAGGAAATTGAGGAAAAGATAGAGCAAACGCCAGATGAAATGAGGATAAGAGAACTTGAAGCACGACTTTCTCGCATTGGTGATGCGATTTCCTTCACAAGAGGTTACGTTAACCAGGAAGGTTTCCTGCAAGGACTTCTTCCTCAGAAGTTGCCTGTTTCAGAACAGGTTTATAGTGACACACTGAAGAAATTCGACTTCGAATCGGCGGCAAAAAAGATAGAACAACTTGAGGAACAGCTTTCACAATTGAAATCAGACAAAGAGCATTTATTTTTGACACAAGAGATGACAGAACCCTGGGTCAATCTTGAAACCGATGTCCAACTCCTTAAACCTACAAGAACGACGTTGTTACTTCCAGGACGAATTAGCAAGAGATTTTACAACAACGAATTCAGAAAGAAGTCAGAAAATGCCGAATTAGAAATACAGGAAGTAAGTGAGTCCAAGAACGAGATATTCGCAGTAGTGCTTTTTCACAAGAGTAACGAAGATGTTTGTCGAAACCTGCTTGACGAAGTTAACTTTGTTACAGAGGATTTCAGGGGTCTTGAAGGAAAAGCGCAGGAAATCTATGATAATGGTAAAGCGAGATTAGACGAGATGGATGGAAAAATCGAGGAGCTCTCGGAAAATGGAAAGAAGTTTGCTGAATTTCACGAAGCTCTGCTAATGCTTTATGACGATACTATAGACGAAATTTCTCGATTGAATTCTGTTAAAGAAGGTTCAATAACGAAAACATCGTGCATAATTCAGGGATGGGTTGAAAAAAAAAGGAAACAAGAACTTGTTAAATTGGCAGCAGAATACGATGCTGTGGAGTTATATGATACTGAGCCTGAAAAAGGAGAAAATCCGCCTGTAAAATTGGTGAATAGAAATATATTTAAACCTTTTGAAATCGTTACCAACCTTTACGGCACACCAAATTATAAGGAACTTGATCCAAGTCCTCTCCTTGCTATCTTTTTCGCCGTCTTCTTTGGTATCTGCATTACCGACGCCGGATATGGCATCATCCTCGCTCTGTTAGCTCTGCTTCTTATGAAAAAAATGCCTACCGGTAAAAAATTCCTCTGGTTGATTTTCATCGGCGGTATCTTTACAATCATCGAGGGTGCTTTACTTGGAGGTTGGTTTGGAGACCTTTTCAAAGGAACATACCTTGATGGAATTCTAAAATCTATTATGATTTTTGATCCGATGAAATCATATTTCGTGTTTTACAGACTGGCACTCCTCTTTGGCGCTATCCAGATATACTGGGGCCTGATATTGAAAGTCTATGAAGAAATAAGAAACAAGAATTTCCCAGCTGCATTCTTCGAAGGAGTCGTATGGATATCACTAATTTCATCTCTTTTGGTGCTGCTCTTCGCATCGGATTTTTGCGTACAACTCAATTTGTCGTCATCAAATCTTTTTCCTGGCAGTCTGGTGAAACCCTTTGGCATCTTAACATTGCTCTGTTGTGTAATTGTCATCGCGTTTGGTGCTCGAAGTGAAAAAAATCCATTTTTTAGACTTTTTCTCGGTGTTCTTAGGTTAACCATTCTTGGAGGTATCTTCTCCTATCTTGGCGATTTTCTTTCTTATATCAGGTTAATGGCTCTTGGACTTGTAACTGCGGGAATTGCAGGAGCTATTAATGAAATCGCACGGATGACACTTGGTATTCCCATTGCTGGGATTATCATATTTGTTATTATTCTCATCGGTGGTCATCTCTTCAATTTAGGGATAAATACCCTTGGCGGTTTTGTGCATACTTTGAGGCTGCAGTACGTTGAATTTTTCCAGAAATTCTTCACCGGGGGAGGGAAAGCCTTCAACCCATTGCGAAGAAACGAAAAGCATATTGTGCTAACACAAGCATAATTAATTTAGGAAAACAAAATGAATCTTAATTTTGCAGAGAAACGTTCATTAAAACCAAAGGAGGTTACATGGATGGAGTGGGAATTGCAATCGCCGGTAGCGCTATGGCTGCATTCCTCGCTGGAGTAGGGTCAGCAATAGGTATTGGTATTGTTGGTCAGCAAGCAGCAGGTGTACTCAGTGAAGACCCTGAAAAATTTGGAAGTCTTTTTCTCCTCGTTGTTCTACCTGGCACACAGGGATTCTACGGTTTTCTTGCTTCCATGCTCGCTATGGGAAAAATAACACCAAGTATAAGCATGGTCGATGGATGGCGCGTCCTCTTTGCCTGTCTTCCTATCGCAATAGCCGGCTTAATTTCAGCCATACACCAGGGAAAAGTTTGTGCTGCTGGCGCAAACTTGGTTGCAAAGAGGGCTGATCAGGCAATGAAAGGAGTAATGTACGCAGTTATGGTAGAAACATATGCAGTCTTGGGACTAATTATAACCATTTTCTTGTTGGCCAAAGTCTAAAAGCGTTTTCGCATAAAAAATATTATGATTGTCTTAAAAATGTATACTAAATCGGGAACATTAAGAATCAACTAAGGAGGGATTGATTTGGCAGATAGCAGAATCAGAGAGAAGATACTTAAAGATGCAAAAGATGATGCGAACAGGATAATAAAAGAAGCTAAGGAGAAAGCAAGAGGCATAATAAAGCAGGCAACAGCCGAAGAGATGGATGTCAGGAAACAAACAAAAGAACTCGCTATGAAAGCTAAAAATCGGGAGCTGGAACGACGGTTTTCGGAATCGCGTATGCATAATAAAGCCCAGATTTTAGCCGAAAAGAGAAAAGTAATCGATTCTGTTTTTGCTGAAGCTAAAAACCGGATACTCTTACTCGAAAAACGTGAGTACATAAAATTCATTTGCAATATGATAAAAGACGAGGTAAAGAAAGGTAAATTCTCACTCGTTTTATCTGGTAAAGATGTTAAGAGGTTTGGTAAGGGGATTTTTAAAGAGATTTTGCTTGAGTTAGGTTGCAAAGAAGAAACTGAATTCGAAAATTCGAATTTCGATGGTGGATGCATCCTAAAGAAAGATACCTACGAATTCAATGCTACCGTTGATACGGTTCTCCATAAAATTAAAGAGAGTTTCGAAGGTGAACTGGCAAAAATCCTGTTTTCTTGATTGCAAAAGAGGAATGAATCTTGGAATGAGAATCCCGAGGTTCGGAAATTAAAAGAACCAAACAAAACGTTAAACTATGATTGAGTTTAAAGCTGATATGAAGTATGCATACTCTACTGGAAGGGTTAGAGCATTAGAGACGAAGTTGCTCTCGAATACAAAAGTTGAAAAGATGATAGAAAGTCCAACCATCGGCGATGCCCTTGTTTATCTTGAAGACACTGCATATGATGACACTCTTGGTGAGATAAGCGTCCCTGGTAAATATCAAGAGATGGTGAAGGAGGAAAAAAAGCTTTCGTCATTTTTAATGGGAAAATTGATATTTGATGAAGAGATAAGAGATTTGCTCAAAATTCCACACGATTTCCTAAATTTGAAGTTACTTATAAAGGGTAGGCTTAGTGAAGTGGATACATCCTCTTTTCTTTCAAGTTTCGGGACTTTTCCTGTTGATATTATGGCACAGGCTTTCCAGACCGAGAATTTTAGCCTTTTACCCGAATTTATGAGGGAAATCATAGGCTTAGCAATTGCACATCACTACCTTAAGAAAGATCTTAAATCCGTAGAATTTCTCATTGATAATTTCGAGTACAAATATATGCTTTCTTTAGCCGAAAGAACAAAAATTCCCTTTCTTAAATACTATGTTAAGACGAAAATAGACCTGGCAAATATTGAATCGTTTCTGAGAATTAAATATTTTGATACATCTGATGATTGCAGTGAAGTGTTGATAAAAGGAGGAGAATTAAGTGTAAGTTTTTTTCTGAAAATGACCGGAGAACAAATTGAATCATTGTCATCTTCATTCAAGAACACACCTTACGCAAACCTTGCCGTTATTGGTATTAAGGATATAGTTGAGAAGGGACGGTTTTCTAGTCTCGATAAGGAATCGGATAATTTAATAATGCACATAATGCGCTGTACACGTTATGTTACATTTGGAGTCGAACCTGTATTTGCTTATTTCATTGCGCGGGAAGCAGACCTTAACATAATTAAGATGATACTTATTGGAAAACTGAATGAAATGCCAGCGGAACAAATGCGCGAAAGGATTCCTGCGACTTTTAATTAGATAATACAATGAAGGGTAAGATAGCTGCGGTTGGAGAAAGAGATATTATTGAACCCTTGAAAATGGTAGGGGTAGACATATATCCGGTCAATAAAGAAAATGTGAAGGAAATTCTTGTGAAAGTCCTAAATAAAAAGTATTCCGTTGTTTTGATCGGCGAAGACAGCATAGAAGGTATTGAATCTCTTTTTTTGAAGCTTTCTTCGAGACCAGAGACGAGTATAGTTCCAATTCCGGGTAAAGGCAGGAGTAAAGGTCTTGCTTATAACAGATTAAGAGAAACGATAAAGAGAGCGGTTGGAACCGACATACTGAAGGAAAACAATGAAGGATAGTATACCAAATAGTGATTTCCCCATTAGAATAATTGGGGAGAAATGTACTCTATGTGGCATCTGCGTTGATTCCTGCCCTGTAGGGGCGATGAGCGAGGATGACGGGAAGATACTAATAGATGAGAATTTGTGTACGGTATGTGCAGTGTGTTCTTCCGTTTGCCCGGAAGATGCAATTATAGTCGAGAGGGAGTCAGAAAGAAGTACAAATTTGGGAGATTATAAAGGGGTTTGGGTTTTTGCCGAGCAGAAGAAGGGAAAAGTGGAATCGGTGGTTTTTGAATTACTTGGGAAGGGGAGGGAACTTGCAGAAAAATTGAAATGCGAGGTTTCAGCAGTATTGATGGGTAATAGTATAGCGGGTGAGACAGAATTGCTGATTCAAAAAGGTGCGGATAATGTTTTCTTGATAGACCAACCTGAACTTGAAAATTTTCTTCCTGAAGCATATTCAAAGGTTTTGAGAGAACTAGTTCTGGAATACAAACCAGAAGTGATTTTAGCAGGTTCAACAACCATTGGGCGTTCACTCTTTGGAAGACTCTCCGTAAGTTTGAGAACCGGTTTGACGGCAGATTGCACAGAGCTGGATATAGACAAAGAAGATGGAAAACTCATACAGACAAGACCTGCCTTTGGTGGAAATATTATGGCTACAATCATAACACCGAATTCAAGACCGCAGATGGCTACAGTAAGGCACAAGGTTATGAAGGAATTAGCTTTAGATAAGAAGAGAACGGGAAAGATTGTTAGAAAAACCTTTCCAAAAGACATTACAGATTCAAGGAGTAAGTTTATAGAGTACGTCGAAGACCTTTCACAGCAGGTCAAATTGACCGAAGCCGACATAATCGTTTCGGGTGGAAGGGGGCTTTGTGCTCCTGAAAATTTCAAACTGATAGAATCGTTAGCAAAGGTGCTTAACGGTGCAGTCGGAGCTTCAAGACCTGTGGTTGATGAAGGATGGATACCCTACTCGCACCAGGTTGGTCAAACGGGGAAAACCGTTTCGCCGAAATTATATGTAGCCGTTGGGATTTCAGGTTCTGTTCAGCATATTGCAGGGATGCAATCATCGGATATTATCATTGCAATTAACAAAGATCCGGATGCTCCAATCTTCAAATTATGTGATTACGGCATAGTTGGAGACCTTTTCGAGGTCTTACCTGAACTAACCAGAAAACTGAAAGAGGCTTTCTAGTAATGACAAATAATGCACTTAAGTGGAACATTGATTCGCTTAAGCAGGATGATAATTTTTTCAGGCTGTCTTTCGCGCCTGAAAAAATCGGTGTTCAAAATGGGCTCATTGAAGGAGAAATCAGGGGCAAGATTAATCTGAAAAAGCAAGGAAGAAAGGTTGAATTGATAGGAACGATTTCATTCACGGTAATGCTGGAATGTGCGCGGTGTTTTAAAAAATTCAGTGCAGACAAGAGCAAAAAGGTTCGTTTGTTTTTCATCGAAGGTGAAATGCAAAAAGAAAAAGATATGAGAAAGCTTTCCTCAATGGATGATTTGATGGAGTATTATGAAAACGATATAATAGACGTAGGTCCAGTATTTCACGATTCAATTTGTCTTTCTGTTCCAATGAAACCACTATGCAAGGATGACTGCAAAGGATTATGTCCTATTTGTGGAATCAACCTTAACGAAGAGTACTGCAGTTGCGGAGAAGAAAAAAGTGACCCAAGATGGGCACCTTTAAAAAAGTTGCTAAAAAAAGAATAGGAGGATGAATGGCTTTACCAAAACAAAGACATTCGAAAACAAGAGGTAGAAAAAGGAGGACACACTGGAAATGTTCTTTTCCTCAGCTAGTCAAATGTTCGCACTGTCATAGTTTAAAACTCCCTCACAGGGTATGTCAGAACTGTGGATATTATAAGGGAAGAGAAGTGATTAAGATAAAAGAGGAATAATGCGAATTGCAGTTGATGCTATGGGGGGCGATGAAGCTCCATTTGTTAATGTTTCCGGTAGTATTCAAGCCGTTAAAGAGGACAGCGATATCGATATTGTCCTCACCGGCAATGAGGATTCGATCAAGGACTGTTTTAAACAGATGGATTTAAAGCATGATAATTTCGAGATCGTTAATGCCTCACAGACCGTAGAAGCCCATGAGAAACCGACAGATGCATTCAGAAAGAAAAAAGATTCCTCGATTTCCGTTGGATTAAGAATGCTCAAAGAGAAAAAAGTTGATGCGTTTGTTAGCGCTGGCAATACCGGTGCTGTTGTTGCTTTTTCGATTTTCACTCTCGGGAGGTTAAAAGGTGTTCTAAGACCGGCTCTTGCAAGCTTTTTTCCAACGCTTTCCGGATGTTGTTTGGTACTTGATGTTGGAGCAACATCGGATACAAAGGCAATAAACCTTTTACAGTATGCAATTATGGGTTCTATCTATTACCAGAAAATTGTAGGCAAAGAAAATCCGCGAATTGGACTTCTTAGCATTGGTGAAGAAAGCACAAAGGGCAAGGGATTAACATATCAAGCGTTTCAAATGATTGAGAAGAGTGGATTGAACTTCACAGGTAACATTGAAGGAAATGATATCCTAAAGGGAAAAGCAGACGTAGTGGTGGCTGATGGATTTGCTGGAAATGCTATTCTTAAATTCGGTGAGAGTATTGTGAATATTATTTTGGATGGATTTAGAAATGCAGTCAAGGGAAATCTCAGGTATAAATTGGGGGGTATGCTTCTCAAGCCAGCGATAAAAAAATTGTTCAAAAGAATGAACTATGAGGAGTATGGTGGAGCCGCTCTTCTCGGTGTAGATGGGATTACCTTAATCTCACATGGAAGGTCCAATGCCAGGGCAATAAAAAGTGCCATACTTGCTGCACAAAAAGATGCAAGAGAGAAAGTAAATGAGATAATCAGTCAAAAGCTAAAAGGAATCAATATGGAAGGGAATAGTGGGTAAAATTGCTTTTATTTTTCCTGGACAGGGTTCGCAATATGTTGGAATGGGCAAAGGTCTATATGATAAGTTCGAAATATCCAGATCGATTTATGATGACGCTGAAAGAGTACTCGGCATTCCGCTTAAGAGAATTAGCTTTGAGGGACCGGAAGAGGAATTAAGGGAATCGAAGAATGCGCAAATAGCAATACTTGTTCATAGTTATGCAATCTACTCTTCTATCAAAGACAGTATACAACCCGATATAGTTGCGGGTCATAGTTTAGGTGAGTATACAGCGGTTCTTGTGAGTGGTTCAATAGATTTTAGTGATGCTTTACATCTTACCAGGTTAAGAGGAGAGTTGATGTCTCGAGCAGGAGAACAATCACCAGGTACCATGGCTGCAATTATTGGACTTGCCGCTGAAGATATAAAGAAGATATGCGCTGAACTTGAACCGGACGGGGTCATTAATCCTGCAAATTATAACTCACTGACTCAAACTGTAATAACGGGAGAGATTCCCCTTGTACATAAGGCTATGGAAATAGCAAAGACAAGAGGTGCAAAGAGGGCAATCGAGCTAAAAGTAAGTGGTGCCTTTCACTCAAAACTTATGACAGATGCTTTTATACCTTTCAAGAAAGTTTTACTAAAGCAGGAGTTCCGTAATCCAAAAATACCTATAGTTATGAATGTAACCGGAGATGTGGTTGACAATGAAAAGGAAATAAGGCAAGGAATTACAGAGCAAATTCTTAATCCTGTACAGTGGGTGAAGACGCTCTTCACATTGCAGGGGCTTGCAGTCGATACCTTTATAGAAATAGGTCCAGGAAAGGTTCTTAGTGGATTGGTGAAAAAGACAGTAAGGGACGCTGGAGTAAAGAATTTAGACAATGCGGAATCTCTGCAAGACTTCAAAGAAGAATTAAAGATTTAGCAGCGGATTTCGGTCTACAAGATAAAATGGTGGTATAAATGAAAGTGGCAATAATTACAGGTGGAGCGAGAGGAATCGGAAAAGAGATAGCTGTAAAACTTGCCTCTCTTAAGAATAGTATTATACTCTGGGACATTATTGAAAAGGGAGAGGAAGCAGCGAAGAATATAAGTGAATCTTTTGGAGTTAAGACTAAGTATTATAAGGTTGACGTTTCGAGCTACGATGAGGTGAAAGAAGCGACACGAAAAGTGCTTGACGATTTCGGGAAAACAGATATAATAGTCAATAATGCTGGAATCACGCGGGATGGATTGCTGCTCAGGATGAAACCGCAAGAATGGCAAAGCGTGATTAATGTGAACCTTAACGGATGTTTTAACTGCACAAAGGCAGTGTTAAAGACGATGGTGTCCAACAAATGGGGAAGAATCATCAACATATCTTCGGTTGTCGGGATAACAGGTAATTTTGGTCAATCTAATTATGCAGCTTCCAAGGCTGGAATAATTGGTTTTACGAAAAGTATAGCAAAGGAGGTAGCAAAAAGGAATATTACTGTAAATGCAATTGCACCGGGTTTTATAGAAACAGAGATGACTGTTTCACTTTCCGGTGAAGTAAAGGAAGCATATACAAAACAAATACCAATTCAGAGAATGGGAAAACCTATCGATATTGCAAATATGGTTGCTTTTCTCTCATCGGAAGAAGCTTCATACATAACAGGTCAGGTCTTCAATGTCGATGGCGGTCTTGTTATGTAATTCTATTTGAGGTTAAGTTTAATCGGAAAAAAGGAGGTATAATGTCACAATTCGATGAAGTTAAAAAGATAATTTGCGAGCAACTTGGTGTTGAAGAAGGTGCTGTCACAGAAGAAGCACGTTTTATTGAGGACCTTGGCGCTGATTCTCTTGACACAGTTGAGCTTATAATGGCTTTCGAGGATAAGTTTGAAATTGAGATTCCCGATGAAGAAGCTGAGAAACTAACTACAGTCGGCGAAGCAGTTAAGTTTCTTGAGAAGAAGTTGGGCAAGGCTTAGTATCTTAGTTGCTTTGAATTTGAAATAAAATCAAGTGTTTGTTTCTTCTAAAAAAGGGAAACGAAATTGTGTGTAAAAGGGAAAAAAATGAAAAAAAGAGTGGTTATTACTGGTCTGGGAAATGTAACGCCTATAGGGAATGATAAAGAGGTTTTTTGGAAGAACTTGGTCGAAGGAACAAGCGGTATTACCCTAATAACCAGGTTCGATGTTTCGGATTTTTCGAGCAAAATTGCGGGAGAAATCAAGAATTTCGACCCGAAGGAAGTAATTGACAGAAAAGACCTCAAGAGAAAAGACCCTTTCTGTCAGTATGCTATTGTGTCAGCGAATCAGGCAGTTGAGGATTCAGGTATCATACTCGAGAAAGAGAATCTAGAGAGAATTGGCGTTATTATAGCATCGGGTATTGGAGGGCTTTCGACCTGGGAAGAGCAGCATAAAAGATTACTCAGCAAAGGTCCGTCAAGATTAAGCCCCTTCTTTATCCCATCTATGATTGTGAATACTGCCGCAGGCTCCGTTGCAATAAAATATGGATTTAAAGGTCCGAATTTTGCGACATCATCCGCATGTGCTTCAAGCGGTCACGCCATAGGAGAAGCTTACGAAACAATAAAATCAGGGAGAGCGGATATAATGCTAACTGGCGGTTCTGAAGCGACAATTACCCCACTTGCACTTGCAGGTTTCTGTGTGATGAGAGCACTATCTACCAGGAATAGCGAACCTGAAAAAGCGTCCAGGCCTTTTGACAGAGAAAGGGATGGGTTCGTTATGAGCGAAGGTGCAGGGATATTGGTTCTTGAAGAACTCGAACATGCAAAGGCTCGGAAGGCTCATATTTACTGTGAATTTGCTGGATATGGTGCTTCAGACGATGCATTCCATATTACGGCACCGGATGAGGAAGGAAAAGGCGCAGTTTTATCTATGAAAAGCGCAGTAAAAAGTGCGGAACTAAATATTGAGGACATTGATTACATAAACGCACATGGGACTTCAACACCACTTAATGATAAAATTGAGACCGCTGCAATAAAGAACCTTTTCGGTAGGAACGTTAAAAAAATTCCAATAAGCTCAAATAAATCGATGATTGGACATATGCTCGGGGCTTCCTCTGCAACGGAACTCATAGCGACGACTCTAAGCATAGAGAATAATTTGATTCCTCCAACGATCAATTATGAGTTTCCCGATCCTGATTGTGACCTGGACTATGTTCCCAATGAAGCGAGAGAGACTGTTATTGATAACGCCCTGTCAAATTCCTTTGGATTTGGTGGACACAATGCAACACTCATTGTTAAGAAATTTGCAGAATAGATTCTGTCAGGTGAATCTCGTTCTAAGAATTTCACTTGAATGTTGACCGAAAGATTACAAAAATGAAACAAATTTCGGATTTACTGGGAATTGAACCCGATAGGATTACGCATTTTGCCGAAGCAATGACACACAGTTCATGTGAAGAAAGACAAAACAACAGAAAACTGGCATTTCTTGGTGACGCTGTTCTTGAACTTGCAGTGACTCAATACATACTTAGTAATGATGTAAATGTTACGGTTGGAGAAATGACAAAAAGAAGGGCTTCTGTTGTTAATTGTCATTTTCTTTACTCGAAGGCAATAGAATGGCAGTTAAACAGGTCTATTAGATTGGGAAAGGGAGAAAGACAAACCGGGGGAGAGATGAAGGAAACTATACTTGCCGAATCTGTTGAAGCGCTGATTGGAGCAATATTTCTTGATTGCGGTTATGAGAAAACGAGAGCATTCGTGGAAAGAAATGTTATCCCCGAAAGAATTGAAACAAAATACTGGAATTTTAAGGGAAAATTGCAGGAATTAACTATAGCTGAAGGGTTGGGACTCCCGGAGTATTTTTGCCGAGATGAAGAGGGACTGGAAAAGGGGATTTTTTTCATATCAGAGGTTTTGATTAACGGCAGGATCTTAGGAAAGGGACATGGAAGGAATAGGAAAACCGCAGAGCAACTAGCTGCAAAAGATGCAATCGAGGAAATAAGAAAGGGTAAAAAGGAAAAGAGATGAGGATATTTGTTTGCATCAAACAAGTGCCTGATACAACTGATGTAAAAATCGATCCTGAAACAAATACACTGATAAGAGAGGGTGTAGAATCTATTGTAAATCCATTCGATCTGTTTGCTGTTGAGGAAGCTTTGAAAATTAAGGAGAGTCTGGGTGATTGTGAAATTGTTGCCATTTCGATGGGTCCTCCACAAGCAAAAGATGCGCTGAAAGAGGTGGTTTCAATGGGTGTTGACAAGGCATATTTACTCTCTGCGAAGGAATTCGCAGGGGCGGATACACTTGCCACGTCATACACACTGTCAGCGGCAATTAAACATTTGGGGGACTATAATCTGATTATCTGCGGACAACAAGCCATAGACGGAGATACCGCACAGGTAGGTCCTGGAATTGCAGGAAATCTGGATATTCCGCAAGTAGCCTATGTGAGAAAAGTTGAAAGAATAGATACATATTCTGCAAGAGTGCAGAGGATGACTGAGGATGGTTATATCGTAATCGAAACCCCGCTGCCCGCACTTCTCACTGTCGTGAAGGAAATAAATATTCCAAGACTTCCAACTCTAAGGGGAAAGCTAAAAGCAAAGAAAGTAGAAATTCCTGTTCTTACTCCATCCGATATTGGAATTGAAACTGAAAAAGCTGGTTTAACAGGTTCCGCAACCTGGGTTATAAAGATTTTCTCACCTGAAATAAAGAAGAACAGTAAGATATTTTCGGGTGAGGTAAAAACATCCGTTAAGAGACTTGTAGAAGCATTAAAGGAGAAATTGAATAAATAGATATTGAAGGTGTAAAACACGTTCGGGATTAGTTGTACTTAACTATAGTATAAGGAGTATTTTATGATTGCAGGAAAAATTGTAAGAGTATCTGGTCCTCTTGTAGTTGCCGAAGGAATGCTTGGAACCAGGATGTATGATGTGGTTAATGTTAGTGAAAGGCGACTTATGGGAGAGATTATCGAGTTAAAGGAAGATCTGGCTTCTATTCAGGTTTACGAAGATACGGAGGGTATAGGTCCTGGTGAACCCGTTTATGGAACAGGCTTCCCTTTATCTGTTGAACTCGGTCCCGGACTCATTGAATCCATTTTTGACGGAACACAAAGACCACTTAACATAATAAGAAAAATGTCAGGAGATAATATCTCACGCGGGATTTCAATTCCAGGACTGGGAAGAAAGAAAAAGTGGGAGTTCCAGCCAACGGTCGCGAAAGGAGATAAGGTTGAAAGTGGTGATATTCTGGGGAAAGTCAAAGAAACAACACTTGTTACAACCAAAATTATGGTGCCTCCTGATGTTAGTGGAATTGTGGAAGATATTAAAAGAGGTAGTTTCACTGTTGAAGAAACTATTGCCATCATTAAAAACGGCAAGGAAAGAACAGAGGTTAAGTTACTGCAGAAATGGCCGGTCAGAATTCCAAGACCGTTCAACAAAAAACTTTCTCCAGAAGAAGCACTTGTTACAGGTCAGAGGGTACTTGATACTTTTTTTCCTATAGGCAAAGGGGGCACAGCCTGCGTTCCTGGACCGTTTGGTTCGGGTAAAACTGTGATTCAACATCAGCTCGCAAAATGGGCAGATGCAGAAATAATAGTCTATATTGGATGTGGTGAGCGAGGGAACGAGATGACGGATGTTCTTTTGGAATTCCCTGAGTTAAACGACCCAAGAAGTGGTGAGCCTCTTATGAAAAGGACTGTTCTCATAGCGAATACATCAAATATGCCTGTTGCAGCAAGAGAAGCCTCCGTGTATACAGGAATCACAATTGCTGAGTATTTTAGGGATATGGGAATGGATGTCGCACTTATGGCAGATTCAACTTCACGATGGGCAGAGGCAATGAGGGAAATTTCCGGAAGGCTTGAAGAAATGCCTGGAGAAGAGGGTTATCCAGCTTACCTTGGAGCAAGAATTGCTTCCTTCTATGAAAGAGCAGGCAGGGTGATCTGTCTGGGCAGCGATAAAAGGGAAGGGGCACTTTCGGTTATCGGAGCAGTTTCTCCACCAGGGGGAGATCTTTCGGATCCGGTTGTTCAGGCAACTTTAAGAGTTGTTAAGGTTTTCTGGAGTCTTGAGGACAAACTTGCCGCAATGCGACATTTCCCGGCAATAAGCTGGTTGAATAGTTATTCGCTTTACGCTGATTCTCTTGAAAACTATTTTAGAGAAAGAGTTGACAAGCTTTTTGTTAAAAACGAGCGGCTGGCTATGAATTTACTACAAAATGAAGCAGAACTTCAGGAAATTGTGAGACTTGTCGGTGTTGATGCGCTTAGTGATAAAGACCAGTTGACGCTGGAGGTTTCAAGATCTATTAGAGAAGATTTCTTACACCAGAACGCTTTCCATGATGTCGATACATATACATCTTTTAAGAAGCAGTTTGTACTTCTAAGTATTATCTTGCATTTCTATGAAAAAACCAAAGATGCACTGGAATCTGGAGCACCAATTTCGGCAATAAAGTCTATGAAGGTAAAAGATAGAATTGCACGGGCTAAGTATATACCGGAGAAAGAAATCGAGAAGATGAAAGAAATAATCAAGGAAACAGAAGATGAGTTGGCATCAATCTTAAAAGAAAGTGAAAAAATAGAAGCATGAAAAGGGCTATCAGAAGATTGAGAGTTTCACATCTATCAAGAAATAAGCTGATGTGTTTGATTGGTTCAATTGGTTTGATTAGTTATAAACAAATTAAACTAATAAGACGAGCAAAACCAATTGAACTGTCTTTATCCTTACAATGAATATATTCAGGAGGTTCTATGTATAAGGACTACAGGACAATAAGTGATATTTCCGGACCACTCATAATAGTTAGGAAAGTTGAAGGGATTAAATTCGGAGAACTCGTAGAAATATTTTTGCCTGATGGTGAAAAGAGGAGAGGTCAGGTGCTTGAAGTTAACAGAAATACGGCACTCATACAGGTATTCGAAGGAACTTCAGGGATAGATGTTGATTTGACTAAGGTTAGATTTCTTGGTAGAGAAATAGAATTAAGCGTGTCCCCGGATATGCTGGGAAGGGTTTTTGATGGGTTGGGATCTGCCATAGATGGTGGAGCAGCTATTATACCGGAAGAAAGGCTTGACATTAGTGGTGCACCGATCAATCCAACTGCAAGAAATTATCCAAATGAATTCATACAAACAGGCATATCTGCGATCGACGGACTTAATCCACTTGTTCGTGGTCAGAAACTTCCTCTTTTCTCTGGATCGGGTTTGCCTCATAATAGAGTCGCTGCTCAAATTGCGAGGCAGGCCAAGGTTTTGGGGAAAGAGGAAGAGTTTGCGGTTGTCTTTGGTGCTATGGGAATAACTTTCGAGGAAGCACAATTTTTCATAAACGATTTTAAGAAAACGGGTGCAATCGAGAGAGCTGTACTTTTCCTAAATCTTGCAGACGATCCTGCAATAGAAAGAATCGCAACACCCAGAGTTGTATTTACAGCGGCAGAGTATCTTGCATTTAAGAGGGGTATGCACGTGCTTGTGATACTAACGGATATGACGAACTACTGTGAGGCTCTTAGAGAAGTTTCTGCAGCAAGAAAGGAAATACCGGGAAGAAGGGGTTATCCGGGTTATCTTTATACAGACCTCTCAACAATCTATGAAAGAGCAGGTAGAATAAAGGGAAAGAAAGGTTCGATAACCTTAATTCCAATACTCTCCATGCCGGAAGATGATAAAACGCATCCAATACCTGATTTGACCGGATATATCACAGAAGGACAGATTATTCTTTCGAGACCACTTCATAGAAAAAAGATTTCGCCTCCGGTTGACGTGCTACCATCTCTATCAAGACTAAAAGACAAGGGAATAGGGAAGGGAAAGACAAGGGAAGACCATGCTGATTTATTGAATCAACTCTATGCTGCCTATGCAAAGGGAAAAGAGGCGCAGGAATTAGCAGTTATTCTCGGCGAAGCATCGCTTTCCACTTCCGACAAAATCTATTTTAGTTTTGCAGATTCCTTTGAAAGAAAATATGTTTCTCAGGGTGAATACGAGAATAGGTCTATCGAGGAAACGCTTGATATAGGATGGAAATTGCTAAGTGTATTTCCGAAAGAAGAAATGAAAAGGGTTAGAGATGAATATATGGAGAGATATTTCAACAAGTTTAAGAAGCAAAATAGAGAGTAGTGAGCAGATAATTAGGGTATTATATGAATGGTATAGGTCCTTACGGACGGTCATCGTCATTAACAAGTAATGACGGTTTGGATTCATCAAAGATGAATGGAGACGTTTTTACAAAACGGCAAAGTATTTTAAACTAATAAAAAATGAAATCATTTCGCGAATTAATAGTTTGGCAAGTTGCAAGTAAACTTTCAAAATATATTGCAACTAAATTGGTAAAACCATTTCCAAAAGAGGAAAAATTTCTCTTATCAGGTCAAATAATTCGTTCCTCAAGGTCTGTTCCTTCTCAAATCGCTGAAGGTTTTCGGAAATCTTCGCTTAAAGAAAAAAAACATTATTATGAAATGGCTTTGACATCTAATGATGAAACGGAAAATCACCTGGTAGAGGCTAAGAATAATGAGTACATTGACAATAAAGAATATAAAAAATACCTAAATCGGATAATTAGAGTTCGTATATTACTACTAAATCTTATTAAGTCGATCGAAAAAATAAAAACCGCACATAGTGCCAATACCGTTCATTGAAAATGAACCAAAACCCTTACGAAGTAACTCAAACCGTTCAATTAGAACCTAAACCCCTTACTTCCATTTACCTAATAAGGAAATCCAGTGATTCTTGATATAAATCCAACAAGGATGGAACTGTTGAGACTCAAAAAGAGACTTGTTCTTGCAAAAAGGGGGCACAAGCTTCTCAAAGACAAACAGGATGAATTGATGAAACAACTTCTTGAACTTGTTGACACAGTAAAGGAGTTAAGGAAAGAAGTTGATAAGGAATTGAGTCTTGCAACGAGAAGATATCTTTTCGCCAAAGCAGGAATGGAAACTGAGTTACTCGAAAGTGCAATGCTTGTTCCAGGTGTTAAGATAGAACTAAATATAAATGAAAAGTCGACAATGGGTGTAAAAACACCCGTTTTCAACGTTACTACCCAGGGAAGTATTCAGAACTATGGTTACGCTCATACGACTGGAGAACTTGACTCAGCCCTTCTCGGCATAGAAAAGGTTGTGGAACGACTTGTTCATCTCGCAGAGCAGGAAAAGAAGTTGCAGCTTATGGCGGAAGAGATTGAGAAGACGCGAAGAAGGGTAAATGCACTGGAGTATATTCTCATACCAAATTTGGAAGATACTATCAAGTTTATCACAATGAAACTCTCCGAGATGGAGAGAAGTAACCTTACGAGGCTGATGAAGGTAAAAGATATCGTCCGCTCTCGTTAAGCCCACCCACCACAGACATACCTAAGCACAGAGGAAACAATTATTAGTGTATTCCCAACCACCCCACCAAGGCATTTTGCCACAGATTTACACAGAAAAATACAGGGATTGAAAGAGAATTTAAGAGATTCTTCAACCCTATCACCTAGAACCTAAAATCTAATTCAAAACTTAGCCACAGAAATACACAGAAAACTACATAATATTTATTCTATCCTTCTCCTCTCACATCACTAATGCCCAGTGCCCAATGAGTTTTCTCGCTCATCTTTCTTTTTCTTTCTCTGTTATTCCTGAGATTCCTTAGTGCCTGCCCCGAATTTATTTCGGGGACAGCATCTGAGTAATCTGTTTCATGTTAACTATGGAAGAATATCGCTGTCTCTATCTTTAAATTCCAGCGAACTTGTGAGCTAACTTCCAGCGGGAGGAACGATTTAAACGATCAAAACGATTTCATCGAGCTTACTTACCCTTCATCTTTACGCTTTCTTACATCCTATATCCTATATCCCTTAGTTACCTTAACCTATTCAAAACGACCCTATTTTAGCCGAACTATCTTTTTTGTCTCATTATAACCATCGACATTAAAACGGATAAAGTAAATGCCATCTCGCAGTTGTCCACAATCTATAAAGAAACTTTTATTCCCTTTATTTTCAATACGCTTTATCCTTCTTGTCAGCCTACCCGCTATATCATATATATACATGGTTATCTGTGCATACCTCGGAATGTAAGAAGAAACTTTAATATTACTGCCCTTTACCAACGCAGGAATAGTAAATTTAATCTTTGAAATGTCACTTTTCCTCGATACAGTCTGAGCACCACTGTTACCCTCACCTCCGAATATTTCAGATGCCCTCCTGAAAGGTGTAAAATCAACTATGCCAAGGTTGTTATCGTCGTAGTAATCGTAAACAATTTTAGCAATGGTATCTTCTGAATTCGTGCCCCACCAGTTTCCTTCGGCAAGAATGTAAAACGATGTATTATTGTAGACTGCATAATTGTGTAATGTATCGAGTGTATCACTTTCCACAAAAAATGAATTTTGTCCACTCATTCCTATCCCCAGGATTGGCAAAGCACTATCCGTGATATAGACACCAATAAGATTATTGGTTATCTCATTCTTTCTTACCATTCCAATCGCACAATCGGAGAATACCATCCCCGTATCATTACCATCGAAGGTATTGTCATAAACAAGTGCCAGCTGAAACTTCCCTTCCTCAATCCTCCACTGCTGACCAATGTCATTCTGAACTCGGTTCAGAATCTCGTAGTTTATGCCGTGCTGACCCTGAAACAAATTCGGGGTGATATTACTTGTTTTTAGCTGATCTGTCATTGCGAGTAACGCTTCCTTATTCTCTGCCGAAGCAATCCCATAAAATCCCCTCTTGAGAGGGGTGTCATATACCGTATGGTGTATGACGGGGTGTAAATTCGAACATGACACCTGTAACCTATTACCCTCTGTTTCACCCTTTAATACCAATCCCGTTACATTCCCTCTGAACTCGCACCTCTTTACCATATTCAAGAACCCATCATTGATAACCGCACCGCAAACATTGTTGAACAATTCAGTATCCGTTATCTTTGTGAACTTTGAGGCTGAACTTATACCAGTATTGGAAAATGCAATCTCACAGAACTTAACCTTAAATGGTTTGTTGAGGGCATAAGAAAGACCCTGTTCTGCGTATTTAACAGTAAGATATTCAACAGTTAAACTTGAATCGGGTGTTTCATATCTGATGCCATACCAATCACCCATTTCAGGTTGAGTAGCATTTGATGTGAAACTAATATACAAAGAATCATTACCTATAATACGTAAATCTCCATTGACAATGAATTCTGCCCTTGAAGTATCAATGCCCGAATGCTCATAATCGTAGTCTGGAATAAACTTCACATTGACACCTGACTCTATTGTTAAAACAACCCCTGAATCCACCCATACATCACCTCTTATCATTATATTCTCAGACCAGGTAGTGTCTCTTGTTATATGTCCGCTGAATCCTTCTGGAATTACCGGAGTAATGTAGAAATATCCCGAATCCGGATTCCTTGACATATTCCCGGCAGAATCTGCCGCAATGAAATAATAGGTAATCAAACTATCTCTCGGGAACAGCAGACCTTGCCCCGCGTTGCTTTGGTAGCCGCACCTTTTAAGGTGCGTGACGAAATCTTCGGGAGTAGCAGAGCTTGCTCTGCGTAGGTCGTTTTGGAGTAGCAGACTTTGGTCTGCGCCCTGCCGCACATTCTTCGGTATCGTATACCAGTACCAATTATCAGCAATACTGTCGTGAGTGGTCCCTATTTCAGTATAGAAAAGACTGTCCAGTGCAATGCCAATACCATCGGTAATCTCACAGCCAACAAGATAGGTAGAATCTAACTTGACAACAGCAACGGAATCACCAAAGACTGGGGGTATGTAATCATACACCTGGCTGAGTATTTGTGATGTTCCATTTAAATCAGGTGTTATGTAATGTGTCTGGACCAGATATCTATACCTTTTTTCTCCACTTACAACCGTGTCTGTGAAAGTCTTATCGGTCAATGAATCTGCAATCACCACAAACTGCGAGCTGTCCTCTTTCAATACTTTATAGAAGATACTATCCGTTTCATAATAAACATTTGCATGAGCTAACAGATTGCCGAATGTGGTATCCTGTGCCCAGATGCTATCCATAATAAGTGTTCTATAAACATACTTGTTTCCATCACCAAAAAGGTTTACTCCATTACAGGAAAAAACAATAAAAACCTCATCCGTTAATGTGAGCGAATCGATCCCCATCTCAATCCAGTTTACGCTATCGGCAGTAACTTTTATTTCCTGTGGAGGATAAACCTCGGCACCAGGCAAACCATTATCTACAGAATAGAATCCAATATTTACTATTCCTGTATCCGGTGCAGTCTTCTCTGCATATACCGAAACAGTCTTTAACTCGGCAGGCAGATACTGCGGTGTGAACCTTACGGCAAAGGTATCAGTCCTTGTTTCGTATGGATAACCTGAATGATATATTAGTCCTTCGGAAGGTGTATCCCAGGAAACCTCAATTTTTCTATTTACCGTATCTGTTTCACAGTTTGATGGAGGCAGTGCACCCAACACCCAGAATTTGTTGTAATCGATTGCAGGAACTTTGGTGCTATTTCCAAAACTATCCGTAAGTGCAATGTAATAGGCAATATCTGTGCCTCTTGGCTGCGAAGGAATCTTATAAATCAAAGTGTCACCCGTCTCTGATGTGTGCCTTACCTTATTCAGTGTGTAATCATTGTAGTAGTATAATGTATCGTATATGGGTGTCTCGTCTCTCGCCGTAATTTTCACTGTGTAGTCCGTGTTTGGATTGTATGTATTCTCTGGAATCTGAATAAATTGTGCAGTGGGCGGCATTGTGTCAGACACATAGACCATAAATCCCTCGCTTGAATGAGCAAGGAATATGCTGTCCTTATAGAATGAATAACTTAAGAATGCAGCTCCTCGCTCAAGTCCCGGCACAATGGTTGCCACATCTATTACATTGAAACCCGAATCAGCATTGATTGTTTCGCATAATGCATCATACCACTGGTAGTTTTGTGTAAACCTTAATTTTGTAATTAAAGGAATCTGCTTATTGCTGTTTAGTTTGAAACGAATTTGCATCGAATCACCAGGGACATACTCGTTCGTATCCAATCGGCACTCGTAGACATCTACATCATAACCTCTTACATCAAATGACTGAGACGAAGTGAACTCTTTTAAGGTATCACCATCGATATAGAACGCAAAATCGATTGCATACGACCCGCTTGATAACTCGGAAGGAAGCACAAACTGAAACTGGTTCATAAGCGAATCAACCCATAGAGAATCCGAAATAGTGCCGAATGGGTGAAAATCCGCACTCCAGATGAGTCTGCCTGTATAAGGTGATTGAACCGTAGCACTCACCGTATCACCCATATTGTAGACTTGTTTATCGGTAATGATATTGCAGGTATCGTTTCTCTCAAAGACATAAATGGTATTGAGCCATAATCCTCTGCCTGTTTCCGTATAAACACCGTAGAACATAAGATTAGTAAGTGAATCGTATGGAAATGAGAAAATCTCCGCAAGGTCTACGGGCTCGAATGTCTCAATCACCGTATCTCTCACAGTAAGGGAATCATAAACCTTTAAGTTTATTCTCTCAAGATATGAGATTGGGTCGGAGAAGTCCGTTTTGAACTGGAGTAGCAGACCCTGGTCTGCGACTTTTATCACAGAATCACTCGTCCAGTTTGAGTAATGCACACTGTCAGATTCAACGGTTCTTGTGGAGAACGAAAAGTTCCCACCGCCCTCGGGTCGCACAAATATACTGTCAAACTCTCCTAACGACAGAACAGAACTTATGTATGTACCGCTATCCACTGTTGCCTTGATAAATTCAGGGTTAGAAAAATCAATATTGTTTGCATAACCGGATAGCAGGAAATTCTTGGTCGTAACCTCTCCATTATAGTTTGCAACGCTAAAACCCTTTATGTTTCTCTCGTTCCGATTCGCAATGTCAAGATAGAGCACTACCGTATCGCCATCCGCAAAATTCGGCTGGTTAAGACTTGCATCAACTAAAATCTTATAACCTAAAATATGAATCGGTAATATATGCTCCTCTCCTTCCAACCAGACAGATGCATAAATTATCCTATCATCCATATCCTCTGGTATGTATGTTATGAATGTATCTGTCCTCTCTTCAGCGGGAATAAGTGAAATAGCCCTTTCATATTCTCCCAATTCTCCCATCTGTAGTCTCAAATGATTTTCTCCAATTGCCGTTCCTCTATTCAGTGTCTTTATGTATATTGCTGCAGAATCACCTATATTGAATGTCAAATCCTCCGGTAATGAATCTAAAAGGATATTGGAAGAAAAGTAGAGCGAATCCGTTCGTTCGAACAGAGGCACGCCATTATGCAGTATCTTTGCAGTTAAAGCGTGTTTACCTTCTGTTAATACTGCATTTGTTGTAAATCTTACGGTATCGACCGAAAGTGGTTCAAGCTCCAATCCCTTTGTTTCGTATATGAAATCAGCATAAAGACCTACATTACCGTAGAATGTATTCGCCGAACTGTTTCTTACTGGAATATTGAAGGTTAGATTACCTGTGCTGTCACATTTCGGTTTCAAGATAATAGAATCAACCGTAACATAATCAGGTTTAATAATGTCAACATAGGTCAAGCCCTGTGACAACACGACGGTGCTGGATTCTGGCTCTGCAAGCCAGTTAAGTGTGTATCTGCCGTAATCAAGGTTTGCGCCCCATTCACCACTCAAACTGTCACCTATTGGTAGAAGGTTTGTATAACTTACAGAATCAGTGATTGTGCCTGTGGTGTCGGTGAGATTTAAACGAAGTTCAAAGACACAATCAAATTCTCCTGTATTCTCTGCAAAGTAAGGAATCAAAACATCATTCTCCGATGTTATGACAGAATCAATCGTTATATGAGTTTTTTCTCCAAACCTTATTGGATAAACACGGCTATTCACCAAAGGCTCAATAATCCCTGTGAACAAGGTCTCATTCCTTGCAATAGCAAACTGATGCTCTATTTGCCTTGATTCCTCTGGATATAATAATAAACTGTCAAAAAATTCACTGTCTCCGCAGGAAGTCCTGAAAACAATATTGATTTCCCTCTCCCACCAGTTGGAAACCTCGGTTTTCACATTGAAAGGTTTATGATTGACGCTGTCAGGGTATGTGCTTGAGAATGCGATATATGGAGTTTCAACCTTCACATCCTTGAACTGCTTTACGGTATCAAGATTAGCACTGAATAGCAAACCTGTAAGAATGAACGCATTTGAATCTGAAAGACTAACAGAAAGCGTGCAGGCAGACTGTGGATTTAGTGTGCTGAAGACTGTATCAAAAACCACTGTCTCCCTCTTGAGCAATTTCAGGAAAACATCCTCGTAAGCAGAATCTGCATTGTTAACTACGGTAGCAGTTGTGTTTATGTTCTCACCGGGATAGTAAACCGTTTTATCCGTTCTTAAAGCGAGCGAAATTGGAGATGGCTCTATGAAGAAATTATAGGATGCAGGCGAAGGATAATAATGCTGTCCATTGGAAAGTGAAATATCACCCCAGAAGATAAATTCACCTGTATCCGGGATAACACCTGCATTCCTTTCAACGAAGACCGAATCAAGAGGTGAAAAATCTAAATCAACGGAATCCTGCCAGACTACATCACCCGTGCGTCTTGTGAAATAATGAATATCGAATTTCTCGACATCTGGTGCTCCAGCACTCTCTTTTGTCAATACTGCCTTGAAAAATGGTGTGCACTCGTAACCTGTCATAGAAACATCAATATAAGGAAGAGTGTCTATTGGTAGCCATTTATAATACTGCCTGCCTTTTGATGGTAAAAATAGCATAAAATACCAATCAATCCTGCCGCCGTTTGCCCATTGTGTGGGTGTAAACTTATCTATATATTTGATTCCAGGAATCCAGGCTATCTCGGTCGTGCTGAAGCCTTTATCCCTTCCAAAGTTGTCCACCACATCTCCGGTTACCCAATCATGATAAACCGATATTTTTGTGCAGTGGAGCAAGCTATCATTCGCCATAATCTCATCGGGGAATGCCGCACTCAGGTAGTATTCAATTAAATTACCGTTCTCATCATACTTTGCCACCTTCAGACTATCCATGTCAGCACCGTAGAGATAACCCTTCTTATCAACTGTAATCTGCGAAAATCTTCCGCTGCCCTCTGTTCCGATGCAATTCCCCACACTATTGAAGATGTAAACCTTCTGTTTATTCAAATCGGAGACGAAAATCCTGCCCGTGCTGTCCACTGCCAAATCCTTCGGCTCAACAAGCGAGTCTGTTCCAAAAATCATAACCGTATCACCAAAAAGGTCTGTTTTTAACACCGAGTGATTCACTCCATCGACAACATAGAGATTACTGTTAAGAACTCCGATACCAGCAGGATTTGTAACCTTCCATCTTTTCTCAATCGAACCGGAATTCCGTAACACCTTATAAACATATGCACTGTCTATATCAACGATATAGAAGTAGTTTCCATCCATCGCAAACTGATAGATAGATGCAATGTCGGATAAATCATAACTCTCCTGCCATTCTGGATAGGTGCCCACAATTTTTCTTCGGATATCGGTTGTTATTGAACAGTAAAGTTTCCCATTATAAGACGCCATTGCAGTATATCTTATTGGCTCACTCCCTCTTGGCTTTCCTTTGTTCTTTTCATCCAAAACCTTTAGAATCATATCCCTCTTTGAAGAAATCCCCTTACTATCCCTTCCTGCATTCGCCTGAATAATCCACCAGTCAACATTGAAGAGTTTATCCCAACCTGTTAAAGTCACTTTATTATTGGACAGGGTGCAACCTGGTGAATAATACATCGGCCATAAATCACTACCGGGAATAAAAGTCGTATCACCGGGATATAAACCATCAGGAGCAATGAAAAGGTCCATATCACCATCAAAGCGGTATTCTCCATTCACACAATTTGCCTGCGGCACCACCGAATCAGCAGGACGGTAAATATCCTTTGATGTGTTCAAAGTAATATCTGCATTTATGCCATTAATCTGAAGGTCTTCTCTTTCATTAATGGGTATGTTGAAATTCTCCTCATTGCCAGTAATTTGCAAATAATAAGGTCCTTTCATCACCTCTGGGACCACAAATTTATAAAATGCAAATTCTCCACCAGGAATCGAAAATCTTGCCGTATCAAAGGGAAATGAGTTATACTGCAAATCCTGCAACCTTACATCGGTCAGCCTCACATCCCCCTCTAATTCCCCAGCATTATACAGAATAACCGTCACCGTATCACCAATGCTGTAATCAGTGGTGTCGGTGGCAAGCATAATGTCTGGGGGTTTCACAATAACACGATATTTTCTATTTCTCTCTAACGTGCTGGTGCCAGAACGCACGCGAGCCCATATGTTATAACAAGAATCCTGCGTTCCAGAATCGATTACAGTTTCAAAATGCAAAATAGTATCAGTTTTTAGACCCAGATTGACCTGAACCGAATCCAGATAATTACCCTGGGGTTTCTCCACCTCCGCAATAACCCAAACAGGTAGCGAAAAATCGCCCCTATTTATTATATGAGTAGATAAGTTAAGTGTATCACCTAAATGATAAAGCGAGGAATTACTTCTCAGACCAAAACTTATTTTATTTGCGAAACCATAACTACCATTTAAAGTATCAAGTGAGAAAAGTGTATACTTAAAATTATAATTACCAAATGCTAAAGAAGTATCTGGTATCATGATTGGAATTCTTAATGTATCATAATTTTTCAACGAATCCATAATAAATTCAACAGAATAAGTATCGCTTGGACATTCTAATTTGTAGTTTAGTTGTGCCCCAAGTATCTTGAGTGTCTCTGGTTCAACTGAAATTCCAAGATTGAAAGTATCTAATCCCGTTATTTCCGTATCAGGAAGAAGCGTGCAGTGTATAAACCCAGTTTTTATGATAAAGTACTCTCTATCAATTCCCATAATTTTACCATTAGCTAAGACCTTTACCTGCAAACAATACCGGTCATCCTGGAATAATGTATCGATATAAACGCTATCTGAATATTGATATAAGGACGTAGAATCAAGGAAGCAACCAAAAGCAAGAGAATCCCAACATGTACTTTTTGAGTCCAATAACCTAACTGAGACTGAACAGGGTCTCGTTATATGACTCTGAATCTCGATATTATATTTTGCGTATCCTCCCTTAAAGTATATTTCCTTATCACTAATAATTGTTACCGGGCACTGAGCCGATTTTATCCAAACACCTTTTTGACAATGAGTAATGGCGTTACCCCAAAATCTATAGTAGAAGTTTGTACTTTCATCATACAACCCAAAATAAGTTGACGTTGACTTAAAGAGGAATCGCGAGTAATTGATTGTTATAAATGTATCTGCTGGGATTTCAATATTCAATAAGCTATCAACGATCTCCCACCGAGCTCCTCCTTGCTCATGGACACCTATCATTACTTTCCCTACAAATGACGATGAAGTGGAATTTTTTAGAAAAATTGTGTAAACAGCCTCATCCCCCTCAAGGATTTTTTCTGATTCTGCTGTTGCCCAAATACTAAAATCGCCAAGCAGGTATTCACCAACTGGTATATCGGTCTTTACTGCAAACCGCTCACCAAGTTTCTCTTTCTGCAATAATGTTGTATCATTATAGAGACTATAATTCACCGGATAAATTCCTAAAATGGCAGGAGCATTATAATTAGTGAAACTAACTATTGTTGAGTTTCCCGGATAAAGTGGTGGTGAAAGTGGAATTTCTGTTGAATAAATGCTATCACGCTTAGGATTCAACACCTTAATATCTGCCTTGTTCGCAGGCGTAGTGTCCTCGTCTGGATAATAATACACAGGAATATCAAGAGAAACTTCATTGCCTGCATAATATTCCTGAATAGGTCTTTCTGTGTCGATTGCCCAGGTAACAATATCTCGTATCAAGTTTGCCTCGTCATTTGACCACTGTCCCTGTCCATAAGCCCAATCAGTATATAGTCCGCAAACTAAAACCTTACCTAATCCATAATCATAATAGAACAATTCAGGCATCCCTGAAATCCGCCTTTTCATTATAACCTTCGAATTTTGAGGAATATCTGTAAAAAACCCATCAATATGGGCGTTAACAATTACTGTACGCTGTCCTGACAGAATCACATCCCAATCACTGAAGTAGCCAGCTCCCTGCCAGCAGGATTGGTCTTCCCTCCATCCATACCCAGATGGAGCGTCTGGGAGAGCATAAAAATCATACCCATACTGCTGTGTTAAACATACAACATTTCCACCCTGTTCTATAAAATCTTTCAGTCCTTGCTTGAAACTCGCCACATTCTCCAATCCCATTAATCCACCTGTTGGTATGATAAGCACAGATAAATCATTTAAGCACCTATTTTGGTCACCCAAAACCTTCAAATTCTCCTTTTTTACCACACAAGTATTAATCTTGTATTTCCCCAACAAACAACCCATACCTTCAAAAAAACCATTGAGTAGTATACCTATCTGTGATTCGGTGTCAAAATACCACGGTGTTGGATATTGCGGATTTACGACAGGACCCTCATCAGGATGGTCAGGTTCCTTCTCCTCATAAGGAGCATAGGAATGCTCAGCATTATCCAAATCTTTCTCGTTACAAGTAAGACTAAAACTGTGATATAAATTATCCTCCGCACCCCCATTATAAACATAGTAACTCAATGCTTTAGTCTCATTGGCATTGAGAGTGAAACTTCCTTGTACTGGTGCTGTTGTCCAACCATTATAATCCCTGACTATTAAATCTTCCAGATTTATCTCAGCGCTTCTATCTTCATTATTTATAATCTCAATCGAAAAAGTTTCTCCGTGACCTGCTTCAATTGTTTTAGGTGGTGGCTTAGGGCTCAATAAAACCTTCGGTAACCTAGTCGTAAACGAAAAGTCATAATTCCCACCTGGTTTGTGATCATTATCGCCATCCAATTGAGTTCCACTTGTATCTTTAGCTCCATCAGTCACTGTAACTGTGTAATTAGTGTAAAACTCTAAATCTTCATCTGGATTAGTTAATGTTAAGGTTACACACTTCCCGCCACTCCATTCTGTGGTGAAACCACCATGAAGTGCAGGATTAAACAGAACCGTCCCGCTGTTTACAGTGGAAGCGTCCATTTCTTTATCGAAACTAATGCTAATTTTTGTATCGATATCCACATCCGCACCACCATTGTCTGGGTCAGTAGAGATAACTACTGGTGGTAATCCTTTTGGCCAAGTGCTAACGGCTTTGTAGCTAGAGTTCAGAAAATAAGGCGGATCTTTATAAAGACGATCCCATCCGTTGTAAAGAATGAACTTAGGTTCGTTAATATGTCCCATTAAACCTACACCAATACAAGCATGACTTTGACAATATATTTCTCTGTTCCCTTTGAGAAAATTTAAGTCAACAGGATGCTTCAATACTAACTCGCCATAGTAAGAATGTATCTCAATAAAAGCCTTCGTATCAAACTCATAGGGATTCTCTTCTAATTTATGTTTCTCCGTAATATCTATGAAGGCAGTAATTATATCATCCGGTATCCTGCTGGCAGGAAGGCTGCCATCCGTTCCCCATTCTTTCTCAAAATCATCTGCATAAGCCTGAGGTGGTGTATTCTTGTGCAAAAACTCTTTCGCTGTCCAATAATTTAAAACTATAGCACATGCTCCAGCAACGCATTCAGTTTTAAGCCAATCATAAGTCCAAGTCTCAACTTCACCATGAAAATCTACATTGTATCCCCCGTCTCTTGAGCCTTTCCCGGGAGTAAAGTTGAGATTAAACTTTACTCCTTTCTTCCTTAAATACTCCTCGTGCTCCTTTTGTTTCTGCCTTGCCTTTTCTTGTATTATTGGAAATTCTCGCTCACACTCCTTTTGTAAATCCATAAGAGTTACAGTATCCGGTAGAATGGCAAGTGACACTGGGTCAATGAGTACGATTTTTCCAGTGCTCTTTACCTTAAACCCTGCTAAAACAGAACTACCTCTCTTAATGCCTCCTGTAATACCCGGAAAATAATAAAAATGGGTTAATTGTAGTGTTCCTTTTTCAAACCCCTTGTTTTCTAATTTTTTTAGACATTTCTGAATATTTCGGACATTGTGATAAGCGAAAGAACTACGAGGAAACGTATCCCTGGGGAAACTAACCCAGGACATAACATCAGCCCAAATAGAATCACTTATCCTATCAACTTCTATATAGGCAAGATACTTACCATCTTTTAGCACATCAAAACTGTATGCAATAGTTTCTTCATAGGCATTAAAGTATGGAAATGGTTCTGAAAGTTTTGAGCCGATAAAAAAAGTATCAGTTTTAGAATATTTTAGGTGGTCTGATATATGCCACTCTGCCAATTTAATACAATCTTCTTTAGTTCTCAGTATCGGCATTGTTGATTTCTGTGGTTTTCTTCCAAAATCACCAGCAGTAGCAACTGCACTAATGCATATGATTATTAATGCAATAATACTTACCTCTCTAAAGAATGACTTAACTCTCATCTCTTCTCCTTCTTTAACCACAGATTTCCACAAGATTTTGCTTCTTTTAAGTTCTTGTGACAAAACATTTGCTTTTCTGTGATAATCTTGTGTAATCTCGTGGTTCGATTGTTTTTCCTCCTGTTTACTTGTCTATCAGAATACACTTTAGTATATTTAGGAATTTTTGTCAAGAACATTATTGCAAAATTTATACAATTTGGTTATTCCCATTATGAACAATATCATCCTGTCCTGACAGAATCACATCCCAATAGCTAAAGTAGCCTGCACTCTGCCAGCAGGATTGGTCTTCCCTCCAACCATAGCCTCTCGGTGAACCGGGCAGTGCCTCAAAAACATCTCCATGAGATTGGGTGAAACAGATAAGCGTTCCTCCCTGTTCGGTATATTCCTGCAGCTTATTCCGAAAAGGCGGCAAATTGTGATACGGTATCAATCCACCAGATGGAATTACTAACACATCTAAATCAGACAGCTGCCTATCACTTGCACCCAAAATATCAAAGTTATCCAAGACGATTGCTGTGGATATCTTATACTTCCCCAACAGATGCCCCATTCCCTCTGCATAACCTGATAAAAGAATGCCCACCTTTGCATAAGGATTGAGAAGCCACGGGCTCGGCATATGTGGATTGGAAATGGAATAGTTCTCATCCAGTCCATGAGAAGGCGGATTGGGTTCTTCATAATGCTCACTTGCCCACACAAGCGCAGTTGCTACCTTTTCCGTTTTACAACACGTCCCTTTAACCTGTGGTCTTATTGAGCCAGGTTCACCGTTATTTCTTACTGCAAAATAAGCTTCCGAGGATGTCTCCTTTGCCGCCACGATTACTGTATCGGGTGTGATTGAATCAATCGTCCAGTTTGCATCTGAACCAATAAGTTGCTCCAGTCGAATTTTAAGAATCCGCGCTTCCAAATTCTTTACAACAACATTTATTGTCCGACCCCTGCCAAGTTCCACCTTTGATAACCACGGGTCAAGACTCAACTCAAACTCAGGACTCCTTGTCTTAAACGAAAAGGTATCATCATCTGCTGGTGAGCCCTCACTCTTTCCGTCCTTATCACCATCAAGTGTTGCTCCAAGCGTATCCTCTGCCGTGCCTTTTATCTTTACCTGATACTTGGTGAAAAATTGAAAACCTGTTGTATCATCCATAACTACAGGGTCGTGTACACGAATAATCATTGTCTTATCATCACCCTCCCAGTTAATCTCATTAATCTGCACAAGAACGCTATCATCAAGGTTCATTATCTCCAATGCATTTCTCACCGACGCAGTGTCCATAGTCTTATTAAAGGTAATACTCACCTTCTTGTATATATCCACATCTTCCGCACCTCTATCCCTTCCACGCTCACTCGGTGGGTCGGTGGAAACTACCTGAGGTGGACCATTAATCCAGAATTTATAATTATCATCAGGTGGATCTTCATACTGAAGCCAATGACCCTGTTCGTCCCGATACGCAATTGTCTTTGGATAACCGTCATTTACATTATTTGCTAAATCTTGAGCTGTGGAAATTTTCAGCGTTGCATCACCTTCATCGTCATTTGTAAAAAAGGATTCCTCCGTAGCCGCTTCATATGTGCTATCATCCAACCAGTGACCACTCGGCACTGTTTTTACTCCACCGGCTAGTTCAACCGTAAGACTTGGCATAGCATCAGTCCGCATCCTCTCACTAAATGTAATTGTGAAAATGGTTACCATACCTGAATAACATAGTCCAGGCGCCTCGTCATCAATTAATCCTCCTAAATTATGCTCATCTATTGGGTCTCCCCAATATGCTTTATACCTTAATGGCTCCCAACACTGCTGCTCAATCTCTACCTGCTTAACATAAGGTATGAAGTTGTCCAATCTCACATTTCTTGTAACAGAAAAGGCGACATCCCTGATACTATGAGTTCGCGTAACCAATTGATAATTACCATCAGAAAATCTTGCCTCAGAATGGATCCGTGCATCACCACCTCCAGACCAATTTACTTTAGTATTGAAATCCACGAAGTAAACTGTATCTTCACCGCAAAGTGTTGTAGGTCTTGGTGCAATACCGGTCCTCTGGTACGAACCTCTGCGAACATTAATATAGTTGGGAAAACATTCCGCTTCTCCCATAGAAGGAGGTAAACCACCATAAATAATTCTTTTTAATAAATGGCTGTCATCGAAAATCTGCTCCTCACCTTCAACAAAGAGGTATAATTTAGCTTTGTCTAAATCCTTACCCTCTGTAGAATTAATATACACTTTTACCCTCTCGTGCGTTTGCTGTGTATACGGTAATCCAGGAATATGATAAAGAAAAGAATTCTCTTCAGGTACAAGAAAATCAAAAGTATATGAAGGAGTATCATGCTGGACATAATACAAAGAATTTATGTCGTAGTATGGCCCGATGTCATCGCGCGAACCTGCAGATAAATGCAGATGCTGAGGCATATTCCCTGAATTACCGCTCGGAGCTATAACCTCGTTATCTGTAACACTGCCCCGACCCAAAATACGCTCTCCATTTTCATCAAGTATATATGGATTATTAGGGTTGTATCCTGGGTCTTGAGGACGGGTTCTCACCCATCGATTTGAAAAAGCCGATAATACTTTTTCCGCTCTGTTGTTGTCTCTATTAACCCAGAAGATAAACACATAAACTGGTTGCGATGGGTTTGGTTCCCCTGTTTCGGGATTCACCAGCGTTGCCATTCTTGCCTCATAACTATTATCTGGACTTGGTCCTACGGGATTATTGCTATCATAAAAAAGATGCATATAAGTCCAGTATGCTAAAGACCCATCAATTCTGATATACCAGCCGGCTGTTCCGCCTCCTTGAGGTGGAGCATCATATCTAATGACATCTACATTCCCTCCATCTACTGCTTCAACAGGTGTCCATCTTGGGGAACCGTAATCTATGCCATAGTGCCAATCATAATATCCTACATCCCTCGGTCCATAATCCGATGTTATCCCATAATCAACAGGTGGCTGAAGATTCTGTGAAAAAAGAAAACTCGTATAGAACAATAAACCAAAAGTAAGAAATGTTGTCCGTCTCATTTCTCAGCCCCCTTTCCAAAAAGGACACCAAGGTCGTTTGGAAGCTCGTCAAAGGAAAGTATGATACTTTTAGGATATTGGAATAAGGTAAATTCAATCTTGCCATCGCTTAAAGGAAATCCTGCAACCCTCCATCCCTTCCCTTTTGCCTTCACAATTTTTGTCCTACCTGTATCTACATCAAGAAAAAAGAGATATGTTCCTCTTTTGCCTTCCTTGTCCTTAAAGACTTTCGCACCTACTAGTTTGCCATCAGGCGAAATCTGACTGTCATCTATCTTTGTATTATAGGTCAGATTCGCAACCTCATTACCAAGAATATCAAAAACATAAATCTGAGTCTCAAAGTCATTGTACTCCAACTCCTTAGTGCTGAAAAACAAAATCGCTGCTCCATTATTAGAAACCCTATAACCATAAGGTTCCCAACCAAGTCCTTTTGACCACACCGTAAATTGCTTCCCCCACAAAACACTGCCTTTTGCATTTAGATATGAAAATCTCAAAGTGAAATTATGGTCCACTCCCTGTCTGTTGCTTGCATAGACCAATCTCGAACTCTCTATAGACAATACATATTTGCAATTTTTTGAAACCAGTACTTTATACCATTTCACTATCTCTTTCCCTTTCTGGGGGCTTTTCAGATACTCTACTTTCTTTACTGGCATTACTTTCACTATGTCACCATCCGGTGAAACAAACCGAATCTCCTTCGTTGCACATGTCGAATCTTCCTCATTCACTACTTCTATTCGATAATCTTCATTGGGCTTATTGACAATATCCTGTGCATAAAGACCCCCCATCAATCCAATGACCACCAAAATGATTATTCTTCTCATCTTTCCTCCTTTTTTAACCACAGATTTTCACGAGATTCTGCTTTTTTTAAGTTGTTGTGACAAAACATTTGCTTTTCTGTGATAATCTTGTGTAATCTCGTGGTTCGATTGTTTTTCCTCCTGTTTACTTGTCTATCAGAATAGACTCTATTATATTTATAAATTCTTGTCAAGAACATTATTGCAAAATTTATACAATTTCGTTATTCCTACTATGAACAATATTATTCTGCCCAGACAGAATCACATCCCAATTACTAAAATATCCTGCATCCTGCCAGCAAGATTGGTCTTCCCTCCATCCATACCCAGATGGAGCGTCAGGGAGCGCATAAAAATCATACCCATACTGCTGTGTTAAACAAACAACATTTCCACCCTGTTCTATAAAATGTTTTAGTCCTTGCTTGAAACTCGCCACATTCTCCAATCCCATTAAGCCACCAGTGGGTATGATAAGCACGGACAAATCACTCAGAGAACGGTTCAACTCACCTAAAACCTTCAAATTCTCCTTCTTTACTGCACAAGTATTAATCTTGTATCTCCCTAACAAATGTCCAACTCCATCAGAATAGCCGTTGAGTAATATGCCTATCTGAGATTCTGTATCAAGATACCACGGTGTTGGATAATGTGGATTTACAATTGGTCCTTCATCGGGATGATCCTCTTCTTTTTCCTCATAAGGCGAATAACAATGCTCGGCATTGTCTAAACTCACACCATTATTTGTGAGATTAAACCTGTGATATAGATTGCCCTCCGCTCCATTGTTATAGACATAATAGCTCAATGGTATTGTTGCGTTAGCGCCGAGAGTGTAACTATTACCTATTGGCGAGCTTGTCCAACCGCCAGAATTTGAAACATCGTCTTCCAGGTCTATACTTACACTCCTCTGTTCAGCATTCTTAATACTTATGCTAAAATTACCACCACTTCCTTCAGAAAGTAAAGCGGAATAAGCCTTGGGCTCTAATGTAACCTCCGGCAGTCTTGTTGTGAATGAAAAAGGATAATTTCCCCCGGGCTCACCATCCCTATCCCCATCTAACTTGGTGCCATCTTTGTCCTTTGCCGCATCCGTTACCGTTACCGTATAATCTGTATAAAAATCAAGGTCGTTATCAAACTCCATCGTAACCCCTTTGCTGTCTGCATTCCAGATAAAATGATGCGAAACCGATGGCATTATACTTATTGCCCCCTCTGTTGATGGTCTATCCATTGGTTTGGAGAATACTATAAAAACATCCACCTTACTCTTATATACCGCTACATCGCTTGCCTCATCTGCTGGGTTTGTCCATATCACCCAGGGTGCCTTCCCCTTATAAACCAGTATCTCCTTCTCCCTCTTGTTTCCCGCTCTATCGTAAGTTTTAACCACTATCCTATGAAGTCCAGCATTCACGCCAAATGTATTCCACACATAGTTAACCTCCTTTGCTCCATCACTATCCTCATCATCTCGATACTTCAATCCACTATCTATAAAAATATCTGCCCTATCTAAGCCTGAGCCATTTGGTCCATCATCCGTGGTAAAATGTATCAATACCTGTGCTTCAATTGTATCCCCATTTTGAGGTGAAAAAACTTCTAATGTAGGTAGTTGTGGACTCTCAGCAACCATTCTGCGCATAAGGGTTCTTGGATTAAATATTAGTATGCAAAAGTACTCCTGCAGCTGACTAAAAAATCCCCAGTCATCGGGGTCAGAAGGAGGTTCGCTTCCCCTGTAATATATTTGCTCATAGCAATACTCATCCAGTCCATCACATCGAAAAGATCCCTCAGGGTAATCTGGGTGTCCTTTTGGTGCTTTAATACCGGGCCACATCCATTCATAAAAAAGAGGATATACAGCCCCATACTGGCTCTTTGCAGTAGCAATGACCAGTTTCCTTTTATAAGGGTTAATACCAGGTGAGGTATATGGTGATCCCCAAAAACTGGACAGAAATTTACCTAAAATTAAGGTGGAAATTTGAGTTAAAAAGTGGTAGAATATGTTCAGTTATGAAGGGAGTCAATGATGAGAGAACGCAGGAGTTAT
>Ga0315551_10000018_pt1 | contig 119757 bp, 95 predicted proteins | sample SalMarSW160290MG_FD_203678 | JGI IMG/M metagenome (GOLD analysis project Ga0315551, IMG submission 203678) | Salt marsh sediment microbial communities from the Plum Island Ecosystem LTER, Massachusetts, United States - Salt Marsh Sediment SW1602-90 ...
CCCCTGCGGCCTTTGCGGCGAGCTGCAATCCGCCAGGCTCCGCTGCGCTCCGCCTGCCGGATTGCAGGATAAAGAACGTGGATAACTCTCTAATCGAGGTTGGTACATAATTCGGGGTCAGATCACCATCAGCAGAGAAGGTCGCATTGCCTTCCCACTGATGTGGCCCGGCCTGGCAGATCAGTCCCGGGGCAAAGACCTGAGGCGTTGAGCCGGGCGGAGTTTGTCCCAAATAGGGTCCTTTGGCAAAGGGCTCTGCTGACGCTACACAATAAATTGTCAATACAACAAATCCACTAATTACATATAATGCAAATTTTCTCATAATTTGTCTCCCTAAGAAAAGTAACCTGTAGGGGCGGGTTCCGGTATCACCTTATCATTGTAATTTGCGTTTATCTCGTGGATGATTCTGAAAGAATGTCCAGGCAATCTCAGGTACGTTGCAAATCGAATGGGCAGGTATTTTATGGCCTTGGTTCTTGAGCTTGTAAAGGACAACATCACCTATCCCCTTTGGTGCTGCCCATAGTCGCGTCAAGGTGTTAGGGTCATCCCTAATGACGATGGGCGATGATTTACATCTGTTGCGTGTTGCCCATAGACGTATCCCATATTCAACACCGAAGAAACCCCAGTTTGGTAGCCCATTGTATAAAACGTATTTATCCTGCGCCCCATGAAAGTGAATCACCGATACAGGCGGGCCTGCCACAAAATCGTTAAAGGCCAATAGGCCGGCCAACGGAGCAATCGCTGCAAACCGGTCCGGCAATCGGGCCCCCAGGTGATGCGCCATAAATCCCCCACTGGAAGTGCCAAACACAAAGATTCTATTCGGATCAATCGTATAATGAGCAGAAACGGTATCAATCAGCTTCGCAAAGAAGCTTACATCGTCCACCCGTCCCCCCCACCAGATTTCATAAATACCGCCTCCGTTCCACAGTTGCTTCTGCTTAGCACCAAAGGCTACAGCATTGGGGTAAACCACAATGAATCCTTCACGATCTGCAATACGGTTGAAATCTATAGTTTTCTCAAATCCGGCAGCCGTGTCCCCGTAGCCGTGCAAGGCAAACACCAATGCCATAGGGGAACCTTCCCGATACGACGGCGGGAGATGCACACGGTAGGATCGCGTTCTTCCCCCGTGAACCAGTGTCTTAACTTGGGTATCGCCTAAACCTGTGTGGACCACTCCCAGACCAATCATTAAGCTTATAAACAGTGTTCTCATCATTGTGCTCCTGAAAAAGGTGTCCCTTAGGGGCTATCTATAGGATTCGGGTAGATATTCCTTGAGTTCTACCCAATAAATGTCAGCCGTATCGGTAAAGCGATTCAGATTCCACCCGGTACTGCGGGTGAAGAACATGTATTTCTTGTCCGGGGAGATCCTCGCTCCGAATTCATAATACCCGGTATTAATTCGAGGACCCATATTCCGAGGTCTGGTCCAGGTACCATCCGGCTGTCGCAGGGTGAGGTACAGGTCCGTTTCCGTTCCGTCCAGTGCTCCCGGTCGAATGGAGTAGAATACCATAAAGGACTTATCCGGAGCAATTCCCGGATGGCAGCCTTTTAAGTTGCCCTTCTCTACAGGGATCTTTATAGCCCGAGCCCAGGTGTTGTCCACAAAAGGAGCAATCCAAAAACAGCCTCGGTCGAAAATAAGACAGATACTATTATCTGCTGCCATAGAGAATCCGGCCCCCATGGAGTTGAAGGGTGGGCCGAGTTCCTGCGGCAAAGACCATCCCTGGGACGTGCGCATGCAGCGATGAATACTCCAACGTTTGGATGGATCGTACTTGTAGCTGAAGTAGATACTATTGGCATCCGGAGACAAACAGGCCGACCACGCTTTGTATGGAATGCTTTTTATACGCTCAGGCGTTTTCCAGCCCTCGTCCGTGTTTTCTGTGATATAAACATACCCGAGTCGGCGAAAACAAAAGGTGTTGCCATCAGCCGAGAAGTGCCCATGGGCTTCCCACCGGTGCGGCCGTGTATCACAGATCAGTTCGGGGGCAAAGACCTGAGCGATGGGTCCGGGCGGAGTCTGCCCCAAATAAGGTCCTTTGGCAAAGGGCTTTCCGAACACCTGGATGGAACCTACTGCCCAAAAAGTCACAAGCCAAATAATTTGTTTCGTCGCTTCTTTCATAACATATCTCCTTTTCAATCGCCTGATATTCCTTCAGGCTATCTATAGGATTCGGGCAAATACTCCTTGAGTTCAACCCAGTAGATATCGGATGTGTCACTATACGAATTCAAACCCCACCCGTTAGCGCGGGTGAAGAACATGTATTTCTTGTCCGGAGAAATCCTCGCTCCGAATTCAAAATACCCGGTATTAATTCGGGGACCCATATTCCGGGGTTTGGTCCAGGTCCCATCCGGCCGTTGCAGGGTCAGGTACAGGTTCGTTTCCGTTCCGCGCTGTGCTCCCGGTCGAATGGAGTAGAACACCATAAAGGATGCATCCGGAGCAATGCCTGGGTGGTGGCCTCTTAAGTTGCTTCCCACATTCACAGGGATTTCTATAGCCTGAGGCCAGGTATTGCCCACAAAAGGGGCTACCCAAAAACAGCCTAGTTTTGCTCCCTCCCATCTAAAAAAGTAGATACTGTTATCCGCTGCCAAAGAGAATCCACCCCTCGCTAAGTCAAGTGGCGGGCCTAATTTCTGCGGCAAAGACCATCCCTGGCTCGTGCGCAGGCAGCGATGAAGACTGTATTTGGACTGATCGTAGCTGTACGTGAAGTATATACTATTGGCATCCGGAGACGGACAGCACGCCCCTGACCTGAATGGAATGCTCTTTATACGCTTAGGAGTTGTCCAGCCCTGATCTGTGTTTTCTGTGATATAAACATACCCAACTCGGTTAAAACAAAAGCTGTTACCATCCGCAGAGAAGGTCCCATGTGATTCCCCCCGGTGCGGCCGTGTATCACAGATTAGTCCCGGAGCAAAAACCTTAGCGATAGGACCTGGCGGGCTCTGTCCCAAATAAGGCCCCACGGCAAAAGGTTTTCCGAACACCTGGATGGAACCTACTGCCCAAAAAGTCACAAGCCAAATAATTTGTTTCGTCGCTTCTTTCATAACATATCTCCTTTTCAATCGCCTGATATTCCTTCAGGCTATCTATAGGATTCGGGCAAATATTCCTTGAGTTCAACCCAGTAGATATCAGAAACCACATTGAAGATCCTTGGATCCCAACCGTTGCTGCGGTTGAAGAACAGATACTTCTTATCCGGTGAGATTCTCGCTCCTTGTTCATAAAACCCTGAATTAATTCGAGGACCCAAATTCTGGGGTTTGGTCCAGGTACCGTCCGGTTGTCGAAGGGTGAGATATAGGTCTGTTTCCGTTCCGGGTCGTGCTCCCGGTCGAACGGAGTAGATGACCATAAAGGACTCATCCGGGGCAATCCCTGGACAGCACGGGCGCGGGTGATCCAAGGGGATATTTACAGCCCGGCTCCATGTATTACTCACAAAAGGAACGACCCATATCCAGTTTCTTTCGTCGTTCTTGCGATTGGAGCAGAGATAGATATTGTTATTCGAGGCTATAGAGCATGCAGATTCTACGTATGGGGAACTTAGTGGCGATCCGAGTTTCTGCGGTTTGGACCATCCATTTGCTGTTCGATTGCATCGATATAGATTGCGTTTGTACGTCGGATCTGTGGCTCTCGTAAAGAAAATACTATTGGCATCCGGAGAAAGACAGCACGACCAGGGCGAATACATATTCGCTGGAATACTTTTTATACGCTCAGGCGTTGTCCAGCCCTGGTCCGTATTTTCTGTGATGAAAACACCGCTGACGCGTTGAAAGCAAAAGGTGTTGCCATCCGCCGAGAAGGTCCCAAAGGCTTCCCACTGGTGTGGTCCGGCGCCGGTGTGACAGATGAGTCCTGGGGCAAAAACCTTAGCGATAGGGCCGGGCGGTTTCTGTCCCAAATAGGGGCCCTTGGCAAAGGGTTCCGCGCATAGGCCGATGGAGCTAATCCAAACTAAAACCATGAGCGTCACAATCTGATTCTTCGTCTGTTTCATAACAGATCTCCTTTCACGAGTAGAAAACTACCAGCTATGTCTATTTTAATCATCCCGCAAAAAGAGATTTGTTTCAGAAGAAATGGATTAAGGTTCTGTTCGTTGGATACGTGCCCGGACTGAGAGGAATTCGACACCGTTGTGGCGACCGTAGCGGTCAAATATTCCCAACACGCGCACCGCACGCGGTTCAAAGGGCAGATCCAATCCATCCAGGTCGAAGTCTATGATGTGCTCGTTCCGGCAGATACCCATGCGCCAGCACTGGGGTGGAGGCAGCTCGAACAGCCGGTCGCTGCCGTCCGTCAAAAAAACCCGGATGGTACCACGGCAGCCCCACTCGCGTATCAGAAGATCCGGACCGGAACCATCACGAATCGGTCCGTCAAAGCCGAGTTCGATCCAATGGTCCTTGGACAACACCAGGCCTATACGCGGCTGGTTCACCAGATCGATACGGAGTTGATCCGTGTGCAGTTGTTGCACCGGTGTTCGGGGATGGTCCTGATCTATAACCAGAAAGCCGTTTCTATCGGGGTCGTTCGCTGCAATTATACTGGATGGGTCCACAAACTCTTCGTTATCAAATAGTGGATACAGGTGGGCGTAAAGTTCCTTGACGCCTATATTTGAGCTGGGTTCTGGTTTAATCATACTGGCCGTGAAACCGGCAATCAACAATACACAGGCCCCGATTAACGCCGCTTTCGTGGTTATTAGACTCGTGAAACCAAGGCCTAATCCCGTTTCCAGGGAACTGGCCAAAACGACCTCTCCAGCAACCGCTTTCTTCCCATTTTGCAGGGTCAGGTCGGCAAAGATGGTCAGGCCGGCCAACAGGGAATCACGTTTAAAACCGTGCCGTTCCAGTTGGCTTTTTAGCGAGTGTTTGGCCCGGAAGAACAACAGCCGGGCCTTAAGTTCGCTGCCGCCCATTATCCCGGCAATCTGGCCATAGGACAGGTTGTCATAACAGCGCAGGACCAGAATATTACGGTATTTGAACTTTATAGCCTTCATGGCACCCATCACCGCGTTTCTGATCTCTTTACGAATAACGGTATTCAAGGCATTGCTGTCATCGGCTACATAGGACTCGAGTACAGAGTCGTCCGAGGTTGTTTTTTGGGCCAAACGCCGGGCGCCCTGGAGACGGAAATGGTGCTGTACCTTACCGAGGGCGGTGCGGAAAATCCAGCCCCAGAAACCATTGACATGGGGCACTTTAAGTTGAGGAAGAGTTTTTATCATCTCCAGAACCGTCTCCTGAGTCAGGTCCTGGGTCAGATGGTAGTTAAGAGTCAGACGGTAAATATACGTATAGACCTTCGGCCGGACTTGTTCGGCCACAGCCGACAGACTCTGCATATTTCCGGCCTGTGCCTGACGGATCGCCTGGATATTCAGTTCTTTCGCCATTGGCTGCCTATTTATATCATCCCGGCAAACCGGATATGTTTCAGAAAAAACCTCATCGTTGCATAGTCTCAGATTTTCCATTTACACTTCACAGAAACCCTCCTGCACACTTGAAGTCCAATAATATCAAAATCTCATTGAGTTTGCAACAATTTTCTGGGCACCCCAGCGAGATTTCTTGCAAAAAACGCCAACGAAATCGAGTAAATACGTCGAAAAGCAAGCCTCAGAGCATCCTTGCGTGCTTCACCCATTGGATTCTCCCGTAAAGAATGGTCGAAGCTGGCGTGCGTAGTCTCCAGAGGCTTTATACTATGAGATTACAGTTCATTTGTCACGCACCACTTGGGAAATCCGGGGATAAAGTATTTTCACTTTGGCTTATCACCAACAAGCGGCCGAATCTTATCTACAGTGAAATACACCAGGTGCGTAGCTGTTTCGTCGGGACTACGGGTTTTCGAATGCTGCTGTTTTATCTCTTTTATGCGTTGTGGATCTTTCTCCTCACCGGTTTCGGTCAGATAAAGTCTGGTGCCGGCGTAACCTTCACCCTTTTCGATAAACAAATAAGCGGCTTTCGGATTGGACTGCACGTTTGCGTAGCTCAGACGTTCTAACATGCTGAATGCGATGGTTTTCTCATCTGTAATATACGGCCGGGAATAAATGGCGATATCGACGTTGCCATCTGAATCGCTCGTAGCTAAAACCCCCGTACCTTTAACGTTTTCAAAATAATCGGCTAAGTTCATGATTTTCTCCTTTTGCCGTAAGGCATCCGCCGAAAGGCGTCCCTTTCGGGACTGCGGAGAGCTTTAATGGCCTTTAAGGCCTTTTTAACATCGGCGTACTTGAACTCAAAGCCTGCTTCGAGCAATCGTTTCGGCAAGACCCTTTGTCCGGATAAGAGTACCTCATTAGCCATTTCGCCTAAAGCCAGCCGCATGATGAATCCGGGGAAGAACAACCAGGAAGGTCTTCTTATAATCCACCCCAATTTTCTACAGAATTTTTTCATTGTTACCGGCTGCGGCGAGGTCAGGTTGAAGACGCCTTTAAGATTTTCATTTTCCATCAGAAATTTTATTGCCGCGACTTCGTCTTCGAGACTAATCCAGGAGAACCATTGTCTGCCGCTTCCGGGGTGCCCGCCGAGAAAAAAACGAAACGGCTGCATTATTCTTGGAAGAGCCCCACCGTCACTTCCCAGAACCACGCCTGTGCGTATTACTACACATCTAACACCTGTTGCCTCGATTTGGCTTGCAATGATTTCAGATTTGCAGCACACATCAGCCAGAAATCCCTTACCCGCAGGCGAGCTCTCATCCAGCCCTTTGTCGCCACAAGAACCATAATAACCGGTAGCCGAAGCCTGAATTACGACAGTTGGCTTTTTGTCCACCTGCTTAATCATTTCGAGTACCGCTCTGGAACTATCCAGCCTGCTGTGCAGTATGCCGGCCTTTTTCGATTTGTTCCACCGGCCGGAAGCAACGTTTTCACCGGCCAGATTAATGATGGCAAAAGCCCCATCCGCCTGCCGAATCCAAGTTCCGGTCGTTCTTCCATCCCATTCGACAACTTTAGCCCAGTCGCCCACTGATTTGGCGGCTCTCCTTGTGTCGCGCGTCAAGGCAATTACTTCATAATCTTTATGAAGCTCTCTGCACAATGCCCTGCCAATAAAGCCGGTCGCACCTGTTATCACTACTCGCATAGTACACTTATATAAACTATTATCGAAAAAATCAAATAGCTTTGACAAAATCCGGTGTTAGATTATATTTACAGATGATTTCGATAACAAAAACTTTTTAAATTAGGAGGTCCAATTTATGAACGAGACCATCGTTTCAACATGGGGGGGATTAACGCGATTAGCTTTTTCATTAAAGCCTTTTCGATTAATCATTTTGGGGATTTTGGTAATATGTTTTGTAGCATTGAGTTCCTGTGCTTTGGATAACAATTCATCCTCCTCTCGAAGAGAAAAAATACCTGTTATTTTCGATACGGACATCTGTGATGATATTGACGATACGTGGGCACTGTCTCTGCTTGTTCAATCGCCGGAATTCGATGTTAAATTGATTACAACCGCAGTACGTAATACCCCATCAAAGGCAAAGGTTGTGGCCAAGTTTCTGGAAACCGTCGGCAGGACAGATATACCCATCGGCATTGGAGTGCAACATAATAAAGCCAGTCATAGGCAACAAGCATGGATAGAGGGTTACGAGCTCTCATCATACCCCGGCACTATCTATGAAGATGGCGTGCAGGCCTTGGTTGATACTATAATGAATTCTCGCAGGCCGATAAAAGTAGTTGCCGTAGGCCCCCTGCCCAATATCGCCGCTGCACTTGAACGCGAGCCTCGGATAGCCGAGAAAGCGGAATTTGTCGGAATGGACGGCAGTATATATCGTGGATACGACGGTAATCCAAAACCAAGCGCCGAATATAATGTAGAGGCTTTCGTAAAAGAGACGCAGAAGGTCTTTACTGCACCCTGGGATATGACAATTACTCCTCTGGATACGTGCGGTATAGTTAATCTTAAAGGCCAAAAGTATCAAAAAGTCCTGAAAAGGAACAGCCCTTTAACGCGAGCGTTGATAGAAAACTATCGTACCTGGTACAAACAGGGCATACTGAATGAAAATAAGGATTTGAGTGAGGCGGAGGTCAACAAGAGGGTTGAAGAAAAACTCAATTCGAGCAGCACAACCCTTTTCGATACGGTCGGCGTTTATTTAGCTTTGTCAACCGAGCTGGTCAAGATAGAAAGGCTCGGAATCCGGGTTACAGACGACGGATACACAAAAATCGACGAAAACGCCAAAATAATTAACTGTGCCACCGAATGGAAGGATTTAGACGCATTCGAGGATTTTTTGGTTGATAGATTAACGAAATAAAAGATTTGCATAGAGCTATTTTAATCAAAGAACATTCTGGGTAAGGACTAAAAATAAAACAAGACAAACCGAAAATTGTTGTAGTCGGCAGCTCCAATATGGACTTGGTGGTAAAATCGCCGAGGATACCCGCCGTCGGGGAAACTATTTTAGGCGAAGATTTTATAATGACCCCCGGCGGTAAAGGTGCAAACCAGGCGGTGGCGGCTGCAAAATTGGGGGCGGAGGTTTATTTTATAGCCAAGTTAGGTGATGATATATTCGCAGAGCAATCTTTGAAAAACTTCAAAAAAGAAGGAGTTAACACGAAATACGTCATACAAACCAATCAAGCTCCATCCGGGGTGGCTCTAATTACTGTTGATGATGTGGGTAATAATGTAATTGTCGTGGCTCCGGGGGCGAATCAAAAATTATCTCCGGATGATGTCAAAAAGGCTCAATCGTCCATCGCTTCATCGGGGGCGTTGGTTGCTCAGCTCGAAATCCCGTTAGAGACTGTCGAATTCGCCGCTCAGTTAGCAAACGACTCCGGCGTGCCTTTTATCTTAGACCCGGCACCGGCCCAAAAGCTCAGTCCGGAGCTTCTTAAAATGGTGGATGTATTAACACCAAATGAAACGGAAGCCCGGATTCTCACCGGCGTAGAAGTAACGTCTAATAGAGATTCCGCCCGCACGGCAGCAAAGAAATTATTAGAATGCGGAGTGAGGTCAGTTATTTTAACTATGGGGGCAAATGGTTTTTTGTTGGCCGCCGATGACAAAATGGAATTTGTCCCCGCTGTAAAGGTAGATGCCGTCGATGCCACAGCGGCGGGAGACGCTTTTACTGGGTCTCTTGCGGTCGGCCTGGCTCAGGGAAAAACATTAGCCGATGCTGCTACATTTGCCAATTATGTGGCGGCCCTTTCAGTCACTAAAATGGGAGCACAATCTTCGATGCCTACCAGAGAAGCGGTAGAAAGTTTTGTAAGGGCGGTTCGCGAACCGCCCCTACTGAAGGAGTAAACGATGCGAAAGTATAAATGCTTAATTACAAGTGTTCTTATTTTTTGTGCCGTTATTTTGTTCATCCTGCCGGTGGGTTGTAAGCGGCGCGAGACGGACAAGCCGAGAATTGCTTTGATAATGAAGTCTCTGGCTAATGAGTTTTTTAAGACAATGGAGGAAGGCGCCCGCTCGCACCATAAAGAGCACGAGGATGAGTACGAGCTTACGGTAGTCGGCATCAAGGACGAACAGGATGTAGCCAGGCAAATTGACTACGTTGAGCTAATGGTTGCTCAGGGAATGGACGCGATAGTTATTGCTCCGGCTGATTCCAAGGCCCTGGTTCCCGTATGCAAACGTGCAATGGATGCAGGGATTATAGTAGTAAATATTGACAATAAATTCGATGCCGACGTGTTGAGGGATAAGGGTGTAAAGATTCCCTTTGTCGGGCCTGACAATCGCAAAGGCGCAAGGCTTGCCGGCGAATATTTAGCGAGCAAACTAAGACCGGGGGACAAGGTGGCAATAATCGAAGGGGTGCCCAACGCGTTCAATGGGATTCAGCGCAAGCTCGGTTTCGAGGATGCGATGAAGGCAGGCCAAATGGACATAGTCAGCTCCCAGTCAGGCTACTGGGAAACGGCGAAGGCGGAACCGATCGTCTCAGCGCTCATTACAGAATATGCGGACCTCAAGGCCGTCCTCTGCGCCAATGACAGTATGGCCCTCGGTGCGATAGCGGCGATTAAAGCAGCCGGCAAGTCCAACGACATCCTCGTCATCGGTTTCGACAACATCTCGGCAGTGCAAAGATTACTTAAAGAAGGAAAGATTCTGTGCACAATTGACCAGCATGCGGACAAATTGGCCTTGTACGGCATTGAGTACGCCCTTGAGATGCTTAGAGGAAAAGGTACGCCCTCAGACAGAGAAACTCCGGTTGAATTAGTGGGTGGTCAGTGGTGAGTGGTCAGTGGTGAGTTGTGAGTGTCAGGTTCAATTAACCAATTAACTATTTAACTAATTAGTATCTGTTGCGGAAAACCGAAACTGGCAATGTCACCCCTGCCCCTGCTTCCGCAGGGGTAAACTTGTCCCCGCAAAAGCGGGGAGCAGGGGTCCAGAGCGAAAAAACTGGATTCCCGCTTTCGCGGGAATGACAAATGCTGTTTCCGCAACAGGAACTAATTAACCAGAAATGAAGCCTGTGACGAGTAAAACAGTTTTTAAAGCTTGCGGGATTAACAAGTCGTTCCCCGGTGTGCAGGCGCTTTCTGCGGTCGATTTTGATTTGCGGGCCGGTGAGATTCACGCTCTGGTAGGTGAGAACGGTGCCGGCAAGAGTACGCTGATGCGCATTATAGACGGCGTGGAAAGCCCTGACTCTGGCCGGATGTTTCTTTATGAGCAGCAGTATCAGCCTGCCGGCAGAGTTCGCCACAGGCAGACCGAAGCACACGACATCCGGATGGTAATGCAGGAGCTGAATCTGATATCCAACCTGAGCGTTGCCGAGAACATCTTTATTGAGAAACTGCCCAACAGATTCGGAATTATTGACTATAACAAACTTAACGGCGCCGCAAGAGAAATTATGAAGCAAGTGGGTCTTGGAGACGTTGACCCCGACGTGCCCGTAAGGTTGCTGGGGGTGGGGCAGCAGCAGATGGTTGAGATAGCAGCGGGATTGTCACGGCGCTGCCGGATACTGGCGCTGGACGAGCCGACCGCATCGCTCACAGACCGAGAGATAGAGCTTCTTTTCGAGCAAATCAGAAGACTCAAGGCCGAAGGGGTCGGCATCATCTATATCTCGCACCGCATTGAAGAAGTTACTCGGATAGCAGACCGTGTTACGGTGCTGCGGGATGGAAAGGTTATCTCGACCCGTCCGGCAAGCGAGTTGAGCGTCAGCGATATTATCCGTATGATGGTCGGTCGCGACCTGGAACAAGAGCATTTGCGACACAGCTCAAAGGTAAGCCAACAAATAGCTCTTCGTGTTGTCGGATTAAACGTTGGTGACAAGGTTAGAGATGTCAGCTTTGAGGTTCGCCGGGGTGAGATTCTTGGTGTCGCAGGGCTGATGGGCTCCGGTCGGACTGAGACGATGCGCGCGGTGTTCGGTGCTGACCGGCCCGATAGCGGCAAAATATATTTATATGGCGCTAGCCCTCGACAGCCGCAATCGGGGGTAAACGAACCGCTCAAAATCCGCACCCCGCGTGATGCGGTGCGCAACGGTATCGCTTTGCTTACCGAAGACCGTAAAGAACAGGGATTATTGTCGGCTCTTGCTGTCCGCGTTAATATCTCACTGACGCGATTACGCGATGTCAGCCGATTCGGCTGGATGGATATAGCTGAGGAGCGGTCTGTGGCGGATAGGTATATCGCTGCGTTGGGTATTCGCTGTTCGTCCAATGAGCAGACAGTCGGTGAATTGAGCGGAGGCAACCAGCAAAAAGTAGTCATCGCAAAATGGTTATACAGGGACTGCGATGTTCTTATCTTTGATGAGCCGACCAGAGGCATCGACGTCGGGGCCAAATTCGAGATTTACCACATGCTTGGAGAGCTGGCAGAGAAAGGAAAGGCTGTCATCGTAGTCTCGTCGGACACCAAGGAGCTTATGGCTGTTTGCGACCGTATTATGGTAATGTCGGCCGGCCGGGTCGCAGCCACATTCGGGCCGAGTGAATGGAGCCAGGAAAAGATAATGGCTGCCGCCTTTAGCCAGTACGTAGGCGTTTGAACAGAAAGCAAGAGAAGTTTATGCGAGGGTCCCCGCTTTGCGGGAACCAAAGATAATGAAAAAGAGAATAGCGGACCTGCCTGCTTTTGTTACGGATTATCTCGGTATGGCGCTGGCGCTGGCTTTGCTGTTGGTCATATTCGGTTTTTCCGCCAGGAACTTTTTTACCCTCACGACCTTCAGGACAATCGCCAACCAGGTCCCGGACATAACCATCGTGGCTGTGGGGATGACCTTCGTGTTAATAATTGCGGGGATAGATTTGTCGGTAGGGTCGGTGATGGCTTTGGCCGGTGCGGTGTTAGGTCTTTTTCTGGTTAAATTCAATCTTCCACTTCCGGCAGCGATTGTTGTGTGCCTTGCGGTGGGTATTCTTTGCGGCGCGGCCAATGGCCTGGTGATAATACGGTGGAGGCTGCCGGCTTTTATCGTTACGTTAGGAATGCTGGAGATCGCGCGAGGCGCCGCTTACCTTGTAACCGAATCACGAACTATATATATAGGCGGGCCTGTGGAAGTAATCACCGAGGCCTCAATTCTTGGGCTTTCCCTTCCATTTATCATAGCCGTTGCGATTGTTGTTGCCGGGCAACTGGTTCTTTCGCGAACCGTTTTCGGGCGCTATCTGATAGCTATTGGCACAAACGAAGAGGCGGTGCGATTGTCCGGGATTGACCCGCGCCCACTAAAACTTGCGGTCTTTGCCCTGTGCGGTTTTCTGACATCTATAGCCGCGGTGATTCACACGGCACGGCTATCATCAGCCAATCCCAACGCCGGTTACGGTTTGGAGCTCCAGGCCATCGCAGCAGTGGTCATCGGAGGCACGAGCCTGATGGGTGGTCGCGGCTCGGTAGTAAGCTCGTTCTTTGGTGTGCTTATTATTGCGGTTTTAGGTACCGGCCTGGCGCAGATTGGCGCCCAGGAATCGACAAAACGCCTTATAACAGGCTGCGTTATTGTGGCGGCTGTTATCCTGGACCACTACCGCCACCGGATTCGCAAACCACAAAAACAAGTGTAATCTGTGTATTTTTGGGGATGCCCCCACCGTTTTGCTTCACAAAAAACGAAGCAATTAGGCCGTTTTTAGCCGTATTTTAGCATTTTCTACAATATTTTTGATATCCGGAGTATAGTTTACTTGACAAATTGTCTCAGATATGGATAATGGTAAATTAGGTACGTTTAAACTCAAATACCTGGAGAGAAAACGATGCGAGTGCTTGTAAAACAAAGCAACGGCAATACCAAAGAATTGCAGTTCACCGAGGGCCCTATTTCTATCGGCAGAGGAACCAACAACCATGTTTTTTTGCCTGACAGAGGGGTTTCGAGAGAGCACGCTGTAATCAACAGCACGGATGATGGAAAATGGATAGTTGAGGACCTGGGCTCGTCAAACAAAACGTATCTAAACGATAAGGCAATCCAAAAGGCTGAAATCAAACACGGTGATTGCCTTCGTATAACTGATTTTACCCTCGAAATCATTCTCAAAAAGCAAGCTCATACTGAGGAGCCAATTCATCCGGAGGACACTCTTCATCTGGAGGCGGCGTTGACAGTCCCCAAGCACGAAACTGTGGTAAGAAGGCCAGATGCCCAGCACGCGCCGGCTATGAGATTGGCAGCCAGGAGGTTAACTGACTTTTCAAAGGCGGCCGAGAAAATATTTGAAGCCAGCAGCCTCGATGAGCTGTTGTTGACCTTGTTGGAGGTTACGTTAGAGCAGTTTAGCGCATACCATGTCTGGTGTGCTTTGAGAAAACAGCCTACAGGTCCGATGACCTGTCACGGGGGTAAAAGACGAGACGGCGCGCCGGTTCTGCTTAACGAATTACAGCTCAGTGAGAAGATTACTCAAGCCGTTGAGAAAGGACAGTTTTTTGTCCTGCCGAGTGTTTCAGCTCAAGTTGAGGCAAAGGGAAGAATACGCTCAGGGATAGTAGCAGCGATTATGCGTCCGACCGGCTGTTTCGGAGTTCTGTATGTTGACAACGCTATGATACACGAGCATTACAGCCTGAGCGATTTGGACTATCTGATGCTCATTGCAATGCACACAGCCGCGATAATGAAAAAGTTCCTGGATTAGTTCACCCCGGTCAGAAATCAGAGTTCAGAAGTCAGATTATCTGTTCTCTGTTTTTTGTATTCTGTCTTTTATGGCTTGTCTTTTTTGAACCATGTTATTTTTCGTTTTAGATTTCTAACAGAGTAAATCAGACCTTCCCTTCCCTGGCCTGTTTTTTTTCGCTTGATTTTCCATCCTAATTCTGCTATTAGCAAGACCAGACTATAGTGGCATAAAGCCCATCGTTGGAGTATATCACAATGCGATTACACAGACTTACAGTATCGGTGCCTTTGGCGCATATAGCTGGTCCGGTTTTTTTCTTAGTCCTTCTCGGAACATTCGGCCAATCCGCCTGTGGTAATTCCTCGGTCAAAGAAAGGAGTCTGACACCCTGGGAGAGGCAGTACAAAATCAAGCCGAACGAGAAGAACCGGTTGACTCCTGCTGATGTGCTCGGCCCGGACGGGGTCGTGTACCCTAACTGGACAAAATGTGGTGTCCAGGGCGGGATTCCAGAGATAAAAGCAGTTGCATCAATCGAGGACTTCGGCACTAAAGCAGACGATGATGCCGACGACTCCGAAGCTCTGGCAAAAGCGTGTGAAGCCGCGGGCAAAATGGGAGGCGGGGCGGTACTGCTGGGCGAAGGTACCTACTATCTTAACCGCCCCGTGACGGTACGTTACGACGATGTGGTTATTCGAGGCCAAGGTCCCGGAAAGACCCGTTTGATATTCCGTTATTCGATTCCTGAGAACGGTGTTGTTTTCTACAATCCGCCTGCGGGCAGCCGGGTGGGCAGGAACACGCGACTCGAAATGCACTGTAAACCCAGCCCCTCCGAGGGGCGAGGGAAACCCGCCGGCTTGATGAAAATGACGATGATGGTCGATGATGTAGTTATCGGCAGGTGGAGTCGGGGTCAACACTCAGGAAATACATTTGGCTTTACGGTATATGGTCGCAGTGCTGTTGGCAAAGTTCCAGATGGCCGAGGTGTTTTAAAAGGTATCGCAGAGTACAAGGATGGAACAAAACTCACCGGAGAAATTCCCATCATTCTTGACTCAAACTTTGATGCGGATACGTACGCTTCTGACAGGCGTGACACCAGACCTGTTGCGGACTCACGAGCGGTAATTACCTTCGCGGGCAGGGGTACAATTGGTGGAAAGCTGAAACTGGTCAAGGATGGCAAACGTGGTGATATGACATTGGAGCTGGAAAGCACCGAGGGGCTTTGGGTCGGAGATTGTATTCTTATTGACGGGCCTGCAACCCGGCGCTGGAAAAAGCTCACTAAAAACGCCTGCAAATGGGGAGTATATCGTCAATACGAAGTAGTCATCAGCGATATAAAAAATAACACCATTGCGATAAATCAACCCCTGCGAATTGAGTTTCCTACTATCGATGGCTCTTACGTGCAGAAAGTCGTACCAATCCGGCGCTGTGGAATTGAATCTCTCTATATAGAACAGACAGAAAATCTCTGGATTAGCAGTGTGGTCTTTTATCACGGCTGGAACTGCTGGGCAAAAGATGTAACTGTGAAAAAGTGCGGTCGCTTTCCCGTGTATGGCACGATGGCCAAATGGTGCGAAATTCGCGATTGTGTTTTCGATGACGCATGGTTTAAGGGAGGCGGCGGCACGGCTTATACCGGCTGGGACCGATGCTGGGATTGTCTTATGGAGAACGTCGAGACATTCAAGATGCGCCATGCGCCTCTTTTCCAGTGGGCTGCCAGCGGTTGCGTGATTCGCAAAAGCGTTTTCCACGAGAGCGACGGCCAATGGCATGCGGGCTGGACGAATGAAAACCTTATCGAACAGTGCGTAATCGAGTCTGTCCGGGGTCACGGAGGCTACGGGTACGGAATGTGGGCGTCACCGCCGCAAGACGCGGCACATGGCCCGAACGGCCCGAGAAATGTCGTGTACAACTGCGATGTCAGCTCCCCGAGAACAGGCGTTTTGATGGGCGGCATGAACGAAAACTGGCTGATTCTCTACAGCCGTTTTATAGTGGACAGCGGTCCGGGGGTATCCGCCAAGACCGTAAGCTTCGACCATATTGTTAAGGACAACGTCTTCGTCCTCAAGGACGGCAAATCGCCGATGATTTTCCTCGCTACGTCCGACTGTATTGGAGCCGAGATAATTGGGAACGGATTATACGGGGGCAATGGCCTTTTCGTGGCCGGCAAGGGCGAACCGGCTGTGGTCAAAGACAACAAAGCTCTTTTGCTCGACGATGCGCTAAGACCCATCCCAGAGGTACCATCAATTTACGAATGGCAGCACAAGCAGTAAAAATAATTGTATCTGCCAGGCTGATTTGATATAAACGGTAATTTGACCGTGCAGTTTATATTTAACCTCAAAAATAGAAAGCAGGGCGACAATATTGAAGAAGGAGAAAACACTGATGACAGAAAAAGAACAAACCAGAAGGCAGTTTCTTCAGATAGCGGGAATAGGGGCGGCGGCTTCGCTGGCCGGCGCAAGCAGCTCTATAGGCCAGGTTCGTGGGCGGGCAGGTAAACAACAGTTCAAGTTAGGCCTGGCCTCGTACACTTTAAGAAAATTTAACCTGGACGACACTCTTGCGATGACCAAACGGGTTGGATTGAAATACATTTGCTTCAAGAGCTTTCATTTGCCGCTGGACAGCACGCCGGCTCAAATCCGGGACGTCGTGACAAAAGTCAATGAAGCTGGACTGATACTCTATGGCGGCGGAGTAATTTATATGGCAAACGAAGACCAGGTGCACAATGCCTTTGATTATGCCAAAGCTGCAGGAATGAAGGTCATTGTTGGAGTGCCGGCACCTGAATTGCTGCCGCTTGTAAATCAAAAGGTTAAACAATACGATATCAAGGTCGCTATTCACAATCATGGGCCTGGGGACAAAACTTACCCGACACCGGCCAGCGTCTATGAAAGAATCAAGGATTTGGATAAACGGATTGGGCTGTGCAATGACATCGGACATACGATACGGGCCGGTTCGGACCCAATAGCCTCAATTGAGAAGTTTGCAGACAGGTTGCTGGATGTGCATATGAAAGATGTCACGGAGGCGACTGCAAAGGGACAGAACATTGAAATTGGACGAGGGGTAATTGACATTCCGGAGTTCTTAAAAACGCTGGTTAAGATAAAATATTCGGGAGTCGTCTCTTTCGAATACGAAAAGGATGCCGACGACCCGCTGGCAGGGCTGGCCGAGTCGGTCGGTTACGTCAGAGGAGTGCTGGCGGCTATTTCGTGAGCAGTAGCCTGTAATAAGAGCGTCGAATATCGAATCTGTCTTCGGTGGATTAACCGAGCTTAACGGGTTTTTGCTCTTTGGCGGACTTATATATTGCCAGAATTACTTCCACCGCCTTGCGAGCTTCACGTCCGTCTATCCAGAAGTCCTCACCGCTTTCGAGTGCATCGAGAAACGCTTTGAAATTGCGTGTATGATTTTCGTACGAGATGGCAGCCGGGTCGGCTACACCGCCGCCTCCTTCAATTTCGCCGAATTTCTTTCGGATTTGCTCATCTTCCGGTTTTCCGTCGGCGAACTGCCAGAGGGTAATACTGTTTTCCACATTTATGACAGTGCCTTTTGTGCCGGTAATTTCGAATCGCCTGAATTGTCCCGGATACGAGGCAGTGGTGCCGTATATAACTCCCAGTGCTCCGTTGGTGTAACGCAGCACAGCAACCGCGGTATCTTCTGTTTCAATCTGAGGATGCCCCAGTTTCGCCGTGAAAGCCTGCAAAGATTCGATTGGCGGCATTATATCACACAGCATATCAACCATATGGATGGACTGGTTCATCAGCGCTCCGCCGCCGTCAAGTTTCCATGTGCCGTGCCAGGAGTCCTTGTAATACTCATCGGTACGCCACCAGGGAACATATATGCCGGCGTATGTAATCACACCAAAGCGTCCGGAGTTTATCGCTTCTCTAAGAGGCACCATCATATCGTTAAATCGGTACGGAAAAATGCCACCCAAACGCGTGCCGCTTTTTTCGTGGGCCTCGGTCATTGCGTCGATTCGCTCTAAGGTAATATCAAGAGGCTTCTCACATATAACGTGCTTGCCGGCCTTGGCCGCGGCGACAGTCGGCTCCATATGAAAGCCGCTCGGAGTGGCGATAGTAACAATATCTATCCGGTCGCTCTTGAGCATTTTCTCATAATCATCGAAGGCAAGGACGTTATATTTCTCTGCAAGGTTTTTAGCTCTCTCTGGTATCTTGTCACAACAGCCAATCAGTTTTGCATTGGGAATATCTCCGATGGCTCTTGCGTGAAAATCAGCGATTAGTCCGGCACCTATTATTCCAAAATTCCAGGTTTTCATCTGCATTTTTCTTTCCTCATAAATTTAATCACACATTAGTCCGACTTCGGCGGCGAGCTCTCTAACTGCATCGATGGCCCTTGAAAAAAGTTCGGGTCCCGTAGAGCCTCCGAACTGGCCTCCTGTTTGCAGGTGCGGCTCCATTGTAAGACAGCCGTCATAGTTAATCGCCGCCAGCTCGGCAAGCAGCTCTTTGATTTGACCATCACCTTCACCCGGTATGCTGCCCACGTCTTTGGCCCCGAGCTTCCAGTCTTTGATATGAATGTGTACAACATAGGGCTTCATAACAGGCCAGCAGCTTTCGACATTATCCGTTATCTTTTCGCCCCAGACGAAATTGGCAGGGTCATAGACCAGCCGGAGTTTCGGCGAATCGACGGTCTTGACAATATCAACGCATTGCTCGGCAGTATGGCCATATATTTTAGCTTCATTTTCATGGACCATCGTAACGTCAACATCTTTAAGTATTTCAACCTTAGCGTCCATTCGCTCCATAACCTCATCCCGATAGTCGTCTATATTCTTGCCTTCCGGTGCATAGTAGCTGAACATTCGTATAAACGGGGTTTCAAAGAACAAGGCCAAATCGACCGCATGTTTGAATTTATCCAGATGCGGCTCGAAAGGCTCGTCAAGTTTTACCTTGCCTATGGGTGAGCCGATGGCGCTTACCTTCAGGCCGTGGTCTTGTATCATCTTTTTCGCTTCATTCAACTGTCCTTTTGTGAGGTCCATTATATTCTTCTTGTTAATAAAGCGAGGCTCGATATAACCGACGCGCTCCTTGGCGAGGTACTTAACCTGCTCTAAAAATTCGTCGGTTACTTCATCCGCGAATGCACTTAATTTCGCCATTTTCAGTTACTCCCTAATTAAAGATGAAACAGTTTAAACTTTACTTTTCAAAACTCGCAGCTAATTCGGGCAAATCCCTTTTGATTTCATCCAGTCTGTACCCAAAGCCCGGCCCGCTTAATGTGGATAAGTCAACCTGGCCGTTGCGCCGTTTATAAAGGCCCGGATGTACCACCTCCTCCGGCGTCGAAGCTGCCGGATAAAACTGCATCGAATTTGTCTCGACACCCATAATCGTTCCCGCGTATGCGGCTAAAAGAACGTGAGGAATCTGTGCCAACATCGGATTAGTCAGGTCCTGCACCATCAAGGTCATTCCGTGTGCCTTGGCCCAGCAAAGACTCAAAATCGCACCGGTTTGGGTTTTGCAGGTTTTCAATGCAACTCCGGTCCAACCCAAACTCCGGCCGAGCCTGATTAGTCTCCAGTCGTGGGCACTTTCGTCCATAAATAAAGGCTTACGCGCCGATACGCTGTGAACATCAATCTGGTTTTCTTCAAGGTCGTATGGAAACGGCTGCTCGACATAGAGAATCTGCTGGTAGATTCGAGGATGTTCTATCATTAACCTGTCCAGAATGTCATTCACATAAGCAGGTTTGGTAACCGTGCAGTTAAAATCACTGGTCAGCCACGGAACGTTATTTTCAATAGCGATTTCGCCGACTCTTATCAGCCTCTCATAATCCCATGAAGAATCATTACCGCGCAGTTTGACCTTCAGACACGTCAGACCATCGCGTTTTATCCAGTCCGGCAACAAAACCGGATAGCCATCGTCCGGTTCTTTTCCAGTTAGTTCGGAGGCATCGAGCAAATCCTTACCGCCTACCAGATGCCAGGCGGGCATAGTCTTTGCCGGAGGATGAGCAAAAAAATCAGCAGGGTATTTACCCTTGAACGAGAAGTCAAAATCATCAGCCGGCTTGAGGAAACCGGACAAATCGGTATTCATAAACTCGGCGTTATAAGTCGAGTACACATCCCGGCCCAGGAGCTGACCATAGGCATCGTGCAGGGCAATATCAAAGGCCGAGCAACAGACCAAAGCTGCCAGGTGAGGCATCGGCTCAGCCTGCCCGCCCCGTTGGTCGTTGAGCTGCTCCAGAAGGCCGGGCAATATCGATTCAATAAAATCACTGCCCAATTCAATCGGATGACCCTGCCGGTCGAACTGTGCCCAGGCCTCGGCAAGTCCGCCTGGGGCGGAGCAGAAAAGCTGCATCGCATCGCATCTTTCCTGATATCCCAGGCTGCTGGGCCAGGCCCACTGGACACTCAGCGGAGTTTCACCCCAACCCTTTGCTGTTTGTCCCCGGCTGTTTGCCACCGTTACGCAGGCACGCGCACATATAACAGAAGTTAACGTTTCCGGCCCAAACTTTAGTGGAACCCTTGTCTCTACCGGAATAAAGTACAAATCAACAGATACCGGGCTAATATCGGTTTTCATATTTTTCCCCGTAGCAATGTTCGGTTACAGTTGAAATTTACAAATGGTTCGTATTAGGAGATTTATAACTTACGTTCGATTATTGTCAACCCTAACTTTGCTATATTCTCGAATTAACCAATTCTTTTAGCAGGGGGATGGTTCTTTTGTCTTGATTTCTTTTTTTACGAGGCCTTGTGGAATAGGAAGGTTTGGATTAAAATTGCTTTTTATGCTGGTCCAAATTTTTGTAACCTGAAAAAGAACGTCTTTTTAGGTTGCTTTGTTGGCTTGAAACTCTATAATTTTGAAAAGACTCTTTTGCAGGAGGCATTACTTTTTGAATAAAAGACATTTGTGAGTAGTTGAATCAGTATCTCAAAAAAAGGAATGTCATTTCGATATTGTATTGAAAGGAGCAAGTATGAAACTCGATCGAAAGTTAAAGATGGGTATGGTTGGTGGCGGACCGGGAGCGTTTATCGGTGAGGTGCACCGCAAGGCGTCTCGTTTGGACGGCGGTATTGAGCTGGTGGCCGGGGCATTCGATATCAAGCCACAAAAATCAAAGCAGATGGGGCGCGAGCTTCTGCTCGACCGCAAGCGGGTATATGGCACTTACGAGCAAATGATTGCAGGTGAGCTTAAGCTGCCGGAAGGTGAAAGAATTGATTTTGTTTCGATAACCACGCCGAACAACTGGCATTTTCCTATTGCCAGAGATTTTCTCAACGCAGGCTTCCACGTGATGTGTGAGAAACCAATGACCATCAACGCCAAAGAGGCAAAGGAGCTGCAAAAACTCGTTAAGAAGTCCCGCAAGGTGTTCGGCCTGATGCACAATTACACCGGTTACCCGATGGTCAAATTGGCACGGGACATGGTGCGAAAAGGCGAGCTGGGTAAGATTCGCAAGATTATAGTGCAGTATCCGCAGGGCTGGTTATCGACCCCATTGGAGAGGACAGGCCAGATGCAGGCTGCCTGGCGAACCGACCCGAAGCAAAGCGGCGGCGCCGGGTGTATGGGCGACATTGGAACACATTGTGAGAACCTTTGCGAATACATCTCGGGGCTGAAGATTACCCAGGTATGTGCGGACTTGACGATTTTTGTCAAGGGCCGAAGGCTGGATGACGATGGCAACGTTCTGCTGCGTTTCAACAATGGTGCCAGGGGTGTCCTTCACGCCAGTCAGATTTCCATCGGCGAAGAGAACAATCTGGCCATCTGGATTTACGGCGAAGAAAAAAGCCTGGAATGGCACCAGGAGCATCCCAACTACCTGTACGTAAAGGTGCCGAACGGCCCGGTACAGGTTTGGTGCCGCGGGAATGATTATGTAGGTGCGAAAAGCCCTGCAGCAGGACGAGCCACTCGACTGCCGTCCGGTCATCCCGAAGCTTTCTTTGAGGCCTTTGCCAATAATTACTGCAACTTTGCCGAAACCGTGCGTGCAAGAATTACCAGGACAAAACCGGACCCGTTGGCACTGGACTTCCCGGACGTTGACGATGGTCTGCGGGGTATGCTGTTTATAGAGACCGTTTTGGCCAGTGCCAAGAGCAAGCAGAAATGGATAGCATTCAAGAAGGCATAAAGAAATAAAAAAATTGATACAGTCCGGCAAAAGTGCCGGATTGCGTAAACAGAAGTCAGAAATCAGAAGTCAGTTCCGTCCTTTGTTTTCTGTCCTCTGTGTTTGGTGCTTCTGAATCCATATGGGTCTTTTGCTCAATTGGCCACAGCGGTACTAATTTCGAGGAGACCTTAAAAAATGTCCACACAAAAAAACTTTAATCGACGTCGGCTCCTTAAGAAGGCAACGGGAATCGCTGCCGGTGCGATAGCATTTGGATTCCCGCAAAGCGGGGTCCCTCCATATATTTTGCCTTCCTCGGCTTTAGGTAAAGCCGATAGTTCTGCCGCGAGCAATCGCATTGTAATGGGCTGTATCGGTATGGGTGGTCAGGGCACCGCGAATATGCGTGCATTTATGGGGCATGAGAATGTGCGAGTCGTTGCTGTTTGCGATGTTCGTGCCGAGCGCCGTCAGAAAGCCAAGGATACTGTTGACAAGCACTACGGGGACAAGGGATGCGCCACCTACAACGACTTTCGTGACCTCCTCGCTCGCAAGGATATTGATGCCGTGATGATTGCTCCTCCGGACCACTGGCATGCGTTGATTGCCGTTGCGGCTGCACGGGCCGGCAAAGATATGTATTGCGAAAAGCCATTAGGTGTGGCAGTGGTCGAGGGCCAGGTGATCCGTGATGCTGTGCGAAGGTATAGCAGGGTATTCCAGACCGGTACACAGCAGAGGTCGGACCGCAAGTTCCGGTTCGCCTGTGAGCTTGCTCGAAACGGTTATCTTGGCGAGCTCCACACAGTCAAGGTCGCTGCGCCAGGGCCTGAGTACAAGCGGACATATCTTAAACCTATCACCGAGGAACCAATTCCCCCGGGGCTTGACTACGATATGTACGTTGGTCCGGCCCCTATGAAACCTTACAACGGAGGCCGACTGGCCTGGCCTGACTGGTATTTGATATGGGATTACTGCGCGGGTTTCATCGTCAACTGGGGCGTTCATCATCTGGACATTGCAAACTGGGGCTGTCCGGCACTCGGCAGCGAACCGTTCGAGGTCGTCTGCAAAGGCAGCTATCGCAACGACGGCCTGACCGACAATATCAACGATTGGCAAGCGGAGTTTAACTATAGCAGCGGCCTACGAATGACTTATTCAGACACCGGCAACCCGAATAAGCAGGGCTGTCAGTTTGAGGGCGATAAGGGCTGGGTCCATGTCAATAGAGGAGGTATTTGGGCTGAGCCGGCATCGTTATTGGAGTTAACAATCAAGCCAAATGAGACTAATCTTCATAAATCTACAAGTCATCATGGCGATTTTCTAAATTGTGTGCGAACCCGCGAAGACCCGGTATCTCCTGTAGAGGCAGGCCACAAGGCTTCCTATCTCGGTCTGATTCCGGAAATTGCAAACCGACTAAAGCGCAAGCTCAGGTGGGATCCGGCCGCTGAACGGTTCATCGGTGATAATGAAGCCAGCCGTATGTTGGCCCGGCCGATGCGGAGTCCATGGCGTTTGTAAACGAATAAAGTGAGTAGTGAGTAGTGAGTAGTCAATAGTCAATTAACCAATTAACCACTCAACAATTAACCATTTAAGTTAAGGAGCTTGTGAAAATGGGTAATGTCTTTATTGGCCTAAACACTGAGTTTTCTCGCAGCAGCGACAAACCTTTTGAGTGGGCTGTTGAGCAAGCTGCTGAGATGGGCTACGAGTACATAGAGCCTATGGTTCACTTCGGTCGGGAGCTGATGAGCGAGGCCGGGTATTTCCACACCGTTTCGATGTTTGACGACCCATACCGAATCAAGGAAGCCTGCGACAAAGCGGGATTGAAGATTTCCGCTCTCCAGGCGCACGGGCCTTTGGGAAGGCCGGAGGTTCACGGGGAGTACATCAAGATGGCGATTCGTGTTGCGGCCGAGATAGGAGTGTCGGTAGTCAATACTGACGAAGGCGTCAAGGCCAAGTGGACGACCGAAGAAGAGGACCACATGTTGATTAAGTACACGCTTCAGGAAGCGGCCTTTATTGCCGAGCGTCGCGGCGTTGTCATCGGGCTGGAACCACACGCCCAATACTCAAAAACACCCGATGGTTTGGACCGGATTTACAATCTGGTCAAATCGCCAGCCATCGGTATCAACTTAGATACCGGCAATGCCTACCTGGCTGGGCAGGATGTGTACAAGTGGCTGGAACGGGTGGCTGAACGGCTGGTACATTTGCACGCAAAGGATATTTCCGTAGAGCACGCCGAAGCTGAGCGGGGCAAGGTAACCGGCACGCCGGTAGGTTGCGCATGTGGCGATGGCGTTATCGACTGGGCCAGGGTCATCGAAATTGTCAGTAAGAAGACCCCTCGCGACATTGTGTTTTCCGTAGAGTGTGGTACGCCCGACCAGGCACAACGCAGTCTCAAGCATCTCAAGGGATTAGTATAAGGATTGTCGGTATTGTTGAAAAATTCAGCGATTTAAAGAAGTAATAATATTTTCGCGGAAGGTTTAGGTTGCGTATTAATTGCCGCAAGTTATAATGGAAAAGCAGTTGAAAGTGCTGGTAAGGATTAATATCTTTCCATTTGGTTGGAGGTGTTTCTGTGAAAGATAGTTACATACCCATGGTGGCGGAGAATCCAGCAAAATAATGAACGTCAATTTTAGGAGTATTGAAATGAATAATCACGAAAAGATTTCTCGGCGTAATTTTATTGGGACTGCCGCTACAGCAGCAATGGCGGTTTCCGCTGCGAGCACCACGGCACAGGTCAAGCCGGCGAATAAGTCCAAGATTAAGTATGAACCAATACCAATAGGAAGTGTTCCGGTTGCCGTCAATCCGGCGAAGAAGTTCAAGCTCAAATATGCACCACATCTCGGAATGTTTCGGCGCAACGCTGGTAATGACTTTCTGGATCAAATCCAGTTTATGGCTGACCAGGGCTTCACTGCGATGGAAGATAATGGAATGATGGAACGACCTGTGGAGTTGCAGGAGAATATCGCAAGGAAGATGAGTCAATTGGGTATGACCATGGGCGTTTTCGTAGCCTATGCCAATTTTGACTTTGAGGTCAAAACTTTCGTTACCCAAAAAAAAGATGTTCGTGAGATGCTGGTAAACAGGATGAAGCAGGCCGTGGAAGTTGCCAAACGTGTTAATGCCAAATGGTGCACTGTTGTCCCAGGTACTTACGATACCAGATTAGAATGGGACTATCAGACAGCCAACTGCATTGAAAATCTTAAATACTGCGCTGCTGTTTGTGAGCCGTCCGGGCTGGTGATGGTGCTTGAGTCACTAAATCCCTGGAAAGACCATCCGGGCCTGTTCCTGACAAAGATTCCGCAGGCGTACCAAATTTGCCGTGCGGTGGGCAGCCCTTCCTGCAAAATTCTCGATGACCTTTATCACCAGCAGATTACAGAAGGTAATCTGATTCCCAATATGGATATGGCATGGGAGGAAATCGCCTATTTCCAGATGGGCGATAATCCGGGACGCAAGGAACCAACAACCGGAGAAATCAACTACAAGAACATCTTCAAACATATTTACGAAAAGGATTTCAAAGGCGTTCTTGGCATGGAGCATGGAAACAGCAAGCCGGGTAAGGAAGGCGAGATGGCGGTCATTGAGGCCTATCGAGCCTGCGACGATTTTTAGTCCGGCTGATGTTTAAAAAGAATTTTGGAGGCACATAAGCTCATTAACAACCAATTTAATCGAAAGGGATTATTTATGAAGAAGAAATTAAACGAAAAAATCAGTAACATTTCGCGAAGGAGTTTCATTAAGACTTCGGCTACCGGTATGGCGGCGGTCCTGGCCGGCAAGAATGTCATCTTTGCCGCGCGCGCTAATAGGAAAATGCGCGTGGGCCTGATTGGCTGCGGCGGCCGGGGCAATGGAGCTCTGCAAAACTGCATGGACGCAGGCGAACATATCGAGAATCTGGAGCTGGAAGCCGTGGCAACGGCTGACTGGTTCAAAGACAGGGCGGTTCAAGCCGGGACAAAATATAATGTCCCTGAGTCACGCTGTTTCTTCGGCGCCGATGCCTATAAGAAGGTCCTCGATACAAATGTCGACATTGTCCTGATTGCAACCTCGCCGAATTTCCGACCCGTGCATTTTGAGGCGGCAATCAAAGCGGGCAAGCATGTCTTTATGGAAAAGCCCGTAGCTGTTGACCCGCCGGGTGGCCGTAGGATTATCGAAGCCGGCGAGCTGGCCAAGCAAAAAGGACTGGGAGTTGTTGCCGGCACGCAGCGCCGCCATCAGAGAAGCTATCGCAGAACCGCTTATGCCGTCGAGCGAGGCGCCATCGGCGATATCAAAGGCGGCTGCGTCTGGTGGTGTGGTGGTGCTCTTTGGTATAAGACCAGGGAAGCGGGCGAGAGCGATGCAGACTACATGGTACGCAACTGGGTCAGCTTCACCGAGATGTCGGGCGACCATATCGTTGAGCAGCATGTTCACAACCTCGATGTTGCCAACTGGTACATTGGGCATCCGCCGATTAGGGCCGTTGGATTCGGCGGACGAGCCCGTCGCAAGACCGGCAACCAGTTCGACTTCCACAGCGTCCAGTTGGACTACGCTGACGACCTTCACATCCATAGTATGTGCCGCCAGATTAACGGCTGCTATAACAGTGTCAGTGAGCACTTTGTAGGTAGCGAAGGTTCAACTGAGGGTGACGGCAGGAGGATGAAGTCGAGCAAGAACATTGACGCGCCGGACTTCCCTGAGCACAAGGGGCCGTATTGCCAGGAACACGTTGACCTGCTCAACAGTATCCTCGCGGGCAAGCCGCTCAACGAGGCCCGCAACGTTGCCGAGTCCACACTTACCGCGATTATGGGCCGTATCGCCACTTACACCGGCCAAATGGTCAGGTGGGCGGACCTCACGGAGAACAAAGATTCGCAATGGTACAATCTCACTCTCAAGCCGACCGCTGAAGATTTCGAAAAGGGTGAGGTTGTGGCTCCACCGGACGAAATCGCTGCTGTCCCTGGCTCAGATGAAAGGCGAAGAAGATAACAGTTTTTGCCCTTGTTAACGTGCTTTGCGGAGCACCCGGGCAAGGCGAAAACTTGCACTTTGACACTTGTTGACTATTAGTAAGAAAGTCGCGCCATAACAGGCGCGACTTTTTTATTTATAAGCTTAATGTCACGCTATATAGAGCTATAAATATTACGAAACTCCGGAAACTGATTAGTATCCTGTAACACGCCTGTTAGTCCTAAGGACTCCTTGCGGAGAAGCGTGCGTTTCCGCATCTAATTTAATGGGTGGCAGCCTCAAGCGAGTCCCGAAAAGCCGGGACGAGCTTGGGGGTGGCGCCGAATAACTACCAGTAACCACCACGCATTTTTCGTGTTACAGACTATTAGTCTAATTCGGTTATTTCTGTAAATCGTACAAGGGCGCCTGCCGATTGCGGATGCGGCTCTATTGTTCCAACCAGCCCCACTTTCCGGCCTACAAGCCTGCTCAGTTTCACCTGCGAGACCTGGTCGCTCGGTAGAGCGTAACAGACGGTTTTGCCCGCTTCGTTGATTATACGGTAGTGCCCCGGGCCGTAAGTCGTGAAAGTTTGAAGCTGCCCTACAGATGCAAATCTGCCCAGGTTTTGAAATTCCGCAAGTCTTGCGGCACGGGCCTTATTTATTCGTTCCTTAATCTTCTGCAATTGCTCATTCTGAAGCTGAACTTGTTTGGTTACCGCCAAAGCTAATTCAAAGCCCTCTATCTGCTTAAGCACAAACTCCGCATAGCGTGCAACCTTATCGTCTGTTTTATTCTCGGCAATCTCAGTAAGTGCCTTCTTCATATTTGTGTAGTTCTGCTGCTCTCTTGGTTTAGCACGTTCGGCCTCGACTTGCTCTCGCAGAGCGTTATATTTATCGAGCATCGTCTCAGTTGGGGCCGGTTCGGGAACAACCTTCTCGGGAGCCTCGTTTGGCTCGGTCGTCGGTTCAACAGCCGGTGGTTTAACTGCCGGTGTCTCAACAGTTGGGGCAGCCTCTTCAACTGACGGTATAGGCTTTGTAAAATTGATGCTTACCCAAAGATAGGCAAAAGACGGAGGGGCTATTTTGTAATAATCGTCCATCTGCTCGCCTATCAGCTTGACCTTGTCACCCTTGTCGAGCTTTCCCTGCAGGGTCGTCGAATATAACGGCTTTACGAAATCGGACCCGGCATAGACACGAACTCTGTCACCGGTAACAGTGCCGAGGGTAGAATTGGCCGGGTCAATGCTGACGTACTGCATTGAAATCCAGGAAAAGCTCCCCGCCGGCGGGACAATGCGTGCCCAGCTAAACTGTTTGCCTATCACTTTTACTTTGTCACCTGTGTTGAGCTTGCCGCAGTAGTAAAAGTTCGTACCCGGGCCTGAGCGGACATAGAGGTTATCGCCGGTTATTTCGGCCATATAGGGAAAAGCCGGGGTTTCGGCTTCGCCGGGGCCGCTGGTCGTAGTGGCAGCTTCCTGGGCAACGCCGACGGACACTAAACAGATTAGAATAACGACAGTGAACAATTTGATGTAGGATTGCATTTTTATAGCTCCCAAAAAATAGGTTCCTATTCCCCAAATCAACAAACTTTCAAACCGCCAAATAACTCTTCGGCCCTTCAAATTATCACTCGTCCGGGTGGTTGTCAACTTTTTTATTGTATTAAATATAGCCGCTGCCGGCGTTATTTTCCAACGATACTTCGTCAATTTTACCTGTCTAAGTATGCTTATTATTGAAATTTTCGGGAATTTTTCCTTAAATCGATATACAATAATATTTCGGAAATTAGGGATTTTCATCAATAACACATCGGAACAATTAGCAGTCGCCCCCGTTTGAAATTGGCCCATTCGACTGCCCCTTCGACTACGCTCAGGGCTTCGGCTAATTCAGGACAGGCTTTGATTGGGTTTGAATTGGGTTTGTTTTTTGGGAGCCGGAGGGCGGTTTCATTCTCATAATCCTTTTGTAAAAAAGCGTTTGCGTTCATTTTTTTGCTTTTCGGAAATTGGGTTTGTATTGGGTTTGTTTATTCGGACTACGAAATCATCTTTTTTTCTGTAATCCTTTGTTAAAGTTAAGTTTACGTTCATTTTGGCCTTTTGGAAATTGGGTTTGATTGGGTTTGAATTGGGTTTGTTTTGACCAAGTGTCCAATTGTGTTTATTTTCATAATCCGTTATATTATAGATGTTTACGTTCATTTGACTTTTTCGGAAATTGGGTTTGTTTTGCATAAAAAGGGTTGATTTGTAGAGGACTCTCGACAGATGTAGAGGGGGATTTCGTCAAACGGATGCGCAGCTCGTATCGGTTGCGTTAAGCGTAAATCGTACCGGTTATCGGGGTAACGGGTTATCAGGCAGTGATTATCAGGGTATCCGGTTATCAGGGCGATCCCTTCTTTCTTTTTGAATATTGATCCGATTAGAGTATAAGGCACTCTAACGGGACAAGCAAGCTTTGCGGGGCCGGCTGGGTCTAAGTCCTTGCTGCGCTGCAGCTTACGACATGCAAGCTGAAATGTTATCTATCGCCTGCTGGCGGTTTATGTTTGCCTTTCGGCAAACATGTGGGTATTTTAACATTATTTCAAACATTGTCAACAAAAAAACGGCCAAAAAAGAAGTTTTTTTGATCATAATAACCGCCCAGGAGGCAAGACCGAACTTGGTATAATTTCATCTTTAACATTATCCCATTTTGCTATCCTTATATATCTTTTTTGAGGACCATACTCTAAAACATCAAGCCGTCCATAATCTTTTAGTAATGTAATTAACGGGTCAGTTGGTGGAGCAGGAGAAGCAAGAACAGACAAAATGGGATTTACAACTATACTATAGCCTAAAAGTTGACCTACATCCCTTAAAGTCAATTGTTTGACCTTACATTCAACAAGAGCTATATATCCTTTTTCCTCATTTGATATTACTCCAGTAATATCTACTTTCACATCCCAAGCATTAAATTCTGGAAACAAACTTTGCAGACCTAAATCACTTATCAGTCTTGAAAGTTTAATTTTGTGGGAATCAAACGCACGCACATTCATGCGTTTATAATGTTCCCTTAAAATCCTCTCTAACCAAGTGCGAGCTGGTTCATAAAGTTCGACTTCATTCAATCTTCTTCTCCTGCACTAAATAGTTCCCTTTGTGGTCCTTTTCTGCCTTGTTTACAGCCCAAAGCTCTGCAAATTTTATAATAACTATTAAAGTGTTTTCCACACAAGGACTCTGGTAATCTCTCACTACATTCATCTTCATGACGCGGCTTCCGGCCACGAAGTTTTTTTGTTTTTGGATTACAAACTCTTGGCCTTGGATCTCCGCGCTCCCTATTAAAGTTTACCATTTCTTCAAATATTCTTTGCTTATATTCGAAATAGAATCCTATTGGTGCAAAAGCTTCGGCAAAAATACGGATGCGAGTCTCTTTTGTCCAACTACTCCCTCCACTTGGTGCACGCAAATTAGGATGCCCCCAAAGTATATTGCTTACAGGAACGCCGAGGTGTTCCTGAAGTAATTTACACAATTGAATTGGTAAAATCCAATTACCAAACTGAACTTGTATAACTATACGCTGGCGTTGACTTTGATCTCTATCCGCGTAACTTGGCTCACAAGATGTATCTGCTATACCGCGTAAAAATTCTTTTTGGATGTCTGAGTCTGAATCGAATATTATTTCCGGCACTTCAAATTCAAGATAGTTTGGTTTTCCACCGGTTATAAATCGGAGATCTCTCCAACCAATAGTTTCTCTTGGAAATACTGCATAAAGGGAAACTTCATGGGTTTTTCTTTCAACTCTTAAATCTACTTCTAAAAGTTCACTAATACGAGCCCGAATGCTATCTAAATTTAGTTTAGAAGTATCCTATAAGTATCAGCAGAAAAATCGGCTTTTCCTTATGAATCAGAATAATCTTCCAGGTGGGAATATCGAACCTGGGATAACTTCCTTCCTAACATCATGCCATTTAGCTATCCTTATATGCCTTTTTTCGCGCCCGTACTCCAATACATCATGCCGACCATAATCTTTTAACAACGTTATTAAGGGATCAACAGGTGGATAGGGAGAGATAAGCATACATAGTATAGGATTCACTGCTCTAGCATAGCCTAACAGCACAGCGACATCATCTAGAGTTAACTTTTTTGGTTCAAAATCAATAAGGGCTAAGTATGCTTCTTGTTTGCCTTGTAAGATACCTGTCACGTCAACTTTCACATCCCAAGCGTTGAATTCTGGAAAAAGCTTTTTAAGGCCCAAGTCCGCAATCAAACGGGAAAGTCTAGTGTTACCAGACTCTATTGTCTGTACCTTCATTGATTTATAGCGCTCAGTTAGCACTCTGTGTAACCAAGTCGCGACTAGTTTGTTGGTATTATCTTTTCTCATACAATCACTCAGATAAAAGCTAAATCTCTGAATTAAGATCTGCTCTACTCTAATCTCATGCAAATTTCATTCAGCGTCCGTGTAAACCTGCAATCCTAATTTGAGATGGATCTTTAGATTGGATCATGCTAATATGCTATTCACCAAATACGGCCTCCGTGAATGATTTCATGATGATAGTTGCTTCAAGTATTTTGTCAACTTCCTCAGGTTCAAGGAATATGATCTTGTCAAGTAATGGTGACCGTTTGACTTTTAGCCTGTCGAGCATTTTTTCTTTTTGTTTTTCGTCCGTAATGACAACTGCTTTTTGTACAACATTTGCAACCATTTCTAATCGTTCTATAGCATCCGCCATGCTTCCTGAAAGCTGGACTTCAAATGGATATTGTATTTTTCCTCCAAAATGGACGAATCGGACCCATAGTGAATCAACCTGCCGACTCTCTTTCAGTTGGCTCGATTTTGGAAGAATGTCATTCAACTTTGCACGATTTTTAACATCAAATTGAAAGAATGCTCCAATCAAGCTTAGCTTGTCTTCGATGTCATTATGAGTGATTTCTTCTTTTTCGATTCGGGTTGTTGCGGTGGATTCCAATTCGATTCTCCGCAGTTGGGACCCCTTTCTGGAAACGTAATACTTTCCTGTTATAAAATCAACTAGGTCAAGTGACCTTAGCCAGTCAAGGCGAAATCTCAACTGGCTGTTCAGATGTTGCTTGCTCCACGAATGGGGTTCACTTTTCACTGAGTTGATGTACGCAGACCATGAATCTCGCAAGTTATCCCACTTTGCAGGTTGAATTTTACCCAGAATTTGGAGTATAATATCAAATGCGAAGAATGTTTTTGAGAATAATCTGTAGAAGATAATTGGATCCTTCGCTGTGAGCACTTTGTATCCAATTTCACTTAGTTCGTGTCTCTTCTTTTTGCGTTCAACTAATCCCATTCCTAAGAAGAGAACAGAGACTACCTTTCGTGCAAAACTATTACTGAGATGAAATGTACTTTGCATCCATTGGACGAAGTTGGACTGTACTTGTGTTTCTGTGCTTATTTCCTGGAGAACATTTATAAGGCTCGAGTATTGCTTTTCCACCGGACCGAACATGGGATAGCACAGGAGCCTATTTGTCTTAGGCTGTTTTGAAGTCATGTCGTATCCTGTATCATTATCGAGAGAAAAAGTACGTTAGAGTAAATGAACTCTGCCCTGCCTGGTTGGGAACATTGCAGGATGTTCTAAGCGCATTTCATCGCTTGTCTTCCTAATATCTTTCCAGACACTTATTGAATGAGAGGTCCATTCTCTTCCATCAAGGTCATTTGCACGTTGTAATTTTCGGGTGTAGCTTGACTTTTGAGCAGACGGTCGAGTTTTTTTTGCTCCAAATAATAACATCTGGTCTTTGTGAAAACTTTCTGTTTCTAGGTTCTGATTACTATTATGCAATGTAGTCGAATTTGCCATATTATCTTTTTTACAATTTGCAGTTACTTGAAAATGATTCTCGCCAATTTTTTCCAGTCCGATTTCGTCACCAGGTTTTAATCCATGAAGTTCAAAAAAACGCCTTATGGCTTTGCGCTCAGCGAATATTCCTTTTTTTTTGTCAACACGGGTCTTGATTTGACCCACTCCTTCAAATTCCAATGAAATCTCGACGTCACAGACTTTAATGCCTTTAGGTATTAAACTATTAAACTGACGAATTCTTATGTAATTATTATGTATGTTCCCAGCAGTAAGTGTTATTCTCTCTGTTTTGGCTAACACAGCTTTAATCCCCGAATATTTTCATCTGGTAAACTAAGATTTCCCATAGAAATACGAGAAAAACCAAGAATACTCATTTTACTCAAACTATTTACCATACAATAACGAATCATGCAATTTCCGTCAAAATAATTCTGTGCAATCTGTGGCTCTTATCTCGTATCTCCCTTCGGCTGCCCCTCGACTACGCTCAGGGCTACGGCCTATTCAGGGCAAGCCCTGGGCAGGAATGACAAACGGACGATTCAAAGAAGCATTCCGCCCCTTGATGTTTCCGTATTTGGTTAGATAAAATAGGGTAATAGACCGTAAAAGGCAAAGAAAAATCCCCCCAGCACAGGGGTGGGTAAAAAGGGACAGAAGTGACCACCACCGCGCGGGGTGGGGGCTATATAAAAGGACGGAAAGATGATTGTCCGATTGCTTTTATTTTTGTAAACGTGCAAGCTCGTCCTTGCACATCTTTAACTGGCCGGGGTCGGTGAGCTTTTCACATGCGGCCTGGAGGTGCTTTATGGCCAGCTTTGGCTGATTGAGATAACGGCAATACAATATACCCAACATCAGCTCCACCTGCTCGGCGTATTCATACGTGCTGTAATGAGTTAAAAACTGCTCATAGGCCCGGGCCGCTTCAGTATGTTTGTTATCGCCGGCGAGCTGATTGGCAATATCCAGCAGATTCTGACGGGGCAGAATCTGCCCGCTATCGTGATTCATCAGCTCCAGATAAAGAGCTGCGGCAGCCGACAAATTGCGTTCGGTAATCCGCCTGCTAATCTCGTTACGAAGCTCCTGGGATTTTTCATCTTTCTTTTGTTCAGCGGGGCTTTTGACCTCTTTGACCTTTATCTGTCTGGTTTCTGCCCGGCCGTTGAAAGGGTCATAGCCGGTCGATACCGCATCACGATATTGACGCCTTCGATTCCATTGTTTGAGCATAGCCCAAAGGTCGAAACTGCTGGTGCTGATTAAACCAGTCGCGAGCATAACTACCATAGCCGTAATGCCGAAGGTGTATCCCGCCAGATGTGCGTCATAGGCAACGTAGGCTGTGTAACGGATGATTACATTATCGATTATAATCATTTTAAATACGATAAAATACAACGCCGGAACTTCTATAGTACCAATGAAGAAGAACCAATACAGGACGGTTATCAAGGTTTGAGGGAACAGGACCAGATAAGCGCCTGTTACAGCGGCGACGGCCCCGCTGGCTCCGAGAACATCGGCCCCGCTAACCAATGTATGGCCTATACCGCTGAAAACCGCACCGGCCAAATAAAAACACAGATACCCGATATTGCCGAGCTTGTCGTTGACATTATTACCGAACAGATACAAAAAAAACATATTGCCGAAAATATGCATCAAGCCGCCGTGTAAAAAGGCGTAGCTTACAAACTGCCACAGTTGCGGCCTGACAGTAGTTAGCATAAAGTGCTGTACCCAGGGCCGAAATTCCAGATTACCTGTTACGGGGCTTTGTTGGTATTCCAGAAGAAAAATTAACGCATTGGCAGCTATCATCGCGTAATTTGCGTATGGTGTCCGTCTCGGCCGAATACTTGTCCGAATAGGTAATAGCATAGTTCAACTACAAATTTAGTAGATTGATTAAAGTCAAAGGATGGCTTATTGTAATGACGATAAGCAGACATGACAAGACATAAAAAAAGGACGGCGGTCACCGTCCTGTTCCGGAAAATTAAGCCTTACGAACAGTTTTCCTACCCTGCGGAAAACATCGAAGCTTGCAACTCTTTGACAGCCGACCGGTTTCCCCCCAGCCAGCAGGTCTTGTTCTCTAATAAAAATATAGTGGACTCAAGTATGCTAAAGACAAGCAAGCCTCTCAGAATATTGATTCTGTCTGATTTAGCTGGCAGATAACTGTAATACAAATTGCTCCATTGCAACAGGTGCTTTTGTTTGGCCGGTCTTTATAGCGTAGTCGGTCTCGGCTAATTGCTGTAGGTACTCGCCGATTTGTTTGAAGCTCATTTGCTGCAGTTGTGCGAAAAATTTATTTTCATGACTCCATAATCGAAATTTATCTGTAATTTCCTTTTGTCGAACACCCTTTTTAAGCAGCAATTTGGCATTAAACATCCTGCGGAAATGATATGCAAAAGCCCCGACAACAGAAAATTCAGTTGATTTGTCCTGTGCGAACATGCCCCTTAATCGCTCTACCGCCCGGCCGGGATTGCCCGCGATGACGGCATCAATTACCGCAAAGGCATTGAACAAGCGATTATGGCCTATGAGCGATTCAATATGCTTGGGCGTTATAACCTTTTCGGTATCTGCGAACAAAGCCAATTTGTCGATTTCACTGTACAGTCGCGTCAGCTCATCGCCGGTCAGCTCGATTAAAAGTTCGGCAGCGTCCCTGCTGAGCTTTTTATCGTGTGCGTCGTTTGTATATTTTATCAGCCGCTGCGGCAGTTCACGGCGAGTAGGCTGTGTGATATTAATCAACTTGCCTACCTTAGCCAGTTTCTTAGCCAGTTTGGTTCGGGCGTCCCAACTGCTTACGGTCAATATAAGCCGTCCCGTAGAGCAGGGGTTATCGAAATACTTCTCAAGTAGCTCACGGTTTTGGGATATGAAATCACCCGCCCTCTTTATAAGAACAACCCGCTTGTCGGTTAGAAACGGTACCGTCCGCAGCTCGTCCAGGACCTCTGAGACCAAGACCGAATCAGCCTCGGCGTCAAAAAGTCCTGTCGCCCTTTGCGACGGCTCCAATAGCTCATCGAGAAGTTCCCGGCAACGAGCATTGACAAGGGAATCTTCTTTGCCGGCAATTACGTAAATCAGCTCATCCATGAAAATCCAAATATCAAAAAGTGGTGAAATGTTAATTCTATTTGCGTCTTTTCTTGGTGCTCTCCTTTTTGGTTTTAGATTTCGGCTTAGTTTTCGGCTTTGATTTAGCTTTAGCCTTTGGTTTTGACTGCGGTTTCTTATTAGTGCCGGAGTTACTTTTTGTATTGTTTGCGTCCTCGGCAACTATCTTTGCGGCTGCAACAAGTTTATCGCCCGGTTTGAGCTTGATTAAACGCACACCCTGTGTGTTTCTGCCAATCGAACGGATTTGGTCAAGTCCGGTCCGAATAATCATCCCGGTGGCCGTTATCATCACTAAATCATCCTTGCTCTGAACCGCCTTGAGCGCAACCACTTTGCCGTTTCGGGCGGTTGTTTTTATGTTTTTCAGACCAACTCCACCTCGGCTCTGCGGCCGGTAATTCTCAAGACCTGTTCGTTTGCCGTATCCGTTCTCGCAGACTGTGAACAGAGCGGCTTTTTCTTCGACAATCACCATATCGACTACAGCATCTCCGGAACGCAGCTTAATGCCTCTGACCCCTCGCGAGGCACGGCCCATTGAACGGACCTGGTTTTCGTCAAAGCGTATGGTCATACCATCGCGCGTCCCTAATACAATATTGTCGTTCCCTGTGGTCAGCGCAACACCAATCAAATCATCCGTTGGGTCGAGATTGATGGCGATCACGCCGGTACTTCTCGGGTTGCCGTAAGCTGATAGTTTGGTCTTTTTCACGAGGCCGTTTTTTGTAGCCATAACGAGCTGCCGCTGTTGTATGTCCTCCTCATTTTCACCGTCGAAACTGCTGACGTTGATTATTGATGCGACTTGCTGATTTCCCAGCTTTAGAAGGTTAACGATATTTCTGCCTTTGCTCTGTCTGGACATACTCGGGACATCATAGACCTTCAGCCAATAGCATTTTCCGCGATTAGTGAAGATAAGCAGATAATCATGCGTCGAGGCAACGAACAGATGCTCAATGAAATCACCTTCCTTTGTAACCGAGCCGATGATTCCTCTGCCGCCTCTGGCCTGCCTGCGGTATGTATCAATCGGCAACCGCTTAACGTATCCGCTGTGACTGACTGTAACAATAACTTCCTCTTCGGCAATCAAATCCTCCACATCGAGCTGCTCAACCTTGGCCGTAATTTTCGTCCGCCTGGCACCGCCGTATTTTTCCTTTATTTCGTAGATGTCTTCGCGAATTATATCCAGCAAAAGCTGCTCGTTGGCCAATACCGCCTCATAACCCTCTATCTGCTCGGTCAGGTCGGCATACTCTTGGGCCAGCTTTTCCATCTCCAGACCTGTGAGCCTTTGCAGTTGCATTGTCAAAATTGCATCGGCTTGCGGGCCGGTGAGGAAATGCCTGCCTTTACTTTTTTCCTTAACAAAAGCCTTGGGAAGGATTTTCTTCAGCGTAGCCAGCTCAGCCAACCGCAAAGGCTTTTCCATCAGGTTCAACTTCGCGGTCGGAGTATCGGGTGACTTTTTTATCAAGTCGATGATTTCATCAATGTCACTAACAGCTAAGATAAGACCTTCGAGAATATGGGCCCTGTTCCTGCATCTTTTCAGCAGGAATCTGCTCCGCCTGCGGACAACGACCTTGCGATGGTCAATGAAGCAGTCGAGCATCTCTCTTATATTGAGGGTTTCAGGCCTGTTATCAACCAGTGCGATATTGGCGATAGCAAAAGTGCTCTGAATAGAAGTATAGCGGTACAGCTTGTTCAGCACGATTTCGACATCAGCGTCTTTTTTAAGGTCGACGACAATCCGCAAACCGTGACGGTCCGATTCGTCTCTGACGTCGGCTATTTCCGGAAGCGTATTATTGTGTACACAAGCCGCAATTTTCGAAACGATAGTGGTCTTGACGACCATATAAGGTATTTCGGTTATTACGATTCTTTCCTTGCCTCTCTTGGTTGTTTCGATATCTACTTTGCCCCTGACCGTCAAATGCCCGCGACCGGTCGTGTAAGCGTCAATGATGCCCTTTTTGCCACAAATGATTCCGCCTGTTGGAAAATCAGGGCCTGGCAGTACCTTCATAATGTCCTTAAATCCGCAGTCCGGGTCCTCAATGACTAACAGCAAAGCATCACAAATCTCGGTAATATTATGAGGCGGAATACTCGTGGCCATCCCGACCGCGATACCGGTAGAGCCGTTGACTAACAGATTTGGAAACTTCGAGGGCAAAACCGTCGGCTCTTCACGGGTCTCATCATAGTTCGGCACAAAATCGACGGTGTCGTGCTTAATATCTTCGAGCATTTCCATGGCCGGCGCCGCCATTCTTGCCTCGGTATATCGCATAGCCGCCGGCGGGTCCGAATCGATACTGCCGAAGTTGCCCTGCGGGTCAATCAGGGGATAACGCATATTCCACTCCTGACCCATCCGTACTAATGTCCCATACGTGGCCTGGTCGCCGTGGGGGTGATAGTTTCCGCCGGTATCGCCGACGATTTTAGCGCATTTACGGTGTTTGCTTCGCGGCCCAAGGTTCAAATCGTTCATCGCAACCAGTATTCGCCTTTGCGAAGGTTTCAGACCATCACGAACGTCCGGCAAAGCACGCGAAATTATCACGCTCATCGCGTAGTTGAGGTATGAATTCTTCAGCTCATCGAGGATATGCATGTCCTCGAATTGTTCCTGCGGTTTCTTGACTTCCTTCATAAGTTTTCTGTTATCCTTAATGCTAAATCTTGTTCGCAAATAGATTACCTGCAACCAACCAAAAAGTCAAGGAATACTAAGAGCCTATCCCAATAAACCGCTCTATTGCGGCCGGCTGCAAAGCCCGATGCCTGCGTTGTCGGCCAAAAACGTTCTCAACGTGGAGCAAACCACGCCTCCGAGCATTTTTGGCCTGCCGCCTTGGCCTCGAACTTTTCGCTCGGCCTCATAACGACCCGGTTATTCGGATAAGCTCTAATGATTTTGAATGGGCGTGCACCCCAATTTTTCCCGCCCAATACAAGCCTGACCGGCCGGAGCAGATTACCGACCGGCACAAGCTATTATCGGTGCCAAAAAGGACAAATAAAGAACATTGACGAATTTTTCACGTATAGAATTAAATTATTCTAACCGATAATAATTTATAGAGGAAAAATGAAGATACGAAAAGTGACAAAATATATCCGCAGGCTCTGGAAAGAATGGCGAATGGCCGTTCTTTTCTTAGTTTGTGTAGTAGTACCTGTAAAATCAAGTTTAGCAGACTGGAATTGGGTGCCGACCGGCTCGATGAATCCCACTATACTTGAAGGTGATTTGCTCTATGTGGATAAAATAGCCTATGACCTGAGATTTCCTCTTACTTTGCATCGGCTTGCAAAATGGTCGGACCCCCAAAGAGGCGACATAGTAGTTTGCTTTTCTCCCGACGATGAAACTCGATTAGTCAAGAGAATAATAGGCCGGCCGGGTGACATAATCGAATTAAGAAACAATATACTTCTTTTGAACGGAGAACCGGTCAGCTATACAAAAATCGACCCGAAATACACAAAATATCCGCCCAGCAGTCAAAAAAGAAAATATATACTGGCGATGGAGGATTTGAACGGAGTAACTCACGCGGTAATGAGCACCCCTTCGATTATGGCAGTGCGAACCTTCGGGCCGGTCACGGTACCTCAGGACAGCTACTTTGTTATGGGCGATAACAGGGACAATAGCAGGGACTCAAGATATTTCGGATTCGTGAAAAGAAAATTCATAGTCGGAAAAGCAAAGGTGATAATTGGTTCCCTCGACATTACCGACAAATATCAGCCCAGATTCAAGAGGTTTTTCGCCTCTTTGAAATAGCTTTTCGGGCCAGGTCATCTATCAGCCAGAGCCTTGTGCAAATAACTTTGCCGTCTCGTCGTTCAACAAAACCCAGAGTGTATAAGCACCGATTAAGGTTCCAATCGGAATCAGGAACAAATACAAAACGGCAATTATCATAACCAGAATCCTCGCCCAGCCCCTGCGCTTTAGAAGACCAACTCCCCCGATAAGAACCGGTAAGGATATTATAATAAAAAAAATGGTTATCGCAGAGGCAACTATCATAGTGATTATCATTGCGTCCGGGTCTCCTGAAATAATTCCTCCGCCGGCAATAGCTAAAAAAGCCATACATGCAAATAATAATCCCATGACACCAAATCCAATATTGAGCACTGCCACAAGAGTGATATGCTTTTCCATTTACCTACCCTTTCCTATCATAATTCACATTTCATGTTATCCGCCTTTTTTATCCAAAATCGCTTCGATTTCATCCATAGTTCGATTCATTGCCGCCATTGTTTTATTGAACGGCTCAGCACCCGTCATATCCACTCCCGCCTTTTTCAAAAGCTCAATTGGATAATCGGACCCACCGGACGATATAAATTCAATGTATTTTCCGACCGCGCCTTTTTCTTTACCCAACACTTTTTCAGCCAAGGCCGTGGACGCAGTAAAGGATGTCGAATACTGATACACATAGAAGTTGTAATAAAAATGCGGAACGTATGCCCATTCGACCGTATATAGGTCATCGATATGGCAGAGACCCTTGTCGTGGCCGTAATATTTCTTAAGTATCTCACCATAAATTTCGTTCAGGACATCGCCTGTCAACGGCTCACCACGCTCGGCCTTTTCGTGAATACGCAGCTCGAATTCGGCAAACTGAGTCTGCCGGAAAACCGTTACTCTGATTCCCTCCAAATAATTCATCAGCAAAGATAATCGGGTGTCATCATCTTTAATTTCTTTGAGCATTTTGTCAATCAGCAGGGCCTCATTAAAAGTAGAAGCCACCTCCGCGACAAAAATCGAATAGTCGGCTGTCGGATAGGGCTGGTTCTTATTGGAATAATAACTGTGCATCGTATGACCCAGCTCGTGAGCTAAGGTGCTCACATCGTCATACTGGTCGTTGTAATTCAAAAGGATGTAAGGATGGACATCATAAGCGCTGCCGTTGGAATAAGCGCCTGCACGCTTACCCGGCGTCGGATAAACATCTATCCATCGCTCCTTAAAGGCCTTTTCAACTACACGACCGTAGCTGCTTCCTAACGGTTTTACTGCGTCAAGCACAAGCTCTTTTGCTTCATCGAAAGTATATTTCAAATCAATACCTTTAACCACCGGTGCATATACGTCCGAATATTTCAACGTCTCTACGCCTAACATCCGTTTTTTCAAATCCAGGAAACGGTGGAATGAATCAAGGTTGCCGGTTACATTTTCAATAAGAGCCATATATACTTCTGTCGGAATATTATCCGAATCCAACGCGCTGTGAAGCGAAGATTCATAGCCGCGTGTGCGAGCATAGAACATATCCTTCTTTACATTCGCATAAAGCTGCGTACCGAAAGTACCTTTGAACTTGGTAAACGTGTCCCAGAACGCCTGAAATACTGCCTCGCGGTCCTCTCGATTGGGTGAGGCTCGATATAGGGAATACCCTGCCTTGGTCAGCTTGGCCGTAGTGCCGTCACTTAATGTAATCTCAGGATAAGGCAATTCCGCATTACTGAAAACCCCATAAATCGTGGATGGGCCATCGGCCAACAAGCCAGCCTCCGCCAATATTTTCTCCTCCTTTTCTGATAGTGTATGGGCCTTCTTCCGCTGTATGTCATACAAAGCCATCTTATAAATCTTCAAACCACGCTCTTGTTCAATAAACTTATCGATAGTCTCCTTATCCATCCTGGCGATTTCCGGCATAATAAATGCCGCCCTGGTGCTATAGTCGGTACGAAGCTGCTGCATCTCCTGCTCCATCCCAAGGTACTTCGAATTCCGCGTATCCTCGTCGGATTTCATATGCGCATAGCTATACAGGCGCCCAAATTCTTTAGATACTCGGCTGTCAAACTCCAAACAAGCCAATAGCTCAGACGCAGAGCCTGCTAATTTGCCTTGGTACTTTGTAACTTCACCAAATTGGGCAGCCAGCTCCTGCTTGGCATTATTCCAAGCCTGGTCCGAAGCATAGAGGTCTTCCAGTTTCCATTTGTATTGTTCGGGAACTTCCGCTCTTTCACGAGTTTGGCCTAAAACCTGAGCCTGAGAAAATCCAAAGACTGTAATCAATATAATAATGACGTTCAGGACTTTGTTCATATTTGTCTCCTTAGGTATAAATCTTTTTATAAATTTTCATTGACGTCTTTGTTGAATGTAGGCTGCTTAACGAGCTAATATATCTTAACGCCTACAGCCGCCCATTGTCAATCGTGCAGCTTCGGGATTTCACGAGCCACGCTTGAGATGTTCCTGAGCCCAGATAGCAATGCCCGAGCCTGTTAAAAGAACCACCCCGAAAAGCAATTGAAGGCCGTTCAACGATTCCCTGAAGACCACAGAAGAAATCGCAAGTACGATGAACGGCTGCGCCAGCATAACAAGCCCCGGAATAGTTGCCCCGATGCGCCTCATCGCAGCATAGTAGAGCGTATGGGACAGTGCTATGGCCGTCGCCCCTGAAATCACAACGCACGCCCACTGCCAGGGGCCCATTTTCACGGAGTCTCCTATCTGACCGAATAAAAGGGCGAGCACACAAAGCCCTGCAACCGTATATATGCTTATCACTGAAAAGCATTGCCGGGAGTCAATATCCTTAAAAGCAATCTTCGCAGAAATCGTATATACCGCCCACATAAAAGCCGTCACAAGAGCAATAATTATACCCGTCAGGGTCCTGGTCGCGGCGAAATCTTCCTTATAATACAACACGCCGGCCACGCCCACCCCCGAAAGCATCAAGCCTGACCAGAAGCGTTTGCTTTTTACTAATGTCCTTTCCTCGGGAAAGAATATCAGCGAAAAACCCGCTATCCCGATAATAGATGATTTCATCAACAGAGCCATAAAAGCCGGGCCGATATAGTAATAAGCGCAGGCGAACAAACTCTGCATAACAACATTTGCCGCACCCGGCACAACAGCCCTTCTCCAGAGGCTTGTATCGAGCCGTTTTGTTTTGATGGAAAAGAAAAGAAATGGCAGCCAGACGAGAGACGCCACCGAATATCGCAGCAGGTTTTGTGTCCACGAATCCAGATAGCCCGTGAGGTATTTTATAAATATCGGCCCCAATGCCCAGAAGCTCAGCGCCCCAACGCACGCAAAAGTCGCCGAGACGTCAACTTTCCGAATATTACCGTGCTCACTCACTAAGAAACTCCAGACCTTTAGTCAATGTTTGGCCACAATATAAGCGCAACACCACACCTAATCAATATTATTGTGCAGAGGAGCATTGGGACAAAGGCACAGAGGTCAGAAGGCGGATGACAGACAAAGAGGGAATATCGAATTTTCGATAACCGATTTTATTTGACGGTATTGAAAAGGAATGCGTAATTCGAGGGATTTTCCTTGACGGCAGAGATGTTGATTTAGTATAAATAATATTGACTAAGATTGTACAAGCGGATTCTAGGCCTCTGAGGTGTGGAAACCTTGTAGTTTTCCGAATAGAGGAGGAATTATGCATTATGCGGGACACAAAGTTCTTCACGAGAGCTTCGTATTTCGCAAGGAAGATATTCTACATTTCAATTAACAACCTATATTTATTTTTCGAAGGAGGATTATTATGTCTAAAAAATTGATTTATTTATTTGCTTTTGTTCTGGTGCTCGGCATGGTTCTGACGAGCGCAGCTAATGCAGACCTCATCGGCTGGTGGAGGTTTAACGAGGGTTCCGGTGACACCGCCATGGACAGTTCCGGCAATAATCACGATGGGACGCTGCTTGGAACGCCGGAATGGGTAATCGGCCCGCCGGGTTTCGGCGGCGCAATTGCTTTCAACCCGGACAATTGCATAGGAATTGACTGTGGAATATTCGACCCTACAAATGGGACGGGGCAATTCACTGTTGCCCTCTGGGCGTTCTGGGATGGAACTGGTACCTTTCAGCATTTTCTCACCAAGTCAGCCGGATGGGGCGCAGATACCATGATGTTCCAGTTCGAGTTATGGGGGGCACATACGAATGCCGATTATACCGACAGAGTGGGTGTTTCGTATGAACCTGCGGGGTCGGTTGCCTTCTTTATTATGCCTAAAAACGAATGGGTGCACCTTGCCATTACGTTCGATGGAAGCAATGCCGTAATTTACTTAGACGGGGTCGATGAAGAGGGCCCTAAACCATTCTCAATTGGTCCGGACGTGGATGCACAGGTCGAAATCGGATATAACAGTAACCGTCCCACTCTTAGTGAGAGAACTTTCCACGGGACACTTGACGAAGTCCGCATTTATGACTATGCCCTGACCGAGGCCGAGATTCAGGCTGTTATGCAAGGCGGTGAAAAAATTCCGTATGCCTTGGGACCCACTCCGGCAGATGGTGCCATGCATCAGGATATGGGGGTGAGCCTTAGCTGGCGACCGGGAGATTTCGCCGTCTCGCACGATGTGTACTTCGGTGACAATTTCGACGATGTCAACGAAGCCAGCAGAACTAATCCGCAGGATGTACTGGTCAGCCAAAACCAAGAGGGTACTACTTATGCTCCTCCCGGCCTTCTCGAATTCGCCCAGAGTTATTACTGGCGGGTTGATGAGTTCAATGACGCCGAGCCGAATAGTCCGTGGAAAGGAAATATATGGAGCTTTACGGTAATCGACCATTTTATCGTGGACGATTTTGAGGACTACACCGATTTCTCGCCCAACATTATATATGAAGCGTGGTTAGACGGTTGGGAGGTCGAGGCAAACGGCTCTACTGTCGGCTATCCCGCTCCTCCTGCTGCCGAGCAAAATATCGTCCACGGGGGCAAGCAGTCAATGCCGTTTTTATATGACAATAGTGGTACAGCAAATTATTCAGAAGCTGAACGGTTGTTTAGTCCCGCGCAGGATTGGACCAGAGAAGGCGTTGGAGTATTGTCGCTGTGGTTCAGGGGACATCCGGCGTATGTCGGCGGCTTTACTGAAGGCCCGACCGGAACATATACGATGGTCGCCTCGGGCACGGACATCTGGGGTAACTCTGACGAGTTCCACTTCGCCTTCAAACAGGTCACCGGCGCAAGCGCGATTATTGCAAAAGTCGAGAGTCTGGAGAACACAGATCCTTTTGCCAAGGCCGGCGTGATGATTCGCGATACGCTTGAGGCGGGGTCGCGCAACGTGGCGTTGTTCATAACTCCTGAAAACGGGGTCCGGTTCCAGTTTCGCAACACCACAGGCGGTATTACAGACAGGTTTTTCGAAGAAGGTATTACCGCTCCTCAGTGGGTAAAATTAGAGCGTACAGTAGGCGGACTTGTCAGGGCTTATTATTCAGCGGACGGCAACACGTGGACACAGTTGAATCTGACGACTGTCGCTATGAATACACCTATGTATATAGGCTTAGCGCTGACCAGCCATAACGCTGCTCTAACGTGTGAGGCCAAATTCTCCAACGTTACCAGCGATGGTACGGGCCAGTGGGTCAATCAGGACATCGGTATGCTCAGTAATGAGGCTGAACCGATGTATGTGTCTGTGGAAGATGGCAGCGGCACGGCTGCAACGGTGTACCACGATGACTCCAATGCTGCATTGATAGACACGTGGACGGAATGGAATATCGACCTGCAAGCATTCGCAGATCAGGGCGTTGTTCTGACCGATGTCAGCAAACTTTCTATTGGCTTTGGCGACAAGGAAAATCCACAACCAGGCGGTTCAGGTACAATGTTCTTCGACGACATTCGGTTGTATCGGCCACCAGAACCAGAGCCGGCACCTTAAGAACCTATCCGAATAACCCGCTCTATTGCGGCCGGCTGCAAAGCCCGATGCCTGCGTTGTCGGCCAAAAACGTTCTCAACGTGGAGGAAACCACTTCTTGCGAGCCTTTTTGGCCTGCCGCCTTGGCCTCGGACTTTTCGCTCGGCCTCATAACGACCCGGTTATTCGGATAAGCTCTAAGCCTGGATTTAGGTAGCCGCCCTTAGCGGATTTCACCCGGAGCGAATCCCACTACCCATTCCCCGATCGGAGTCGAGGACAGGCATCGCAGACACAAGCAAAGAAATACGGGGACAGATATTGGGCCGTCGCTGTGCCGACGACGGTTAAACGGTATTAACCCTCACTACAAGGGTGAGGGCTAAACGAAAACCCTATTATCGTATATTATCGGAATATGTCCGCCATAGTTGGTTTCTGTCAAGGCCTTGCCGCACTGTCTCATATAACAGTGAAAAATGCAGAGTGCTTTATTCGGTAAAAAACAAAGAATCCGAGCTTCCGGACGAAAGAAAAAGTCCTTAGCCGGGCAGGTAACTGAAAAGTCGGTGTCCGTTTTTGTCGATAAAATTGAAACTGAAGAAAAATGTTGGTCCGAAAACGAACATCAGCCCAATTTGAGGGATATAAATATAAGCATTCCCAGCCCCATGTAGGGGGATTCAGGGTAGGATTTTGCGTATTTGACAGAATTGGCTGAGTGTGATATAATATAGTTTGATAATTCCGCCTTCGAAAAACTATGACGGACAAGACGGCGGACAACCGATGCTCGAAACTCGTAACTCATCGGGGCACGAGTGATAAATTGTAGCTTTAGTACATTCTGAAAGTAGATTTCGAGGTAAAAGATGTTTGAGCGTTTTACAGACCGTGCACGTAAGGTTATGGCGTTGGCCAACCAGGAGGCCCAGCGATTTAACCATGAATACATAGGGACCGAACATATCCTGCTGGGACTGGTTAAGGAAGGCAGCGGAGTTGGTGCTACGGTTCTGAAGAACCTTGATGTGGATATAAAAAAGCTTCGGCTCGAGGTTGAGAAGCTGGTCAAGAGCGGCCCGGATATGGTTACGATGGGCAAGCTGCCGCAGACACCGCGGGCCAAGAAGGTTATTGAGTACGCAATCGAAGAGGCGCGTTCACTTAACCACAATTACGTGGGTACCGAACATATCCTGTTGGGTCTGCTGCGGGAGAGCGAAGGTATAGCGGCTCAGGTTCTTATGAATCTTGGCTTGAAGCTTGAGGATGTTCGTCAGGAGGTTCTGAATCTGTTAGGAGCGGGAGTTGATAACGGTCCTGCCGCCCTCGGGATGAAGATGAGTCCAACGGTAGGCCGAAAGGCGAAAAGCAAGACGCCGGCACTGGACAGCTTCGGCAGAGACCTTACACAATTGGCAGACGACGGTGAGCTTGACCCGGTGATCGGCAGAAAGAAGGAGATTGAGCGGTTAGTGCAGATACTCTGCCGACGAACGAAAAACAATCCGGTTCTTTTGGGCGAAGCAGGAGTCGGCAAGACCGCTATTGTCGAGGGCCTGAGCCAGCAGATAATCAACAAGCAGGTGCCGGAAATCCTCAAGGGCAAGCGGATGGTGGTGCTTGATTTGGCGATGATGGTGGCCGGGACGAAATATCGCGGGCAGTTCGAAGAGCGAATAAAAGCAGTTATTAACGAGGTCAGAAGGGCCAAGAACGTTGTTTTGTTCATTGACGAGCTTCATACGCTTGTGGGAGCCGGTGGGGCTGAGGGCGCTATCGATGCATCGAATGTGCTTAAGCCGGCCCTTGCCAGGGGAGAAGTTCAATGTATCGGTGCTACTACTCTGGATGAGTACAGAAAGCATATCGAAAAAGACGGCGCTCTTGAGAGGCGGTTTCAGACGATAATTGTCGAGCCGCCTTCAAAAGATGAGACACTGGATATTCTCAGAGGACTTCAGGACCGCTATGAGGAACACCACAGGGTCCACTTTACCGACGAGGCCCTTTACCAGGCGGTAGAGCTATCGACCAGATACATCACCGGCAGGTGCCTGCCCGATAAAGCAATCGATGTCATCGATGAAGCCGGTGCACGAGTTCGACTCAAGAATATGACACCGCCGCTGGATTTGACGAAGATAGAGGAAAGAATAGAAAAACTGCAAGAAGAAAAAGACGATGCTGTCAGAAACGCTGACTATGAGCATGCGGCGTCACTGAGAGACGAAGCCCAGCAGCTTCTTGACGAAAAGACGCAAATGCATAAAAAATGGTACGAGGAGAATAAAGAAACGACCGGCGTCGTAGATGCAGAGACTATTGCGGAGGTCGTCAGTAATATGACCGGTGTGCCGTTGACGAAACTGGAGAAGAAGGAAACCCAGAGACTTCTGGAACTTGAAGTTGAGCTGCATAAGACGGTGGTTTCGCAGGATGAGGCAATCAACGCTGTGGCTAAAGCGGTAAGACGCAGCAGAAGCGGCCTGAAGGACCCGAATCGTCCGATGGGCTGCTTTATATTACTGGGTCCAAGCGGTGTAGGAAAGACACTGCTTGCACGAGCCCTGGCGGAGTTTCTGTTCAGCGATAAGAATTCCCTTATCTGCCTGGATATGAGCGAATTTATGGAGAAGCACAATGTGAGCCGATTGGTGGGTGCACCTCCCGGATATGTGGGCTACGAAGAAGGTGGACAATTGACCGAAAGGGTCAGGCGCCGGCCCTACTCTGTTCTGCTGCTGGACGAAATAGAAAAGGCCCATCCGGATGTTTACAATATACTTCTTCAAATTATGGACGAGGGCAGGCTGACCGACAGCTTTGGACGAAGCGTTGATTTTAAGAACGTTATTATGATTATGACGAGCAACATTGGTGCCGAGCTGATTAAAAATCAATCAGGCTTTGGTTTCAGCAAAAAGAGCCCTGAGGCGAATTATGAGAAGATGAAAGATACCCTTCAGAAAGAGGTTGAACATCACTTCAGGCCGGAGTTCTTGAACCGGGTTGATGATACGATAGTCTTTAAGGCGTTAACAAGAGAAGACTTGCAAACGATTGTCGGTTACGAGCTTGCGAAGGTGTTCAAGCGACTGACCGACCACGGCTTTAAACTGGAACTTAGCGACCAGGCAAAAGAATTCCTCATCGATAAAGGTTATAACCCCGAATTCGGTGCAAGACCGCTACGAAGAGCCATTGAACACTATATAGAAGACCCTCTCTCGGAATTTGTGTTATCGGGCAAATTCAAAGGCAAAAACCTTATTAAGATTGATGTGCAGGACGAAGAGCATTTGAAATTTGAGGGTTTTGAAGTAACCGAGCCAAAGGAAAGTGAACCTGCCGTTGCAAAATCAAAGTAGAGGCAACCCCATGTGATTGCCCTAAAGCGTTGTTATTATCAGTGATAGGGCGGCCACAACGGGCCGCCCCTTACTGTTTTTTATTCTTTATTCTTTCCGTTTGAGCATATCTGCTGCCGCGAAGGAGAAAGCTCCACCTCTGACTGGTAACAGGTAAGTCCATCGCTTAAATTTTAGGATTTTCCAGTAATTTTATGAATAGTTTCATAGAAACTATGGGAAAGATTGTAGGAATTCATAAGAAGTTTGGGTATTATACCACTTGCGGTGTTTAGATATTTTTTCAAAAAAGTTAAAAAGGGAAATTTCAATGAAAAGGAGGCCATAAGTGAAAAGCCGATTTATCTTTCTGTTATCAATATTAATGCTTCTTCTATCTGTCAATGAGGCATGGTCTGAGGAATACACAGATGCCTACCTCTGGCTGGAGGAGATTGAAGGCGAAAATGCTCTGAGCTGGGTCGAGGATAAGAATAAAGCTGCACTTGCTGTTTTAAAAGCTCAACCAATGTTCGAGGAAATCTATCGAAATGCGCTTGAAATTCTGAACTCTGACGAGCGCATTGCCTATCCCCAGATTCGCGGGAAATATATTTACAATTTTTGGCAGGATGAAAATAATGAACGCGGCATCTGGCGACGTACGACTCTTGAGGAATACCTTCGACCGTCACCGAAATGGGAGATTCTGTTGGACATCGATAAACTCTGCCAGGATGAAGGTGAACAATGGGTTTACAAAGGAGCCGCCGGATTATATCCCGACTATACGCTTTATATGGTCTATCTTTCGCGGGGCGGCAGCGACGCCAGAATCGCACGTGAATTTGACGCCAGCTCTAAAAAGTTTGTAAAGGACGGATTTTTCCTGCCTGAATCAAAGGGTTCAGTGTCCTGGAAAGACCGGGATACGGTTTATATTCAAACTGATTTCGGTCAGGGGAGCTTAACCGAATCAGGCTATCCTCGCATCACAAAGATATGGAAAAGAGGCACACCGCTAAGTGCAACCCAGACTGTTTTCGAGGGCGAATCGACAGACGTGGGTGTGAGCTGCTATGTCATTGATACGCCGGAGAGAAAGTATGATGTTATTTGGCGGGGAATTACTTTTTACAAATCACATGTTTATGTGATTGAAGACGGCCGGCACATCAAATTGGACATCCCTGAGGATGCCGATTTCGGCGGATTCTTCAAAAATCAATTGCTTGTCCGACTCAAATCAGACTGGACTTTGAATTCGAGGACTTACAAACAGGGCTCATTGATAAGCATCGATTATGACAAGTACCTGCAGGGAGACCGCGCATTCAGTACCATTATAGAACCTGACGAGCGGTCAAATGTAATCTCATTCTCCAGCACCAGGAATATTCTCTTGGTGAAGATGCTGAACAATGTTAAAAGCGAGTTGTACAAATTCCAACTCAAGGATGGCTCCTGGTACAAGGAGAGAATCAATGCTCCACAATTTGGAACCCTATCCCTTGGTTCGACAGATGAGCAATCAGACCGGTACTTTTTTACCTATGAAGGTTTTCTGACTCCGACCAGTCTGTACTACGTGTCCGACCCAGAAGATATGCAGAAGGCTAAGAGCCTGCCCGACTTTTTTGATGGCAGCCATTTAGAGGTGAGCCAATTAGAGACCTTCTCAAAAGATGGCGCCCGCATCCCCTATTTCTTAGTGCAGCCCAAGGGGGCGAAAATGGATGGTTCAAACCCGACGCTTCTGTACGGGTATGGCGGCTTCGAGAGTGCCCAGGTTCCCTATTACGCCAGCGTTCTGGGCGCGGCGTGGCTTGAAAGAGGCGGCACGTATGTCTTGGCCAATATTCGCGGCGGGGGGGAGTTTGGCCCCAAATGGCATCAGTCAGCACTTAAGGAGAACCGCCAGCGGTGCTACGATGACTTTATCGCTGTCGCAGAAGAACTGATTAAACGCAAAGTCACTTCGCCGCGACATTTGGGTATCAAGGGAGGTTCCAACGGTGGATTACTGGTAGGCGCTGTGTTTACTCAACGGCCGGAACTATTAAATGCCGTGGTTTGCCAAGTCCCATTACTGGATATGAAACGTTATAACAAATTGCTGGCCGGCCCCTCGTGGAAGGCTGAGTATGGTGACCCAGATATTCCTGAAGAATGGGCCTACATTAAAAAGTATTCGCCTTACCACAATCTATCTGGCGATAAAAAGTATCCACAAGTTTTTTTCTATACCTCAACCCGGGACGACCGCGTGCATCCGGGGCATGCCCGCAAGATGGTGGCCAAAATGGAAGATATGGGTCATAAAGTCTATTACTATGAAAACATGGAAGGTGGCCATGCTGCGGCGGCAACGAATAAACAGCGGGCCCTGAAAGAAGCCCTTACTTATACATATCTCTGGATGCAGTTGAAATAGCGCTGATAGATAATTGCGACTCGCCCCCATAGGGGCAAGATATCCTCTGGATTAAGCACCAAATTACTTACGGTTTTATCTTTACGATGCCGTCTTGAATAGATAATTTGCCTTCGGCGAACAGTCTTATGGCCTGCGGATATGCGATACACTCCTGCTCAAAAACTCTGGCGGCAAGGGTCTCAGGGGTATCGTCATCCTTGACCTGGCAGGCTCGCTGGACGATAATTGGTCCTTTATCATATTCGTTAGAGCAAAAATGCACTGTGCAGCCACTTATTTTGCACCCTGCTTTTAATACCGCCTCGTGGACGTGGTGTCCCCACATGCCCTGCCCGCCAAAACTCGGCAGCAGAGCGGGATGTATGTTCATTACGCGATTTTCATATCGGTCTGGTATTTTCCACAGGCAGAGCCAGCCACCCTGGACGACGAGGTCAATGTTTGCGGCAGCAAGCTCTTCTTCGATGCGTTTGCTAAACTCATCAATATTGGAGTAGTCTTTTTTGCGGATTATTTTTACATCAAGCCCGGCATTTTTCGCCCTTTCGACGCCGGCCACTGTTGAACGTGAGCTTATTACAAGGGCGACTTCGGCATTTAGCCGGCCCTGTTTTATATATTCGAGGATATTCATCAATGTCGTACCGCCGCCGCTGATTAGCACGCCGAGCCGAATCGGCTTTTGGTTTTTTGTGACGAGTTCCGGTTCGTTTTCAATATCTGTGCCGAGATTTAATGCCTGGTTTACGAGTTTGTCGGCTTCTTTGTTTTTCTCCCTGGGGATGTGCCGGACCTTCCAGTTTTTAAATGCGCCGAGCAGATTAAGGGCCTGGCGGAAAAGGGGCCTGATTTGCTCACTTTTTACCTTGTATTGGCCGTTAATTTGCCTGACGAGCAGCTCGCTGTCACTGAAAAGCATTAGCTGTTCGGCGCCGATTTGCTTTGCAGCTTCGAGAGCTTTTACGAGACTGGTATATTCGGCTATGTTGTTGGTAGCCTGGCCCAAAAAAAAGGCTTTCGCCTGTAGCTGAGTCCCGGCTGAATCGGCCAGGGTGAAACCGGCAGCGGCAGGGCCCGGGTTACCTCTGCTGGCGCCGTCTATATAGGCGATTATATCGTTCCTCATTTCTCGCATCTCTTATCTCGATATTCGTGCATCGAAGCTACCTTGAATAAGTTTTTAGATAATAATTGTTTGAGGCTTCGCCTGAAGCCTATTTTATTCCTGGATTCCCGCTTTCGCGGGAATGACAGATTGGTACGATTGTCGAAAAACTTTGTAGCAATGGCTAAGTAATAAAAGTTAGATATGTTCTTCGCTTCCAAGGACAAGTATCCTCGTGCAATTGGGACAGCGGATTATATCGTCCTTAGTCATAAGCAGATTAACACACTCGGCGGTAATGCCCATAAAGCAGCCCCCACAGCTATAGGCCCCCTTTTTGCCTTCTTGTTGTTCAATGACTGCAACAGCCTGGCCATCATAGGTTTCGGTGACGCGTTTGAATATCTCCAGCGGTTTGTCGGGTATGGTCTGTGCAACCTGGTTCCATTCAGCCTGGATTTTGTCGATTTCGGCCTGGTATTTGCTCGCCAGCGTCTCGACTTCGGTTCGGAGCTGCTCGAGATGTTGTATTTGCTCATTTATCTGGTTTTGTATTTCTTTGCATTCGGCTTCATCGGCCTCAATATTTTTCAGTAATTCCAGAGATTGTGATTCTATCTTGGAATTGTCGGCTTTGGTTGTGTTGAGCTGAGTGAGGACTGCGGAGTATTCTTTATTTGTTTTTGCGCTGTTGAGGGAAGCTCTTAACCTTGCTATCTGCTCGTCTCTGGACTTGAGCTCCAATTCGAGGCGGTCGAACTGGACCTTACTCAACTGGACTTCCTCCTTTTTTGCTTCGAGAGCATTTTGGAGGGTTCTGATTTGATTTTCCTGAATAATTACGTTTCTTCTGCACCTTGTAAGTTTTGCTTTTTCAACCCGCAGACGATTTTCAACACTTTGAAGTTTAATCAGCCCATTTAATACAGGTCCCATTTACGCTCCTTTGCCCAGCTCTTAAATTTTCAAAACCTTTATTATCTCTACTCACATTTTAATCTGCAACAAAATTTTTTCTGTTTTTTTCGTGATTGACAGTATAATATCAATCGCAAAAAACAGATGCGCCCGACAGTAAACCTATTGTGTAAAAGAAGAAGCAATTACCGTTCCCTTACGATTACGGCTCTGTTTTGGAAAAACGCGTATATTTATTTTTTGTGATTCGTATAATTGCCGTGCTATGAAAGATTTGCTGAAAAAACTCATTCAGGCTGAAAGCACACCGCAGAAGGGCGAATTAGCCGCGGCGGAAGTAATCTCGGCCGAGCTTAGCCGTTCAGGGATAGATTCCCAAATAGATGCCTGGGACCAAACCAGAGCGAATATTATCGCACAGGTAAAGTCCGACGGGCACAAGGACGCGTTGCTATTTGCCTGTCATCTCGATGTTGTCGGGCCGGGCGAAGCGAAGTGGGAAAAATCCCCTTTCGAGGCGGCTGAAAGCAACGGCAAAATTTACGGTAGAGGCTCGGCAGATATGAAGGGTGGCATCGCTGTGGCCGTTACCGCTATCAGACAGATTGTCGATTCTGACATAAAGTTACAGGGCGATATTGTATTTGCAGCCGTTGCCGGCGAAGAAACCGATAGCTGTGGCGCGAAAAGATTTATTAGTGACCATGACCGGTTGCCCGAATTTATCGGCGTGGTTATTCCTGAGCCGACGGATTTTGCGATTGTTACGGCGCATCGGGGGATGCTGTGGCTCGAGGTTACAACCAAAGGCAAAGCCGCTCACGGCTCGACGCCGCAATTGGGTGTAAATGCAATAATTTCAATGCGCTCTGTGCTGGATGAGCTGGAAAATTACGAAATCCCTACCGAAGCCCACAAGCTGTTGGGCGAGTGTTCTATGAGCGTCAATACTATTAGCGGCGGGGAAGCACTTAACGTTGTGCCGGATAAGTGCAGCATCGGGATAGATATTCGCACTTTGCCGGAGCAAAATCATCAGGATATTATTACCGACTTGGAAAAAATCTTTGCGAAGTTAAAATCCAAGAATCCCCGATTTGAAGCGGAGGTCAGTGTGGTACGTCAGGTACAGCCTTTAGAGACCGATTGTGGCTGTGATTTTGTTAAAGACTTTTGTTCGGCTGTTGGGACAAGTGAAACCAAGGCTGTTGGTTTTACAACGGACGGCCCTCATTTTGCTTCGTTAGGCGCACCGGTGGTGATTTTTGGGCCGGGCAAGCCGCATCTTTGCCATAAGCCGGATGAGTATATTGAAATCAGTGACATGGAAAAAGCAGTTGAGCTTTACAAGAACATCATTTTGAAGTTTTTGTCCTGATTGTTGCCCTAAGGACTTACTGTTAATAAACTTAGCAAAGCGCAATCTCGACAATATTCTGCGATATTCGTAATAAATCCGTTGGCTTTTTGGGCTTAATCTGGTATGATGTATATTTAATAAAATAGGTGTGGATGTATAGTCAATTTGCTGGGGAGGATATGGCGTGAAAACAAAATACAAAGTGACTTATCAACCATTTTGGTTTAATTGTGGCAATATATAACAATCTTTATACGTCCAAGAAAGGGGACAAAAGAATGAGTAGAAAATTGTTCTGTTTAACGATTGCGGTAGTAGTTATAGGCACAATTTTTGTATCGGCGTATCTGGCGTCAGCCGCTCCGTCTGGAAAGGGCAACGACCGTGTCATAAGCAAGATAACGTTTATCCACTTCAAAAAAGGCCATGCGAAACCACCGTGGGCAGGAGGTGATAAAGGTGGTGGCAAAAAGGAAGAGGAAGGATTTTACAGTTACATCGCCAAGGGAGCAAAGTGGAAGGAAATCGAAAATTATTTCTTGAATCCTGCAAATAACGATGGAGCATCAAACACTCTGGTCAAAAATGCTGTAGCGGAAGGTATGGATGAGTGGGAGACTCCTGAAGATAAGACTTTCATCATCTTTGGTAGTATAAAAATCAATAACACCGTAGAATACAATGACGGTGCCTACCGTGGTTACAACACTATTTCTTTCGGCATTTATGACAATCCAGATGTGATTGCCATAGCGACTGTCTGGGGTTACTTTACTGGTCCACCATCTCAGCGTGAAATTATTGAGGCTCACATACTAATGAATGACGACTTTGAATGGGGTGATGCCATGGCCGATGGCTCTGACAATTCCTCTATTATGGACGTCCAGAACATCGTTACGCACGAGCTTGGCCACTGCGCCGGCATGGGTGATGTATATGAGCTGGCGGCTGCCGAGGAGACAATGTACGGCTATTCCAGCGAAGGTGGGATTAATAAGCGAGACCTCTATAAAGGCGACATTACAGGAATCACACAGCTTTATAAGTAGCAACAGTTGCGCCATTTCTGAAAAAGCCTTCCTTCTCGGACGGAATTTCAGCAGTTGTTCGCAACGGGGCGATAAGAAATTCGATACGAAGATAAGCGATAGCAAGATCCCCCGATTTTCGGGGGATTTTTTTGTCTTTTAATTTCCCGTTGTGATTTTCACTCCGGAGTGGATACAATTATATCAATAAAAGTTAAAAAATTGCCTAAAGAGTTGCACATTATACTAACTGGAAGAGCCTGGTTTCCTGCTTTCGCAGGAATAACAAATTCAGGTAATATGCAATTATTAAATAGAATCGGTATTAGCTGGTGATTTATGGGGGTAGGCGGCACGTCAAAGAGAGAACGGATGCGGGAAAATCGGTGGCCGAGATTGAGGGCTGCGAATAATAAAGATTGCGAAAAAGTAACGGACTTAGTCTATAGCATTCTGAAAGAATATAACCTCAAGCCGGACCCGGCGGCCACAGACACCGACATCAAAGATATTGAACATAGCTATTTTGAACGAGGCGGGACGTTTTATGTGCTTGAAGAAAAGGATGGCTCAGTAATTGGAGCTTATGGGCTTTATCCGGTCGATGGGCAAACATGTGAGCTTCGTAAAATGTATTTACACGGCTCGTACCGGGGTAAAGGATTAGGCAAGTTATTGCTGGAAGATGCTTTGTCAAAAGCAAGGCAAATCGGATTTAAGAAAATGACTCTGGAAACCGCTTCGGTCCTGAAAGAAGCGATTAATTTGTATAAAAGCTACGGATTTGTCGAATACGAGCCGGAGCATCTATCAAGCAGGTGCAACCAGGCTTTCATACTCGAATTAGAATAATACTCTGTCACAGAGCAATTGATGGATTGTCATTCCTGCGGAAGCAGGAATCCAGAACTAAAACAATGGATTCCGCATCAAAGCTTGCCTTGAGCAAAGCCGAATGGGTGCGGAATGACAACGCCTCAAATCAAGCATGATAGATAATAGAGCCTAATAAAGCACATCAGTAGTATCTGTTCTACATAATTGCCCGGCCAATCATAAATCAACTGCACTTTTAGTTCCGAATCAGCCGATTATAATAAATGTCTTATGTTGAAGCGATTTTGTGTCTGAGTTTAGAATTCGAACTGGTCTTTAAAAACGGTCTTGAAATCATAGACATCTTTGAAATCATCGATTGAATCTGCTGGTTGGGCGCTCATCCATTTGTGCTTTATCATAAGATAAACGATTTCGCCGAAATCACGTGTTGTTTTAATGCCCCAGGCATTCAAAACCGCCATTGCCATTCTGCCCCACTTTTCGAGAGCTAATTTCCTTAGTCCCTCGCAGAGGACCTGGCCGGTAACGTGTTTGGGTTCGACAGGAATTTTTTTTGCCGCATAGCCGAGTCCTTCATAAACGAACCTAATGCCCGGCGGGCTGAATCGGCCATCTTCTCCGGCAATTTGTTCGAGATTCTTTTTCATTTTCAAAACATGTCTGGTGTTCTGTCGCTTATAATTTGTGCGATTGCCATTCCGCTCCCATTCAGCTTTGCTCAGGGCAAGCTTTGATGCGGAATCCAGAGAACTCATGATACTGAATTCCTGCTTTCGCATGAATGACAGCCATCAATGAAGACGCAAGAATATTCGTACGAGTATTACAAAGGTTCGGTTCATATTAACTTTTCTATTGTAAAACTTTTGTAATTAAAGGTCAATATTCATTCCATTATCGCAGAATTATGCCTGTCTGACTAAAGAAGCTCTTGACGGACTGAGGTTTATAGTTGAAAATTCAGTGATGGGCCGGCCAGGTTAACGTTGAAAATCCTATTTGGAGGTGATGTCCTATGTTAAGAACAGTTCTTTGCCTGGCACTAATGCTGAGCAGCCAGAGTTTATTAGCTCAAAGAAGCGATTATTTTAACGCACCCTATGGTGAGCTGCTTGCCGGTTCGACAGAGCGGGTCGGTTTATGGTGGGCCTCGTCCGGCTGGAAAATAAGTCCGGACAAGCCGCTGCCTGAAACAAAAGGCCGAACAATTGTGATACATGCCGCCCGGAACGAAGCCGAGGCTGCGCAATTAGTAGTTCGGCCAACAGTCTCCTTGAAGGATTTTACCGTGCGCACGGGAGCGTTGACCGGGCCCGGTGGAGCAGCTATTCCTGCGAAGAACGTGGAAGTGCTCAAGGTGCGATACATCAATGTCACGCAGCCAACCGACAAGAGCTCAGTGCCCGGTCTTTGGCCGGACCCACTGCCTCCGATTAACGAATCTTTTGAGCTGGAGGCGGGTAAAAATCAGCCATTTTGGATTCGCGTCAAAGTCCCACGCGAGGTCCCGGCAGGAGTTTATACCGGCAGCATTCACCTTATTGGGCAAAACTACAATGCCGATGTTAAACTGCACGTCGAGGTCTATGATTTCGTTCTTCCCGACCGGATGACCTGTACGACAGCTTTTGGCTTTTCCACGTCCAATGTGTTCCGCTATCAGAAACTCTCCGACTCTCAGCGAAGACGGCAGGTCCTCGATAAGTACTGGGCCAGCTTCAGCGCCCATCATATCTCGCCCTACAATCCTTCGCCGCTGGACGAATTGAAAGTTACCTGGCCTAAAGTTACTGAGTCAATTAAGCCCGAAGAGCTCAAGCCGGTGTTTGACTGGACCGCCTGGGACAAAGCGATGGAACGAGGAATCGATTACTACCACTTTAACTCCTTTCGGCTCGGCATCCCGGGCCTCGGCGACGGGACTTTCCATTCCCGACGTGAGCCAGAGCTGCTCGGCTTCAGCGAGGATACGCCCCATTACAAAGCCGCCTTTAACACCTACTGCCGCGAAGTCCAGGAACACCTGCGCGATAAAGGCTGGCTCGACGAGGCCTTTATCTATTGGTTCGATGAGCCTGCCCCAAAAGACTACGAGTTCGTTATGAACGGATTCGCCAAGCTCAAGCACGCAGCCGGCGACATCAATCGTATGCTGACCGAGCAGGTCGAGCCGAACCTAATCGGCGGACCGAATATCTGGTGCCCTGTCTCCTATAACTATAAGCACGAACCAGCCGAACAACGGCGCCAATACGGTGAAAAATTCTGGTGGTATATTTGCACCGGACCCAAGGCGCCCTATTGCACTTTGTTCATCGACCACCCCGGTACCGAGCTGCGAGTCTGGCTCTGGCAGAGCTGGAAACGCAAAATTGACGGCATCTTAGTCTGGCAGACAAACTACTGGACCAGTCCCGCCGCCTATCCGGACCGAGAAAATCCCCAGAACCCCTACGAGGACCCTATGGGCTGGCGCTCCGGCTACAGCACACCCCAAGGTGATAAAAGACCATGGGGCAACGGAGATGGTCGATTCATTTACCCGCCTGAATCCGCTGCGGATGCCCACCCAGCCGAGCCGGTCCTCGATGGGCCGGTCGAAAGCATCCGCTGGGAAATGCTGCGTGACGGCATCGAGGACTACGAGTACTTAGCTATTCTGAGCGGATTGCTCAAAGCTAAAAAGGACAACCTCACCCCACAACAGCATAAAAAATACACTGCTCTGCTTGAGGTGCCGGAAAGTATTACAAAAGATATGACGACTTTCACTAAAGACCCGGCCCCCATCGAGGCCCGACGGGATCGGATAGCTCGAGCTATTGGCGCACTAAACAATTTATGAACTGATACCTCCGTTTTTTGCTTAGCTTTCGCGAAGCTTCTTCAGCAAACTCATTACAAACACAGAGTCCTATAACTAAATTGTTCTTGTAAAAAAATGTCTGTTTACTATACTACTAATGCGGTTTTTGTGCACCAACATTTATTAATATTTAAGAACCTCTATCGAAATGAAGAAAAACCATGTTGTAAGCGTATATTTAAATATTATAGGTCTTTTGAAGTGCTCTGAATTTCTTAAGATTCTTTGAAAGGGAATAATATGGAATTTATCGGTCCTTTCCACGAATATCCGGAAGCAGGACAATTATTTCTGACGTTATTCTTTGTATTTGCATCTGTTATGGCTTTGACAGTGCTCATCATAAAGTTACTTATATTCTGTAAGATATTTTTCAAGGCCGGTTATAGCTGGGCACTCGGGCTGTTAGTGCTCGTGCCGATAGTGAATATAATTATGTACTTTGTATTGGCCTTCGCCGATTGGCCGGTTGAAAAAGAACTCCGTTTACTTAAACAACAGCAGGTAAAGCCGGTAACGTAACGTCAGATTATTCCAACTCATAGTGGATAGTAAAAGAGTAAAAACAAAATGCGTATATAAGCTTAAACCGTTTACCGACCTTCTTTAGGAGGACTTGTTTTATGACCTCGCAACAGCCACCAATAATAAGTGTGATCGACCCTATCAGCCCGGCTTTCGAAAAAGTAAAGACAATCCTATTTAAACCTTTCGACCTGGGCAGATGGTTTGTTATCGGTTTCTGCGCCTGGCTGGCATACCTGGGAAAAGGCGGTGGCGGGGGAAACGGAGGAGGCAGAGGAGGTGGGCCTTCTGAAGCCCGCGAGGCCTTCGGTGAGGCAAAAGTGTTTGTCTTAGAGAACCTGGCCTGGATAATTCCTGTAGCCTTAATTGGAGTGATGTTGATAATAGTGATATGGCTTGTTCTTACCTGGCTGAGCAGCCGAGGACGATTTATGTTCCTCCACTGTGTTGCTGAGAACAAGGCCGAGGTCAAAGTTCCCTGGACAAAATTCCAACAACACGCCAACAGCTTGTTTTTGTTCAGAATCGTATTAGGCTTAATAGGTTTCGCAGCGATAGGACTGCCCTTGCTTCTGGCCGGCGGCCTTATCGCTATAATGATAGCCGCTAACTTTCCAGATGTAGCCGGTGTGTTAGGCATTGTAATGATTGTCCTTGTGATTGTTGCAATCGCAATTGTTTTCGCTGTGATTAGCAAATTTACAATGGACTTTGTCGTACCAATTATGTTCCTACGTACAACAAGCTGCGTAACCGGCTGGCGGGAATTCCTGACAATCCTCTCTGTAAATAAAGCCCGCTTCGCTCTGTATATTCTTTTTCAAATTGTCATAGCATTAGCTATTGGCGCACTTGTTCTGACAGCAGTTTTTGTAACCTGCTGCTGTGCCGCCTGCATCCTGGCGCTGCCATATATCGGGACCGTGCTGATGTTACCTGTGCTGGTTTTCAAACGGGCCTACTCTCTGCTATACTTAGGGCAGTTCGGTCCTGAGTTTGACGTCTTCAGGCCCGAAACCGAAATGGTCTTACCAGGTTGAAAAACTCCTGATTTGCCAGCAGAATCAAGTATTGAAAACCGGTGCTGATTTCAGCGTCATTAAGACAGACGAAGGAGATACTAAGGCTTCCAGGCAGAAGCTCTCTGCATTATATTATCCCCCACAAATTTAGGGCAACAATATCCATATAAACAACAGGTGGAGATTTTCGTTGCAAAATATCTCTTACTTTCTGATAATCGAGGATTGAATACCGGCAGTTGGAAACCAATTATATGGTTTTTATGCTACATGGACGTGCATTTTGGACATTCCCGGCCCCGCACCAATTAAAATTCGGTCGTGGTGCTCCAAACCACGTGCAGGCACAGGACTTTCACTGCGGGACAATTGGTGCGAGGTGAAAAGCAGTACTTGATAAGTCTGAAAGAGGACAAATCGTGATTAACAAAACAGGACAGAACAGAACAAAACTGTCAAGAATATCTTGCTCTTTCATCGGAAGTGCATTTAATCTTGCATTGAGTCAATTTCCCAATACAGTACGGATCGAAACGACTAATGCCTGTAACGCAAAATGTGTCATATGTCCGCATCGAAACATGCAACGGCCGGCTCATTACATGGATGATGCTCTTTACAACAAAATAATAGATGAATGCTCCAAATATAACTGCGGCAATGTTCATTTGCACAATTTTGGCGAGCCATTACTTGATAAACGCCTATCGGAAAGGATACGGTACGCCAAGGAAAAAGGCCTTAAAAGAGTGATAATATTTTCAAACGGGTCTGTCCTTACGGCGGACAAAGCTCATGAGCTTATCGATGCAGGGCTTGACGAGATTAAAATAAGTTTTGACGGGACTACAAAGGAAGAGTTTGAGCAGATACGGTTTGGGCTTAAGTTTGATACTATCGTAGCTAATATTAAAGAATTAGTTAATATCAGAAACCTCAAGAAGTCCCCATTGAAAATAAAAGTTGCCTGCTGCAGCACGTCGGACAAAAACGAAACTATACGAGCTTTGGAGAATTGTGTGGACGATTTTTCCTTTGGCAAGGTCCACAACTGGACCGACTCTGACATTAATCATGCAGTCAGGTCAACAATAAGAAAACCATGTTCAAGAGTATGGCGAACGTTCACCGTGCTGTCCAATGGTAATGCCGCTTTGTGCTGCTTAGACTACGAAGGTCAAGTTATCTTAGGGGATGTAAATAAAACATCGGTCTTTGAAATTTGGAATAACAAATCCTATAGAAAAATAAGGCTGCTCCATAAAACAGCTCAGCAAGACCAAATAGCAATTTGCAAAAACTGCACTAAATCTTTTTGGTAATGGTGCTTAATAAGCGGGACAGAAAATTATGTTGCAAAGTAATGTCGTATAGTATAAGCAAGAAAAATGGTCTTTACACTACACAGATATATATTTCGGGAGCTTTTAAGAGTTTTTTTGCCGACGGTGGTGGCCCTGACACTAATTCTGAGCTTAGGCAGTATTCTTCGGCCGGTTCAGGAATACGGCGTAGGACCTCGGCAAGTAGTTCACCTTATGGGCTACTTCCTGCCGATAACGCTGACTTTTGTTCTACCAATGGCGGCATTGTTCGCAGGGAGCCTGGTTTACGGACGACTTACAAGCGATAATGAGCTCGATGCCTGCAGAGCAAGCGGAATAGGCCTGCTGACGCTGATTTATCCGGGGCTGGCCCTGGCAATTATGGTGGCGATTGCAAATCTGCTTTTGAGCTTCTATGTAATGCCGGTTTTTATACATTCAGCGGAAAGGGCCCTTAAGGCCGACGCAAAACAAATACTTTTCCGCAATATCCAGCGGAGAAGATATTATAAACTGCCGCCTGACGACCGGTTCTTGATTTACGCCGACGAGGCCGACCCGGAGCACGATGCGCTTTCAGGCGTGGTTGTTATCGATCGGAAAAAGTCCGAAATAAAAAAGATAATTACCGCTGAAGGCGCGAAAGTTAATTTCAAGCCGCAAGACAGGTTCAACGAAGTGCAAATAATTGCATATAGGACAAATCAGATGGGTGCTGAGGACGAGGGAGGGGCGGAATGGGTGTCGTTGACGACGGAGTTCGGCTCGCTGTTGGGCGACGAGATAAAATTCAAGAAAATAAATGAAATGAAAAAAATCAAAGCTGACCTGATGCAGTTTTATCCGATTGCAAAACTGGCAAGCGAAACTTACGCACAACTTATCACAGATCTGTTAGCACAGGACATTAGGACCAGAATAGCTAATGGTACGAATAGCTTTTATGAACTGCTCAGCGAGCCAAACTCGGTTAAATTTACTGCAGGTCAATGCAAGACGCAAGAGGAAGGAGAAGTAGAGTTATCCAACGACGTCGTGGTTATAGAATACGATACTGACAGCAAACGGCCTTTGCGCACTTTGAGATGCACAAAGGCTTCGCTGCACATCGAGGGCGATAAGCTGGCGCCGACTTTGACGATGGACGTCTATAATGCAAGGACGGAAGGCTCAGAGCAATTAAAAATGCGGCATATCATTCGCGGTTTGATTCCACCCATTGCCGTAGAAGCAACAGCAAATAAATTCAAAACCGAAAAAAACGGCTCTTTGTCATTGAGGGTTGAAAAACTGGCTTACGAGCCATTAGGAACACAACTAAGTCCGGAATTGACACAATTGCAAAATGAGCTTAAGAGAACAATACTGAAGACATTGTTGCGAATTAAGATTGAGATGCATTCCCGGCTGGTGTTCGGAATAGGCTGCATCTCAATGATACTGATCGGCATTGGCCTGGGTATAATAAAGAAGGGCGGACATCTGCTCAGTGCTTTCGGTGTAAGTTGTGTGCCTGCTGTGGTGCTGATAGCATGCATAATAAGCGGCAAGAACACCACGAAAAACCTTTATTCGCAGCACTTTTCAGGAATAGCATTGATGTGGGCAGGTTTGTTATTTTTGTCTCTGCTGGTTGTTGTTATATATCGAAAATTATTGAAAAACTAAAGGTTGTTTATGGTTCACTATTTATGGACCTGAAATTTTGCAAAAGTCTTGATAGAATAGGCGACATGAAGATATTAGACAGATATGTTATCAAGAATTTCCTAATTGGCTACGCAATCGCCTTTTGCGTTCTGATAGGATTACGAATAATCATTGATTTGTTCGTGAATCTCGACGAATTTACCGAGCACATCGAGCTTGGTACTCTGACTGTTATCAAAAACATATTGATATTTTATGCTCTCAACAGCACACTGTACTTTCGTGATTTCGCCGGAATGATAACCGTAGTAGCGGCGGCCTTTACGTTTAACAAGATGGTCCGCTACAATGAATTAGTGGCCGTGATGGCTTCGGGCGTTAGTTTGAAGCGCGTAATCGGGCCGATACTGCTTCTTGCACTGCTGTTGACCGGTGTGCTGGTAGTAAACCACGAACTTATAATACCGCCACTTGCGGACAAGCTCGTGCGCCACCAGAATGATATTCCCGGTCAGGAATCCTATGGTATTTGGTTCGTCCCTGACGGCAATGGCTCACTAATTTGCTCTGCAAGGTTTGATGTAGAAACATCAACGCTGCAGGAGCCGACCATAATCAGACGTCGTAAGATAGCCAATTCGCGTATCTGGGAGGTAATCGGCCGGATAGATGCCGAAAGGGCAGTTTACAACAGCGAAACCAGCAAGTGGGATTTCACTAACGGGCGATTCATAGAAAAAGGTTCCATTAAAGGCCCCCAGCCGATATCTTCTTACACCAGTGACATTACTCCAAAGGATATCCCTGTCAGGCATAAATCCGAGTACACAAATTTGTTGAGCTGGCGACAGTTAGCTGCCCTTGTAGTGCAGGCGTCTCAAGGAAAAATCAAGGATTCGCGCCAGCTTTACAGCCAGAAGCACTTTCGTGTTACCGAGCCGATTATCAACCTGGCAATGCTTATGGTGTGTCTGCCGATTCTGGTTTGTCGTGACCCGAAGTCGATGAAGTCAGCAGTTGCGATTAGCTTTGCTATGGTAGGTGCGTGTTTTATCACAACCTTTATCTGCAAAATGCTCGCCCCGGAGGCGAGTATCGGCAGTTTTTATCAAATTGGATTTTATGCGTGGCTGCCGGTCTTCATCTTTCTGCCGATAGCTTTTATCGAGCTGGATTCAATGAAAACATAAATTCATTGCTCGTGGCACAATTTATGAGATAATAGTCCCTATTCTCAAGTGCTAAAAATAGAACTTCAGTTGTACCCCAAGCACACTAATATCTTTCCACTCCCTACCGGACTTGCTCGATTGCCAAAGATAAAAGATGTCGGTTCTGAAATTTTCTGATAACTTTAAGGGAAGTCCAAAATAAAGCCTGTTCCTGTCAATATTATCATCGTTGAGTGTAACAAAGACCTCATCGGCCAGATAAGGTTGCAATTTGCGATTGGTAAGTTCAAACGGCAGTTTTACCGTAACTTTGTTTCTATACCGCCAGACGTCATTTTTATTTTCTCTATCCCTATATTCAAATCTTGACCTATTACTGACGTCGAGATTAAACAGTTGACCTTTCAATGTAATATTAAAATGAGGCCGGTTTTCCTCCCGCCATATATCTTTGCTGTCTTTCTCAAATACATACCTGAAGTTGAATCCCAGATCTAACCAGTCCGCCAAACCTGCATATACGAATCCCAAGTCCGAGTGTTGATAATACAGGTTTCCACCGTCGTCGCCGAGCCGAAATTCTTCTTCAAATTTGCCCTTCCAGTCTTTGTTAATATCAAAATATGCACTCGCTGTGCTCCAGAACTGAAAACCTTCATCGTCGTAAGCAAAACAAGGTGTGCCAAAAAAACCATATATTAAGATTGTAAGCAAGCAAGCTGCAATTTTTTCTGTCTTACCCATATGGTTTTTCCCTTCATCAAATAAGTTTAGAATTTATAATCTTCAGCTTTATGTCGGACAATTTTGCCTTCCATCATGTAAATAACATCTTCAGCTATGTTCGTGGCATGGTCCGCTACACGCTCGAGATGCCTCGACACCGAAAGCAAGTGTATCAGAGACTCTGCCTTCTCTATATGAGCACGAATCTCATCCTGGACTATTTGAAACATCCGACAATTCATAGCATCAACTTCATCGTCAGCAGCACAAACCTCATACGCCAATTCAGGGTCCATATTCACCAAAGCATCGAGACTCTTCCGAAGCATTGACTGAGTTTTTTTAGCCATCTCGCCAAAATCAAAAGGAAGGTCTATTTGGGGCTGGGTGGCCAGAAATTGACTTCGTTCAGCAATATTAACTGCCAAGTCCCCGATTCGCTCTAAGTCATTATTTATCTTCAAGGCAGTAATAATAAACCGTAAATCGATAGCAACAGGCTGATACAAGGCCAGCATCTTCAAACACTCCTCCTCCACATCAACTTCCATGTGATCGATATGCACATCTGCTTCGATCACTTTCCTGGTCAGCTCTATGTCCCTTGTTTTGATTGATTGCACCGCCTGCAAGAAGCTTTTTTCAACAACCTCGCACAGAGATATCAGCATCTTTTTGAGCTTTTCGATTTCTCTTTTCAAGTGTACTGTCATGATATCTTTATCCCTTTATCCAAATCTTCCGGTAATGTAATCTTCGGTTTTTTCCTTTCGTGGTTTGGTAAAGACTTGCTTGGTGGGGCCGACCTCTATGAGATATCCTTCATAGAGGAAAGCTGTTAAGTCGGAGACACGAGCGGCCTGCTGCATATTGTGTGTTACAATTACGATGGTATAGTCACTGCGAAGCTCGTCGATAAGGTCTTCTATTTTCGCGGTAGATTGTGGGTCGAGAGCCGATGCAGGCTCATCCATTAGCAGTATCTCCGGCTGTATTGCCAGCGCCCTGGCAATACAGAGTCTTTGCTGCTGCCCACCGGATAAATCCATTGCATTCTTATCCAGACGGTCTTTAACCTCATTCCACAGTGCCGCGCGTATAAGGCTCCTTTCCACGATTTCAGCAAGCTTTCTACGGTTTTTGACGCCGTGAATTCGTGGACCATAGGCCACATTATCAAAGATAGATTTTGGAAATGGATTGGATTTTTGAAAGACCATCCCGACTTTCTTCCGCAGACTTACGATATCGACCCCGCTTCGATAGATATCTTCATCATCTATCAAAACGCTGCCGCTGGTGCGTGCTCCATCAATGATATCGTTCATTCGGTTCAGTGTCCGAAGAAAAGTTGATTTACCGCAGCCTGACGGACCAATCAGGGCCGTAACGTTCCTGGCGGGTATGTCCATCGTAACCTTAAACAGTGCTTGCACGTTACCATAATAAAAGTCCAGGTCCTTAACCCGTATTTCTACTTCCGTGTCATTATTAGACTTATTATCTACCATCGGCGTTTCTTCCTAATACGGATTCTTAGCAATATCGCGGCAAGGTTAACCCCGAGGACCAATGCCAGAAGCACAAGTGCCGTTGCATACTGCATCGGCCTGACCTTATCCGCTTCGGGATGCTGGGTTGCCAGGATGTAAAGGTGGTACGGCAGCGCCATTACCTGGTCGAATATAGACCTTGGCAATTTAGGCAGATAAAAAGCGGCAACTGTCAGCAGTATCGGCGCGGTTTCTCCGGCAGCTCGTCCGATACCCAGGATAGAGCCGGTAAGCATTCCCGAAAATGAATATGGCAGCACGTTTTTGTAAATGGTCTGCCACTTTGTAGCACCCAGTGCAAGACTGCCTTCTCTTAAAGACTGAGGAACAGTTCGCAGAGCTTCCTCACTGGATACGATAATGGTCGGCAATATCATACATGCCAGCGTAAGACAGCCGGAAATTATAGATGCGCCGAAGTTCAGAAATATTACAAATAAACCAAGCCCGAAGAGCCCGAAAACTATTGATGGAACACCGGCGAGCGTTATTATGGCAAGGCGTATAGTGCGGGTGAATCTTCCCTGCTTTGCATATTCCGACAGATAAATTGCAGTTGCCATACCCAGTGGAAGCGCCACGGCTATAGTGCCCGTCACCAGATATAAGGTACCTACAATTGCCGGCAGTATTCCTCCCTCAGCCCCGCTGCTTCTCGGCATTTTGGTCAGAAATTCCCAGCTCACTGCCGGCAGACCATTCCAGAGTATCTTAAGAATTATGGAGGCAATGATAAATACAATGAAATAGGTCATTGCCCGCATTAACCAATAGGCTGCTCGTTGTAATACTGCCCTAAGCATTATCTTACCCTATGTTTCTTTAAAACCTTTTGTGCGACTATATTTAATCCGAATGTTGCCAGCAGCAAGACGATGCCGACACAAAATAAGGCCCTGTAATGGTTACTTCCAAAAGCGACCTCGCCCATTTCCGCTGCGATGGTGGCGGTCATTGTCCGCACTGAATCAAACGGTGATGCGGTTATAATTGCGGCATTGCCGGTAACCATCATCACCGCCATAGTTTCCCCGATAACCCTGCCCATACCGAGCATTACAGCCGCGGTTATTCCCGGAAGTGCCGCCGGAACCGTTACCCTCCATATAGTCTGCATTTTACTTGCACCCAATGCCAGAGAAGCCTGCTTATAGGATAGAGGTACGCTTCTTATAGCATCCTCAGAGATAGAAATTACCGTCGGTATCGCCATCAGCGCCAATAGTATTGCACCAGCCAAAGCAGTTAATCCTGTCGATAGTCTAAAACAGGCCTTTACCAAAGGTACTAATACAACCAGGCCAAAAAAACCAATAACAACGGATGGGATTCCAGCCAGTATTTCTATAAACGGCTTGAGTATTTCTCTCTCAGTGGGCCTTGCCAGCTCTGAGATATACACCGATGCACCTATACCAAACGGCAATGTCAGCAGCGTTGCCAGTGCTGTAACCAAAAGTGAGCCCGCAACTAAAGGCATGATACCGAATGACTCTTTCTGGAAGGATACAGGTATCCATCGTTTGCCCAGAAGCTCTTTTAATCCCGGCTCAATAGCAAACGGCCCGGCCTCTCTGCCTAAGAACACAAATATGCCTGCTACAATCAGAATGCTCGTTGAAGCTGTGGCCAACAATATTAGTTTTACGGCTTTTTCTTTCCAAGCAACTCTCATTGTTTAATCGCAATGTATCCGGTCTCTGTTACTATTGATTGACCTTCGGAGCTAAGGCAAAAATCTATAAATTTCTTTATTGTCCCATCCGGTTCACTGTCAAGGTAGAGATACAGCGGTCGGGCGATAGGATACTGTCCTGATTTTACGGTCTGGTCTGACGGTATAACAGCAGCGGATTTGTCATCGGCTTTAACCGCTATGATTTTCACCTTGTCTTTAGCTGCAAGGGCATAACCTAATCCGACATATCCTATTGCCCATTTGTCCGTAGAAGCCGATTGTATAATCGCCGATGTAGCAGGAAGTAGTTTCGCGTCCTGCATGTAATCTTGCTTTTTAAGTACCATCTCTTGGAAAAATACGTAAGTTCCGGAACTCGACTCTCTGGAAAGTACCAAAATTTCTTCATCAGGGCCACCAACATCACTCCAACGAGGACAGTCGCCTGTGAAAATTTTACCTAATTGCTCTATTGTTAGCTCGCCAATAGGATTGTCAGGATTAACTACTACCGCGATTCCATCCCTCGCGACAACAATTTCATTTGGATGAATGTTTTTCTGTATAGCCAGCATTAATTCGTTATTTTTTATCTTTCGCGAGGCCGCACAAATATCGGTCGTGCCGTTTAGAAGTGCGGCTATTCCTGTCCCTGAGCCACCTCCGGTAACCGAAACTTCAGTACCGGGATTTTCCTGCATGAATGTTTCTGCCCAGCTACTAACAAGATGCACCATAGTATCAGAGCCTTTAATGGTTATATATCTCTCTTCGCTTTCGGCTTGATCATCTCGCTTTGAACAACCCGGTATCGCCACGAACACTATCATTGCCATAACAACTAAAGTAAACATTTCCCTTACAAATTTACTTACTTTACAACTCATTTTTCTATCCCCTACAATATTTCTAATAGCCATTAGAGTTAGTTGGTATATTGCAAAACATTATATCATCGAAGGTTAACTTATTACTCATCTGCTTTTTCATCAAAATAGTCAAGGTCACTTATCGGCAAAATCACGGAAGTTGCGATATTTACCAGATGAGCCACAATGCGCTTAAAATGCCTTGCAATCAAAGTAAAAGATACCGCTTCGTTGACTGAAAGGTTGCTTTTTGCTATCTGTTCAACAATACTGTCACAGCGTTTTGCTATTTTATGCTCGACATCGAATGCCAAGCCGGCTTTATCTATATCCGCTTCTATAAACGTTTCTTTTGTCTGTTCAAACAGAGCAAGAATACCCTTGTCAATATCATTAAAATACTGTGAAAAGACTGATTTATCTATGGGCTTTTCGAGAAGCTCGGTAACTTCATAAAGGTTCTTGCAATAGTCACCCAGCCTTTCCGCATCTTTTACAACACTCATTAACAACAAACACGCGGGCACCTCGACTGTTGGCTGAAGGGAAAGATGTTCAACAATTCGTTTGCGTATTCCTTTCTGCAAACGATTTACCTTCTTATCTACCTCGTAGATTTTCTTCTTTAAATCCGGCTCTTCGACGCTATCTAACAAGCGGCGGCAAACAGCTTCGAACATACATTTTGAGTCCTCTAACATATCCCTGAATTCCTCAAGAACCTGAGATAGAAAATCTTTGCCTTTCCAAAAACTTAATAGATTTTTGAACATATTCGTTTTTCCTATTTGAAACATTTAGATATAAAAATTAATAATGCCGGTATAAAGAAAAATACACTCAATACATAAATAAATGCGTACCTTCTTTTGTTGTAAGCCAGGTTTCCCAGGGACTTGGCAAGATTTATCGGGATCATTCTAATAGCTCTTATTGGGAAAACAATCAAAACTCCTATCGTGTTAAACAGAAAATGTTCGAATGCGACAACGATTGCCGAGATGTTTCCAGTGGCAAATGACGCGAGTATAGCAGTGGTGGTCGTCCCGATGTTAGCACCCATAGTTATTGAGAATGCGGTCTCGATTGCAATAACGCCGGCAGCAGCAAGAGGAACCAACAATGTGGTTGTAACGGAACTGCTCTGAACAATAATTGTAAAAATCAGACCTGCAAAAAGGCCTAACAACCTGCTTCTGGTGACGACGTTGTCCAAAATAATCTCTGCCCTTTTTATGACCAGGGACTTCATGACCTTCACCAGGAAATAAAGAGATAGAAACAACATTAAAACCGACACAATTAACACAAAAATATACACATATATTTCACCGGTGAACAGGTGCTTTATCAGAAATTGCATCATATTCCGGATAAAATGCACTGCCGGTTCTGTAGCCAGTTTAATCGGGCTGGTGAACTTAATCCCTCCAACATTTCCGAACAAGGTAGCCATTCCATGAGCGCATTTTTTAATAAATCCCGTGGCCAATTCCAGCGGAAGTAAGAGACAAACACAGAAAAAGTTAAAAAAATCGTGCATGGATGCTACGCTTATAGCGCGCCTGAACTCATCCCGCCGCGTCATGTGTGCCAAAGAGACGATTGTGTTTGTTACGGTGGTCCCAATATTGGCGCCCATAACAATATAGACGGCATTATCGACAGTAATGACTCCGGAGCTTACCATGCCCACAACAATCGATGTCGTGCACGACGAGCTTTGAATTGTACTGGTAGCTAATATCCCGATGAACAAAGCGACAAAGGGATTTGATGTTGTTCTGATTAGATTTTCAGCAAAGCCCTTGCCAAAGCCTTTGAGAGCGGCTCCCATTAGGCCGATGCTCACCAGGAAAAAATAGAGCAGTCCTATCACTAAGAGAATATGGGAGAATGTTTTAACTTTATGCTTCATATACTTTTTACAGTACACTTTGAGCGTGAAGAGCGTATGAAGAAAATGTGAAAATTTAGTGAAGACGAAAAAAAGTGCTCTATTTTTTCGGTAGTGTAACGGAAACCGTTGCACCTTTGTTTATCTCGCTTTCAATATGTATTTCGCCATTGTGGGCTATGACGATGTGCTTGGCTATTCCCAGGCCCAGCCCCGTACCGCCAAGCTGGCGTGAACGTGCCTTATCAACACGGTAAAATCTCTCAAAAACCCTATCGAGATGTTCCTTTGCTATCCCTATTCCATTGTCCTCAACAGTAACGGTGATTGCATCTTGTTGCTCAAGAAGTGAAATATTAATCCGGCCGGCATCTTTGGTGTATTTTATGGCATTGTCTATCAGGTTTACAAAAACCTGTTCAATTTTATCGCTATCAGCCTTAACTCCAAAATCATCGCCTTGTGAATTTATACTCAATGTTTGCTGCTTTGCATCAAGGGCATGACCGAATCCCATCGCAACCTCATCTATAAGATGCCTCAAATCAAACTCCGTTTTTTCTATCGAGTTTCTGGAAAGCTCGAGTTCGCTCAGGCTCAACAAATCATTTATTATGTTTTCAAGCCGGCTTGTATGCTCCTTTATGATCGAAATGAATTTGTGCGCCTTTTCTTTGTCATCCATTGCTCTATCTTGAAGCGTTTCTATATAGCCTTTAATCAAAGTCAGAGGTGTCTTAAGCTCATGTGATACGTTAGCAACAAAATCCGTCCTTACCCTGTCCATCCGCTTAAGACTCTCAATCTTTTGCTGCAGCTCATCGGCCATTATATTCAATGATTTTGCTAATTCGCCCAGTTCGTCTCTGCTCTTAATTTTTACCTTCCTGCTGAAATCTCCTTTGGCAATCCGTTGAGCTACAATCTGCATTTGGCTAATTGGAGAAATTATGCTCCTGGAAATAAAATATGCTACTGTCAGGGCAATCACAACGGCAATGAATGCTCCCAACAATACCACTCTGTATATGGTCTGTATTTGAAGCTGGACCTCGGAAAGCGGCAAGGCAAAACGTACAATCCCCAAATGTTCATCACCATCATTTACACGTATGGCAACATACTTCATATTATAATCCAAAGTATCGCTGAAACGAGTACTCTGGCCAAAACCGTTTTCAAAAGCCCTTATTACTTCAGGCCGATCAGCATGATTTTCCATCAAGGATGGGGTGGTTTCCGAGTCCCCTATAACTTTGCCCCGCCTATCAATAACTGTAATTCTCAAATCTAATTTATCAGCCAAAGCTATAATCTTATTTTGAATGTCTTCGCCCCTGCCCTCAATTAAATCCTCCTTCAGAATATCGCCGACTAATACGGCATTACTTTGTAACTGCTCAGAAATCCTCTGTTCAAAGTGGTCTCGCAGTTTCAAGCTTACAAAAAAGTTCAACACGAAGACCGCTATAATAGTCAAAAGTACAAAGGCGCCGAAGAATTTCCAGATGATTTTGCTTCTCATCTATACTTCCTTAGGACTGGTAAAGAAATTAGGTTTCGTTTTTGGCTGTGCGAGGACAAGGCTGGCAAGGAAGTAAAGCGCAGGCCTACTGGTTGGTAGTCCGAGTTTTGCTGACACCGCCAGCTGAAGCCGCAGCCAGCCAAAAATGGAAGATAATTTATTTACAAGTCCTTAAATCTGTAACCGGCACCTCGAATAGTCTCGATGTAATTCTTTGCCTGACCTAATTTCTGCCTCAATGATTTAATATGTGCATCGACTGTCCTGTCACAAACAATGGTGTCGCCACCTGAGACTGCATCTAAAATTTGATTTCTTGACAACACAACGCCGGGCCTTCGAGCCATAACCTCCAGAAGCTTAAACTCCGTAAAAGTCAGCGAAATTTCTTTTCCGCTCACGGTCACCTTATGCCTGGCACCATCTATGACAATATCTCCTCTTTCTATCTTTTCGGCGAGCCGGTGCTCATGACCTCTTCTTAAAATTGCCCGAATTCTTGCTATTAGCTCTCTTGGGCTGAAAGGTTTTGTTACGTAATCATCCGCACCTAATTCCAAACCCACTACTTTGTCTGTCTCTTGTGATTTTGCACTCAGGATAATAATTGGTATATCCGCTGTTAGCTGGTCGTTTTTAACGATTCTACAGACATCGAAGCCGTCTATAGCAGGCAGCATCAGATCGAGAATAATCAAATCCGGCCGTTCTTTCCTGGCCAATTCAATCCCCTCTTCCCCATCGAAAGCAGGTACAGTCTCAAATCCTTCCTCCTTTAGATTGTACCTGACCATCTCGACAATATCGCGGTCATCCTCTACTATCAGGATTTTACCTTTACCCATTATTCGTCTCTCGTTCTTGCCTACACCTAAAGATATGTCATCTCAGAAAATTGTGCCCGCTTTTTAACGATTGGACTGGGCTAAAGCTGAGTTTCACCGTTTTACCGGACCGGCGTTCCCGGCTTTTATAGCATCGCGGATTTCTCTGTTTATCCTGAGGCTACACCACTGTCGGCCGCACATTGAGCAGTAATCGGCTGATGGTAATTCCTCTATACCAATTTCTTTACAGGCCTGGCGGTGCATTTTTTCCGCCGTTTGGGGGTCGAGCGATTCGGCCAAATGCGTTTTCCAATCCAGATTTGTCCGGGCGATGCTCAGCTTTTTATCCCGCTCGGCAGTGCCTTTTAAACCGCGAGCAACATCGGCGGCATGGGCTGCAATTTTTGCCGCAATTACGCCGGCTCGAACGTCATCGGCATTGGGTAGGCCCAGATGCTCTCTGGGCGTAACATAACACAAGAACGATGCGCCGTAAAAGGCAGCGGCGGTTCCGCCGATTGCTGATGTTATATGGTCGTAGCCGGCTGCTATATCCGTTACCAGCGGGCCAAGAACATAAAACGGAGCATTGTGACAAATCTGCTGCTGGATTTCCATATTGTATTGTATCTGGTCAAACGGCACGTGCCCGGGACCTTCGACCATAACCTGACAGCCCTTTTCCTGGGCCCTGGTAGTAAGTTCGCCGATGGTTCTTAATTCTGCGATTTGTGCTTCGTCGGTAGCGTCGGCGATTGCACCGGGTCGAAGACCATCGCCAAGAGAAAAACAAATATCATACTCAGCCAATATGCCACACAAATCATCGAACATTTCGTACAGGGGATTTTGTTTGTTGTGGTATAGCATCCATTTGGCCAATAGCGCCCCCCCTCGGCTGACGATACCCGCCACCCGGTTCTCAAGCAAAGGCAGATGCTCCCTTAAGACACCGGCGTGAATCGTGAAAAAATCAACGCCTTGTTTGGCTTGTTTTTCGATTATCCCCAGAATTATTTTGTCGTCTATGTCCTCGACATTTCTGCCCTTTATCATTTCATAGATTGGCACTGTTCCGAAAGGTACCGGGCACTGAGCAAGTAGTTTCTCACGAATTTGGTCAAGGTCACCGCCGGTACTCAAATCCATAATCGCATCGGCGCCGGCGGCAAGTGCCGCTTTCATTTTTTCAATTTCTGCTTCTATCGAGCAGCGGACAGTGCTTGTGCCGATATTTGCATTTACTTTTGTGATGAGCACCCGGCCTATACCCATCGGCGTCAGATTGCTTTTTAAATGCAGCTTGTTTGCAGGTATTACCAGCCGGCCGGCGGCAAGCTCATCACAAATAAGTTGAGCATCAACATTTTCCACCTCAGCGACAAATTTAGCCTCTTCGGTAATCGTCCCTGTCCGCGAGTTCTCTAATTGTGTAGCCATTGTTTTTGATTTCCCGTTAAAAACAAAAAATCGCTCCTGCTCCGAAGCGATTCACTCTGTGGCTGTCAAATTTCGCTATCAATCACTTTCCTACGCAGGCTTCTCAGAAATCTACTGATTATCCTGTTCAGGTTCAAAGGGTTTTTTCTCAGGCCTACTTTTCCCAAGGCCACCCCCAGTGAACAGCTTCTATTATAGTTTATTGCATCCGTCAGTCAAATAAATATTTAGTAAGCATGTCATTCCTGTGGAAACAGGAATCCAAAAACCGTAGCAATAGTATGGATTCCCGCTTTCGCGGGAATGACACAGAGAATCAGTCAGTTTAAGTAAATATTAACTTTTGGCCTTGTATGCTGTCCGTTATCTTTCGCGCCGGGACGCTTTTTGGCGCCGTTGTAGAAAGACATGAACGCCTTTTTTGTTTGACGTAACGATGTCGGGCCTGCCGTCGCCGTTCAGGTCGGTTACCTCGAATTGTGTTCCGACGCCGGAGTTGTCGTCGATTTTGTGCGTGACGAACTCGACCCGGCCATTCTGCGGGCGGCGCAGCTCGAACCAGTAAAGCACCGCCGGCTCGTGGCCGCCGGGGTCCTTGCCCTGGTGTGCGAAATATCGCTTGCCGGTAACCAAATCCTTGACGCCGTCACCATTGATGTCAACGAGCCGTATCGCGTGCGTCTGAGAAAACTCCTTAAAGATAAGGTGCTGCTCGAACTGAGGGGTGTCTGTTCCAAGCTGCTGCTCGAACCACCAGATGCCGTAATCATGTGCCGAGCTGGTAATTACGTCGCCATCGCCGTCGGTATCGACATCATAGACAAGCATATCAGCACAGTTGGGCCCGAGATTGGCCGTGTGGAATTTCCAGTTTGTATTTGTTCTGTCCTGAGGCGCTTCCCACCATCCTTCTTTGATAAGCACATCGTTTCGGCCGTCCCCATTGACATCGCCCGCGCCTAGGCCGTGGCTGTATCTCTCTGTACCCGGTGCGTTGGGGCCCTCGGAGATAATGTGCATATCCCACAAACCTTCAAGGTCGTTTGGCACACTGAACCACACCATTTGGCCCTTAGGGCGAACGGCAAAGACCAGCACGGGTTTGCCATTGCCCAGCAGGTCAACGAACAAGGGCGTCTCATTGCAGGCGCTATTGACAACCATTCGCTGCTTCCAGTGGCCGGGCTTATTCTTCGGATTTTCATACCACCAGCACGGTTCGCCGGGCATCCCGATGATAATCGAATCGGCCCAGCCGTCGCCGTTTACGTCCTGAGCGAAGTTGGCAAAGGTCTGGCTGTAACCTTTCGAGCCATCGTACTGGCCAACGGGGCGAATTTCGTGCATCTTCCAGTCCGGCGCTGCGTACCACACGTCACCTGCGAGGATGTCCGGTTTGCCGTCGCGGTTGACATCTCCTACTGCAACTCCCTCAGCGCGGAACGTTTCATCTATGATGACCTTTCTAAATCGCACCTGGCTATATACTGTAGAGATACTGCATAAAAACGCCAACACAACCAAAAGAAATACCCATTTTGTTTTCATAATGACCTCCTGTTTTGAAATATGTTGCGAATTGGTTTTATTATAGTTTATTGCTTACGTCGTGCAAAGAAATATTGACCTGAATTACTCTGGAAATTTTTTACAAATAGGATGAGATACTATACGTCGAAAGAAATGATAAGATGAGGAGTCACATATGAATCCCTTTGCAGAGATTATTGTCGCCGCGAGCAGATTGCTTTGTCCTCAAACGTTACCCGCAGATAGGTGGGGTTAGGTCAAACCAGGGCTTCGCCCGTTCGAGCTGACTGGCCAAACAGAACAGCGTGGCTTCATCGCCATAACGGCCTGCAAAATGCATACCAATGGGCAAGCCTTCATCGTTCCAATACAACGGGACGGACATAGCCGGCTGCCCCGTAGCGTTGAACAAGGGTGTATAAGGTATGAATTGAAAGACTTGGTCAGCGAGAGCATCTATCCCTGCGAGCGCATTGATCAGACGCCCGGCATTGAGGCTCCCCAGCAGTTTCAGAACGAAGGCTTGGGTGCCCTTAGGTTGAAGCGCGCCTCTGGCCAGTGGTGGCATAGCCAGGGTGGGGGTCAGAAGGACGTCATAGTCTTCGAAGAAGTGGCCAATTTGCCTGGCGCTGCGCTGTAGCAGACGAATGGCCTTGGAAAACTCGGCGGCCGTGATTTGTCTGCCAAGTAGACCGACTGCCCAGGTAGTAGGTTCGAAATCCTTGAAGGTTGCCTTCCGGCCGAGCAGTACCTCTGCCTCTTCTATGTCAGCCCTGGTTTCGCCGCAAACCATCGTCAGGAAGGCTCTGGCAAAGGCTTTGCCATCGACCTGTGGTGTTGCTTCCATGACCTCATGGCCGAGGTCTTGGCATAGCTTGACTGTCGTTTCCAAACCCTTAACGCAGTCTTCATGAACTACGCCGGGGAGGAACGGCTTTGAGGTGAAGGCGATACGTAGTCTCCCTAGATCTGTGCCGACTTCGTCAAGGAAAGGACGTGGGGGTGACGGAGCGTAATAGGGGGCGCCCACGTCTGGTCCTGCAGTGGCATCAAGCATGGCGGCACTGTCGCGCACGGAGCGGGTCAGAACATGGTCGCAGGCCAAACCATGCCACGCTTCTCCAAGATCGGGGCCAAGGGGATTGCGACCACGGGTCGGCTTAAGGCCGAACACGCCGCAGCAAGAAGCAGGAATGCGGATCGACCCACCGCCATCATTGCCATGGGCTAAGGGCACCATGTAAGCGGCCACAGCGGCGGCAGAACCACCACTGGAGCCGCCCGTGGTTCGGGTCAGGTCCCAAGGATTGTTGGATGGACCAAACAGTTCTGGCTCGGTCACCGGCACCAACCCGTACTCCGGCGTGTTGGTCTTGCCGACAATGATGACACCAGCCGCCTTGAATCGCTTGACCATCTCGCTGTCGTGGTCGGGCACAAGACCTTGATGGAACCGACTGCCACTGCGCATAGGCACGCCGGCATAAGCTGCCAATAAATCCTTTAGTAGAAACGGAACACCTCTGAAAGGACCTTCAGGTAAGTCTGCATCGGCTGCCAGGCGGGCCATATCGTACATCTTGTGAATCACTGCGTTGAGTTGTGGATTGAGCCTTTCAATGCGACTGATCGAAGCCTCGACTAACTCACTTGGCTTGATCTCTTTTTTTCGAACTAACTCGGCCAATCCGAGTCCATCGTATTTGTCATACTCACTGAAGTCACTCATGCTCCGAGATTCCCTATTTACACCACTTGGTGATACCACGAAGCCTTCCAATTATATTACAGTAACAAAAAACATCTTCGAATTACAATAGTTTTCTGCGTTTTGGGCGTGATTGTAACTACTTTATAATTTAAGTTTACGATAATGATGGTGAATGTGAACATTTGCGGGTTAATATGCGGCGGCTGGTTTTGGTTACAAGGACATCATCTTCTATTCGCACGCCGAATTTTCCGGGCATATATACGCCCGGCTCGATGGTAATAACCTGGCCGGCTTGAAGAGTGCCCTTGCTTTCGACTTTGAGGAAAGGAGATTCGTGAATTTCCAGTCCGAGGCCGTGTCCTGTGCCATGGCCGTAAACGGGCAAATCGCTTTTGTCGATTACCTCTCGGGCGGTGGCATCCACGCGCTTCATTTTGGCCCCCGCCTTTATCATTTTTATAGCAGCGGCCTGCGCCTGCTCGACGACGTCGTAAACCTTTTGATAAAAGGCGGTCGGCTTGCCAACAATAAAACATCGGGTAATATCGCTGCAATAGCCTTTGTGTTTAGCTCCGAAGTCAATCAGGACGGTATCTTTTTGTTTGAGCTTCCTTTTACTCGGCTGGTGATGCGGGCGGGAGGCATTTGGGCCAAAGGCAACGATTGTCGGAAAGCTGTTCGTTGCTCCGAGTTTGCGAATTTTAAAATCGAGCATGCCGGCCAATTCATTTTCGGTTACGCCCGGCTTTATGTATCGTAGGGTTTGCTTGAGGGCTTGAGCTGCTATTGAAGCAGCGGCCTCGATTGTTTTAATTTCTGTATTGTCTTTACTGCTGCGGACGGTTTCAATAATATTCGCAACCGACCTGAACCGGGCTTTGACGTGTTTTTTCAACGCTTCAAAATACGCCAGCGAGGTTGTCTTTTCAACGGTTACCGTTCTTACTGATTTTAGTTTTTTTACCAGTTTAGCTACTAATTCAGACATGGAATTGGAACGCTCCATTATGGTGCAGTTTGGACATTCTCCTCGCGCCTGTTCGGTGTATCTGCTGTCGGTTAGAAGATATACGTTACCTTTGGTAATTGCCGCCCAGCTATCTTCACCCATAAAGCCTGTCGTGTAAGTTACATTGGCCGGCTTCGTTACTATAAGGAACTTTATCTTCTTTTTATTCAGCTCGCGCCGAATTGCCCTGATGCGTTTTGTCATTACATCTCTGTTCATTTGTACTATTCTCTTCTATCGGATTTTCGCAATGCTCATTTACTTTGCTTTATCTTTCCTTGAAAAACACAGGCCCTCCGACGGGCTATAGGAACAATTGATTAACAACAATCCGAGAAAAAATAAAGTCTTTTTTACCGGAATGTTTGGCTTTGCGTGGTTTTATTTTTATATTTTTTTAATAGATTTCTCCAGTTCGCCCCCGTGCTTTCTTGCGAAAGCAAGAACGGGGGCTTCGGTCGAAATGACATACTGTTTTTTTCTACAAGGCAAATCTGGATATGCAATAATTACATTGCAGGCCGGGAGTCGGTCAGGCAAAGTTCTACAAGCTCGTCGATTACTGCTGTGCCCGCGCACATTACCTTGTCGGCCCCGCCCCAGTAAAGCTTCAATGTCCCATCGTCCTCCGGCACAGCACCGCAGCTAAAGACCACATTGTGTACATAGCCAACCACCTCCCACGGGTCTTCAGGTTGTAAAATCCATCGATCTGCGATGCCAAGAATTTGTGCCGGGTCATCGAGCTTATGAAGAGCAACGCCGAGCCGATATACGTGGCCATCCATTGTTGGAAAGACGCCGTGATAGATATTCAGCCAGCCTTTATTAGTGCGAATCGGCGGAGCGCCCGGGCCGATTTTCGTCGCGTCCCAGTGGTAAGGTACGGGTTTCATTACCAGTCTTGAATCGCCCCAGTGACGCAGGTCCGGCGAGTAGCTAATCCAGATGGACCAGGGACTGATATCCGAATGAGGCCTGTCAAGTTTGACATATCTACCACCAATTTTTCCCGGGAAAAGCACGGTATTTCTGTAATCGGCCTGCGTGATAAAGGCTATTCTTTCGACCGATTTAAAATTGGTCGTCTTAGCTAAGCCGGTCCGAACTCCATTTGCCGAATATGCGCTGTATGTTATATAATAAGCATCTTCCAGATATGTAATGCGCGGGTCTTCGACGCCGAACTCTTCATACTCACAAAATATCGGCTCTTTACTCGGCGTAATAAAAGGCTCCGGACCGGCCTTGAAATTAAACCCATCATCGCTTTCCGCTATCCCGATTATGGATCTGCCGGTATCGAGGTGTGAGCGAAACAGCATTATATATCGGCTGTCAAATTTCGTAACCCCCGCATTGTGAACCGTCTGAACCGGATAGGGTATATCATCCTTTGTCAGGATAGGATTATTTTCGTAACGAGTTATCAGCTTCTCTCTCATCGTTAAAGTTCCTATGCAAATTTATATATAGAAAAATCCTGTTCTTACCGTGTCAGGATGTATTCGGCCAAGTCGGCAATTTCTTTTTCGCTGAGGTTCGAGGTCTCGCCGTGCCGGTCGTCTTTGTTGAACTTTGTCAAAACTTCTTTGATTGTCACGGCCCTTCCGTCATGAAGATATGGAGCCGTCCGCCATATTTCCACGAGCGTAGGCGTGTCAAACTCCTTATAGTCTTCTTCGTCCGTGCTCGTGCCGACATCGTATTTGCCCATGTTGGTATAAAGCGGCCCCGAATGACACAGTGCGCAGCCGGCCTTCTTATAGAGCTTTTCGCCGTTCTTAGCTGCCTTGCTCAGCTCGCCGCCGACAAGATACGGGCTGGCAACAGGCGTAAGAGACTTCAGGTACTCATCGATATACAGTGCTTTCCCCTCGGTAGCCTCGGCAAACTGGATGTATTGAAGGCCGCTGCGGACCGCAGCTTCGGCATTTGCACGAACGCCGGTAATCATTGAAGGCGGAGTCTTATGTGCCAGGAGCAGACTCTTGGTATTCTTCGGATTAGTTACTCCGTCGTTTAGCAGGTCCCAGTTCAGCGCGCTCGCACGTCCGTCGCCGGTATGGCAGCTTGTGCAGCTATTCCACATCTGGAAGGAAAGCGAAGCGTCGTTAAAGAGGGCCTCGCCTTTGCGAACCGTTGTCACGTCTCTAACTTTACCGAGCGGTATCGATTTGGCTCCGGGCTGTGTATCGGGGTCGATATCGACTATGCCGATACTGTCTGTGAAATACTCTGCTATATACACCTTCGTGCCGATGACAGCGAGGCCGCGGGGCCCGATACCGGCCAGTTTCAATCTACGACGAATGCCCACTATGAATGTAAGGTCGTTCGGCACATCATCTGCCGAATACGAGGCATCGGAAAACTTCCTGCTGGCTTTTGAATGGATTTCAGAAGTGAAGCTTCTGGCAGATTGAGTCGGCAGTAGCCTCGAATGCAATCCTTCTCGGTCAATTACGCTCAGCTCGTATGTGCCGGCATGGATTATCAAGATGTTCTTGCCGTCGGCCGTACAAACTACACTATATGGATTGGCAGCTCCAAGATCAACGTCATCAACAAGAACGGTATTGACGAACTTGCGCCCCGGCACATCGATGATGGTCATCGCATTTGTGTTTATCCAGCCCTTCTCAAGGAATGTCACTGGAAACTGATAACGGGCAAGGACATGTGTAACATAAGCGTTCCTGCCGTCCGGCGAGATGATTATCCCGCGAAGATTCACGCTGCCGTTGGGCAGTTCGATATTCTCGGAGACCATCTTTGCAGCCGTGTCGATGACCGAGACAACCGAAGCAACATAATCGGCGTTGGCGGCGCCGGCCGGAAGATGATTGGCAACAAACAGAAATTTGCCGTCCGACGTAAGCGCGGCAGCAACGGGTTCACGCGTCACGCCAATCGTAGCGACCTGTTTTTTTGACCCAAGGTCGATGACGCCGATGTTGTTGTTGAACTGATTGCAGACATAAAGCGTTTTGTCGTCAGGGCTTCCAACAACCACAACAGGCGTATGGCCCACGGCGATACTGTCGGTCACCCTGCCTCCGCGAACGTCAATGACCTGCACCTTCCCTTCAGGCACCGCAGAGGTCACATAGAGCTTGTTCCCGTCGGCAGAAATCGCAAGACCGACAGGATTCTCCGCAACGGATATCGCCTTGGTGACCTTGCCGGAAGCGATATTAAAAACCGCAACCTCCTCGGCAGCGGCCTCGGCAACATAAAGCACCTTCCCATCACGACCGGCAACAACAGAAATCGGAGATAGATAATCTCCCGTCTTTGCGAGACCCTTCTCACCCGAAAGAACAATTACCGTCAGCAGCACACACACCGACATCGAACATTTTACAAGGTACTTTCTCATTGTATCGCATAGAGAATTGTTTCAATTTTTTCCTTCTCTGCGGAATATTTCCTCATAGACTTTTTCGTAGCCCTCCACCATCTTATCGATAGTGAAATTCTCTTCCACTCGCTGCCGGCAATTTTTGCGGTCTATCTGCCCGATTTTGCCGACGGCTTCTACCGCTTCATCGACATCATTAACCAGAAAGCCGGTCTGCTTATCCGCGATGACCTCACGGCAGGAACCTAAATCCATCGCGATAACCGGCACGCCGGCAGCCATAGATTCTGCCATCACCAGGCCGAACCGCTCAGGAATCAGGTTCAAATGAAGAACCGCATACGATTCTTTAAGAAGTGCATCGCGCTGCACAGGATTAATGGGGCCTATGTATAGAATCGAGGATTGATTGAGGTGCGGCTTGACGAGTTCATCGAAGTAGTCCTGGTCCTGAATTATTCCTGCCATTATCAAATCCATACCACATTTTTTTGCAACCTCAATTGCAAGATGTGTCCCCTTATCGTTATGTATTCGTCCATAATGGACGAGCTTATCGCCCGGCGTTTCTCTAAAGGTAAGGTTGGAAAGGTCAATCCCGTTGTAAACTGTTGCAAGATATGGCAATCCGGGGTCCCTGTCGGAGTCACTTATGGAAACATAGTATGTGTCTTTATGGTCGTGATAAACCCGCAGTATGTCCGGGTCGGAAAAACCGTGTATAGTCGTCAGCATCGGTGTCTTTATAAATGGAAGGTAGGTCAACGGCAGATAATCGAAATTGTTATGAATCAAGTCAAACTCATCCGCCCGCTCCATCACCTTAGAAATGTGCAGACACGTGGAGACCAGCGGGATTTGCGTTTTATCTTCTTCATAACCTCTCTCGACCCAGCCCTCAAGCCTCGCGCTCGTTACAGACTCTTTCGTAGCAAACAAAGTCACATTTTTCCACCCGCGAGCCACTAATCCTTCTGTGATATTGCTGGCAACGGTTTCCCAGGCACCATAGGCCCTCGGCGGCGTCCGCCAGGCCACCGGTGCCAAAACAGCTATTCGTTTGTTCTTAATATCCATATTGAAAAGTGCCTAAAGTGAACTAAAGTACCTAAAGTGAACTAAAGTGCCTAAAGTGAAAAGATAATCCATAATTTTAGGCACTTTAGGCACTTCAAACTTTAGCTCACTTCCTTTCTTCTTACTTCTTCCTTTATTCTCTCGATATGTCCCCGGCCCAGACCTTTTACTTCACAGCCGAGTTCCAAATACCGATGGATTTTCTCGTCGTCCAGTATGCCGAAGCAATCAATCACCGCCAGCGGTCCACCCGCCCAGTTAACTATTTGTTCGGGGTCAAGTTCCAGATAAGGTTCATGCGGCACCGCCAATATGACTGCCAAGGCACCCTTAAGCGCAGCAGCAAGGTCCTGCTGAACCCGAATATTGACTAATTTATCCTGGTTCTGGAAAAATCTCGCTCGTGAGTGTCCCGGTGCCGGATAAGTATCCTGTTTTTCCAGCTCGTACCAGTGTTCAAGATACGGGTCGTGCACTCTCATCTCGGCTCCCATCTCGGTCAGCTTTCGAACGACTATCTCTGAGCCGCTGTAGCGGCTGTCACCGACATCCTGCCGATAACTTGCCCCGCATAGAAGCACGGCCGCGCCGGCTACTTCCCGACCCATATTTTCAAGGGCTTCTTGTGTTAACGTCGCTACGTGAAGACCGCGCGTGTCGTTGATGTCGATTGCTGCTGTTGTTATCCTGAATATATCATCATCGAATCCGAGAATATGCTTATATGCCCAGTATCCGAGTCCGCCGTCCTTTGGCAGGCAGTATCCGCCGATGCCCGGACCTGGAAATATGATATTGCTGTGAGTGGGACGGACCTTGATAGCCTTGATGACCTTAATCAGGTCCACGCCGTTGCGCTCTGCGAAAAGACTCCACTCATCAAGAAATGCCAGTATGGTTGCACGAAAAGAATTCTCGACGATTTTGGTAGTCTCTGACTCAATGGGGCGGTCCATAACTGTCAGCGGAAATTCTTCGGTGTTCAGCACTTCTTTGAGGAACTTCTCGACACGTTTTCTTGCCTTGTCATTACAGCCGGAGCAGACCCGCCAGAAATCCCGTATCGACGAAACGTAATGTCTGCCGGGCATGACCCGCTCGAAACTGTGGGCCAGCAGTGGTTCTGTATCTATACCGCGCTCGGCAAAGGCCTTTTTCATAATCGGCCAGGCAACAAGCTCTGTTGTGCCCGGCGCCACGGTCGTTTCAATCAGAGTAAGGCAATTCGACGGCACTTTCCCACCGATGGTTTTTATTGTCGCTTCCAGCGCGCTCATTTCCACTTTGCCCGTCCGCATATTGCCGAGGTCGTTTTTTGTATAATCACACTGGACATCAACAACCACACAGTCTGCTAACTTGAGGCAGTCACTGTTGTAGGTGGCAGTGAGCGTTTTTTTCTCGAGCACGCAGCGGGCAATCATCGGCTCGACTTCTGGGTCTTCGGCCTTAACAGGTGATATGCCTCGACTAAGCAGTGGAATCTTCCAGTAGCTGCGGACGCTGGGCCGCTGACAGCCGATGACGAACTTGCTCGGTTCGCCTCTTTTCTTATCAACGCTGTCAGCAATAATGGCCGCCATAACCGCACCTACAAAGCCAACGCCCATTACCACAACGATTTCTTTGTCCTCGTTTCGTGCCGCTTCTACGAGCGACTCAATACGTTTAAACTCGGCTGCGTACTGGTCCTCCTCAGGGATAGCAAACCTTTCACCTGCAGGACTTACTGAATAGTTAGCCATTTCAAGTATCCCTTCTGATAGTTTCTGTTCGTCTCTCGTATTCTATATTGCGTATTTGCATTTGCTCTATACTGCACACAGACGCTCGGCTTCGAGCGAGACGAAGGCACGCACGACGAACTGTCGCCGGAAGTTTACCAATAATTTCTCACATATCAAGTTTTTTCTCTGCGATTGCGGTCTTCTCATATCTTACTGTAATCCAGATGCGATTTCCTCTTGCATTATGGACACAAAAATGATAGTATCTTTTTAATACTACAGCGCAATGTAATCGCGAAAATCCGTTTTTTTTATTAAAATCCGAAGCACCAAATGGTGAATGGTTAATTAGTGAGTAGCGAGTAAAGTATTACAAATTAACCAATTAACTACTCACCAATTAACAAACTTGGTATTTCCTGGGCTGGCTCTGCGGCTGGACCGGAGGGTAAGAATGAAAAAAAACTGCTTATTAACTTCGGTAGTTATCTATTTAGTTCTCACATTTAGTGGCGTAGCTTTACCCCAGGAGACATCGTTCGAATATCCATATTATCTGCTCGATGTGTATAATCCTGACGAGGATTGTTGGTATGGTATGGATATAGACGGCCGCTGGCCCGTGCCGGTAATCCCGGAAGAGTTGCTCATTGGTCATCCGCCCTCAGAGCTTTCCGGCGTCACAATACCCACGGACCACTGGGTCGAGTTGAAGTTTCGCGGCAAAATCGTCGATGGCCCGGGAGATGATATATTCCTTATTGAACTTGACGCCGTTGACGAACAAGCCTTCGTTTTTATTACGGACGGTTCCGACCGGGAGTATTTGCTTGGCTACGCTTTGGTTCCGGATATCGGCTTCTACGAACAAACCGAAATCGGCTTCGATATTGCCGGTATTTCACTGCCGTTTGTACCATCTACAATACGTATCGTTGGATTAGACCTTAGAGGAGGCTCGCCAGGCTTTGATTTAGCTAACGTACGTGCGCGGATTAACGCTGATTGCGGCTATACCGCCTGTAATCCAACCCCCCCTGATGGCGTCAAAAATGTACCCCTAAATACCGTCCTGAAATGGTCACCCGGACGTTCAGCAGAAAAACACATTGTCTATATCGGTACCGCCCTTACTGACGTGGACGAAAGTGCGACCCCCGTCAGCGTACCGCCACAGCCGCAGGATGCCAACAGCTTCACCCCCCCTGCCCTTGAACTAAGCAAAACTTACTATTGGCGTCTCGATGAGCTCAATGATGCAGATGTCAACAGCCCCCGGATGGGCGATATCTGGAAATTCACGACAGCCGATTATCTTGTAGTGGACAATTTCGAGTCATACGATAGTTCCAAAAAAATATATCATACCTGGACACAAATCGACCAGGCATATATCTACCTGTCAAAAAAACCTAAGCCCGTTTACAAATGCCGGCAGTCAATGGCATTTCGCTACTACTACGACCCTGTTTTTTTTTCTGAGGCCGCATACACATTCAGCTCTCCGCAGGATTGGGCCTCAGCCGGAATCGCATCTCTGGAGCTGTTCTTCTACGGCCAGGTAGATAACGATACCAATACGCAGATGTATATCGCTCTAAGTGACGGCGATGTCAATAAAGTCGTGCCGTACGATGGCGATGTCAACGACATCAGCAGTGAAACCTGGCAGCCCTGGAGAATCGACCTGCAAAACCTCGACCTGAACTTCAGTAACATCGAAAGCATCTCTATCGGTTTTCGTAACCACCCACCCGAATCACCGGGTCTTGGTATCGGCACCGTATTCTTCGATGATATCAGGCTGTATCCATCCAGATGCCTTCAAGAGAACAAGCCGGACGCCGATTTCGATGGCGACTGTGCCGTTGACTTTCAGGACCTTCAGGATTTGGCAAATACCTGGCTCGATAAAGGATATAAGATTTATCCGGCAGCAGCTCCTAAAGCCCCGGTCGCCTGGTATAAGTTTGACGGCAGCGCCGACGACAGCGCCGGCAGCGCCCACGGCCAAATACACGGCAGCCCAGCTTATATCGAGGGCGTCTATGGCCGGGCAATCAGCTTCGATGGCTACAAGGATTCTGTGGAGATAACCGACGCTCCCTTTTTATTTGCAAGAATCAGAACCGCAATAACTATTGCCTTCTGGCAATATGGCACAGACTCAATCCATCACACCGATACGCTCTGCTGCTCAAACTACGCTTATAATATTTATGACCCCACGATAGCCATCAACCTCGGCTGCTGGTATAACCCCCGCCGTCTTGCTTCACAAGGGCGAAGCAGCGGGGGCAAATATAATTGGGATTGCGGCTCGCCCTGGTCTTTCGACAGCCGTCTTAGTGGTAGCCACAAATACAAAACCGAATGGTCGGGCCGATGGAACCATTGGGCATTCACTAAGGATGCCGGAACCGGGAAAATGCAGATTTTCCTCAATGGCCTCCTTTACGACAGCCGCACAGGCGCAAACTCAATCATATCAGCAATCACCTCATTTGAAATCGGCTCAGGATGGTACGGCGGCTATGACGGCCTAATCGACGATTTCCGAATTTATGACTATACCCTCTCACAAGCCGAGATTGTCTATGTCGCTACCAACGGCACCGGCATCTTCGACCTGCCGTTGCTCTTGCCGGCCGATTTGAACAGCGACAACCGCATTGACTTCAAAGACTTCGCCCTCCTCGCCGACAACTGGCTCGATAACCACCTCTGGCCATAACCATTCTTTTTATAAGACCAAATTCCTCTAATCAACCTGATCGCTTGCCATCATTGTCATTCCCGCGCAAGCGGGAATCCAGTTTCTTTATTCGTTATTCGACATTCACCTTGTCATTGCGAAGAGCGCAGCGACGAAGCAATCTCGTTTTGAATTTCTGATTTCGGTTATTTGAATTTGTTTCGAGTTTAGGATTTCGTGTTTTGGTCTTCCCGGCATTGCCGGGATTTTTCCCTTGCCTTTCCCGAAAATACACCTATACTTCTAACAAAGCGTAGCGGTATATGAATTCGTAGGGTGTGCACTGCACACCATTATTTGCTTTTGAACATTTGAAAATTCGCATTTTGAACTTGTTTCGGATTTAGTGCTTTCAACATACTGTAGGGCCGCTGAACTGCACAACCTTAGGAATACAAGATTATGAATAGAATTACCCTTTTAACACTTATCGTAACCGTTATCCTATTACAAGCAATTGTGACCAGTTGCGACGACAAACCTTCAGCTAATTCCACCGAAAGCGATACTGCCAATACTGAACAGCAGTCCCAGATGACCTCCAATGTCAAGCCTCCAATTGCTATTTGGATGACTCCAAACGGCACGGAATATAGGATACTGAGCGTTGGTGAATTGTTCTTTACAGACGAACAAAAACGTATGCTTACAATCAGATTTCTCTCGAAGGATCCAAACGACGAAGTCATCAGGGAAAAAGAGTTCAGTGATATATACGTCCTCGCCGCACAGAATCTCAATCTTGATGGTTTTGATATGGTTGGCCTTGAAGCCGTTGATAAACCTCCTAAAAAGTTTGGCATACAGAAGGTCTCTGGTTATCGTGATAACAAAACCGTAGATGAAGTTAAGGAGATTGTCGAACGGAGCGCGGGTATACCCTAACAGGTCGCTCCAGCGGACCTACAATGATGTGGGCCGCTGAGCTTTTCGTTATTCGAAAAAATATTTATGAATAAAAAACTTATAAGAAGCATCATCTCTATCCCGTCAGGTTGGTTTGTTGCTTTTTTCGGTTTTATAATAACGATGATAGCAATTGCTATCTTTAACGTGGAGACTTTCCAACCTGACGTGCAACTTTCAGTTGGATGGCTATTGATTATTCTATTAATATCATCTATTTATGGAATAATCGGAGGATTTGTAACAGCTTTTATAGCACAAAGGAATGAAATTATACACACAATTGTACTTGCTATTTTTTCTTCATTAATCTCTCTATACTTTACGTGCACATCTAAAAGTACTGTAAGTACTGTGCCAATTTGGTATCAAATACTTGGATTGATATTATTAGTTACGTCATTTATTTTGGGCGGATGGTTGCGAATGAAACAGCGAATCTTGTTATTTAAAAGATCAGAAAGTATGATAAGAGCAACAAAAAACTTGCGATTTTTAATAGCGATTTGTACTTCGTTGATCATTTTCATTATTGTTGTATTTTTTGGAACGGCTTTAGGAGGAATAGGACTTATAAAGGTACAGCAAATTTTATTCGATGAAGATCATCTTGTTATAGGTTTATTTCCTGTGCTTATTGTATCTGTCTTCTTAGCATTTATCTTGTCTCGATATATTTTCAGGAGGATCAAAGAATAATAAGTATAGCCATCTATTAATGGCTGGGGACAGTGGACAGAAAACGGTGACTAAACATAATGACTGGAGAATGTGAATATGGCAAAAATACCACGACAATGGGTTTACAGCCCACGACCTGCTTCACGCATCCCGGATTCGGTAAGGAATGAAATTACAGCCAAGGCGGACGAAATCGTCGAGACCGTGTTTAAGCCACGATATATAAAGCCGCCGCCCAAGAAGCCGAGGTTCAACTACATCGTCGATATCTATACGAAGTGGCATAAGAATTGCCTATACTTCCGCGCCAAGTTCGCCTCTCCGGGTCCCCGTGCACTATCGCCGTTTTTCGAAGACAGCTTTACGCGACTTGCATACATGGCGAACGGGCGTTTCAATTTGGCGTACATGCGACACACAGGCAAGTGGCAAGAAGTGTTCACCGACCTTTCGATGGAAGAAGCATTTGACGAGATTCGGAATCAGCCTTTTTTCCATCCTCCAGGTTGAGCAGATTGTAGCCACTCCGCAACTGAGATTTTGGATCCTTCGACAGAGTTTACCCTGAATTAGCCCAAGCCCCGCCTGTTTTTGTCGCTCGTCACTGCCTCCCGTCTTCCTTCTCTTGTTCTTCTACCTGATACCCTGCTGTCCTAATAACCTGCACCCTGATTTTCTGATAACCTGATAAACTTTTTCCCTCTTTCGAGTATCCTGTATTTCACCAGTTTAATTTTCTGTGTTTATTCACTCTGCTTTACGCAGCTTTTGGATTTGCACTTCGCGGATTTGCAGTTCTGTGGATTTGGATGTAGGCTGTCCTTCAATATACAGCCCGATTTTTCCTTTTCCTGGCCTGCTCACCCGGACAACGCCGATTTCCTCTCCGTTGAGCCAGACCTGGATTCTATCACCCTCAACCTTGACCGAAAGGGTATTCCAGCCTTCACGGTCCACAAGGTCTTCGCTCAGGTTCACCAGAGCCAGTCCCTTTCCCTGCACATAAACGCTGCCGGTAAAGGCTAAGGGCTTCTGACTCTCGAATATCTCAATCCGCGCCCTTTGCTCTGGGCCTTGCTCTGACCCTGTGCCGCGCAGCCGGATACCGGCGTGGATAGGCCACGCAGCCTGGAACGTTACCGCCAGCAGGTAGTCTTCATACTCGGCCTTGGTCCAAAGAACACCGCCTTTGCCGTTTGCCCCGGGCCTCGCAATGATTCGGCCTCGCTTAACGCCCCAGGAAGCGCTGCCGGAAGGCTGCCAGCCAGCAAGGTCGCGGCCATTGAAAGCGGTAATCCATTCGACAGCTTGCTCATCCTCGGACGTGTTTATCGGCTTGGTGATGTTATGTGTGCCGTGGCAGTCTGTGCAGACCGAATCATGCGTAACCGCCCGGCCGTTCGGACGGATTCGGCCGTGCCATTTCTCTAAAAAGGCCTCCACCGCCACAGGGTCTATGTGGTCCGCAAGGCCATAAACACTGCGTTCTCCGCCCGGCTTGTGGCATGAAGGATTTGAGCACATCTTATTTACCTCCGCCCGGCCAAACAGAAGGTCGGGCTGCGTCATCAGCATCTCATCGTGCATGTGCTCAGTCGATAAGCCGTGGCATTCATCACAGGTAACATCCATATCCAGATGGTCTGTCGTGAGCTCCTCAGTTTTAAGATCGGGATGGCAAACGTAACACTTGGTGTTTCCACTCGTTTTTTCAGCCTGCTGCTCCTCTGCAAAACAAACGGTGAACACACATGCAAAAGCGGCAAAAACAAGTATCCCCCCCGCAAGATACAAATTAGTTCGATTATTCAAGCGCACTGGTTTTCTCCTTGTATTAGACCAAATATGTGTTATGCAAAATTGAGGTTAGGCATACTTTGAAAAGAAAAAATCGTTTTTTGATTTTTTCTTTTCAAACAGTAAGTTATTGTGTAATAAGCAGTTAGGTGATTATTTAAGAAAATCAAAAACCTCATTTTCTTAAATAATATATGCCTAACCTCAATTTTGCATAACTCTTTAGACCAAATCAAAGCAGCCCCCGCTGCTTCGCTTTTGCCTGCACCTGCCTGTACCTGTCGGTTTCGCAGGCACGGGTGCGAAGCAAAACGGCGGGGGCACCGCCCACTACCGGTTTAAATCCTGCACCGGCAGGTAGGCTTGCGTGCAACCGCCATTCTGTAAATCATCAAAGTTCTGATTTCTGATAAAGCGACTAAACGACTTCCCAGTCGCGCAGCCACTCGTATTCCCGGGGCAGATTGGCCCACTGCTGCTCGGTAATATCCATCAGCCATTCTTTGTCCGCCGCCGATATTCCAAGTGAACGCGTGTACGAAGCGCGAGCGGCGTTCTCAACTTCATAGACCGTTGACAGCCCCGGTATTGTGGATGTAATCGCTTCGTTCGCAAGGATGCACTGAAGCGTCAGCCGGGCCAGGTCATTCTCCGTCTTGCTGCCCACGCCCATTACCGGGAACTTAACTTTGCCGTAGCTCTTGAAGAGACTGCCGCCGAAGTATGGTTTAATTGTAACGACTCCCACATCTCGCTCAAGGACCACCTTAAAGATACTCTGCGTCTGGTCGGACCCGTGGCCCGGATTGACCTCTTCGATATTATCCTTAGTTGGGGACTGGCCCTTGACTTTGGTCTTTGCACTGCAGGGGAATATCAACATCTCGAACTCCGGGTACTTGCTAATAACATGCTCGAACCAGGGACGGCAATGAGAGGACATGCCAAGATGCCGAACCTTGCCGGCTTTGTGCAGCTTCTGGAAGGTTTCGATTAAGGACTCAACTTCGGGGTCGGTATTGAGCTCATTGGTCCCCAGTTTTCCTGCCATTTTGGCCTGTGGACGCCAGATGTCGAGGTAGTTGGTCTTCAGCAGTCGCAGGCATGTTTCGACGTTGAAGGTCTGGTCTTTGACGTTGCAGTAGCTCGGATTTCGGGGGCCGAGGTTGTGAATATCGGCGCCGACGTACATCTTATCGCGGCGACCTTTAAGGGCCTCTCCATAACATAGACACTCAGCAGCGGTGGTGATGTCTAAGTAGTTTATGCCTGAGTCGATGCTGGCGCTGACTACATCGGTGCGGTTCTTAGCAACATCAGCCGGCACTTCCTCATTGGCGAAACTGTCCCAGTATCGGCCGGCGTTGCGATTCTTCCAGTGTCCGCCCAGACTGACCTCGGAGACCATCAGGTTCGTTTTGCCTAATCGGCGGTAGGTCATTTTGGGATGGAAATTCAGAATCTTTGACGTATGGACGAACTTGCTTGCAGCCTGTCCTTCACCCGCCAGCGCAACGGCAATTGTTCCCGCAGCCACAAGAGAAGTATTACGCATGAAATCTCTTCGTGATAGCTTATCGTCTTTCATAGATTCTCCTTTCTAATTCGAGTTGGTTTTGACATTATTCGTTAAATTGATTTGATGTTTTTCCAGTAACCACCTCTGATGTTAAATAGCCATAATTCAATGCTAAATATGATGGCACAATCGCGTATAAATGTCAACCCTATTTCCATCGTTTTTTGGATGTCGTTTGCGTGTGTCACAAATTAGATAAAGAGTTAATCAAACACAGCCTTTTGCCAAAACTTTCAAAAAATCCTTGCAAAATCGGTAAATTTTGTATTAGAATACGATTTGTGATGAAATTTAATAGGAGGATTTCCAAATGAAAAAGGAAAGAAGCACCATTCTGTTTGCGCTGGTTGCGCAATTCGTCTTATTATGTCCTGTCAAAAGCATAGCCCAAAATATTCCACCTATAGTAGATGCAGGCTCATCGCGATATGCGGCCCAGGACCCAGTTATTCTCAACGGAACCGGCTCTTATGACCCTGACAATTCCGGCATCTTGAGCTACACATGGCGACAGATTTCCGGTCCATCTGTTGTAATTAGTGATGCCAACACTGTCACTCCCACTATTAGTGGCTTCGTCCAGACAGATGAAATTCAGGAATGTGAATTTGAACTTGTTGTCAGCGATGGAGAAATGACAAGTCTGCCTGATACCGTTAAATTCATCATCGTGCCGGATTTCGGTATCGACAAGTTGATACACCTTAATCCTCCATTTGATCCTGACAAACCAACGTTGATTAGTTTCGACGGCCTCGGGGGTTGCGGTAATGTTGGAGCAGATCTATCCTGGTTTTATGACTACCATCGTGGAGGATGGAACGTTTTAAATGAAAAGGTAAACCACATTACCTTTGAGAGGTTTAATCCTGCTAATATAAGTCAGATCAGTGATATGTTCATTGTATATCTTTCCAGTCAGGCACCGGACTATAAACAACCAATCCAGAGCGACGGAACCAGTGCAGGTGGGCAGCCCGCCATTGACATTGGCATATACCTGAATGAGACCTACGCGGATGCTCGATATGCAGTGAACCGTGTTACTTTGTTTGATGCTGCGGGTTATTGCCGAGAGTATGGTCCAAGCATCGAGCGCTTCCTCGCCAGCGCCGTGGATGGTGAGCAGTGTTGGATCGACAGCTATCCGGCCACGTTGCCGGGTTCTTACGGCATGAAGAGGGATTACGGCTTTCAAGTCAATGTATTGACCGTTTGGTTTGACTCAGCTACGGGACCTTTTGGTCTCCAGTACAAACATGAGCTTCCCGGATATTTGTACGGGAACTCTTTCATAGATCCGAACCTGCAAGAATTCAACCACGGTGTCATTGCTGGTGCATACTGGTCAGTTATTGGGCCGGGCAAGAACCTCCAGCTTGCATCGACACCGGACGTTGAGACATATAAGTTCACATGGTATGGAGATGAGTTTTCCGGCTATATGGATTTCTATGATGAGCCCAACCACCCCCGGCAGGTTGCCAGAGCCCGTCACGCTTCTCGTCTGGGGCGATCCCTTGGATCCCAACGGTATCGTCTTAACCTGTAAGGAAAGTGAAAACGCCGTTGGTTACCAGCTTTTGTTTGGCCCTGATCCTTACCGTGTTATGGATTACGATATCATCTCCGATACTTCAACTCCACCCAGCGAGGTCATAACTACACTGCCCTTTGACGAAACCTGGTGGACGGTGAAGGTACGTGACCAGTATGGCTCGACTATATATGCCGATCCAAGGCGTGTCAATGCTCTTGTTTTATCCTTGCCGATCAAGAATATGACCACAGGAAGGACATTTGCTTATATTCAGGATGCTATCAATGACGCTGCACCCAGTGAAGAGATTGAGATCACGGAGGGAATCTATCGCGAAAACGTTGATTTCCAAGGTAAGGGCCTAATGATCAGATCAACCAATCCAAATGACTCGGCCGTTGTGTCAGCTACTATTCTTATCTTAAAGGAAATGGTAATAATAACCTGGTGACTTTCTCCAACAGTGAGGATGAAAGCTGTGTCCTTTCCGGTTTCACGATTACAGATGCAAACAACGGTATTTATTGCTCCGGTGCGTCACCCACAATTGTCAATTGCAGCATTGCCGATAATGTCAGTGCTGGTATAAAATTATACATGGGTAGCAATCCAACGATTTCCAATTGCATCATCGCCGGAAATGGCAATTCGGGAGTAGCAATGTTCAAATTCACCGCTGGGCGTACCATCCTTGTCAACTCTCCAACTATAGTCAATTGCACCATCGTAGGCAACTCCGAGATTGGCATATCTGAAGGGACACCTTCGGTCCTCGACTCCATCATTTATGGCAACGGTGTTCAAATAGAAGGCTCTTCTTCTGCAGTTAAATACAGTAATGTCCAGGGTGGTTGGGCTGGAGAGGGCAATATTGATGCCGATCCATTATTTGCAGATTCGGACAACGGCGATTATCATTTGAAATCACAGGCAGGCAGATGGGATGCAAATAGCCAAAGCTGGGTCATAGATGAGGTAACAAGTCCATGTATTGATGCCGGGAATCCAGGTACTCCAATTGGTTTAGAGCCATTGCCCAACGGCGGCATTATCAATATGGGAGCTTATGGAGGCACTACCGAGGCGAGCAAAAGCCTTGCAAAATAAGGGCTATTATAGTATGAAGACAGATAGCCTTCTTGTATAGTGTCGTCTGTCCCTTCGACCCTTCGACTACCCCTTCGACTACGCTCAGGGCTACGGCTGATTCAGGGCAGGCTTTCTACGCTCGGAATGACGTTTGCGTATTGCGTATAAAAAAACCGCCGAGTAAATCGGCGGGCTAAATATTTTTGGATTCCGTAGCAAGTACGGAATGACGACAACTTGTCAGGATTACGAAGGGACTTTGTCAGGTTCGGGGTCTTTGATAAAGGGCTTAAGCGATTGCGGCTCAGCGACTTTGCGATAGCCCAGGGCTTCTATGACCTCAAAGACCTCCGTCCAGGTTGGAAAACGTTTATCATTTTTTTGCTTATATTCATCGATGGCTAAAAGAAACTCAAACTGCTCATCGGACATCTGGCCTTGCTCGGCGGCTTTTCGTTCATCGGTTAATCGTCTGCCCGGCCCTCGCCGCCGGTCCAGCCCTAAACGCCTGTCAACAACACTTTGCCTGCGGTCCTGACCTTTGCGACGCTCTGGAATATGTTTTTTATCCACTAAAAGTCCTCTTCAAAAAGCTCATCGTCGAAATCGCCGTCGTCTTCGTCTTCCACTGCGAAATCATAGAAATCATCATAAGCGTGCTGTGACTCGATTATTACGTGCGCTTCATCAAGAAAATCTTCGGGAACCATTACGGCGATTTCCTTGGTACCTAATGGTTGCTCTTGCTGTTCACTTATTATTGCAGCGACATCGTTAACTTCCAGCAGAGTTTTGTACTCTCTTGCCTGCTCCATATCCTCGGCAAAGGCAACAACAACGTACCCCTGCAGTTTAGCCTGCGATCTATGACCTTTTTTGGAACGCTTTGCCATTTTATTCCTCCAAAACCAACTCTCGTTCTAAACGCCCCTTTCTGCGTTTAGCTTTCCCCTGTTAATCTATCCCAGCGTACCTGGATAGGCCTTTAACAATCTCTCATTCGTGTATTTTCGTCAAATTAGACTCCATAAATTATAAAAAATTACGAACTTCTAAGAAAAACTTTAATTTATGGGCTCTGACTCTCGCGAGCATTTTTTAGCTGTCTGCCTGGTTATTTCAAAAATTTAGTGTTTGAGCGGATTTTTTTGTTGCAAACTCTGCTGATTGTATGTAATAACAGCCCTCAACGATGTTCCGGTCTTAAGGATTTGATGCCGGAGTAATTACAATTTAACTTTTTTAACAGGGAGGATTTTAGAATGGCAAATAAAGAATCATTGATTGTAGCCAGCAAAGTTAAGGCCTACATCAAGAGCAAAAAGATGATGACCTCATCCGATGCCCTCGGGGCAATCAGTGATAAGGTCTATTCTATGCTTGATGATGCTATAGCTCGAACTAAGGCCAACCGTCGCAGCACAGTCAAGGCACAGGACTTATAAATCTGGTTAGAAGCCCTTTGTTTTTTAACTTCTAACGGGAAAAATGAGTTATGAGCTAACATCTTTTTGTTACGTATGTTGCGTTTGTTGCAACGCCATGTAAATGAGCCGTTCCGTTGTTAAAAGAGCGGAATGGCTCATTTTATCGGAACAAAAAGGGTCCAACAACAGACTTTCGACAAAAAAACCTGTGGTTGAAGGTGCAATTTACAGCGTTCTTTTTAGACTCAAATTGACCATTTTGGTCCCAATAATCATAATCCTTATTGTCCTCAAATTATTTTAAGCCTGCCAAAGGACAAACAGCAGTAATCACACTTTTGACTGGCCAAGAGCCCATAAAATATCTCATATCAACGTCAAAATTTACGTTTTTTGGAAAATTTATTAACCTCCAGCCGTGAAAACTCCGATTTATAAATAGGTGGTATTAGGGTAAATAGCGTATTTTTACCAGCTTTCGGTCAAGAGAGTGTGATTTCTTGCCGAAAAACACCTTACTGACTGAGAGTAGACGGCTTTGCTAAGCAACCGAGCAGTGTGCTTATAACGCAGGGTCAAGGAAGAAGTCTATTGTAACTTCTTGCTAAATAAACAATTACAAAAATAAACCAAGGGAAGCACATGAGAGTTTTCATGTTAGGTTGGGAGTTTCCACCGTTTATCAGCGGTGGTCTTGGTACAGCCTGTTACGGGCTTACCAAAGCGATGGACCAGCTCGGCATGGAGGTTACCTTTGTTTTGCCAAGAATGGTCGAGAGCAGGTATGCGACTCATGTGAAGTTACTAAGCCCGGACTCCTGGACATCCGCTGCTACATTCATGTTCAGTGAGATGAAAAACGTAAGATTTCACGCAATAAGCTCGCCATTGCAGCCATATTCATCACCGGATGTGTACCGTCGGCAAATCGAAGAAACTTTGAGACAAAAACAAAAAATGCAAGGCGGCATCATCAGCGCAGCCAGCCGGCTCATCGGGGGCGATGACTACAGCAGAGATATGTACACTGAGGTCCATCGTTATGCTGCGGTTGCCGCTGAATTGGCTAAAATTGAGCAATTTGACATTGTCCACGCCCACGACTGGATGACCTATCCGGCGGGAATTGCCGTAGCTGCTATAAGTGAAAAACCGCTGATTGTGCACGTACATTCGACGGAATTCGACCGCAGCGGCGAGAACGTCAACCAGATGATTTACGACATCGAGCGGCAGGGTATGGAGCGGGCAGACAAAGTCATCGCTGTTAGTCATTTTACCCGCAGTACGATAATCAACCGATACGGTATTAGCGGTGAAAAAGTGGAAGTAGTATATAACGGCGTAGAACGCAACGGAAACTGGTCTTTGGCCGAAACCGGCATCAAAAAAAATGAGAAAATTGTCCTGTTCTTGGGCAGAATCACAATGCAAAAAGGCCCAGAGTATTTTCTCCAGGCGGCCAAGAAGGTCCTTGAGATGATGGATGACGTCAAGTTTGTTATGGTCGGCTCCGGCGATATGATGCACCGCTCGATTGAAATGGCAGCAGGACTCGGCATCGGACATAAGGTGCTGTTCACAGGCTTCTTGCGCGGCGAAGACGTCCAAAAAATATATAAAATGGCTGACCTATACGTGATGCCTTCGGTATCGGAGCCGTTTGGAATCGCGCCGTTAGAGGCATTGAACCACGATGTGCCTGTCATAATAAGCAAGCAAAGTGGTGTCTCAGAAGTTTTGATGCATGCTCTGAAAGTTGACTTCTGGGACATCAACGAGATTGCCAACAAGATTTTAGCTGTACTGAAATATCCACCTTTGCAAGAGACGTTAGCAAACCACGGCAATTTTGAGGTCAGAAAACTACGATGGAAAGACGCAGCGGCCAAGTGCATAAGAATCTATGAAGAGACACTGGTTGCGGTTTGAGGGTATCACGCAAAGAATAAACGCAATACGAGATGGAGACATCCGCTTCTAACAGGCGGATAAGAGATTATGCCTTCGGTATGTTTCTATTTTCAAGTTCATCAGCCCTTGCGATTGAGACACTATACGGTGTTTGACAAAAACGACCGTTATTTCGACGATTACAAAAATGCTTCTATATGCCGGAAGGTTGCAAATAAATGTTATCTTCCCGCGAATCGATTGATTCTTGATTTGATACGCCAATTCGACGGACGGTTCAAGGTGGCATACAGCATAACCGGCGTCTTATTAGAGCAGCTCCTCTCATTTTCGCCGGAAGTTATGAGCACATTTGACGCCCTTGCGGAAACCGGCTGTGTAGAATTCCTGGCTGAGACGTATTATCACAGTCTCAGTTTTTTATACTCGCGAGATGAATTCGTAGAGCAGGTAAACAAACACATCGAAACCATCGACAGTTTTTTTGGTCAAAAGCCGCGGATATTTAGAAATACGGAATTGGTCTATAACAATGATTTGGCCGCCCTTATTGAATCAATGGGCAAGTTTGACGCGATAATAACCGAAGGGGCAGACCACATCTTAGGCCATCGAAGCCCTAATTTTGTCTATCAGCCCAAAGACTGCAACAATTTGAAACTGTTACTGAAAAACTATCCTCTGAGTGATGACATTGCCTTTCGATTTTCAAATCGTGACTGGACACAGTGGCCTTTGACGGCAGATAAATTCGCCCACTGGATAAGCAATGTCAACGGCAACGGCAATGTGGTCAATCTGTTTATGGACTATGAGACATTCGGAGAACACCAATGGGAAGATACCGGCATATTCGATTTTATGAGGCATCTGCCCCACGAGGTTCTCAAGCACCCGGACAACAACTTCAAAACTCCAAGCGAAGTAGTGCAACATTACCAGCCCGTTGATACAGTTGACGTGCCGCATATCATAAGCTGGGCTGATATCGAAAGGGACCTCTCGGCCTGGGTCGGAAACGCTATGCAATCCAACGCTATTCACGAGCTTTATCGGCTTGAGAAGAAAATCAAACAAACCGCCGACGAAAAAATCATTGCGGATTGGAGAAGATTGCAGGCTTCGGACCATTTTTATTATATGTGCACAAAATATTTTGCCGACGGCGATGTACATAAATATTTTAATCCCTATGACTCGCCTTATGACTCCTATATTAACTTTATGAATGTCCTGGATAATCTACACAGCCGTTGTTCCAGACCAGCAAGGGCAGAACCATCTATTCCCGCGCCAGAACAGAACACAACAGAGTGCTTTTTTGATGTGGGCTCGCAAAATAAGAACCAACCCGACTTGCAGCCGGCAAAATAGATTCCCTGACTTTTTGCTGCTTAAAGCAATTTTGTTTTCCTTTCATCAGAAATTTTATAATGGAGTAATATGATACAAGAAAAGGACTTCCAGGGGGCCTGACATTTTCCCGCAATGACGTTTTTCGGAGCAAGATTGTGTTAACTTTGCAAAAAGCCGATAATAGATGGCCCCTGTTTTGCAATAGGTCGCAAAACGGGAACCCGGCAGCAATATCAATATCAATCGCCAATCAACCTATTGAGAATTTATTGACCAGAGAATGGCTGTTGACCAACGAACGCGGCAGCTACGCATCTTCAACTATCGCAGGCTGCAATACGAGAGGGTATCACGGACTGCTCATCGGCTCGCTCAACCCCCCGGTCAACAGGATAATGACCTTAAACAATTGCCTGGAGATGGTGATAGTTAAAGGCCAGGCATTTCACCTTTCAACCTTTGAATTCAGCGACAAATTTGCACCGACAGGTTTTACGTTTCTAAGCCAATTCCACCGGGACACCGGAGCACATTTTGACTACGAGCTGGATCCTGCTTCGGGTTCCCGCAAGGCAAGGTCCTATAAAAAAGGGGCTCCCATTCCTGCCAAAGCGGGAATCAAACTGACTAAATCGGTATATCTTCTCCGTGATACTGATACGGTTGCCCTGGTCTATGATTTTACAAGTTTGCAGGAGCCAGTGGAGTTCGTTTTGCGGCCATTTGTCGGTTTAAGAGACTTCCACACGCTGCAACAATCTCACGCTCCGTTATGTTCAAGGTGGCTTGGGCGTAGTGTGATGGTTCGTCATAATGTGCCGAATAGCTGTGAGCTGTTTTTGAGTTGCCAATATATTCGGCCCGTCATAAATTTTACAGCGAGTAAGACAACACAAAAAGGCAAAATTTCCCTTAAGACACGGGAAAATTCACCTTCGGCGCATCCGGCAACGAAATTGGAGCTTTCTAACGGTGCGCACTTCGAGAATGACCGGCAATGGTGGTTTAATTTTGTATATCGCAACAACAGAGAAAGGGGCCAGGATTTTACCGAAGATTTGTGGACACCCGGCTTTTTTAAGTGCCGGATAGAAACGCCTGCCAAAGTTGTTCTCTGGGCACACCTGAGTCCACCGTGGGTGCGCTACAAGCCTGAGGAGCTAACTAATCTTGATATTGATACAGTACGCGAAGATTTGCTCAGACACCAGGAAAACATAAAACTTAAAGCTAAAAGTGTAAAACATGATTTGCTATTGCCAGCCGCCGTTTTACTTCGCAAACGAAACAACAACGGGGGTCAATTGAAAAACGGATACGTTCGCTTCTTACAGGCGAATCGGAAAGTCAAAATTGAAAGTCGGAAATATTTCGAGGCCTTATGTTTGACTGCCGAGGCGTTTATTGCAAAACGTCAAACAGACCATACTCACAAAACCACCATTTTGGCCGGCTATCCATGGTTTGCAGATTGGGGCAGAGATGCTTTTATAGCCTTGCCGGGTCTGTTACTTTCAACCGGCAGGTTTGACGAGGCAAAGTCGGTCTTGACCACCTTTGCCACAGCGGCAGATGAGGGCATGATTCCAAATCGTTTCGATGACAGAAACGGCACAACTTACTTTAACAGCGTCGATGCTTCTCTTTGGTTTATCAACGCAGCTTTTCAATACCTCAAAGCCACCGGCGGACTTCGGCTCCAGCTCAGTCGAAGCCATTCAAAAACCTTCATGCAGGAGCTTTTGCCGACAATCCGCTGGATTATAGACTCTTATCATAAGGGTACTCGGTTCGATATTCACGCTGACGCCGATGGGCTTATAACCGCAGGCAATAACCAGACGCAGCTAACCTGGATGGATGCCAAGTATGATGGGCTCGCCTTTACACCCAGATGGGGAAAGGCGGTCGAGGTCAACGCCCTGTGGTACAATTCTCTTTGCCTTTTAGCCCAGTTTTATATCGACCGGGATGCAGAAAACGCAAAGCATTACAAATCAATGGCAGACAAAGTTCAGAGAAGTTTCTGTGAATTATTCTGGAACGAAAGCAAAGGCTACTTAAACGATTGCATTTTGCCCGATGGCTCGGTCGATGAGAGTCTTAGGCCGAATCAGATATTTGCGGTTTCACTCCCGTTTTCAGCGTTATCGCCCTCTCAGCAAAAATCGGTCGTAAATGTGGTGCAAAAACAATTGTTGACACCTTACGGCCTGCGAACCTTAAACGTTCAGGACAGCCGATATAAAGGCCTATATACGGGACCACAACAACAACGTGATGAGGCTTATCACCAGGGTACCGTCTGGGCGTTTCTGATGGGACCGTTTGTGGAAGGATTCCTGAAGGTCAATGGATTCAGTCGAAAAAGCAAAAAAAAGGCGGCTGAATTTATTCAGCCTCTGCTGAAGCACCTGACCAAAGACGGCTGCCTCGGATCTGTTTCGGAGATATTCGATGGTGATGCCCCACATACGCCAAGAGGATGTATCGCTCAGGCCTGGAGCGTAGCAGAGCTCATCAGGGCGTACCAGTTGATAAACAGTTGAATTCTAACTGTCTATCTCCGGTTGGAAAAGCTGACTTTCAGCACTTTAATTCCTCTCGAATCAGACAACCGTCACAGGGACAGAATGCGCGAATGTTCTGTTCGGGCGTGGCCGGCGGCACCTCACAGCCCGGCATTAAAATGAATTTGTCAGGGACCGCTTTAAGACACTGCCTGGCGGCATCAGCAACATCCTCGGGGCTGCCCTCAAATAAGACACCCACCGGGTCAAAATTTCCGCACAGCGTAACCTGGGGTCCGGCAAGCTCTCTGGCCCTGGCAAGAGGAACCATCCAGTCAACGTCTATAATATCCGTTCCGCTTTTAGCTATATGTTGGATGATATTTTTTATATTGCCGCAAACATGCAACTTCACAGCAGCTCCTGCCTGGTGAATGGCCGCAAACAGTTTCTGCTGTAGAGGTAAGACAAGTTCGGCATACATATCCGGCGCAATCAGACTTGCAGCCGAATCGCCGACCCCAATCATATCCGCACCGGCTCTGACCTGGGCAATGGCAAAAACAATCTCATTTTGGATAATTATTTCGCCTGCTTTGATAAACATTTCCGGCCTATCTATCAGGTCCAGCATTGCATTTTCCACACCTCGAAGGTCTCCATACTCCGCCAGCGGGCCTTCGGCCCAGCCTAAGACGCTGTGGGTCTGTCCGACCTCAGCGGCCATCTTTCGCACACTTTCAATCCGCTGTTTTGTTCGTTCTGCGTTTTCAATATCAAACTCTCTGATACGTGATATGTCGTCGTGGGTCTTTATGAACAGCTCCTTCGGCCTTCCGACGCCTTCGGGGGGATATTCAAATTCCATCCCGTATGCAGATGCCTCCCGCCAGGGGTCGCTTATTGCGCTTATCTGGTCGAGATTAAATGCCCTGATAACCGCAAGCTGTGCCTGGACCAGGACGTCTCCATCGAGATAATAATCCCTGTAAGTACGCCCGATGAAATTAGCCGACCATGCCATAAAGATAGGGGTAACAGCGGGACGGTCGCAAGAATCGCCCTTCAGGATAGCATAAATTCGCTCTTTCGGAGTCATAAAATAACCTTAATCCGTAAATAAAGTACCTAAAGTTACACGTAAGTGTCATCCTGAGGCGAAGCCGAAGAGCCTGCCCTGAGCTTGCCGAAGGGATCTGGTCAACGAAAAAGAGATTCTTCACTTCGCTGCGCTGCGTTCAGAATGACAGCAAAGCTGTCACTTTAGTTCACTTTAGGCACTCCAAACTTTAGCTCACTTTTAGCTCCTGAACCAGGGCTAAAAAAGTGTCCTTTACCTGCTCAAATGTCAGTTGTCTCGCCATATCTTTTTTGCTTTGTGCTTCATCCGATTTCTTTGTCCACTGTGGCGAAATCATAATCAAATAATCGAAGCCGGCCGGAATCCTGTCCTGGCTTTGCCGAAAGACTTCCCGTAATAGCCGTTTCAATCGATTACGTATAACCGCGTTCCCGCTGGATTTGCTGACTGAGATACCAAGTCGCGGATAGCCACAATTGTTTTCTGCCATGTAGAGCGTAAGCAGCCCATCTCGGCTGCGGCTCGGGCCTTCGCCGAGACGAGTGCTCAGACACCGACCATGAGCCAAAACAGCTTTGAATTGCCTCTTACTGACAAGCCTTTTCTCTTTCGGAAACGAAAATTGCATATTTTCGTAATTGTTCATTGGTGAGAGGTTAATCGGTGAGTTGAATACTCACTACTCACCACTCACAACTCACCATCACGTTAACCTGTCGACACGGCCAGGCCATCTGCCATTTGGCGCCTATGCAAGACTTCGGTACTTATTTTACGCAGCGCCTTAGAATAATCCAAGACACCGACGAGCTCGTCACTATCCTTGCCGGCCACTACGGGTACATTTTCCAAATGATACCGCCTCATATGCTCTATTACCTCTTCAAGTGGTTCATCCGGCGTCGTCTTATCCCGTACAGGCTCAGCGACATCACAGGCCAGCAGCCAGCCTGCTACTTCTCTGTTAGCAAACATCTCTTTAATATCGGGGATAGTAATTACACCTGTAATGCGCGATTGAGCGCCAATAACCGGATAATACACACTCTCAGAAGTGCTGAATACCTCAAGAATCTGCTGCAGCGGCAAATCCTCCTTAATGCTTGTCGGGCTCTTATCCATAACATCGGCAACTGTATATGTCTTTATCAGGTCATCTTCGGTAATGTTAAGCCCTACCTCACCGGCCCGCTTTACGCCGGCCTTGACCAGCATCGGGCCAAAGATTTCCATCAGAAACGTGCCCATCATAACCACAATAACAATGGTATGACCAAGCTCCGAACCAAATTGCTGTCTGGCCAGGATAGCAAGGCCGATAGCCACACCGGCCTGTGGAAGCAGACAAATGCCCAAGTATTTGCGAACCACAGCCGGGGCTTGAGACCATTTACCGCCGAACCACGCCCCTGCTATTTTCCCCGCCGCCCGGCAGAAAACATAAACTAATATCATCACTACCATCCAAGAGGTTATCCTGCCAAACTCCATATGGGCACCGGCAAGAACAAAAAACGAAATGTAGATGGGAGGAGCAAATTTCTCGACAAGCTCAAAAGTAGCCTTGCTCTGGCGAGGCATCAGATTGGCCACTGTGATACCTAATGTCATCGCGGGCAAAATAGGGTCGATTCCGGGTATTATTGAAATACCTACGACAAGCAAAAGAGACGCTAATGCAAAGTCGAGGACTTTATCGTCGGCCTTGACAAACTTCAAGAGAAAGTACAACAGTACACCCGCCAGAACTCCCAGGGCTATCGCACCTGCGATTTCGCCTAACAATATCAGCGTCGTGCCAAGGACGGAACCCCCGCCTGTGCCAATCAGTGCCTTTGCTCCCGTTGCCGCGCCGCGGTAAAGCAGCAGCGCCAGTGCATCATCAAGCGCCACTATAGCTAACACGGTGGTTGTCAAAGCTCCTTTGGTCTTATACTCCCACAATACGTTTACGGTCGCCGCCGGTGCAGTAGCAGAGGCTATGGCGCCGAGCACCAGTCCCACCGCAATCGATTCGGGTACGCTGCCGGTTATAAACCATGCTACGACAGCCCCGCCAATCGTTGCTAATACAAAGGCGCCCATCCCCTGTGAAAAAAGTATGATGAAAAACTGTCTGCCGTACTTCCTGAATACCTCACCTCGCAGCTCCGCCCCAATCATAAAACCGATGATACCCAAGGCAAACATCGTGAAAGGTTCGAGCTTGTCGATAGTATGTGGAGTTATCACGCCAAGGACTTCACCCAGAAGTATCCCGGCTACAATACACCCTACAACCTGTGGAATATGAATCTTCTGGAAAAAACGAGCACCAAACGCCCCCACTAAAACGATAATTCCAAAGAGTAAAGCCGGATTCAAATGACCAAGGGATTCTGTATTTAGATTGCCAGAGGCCAAGATTATATGAATGCCATCTTTAAGGTTCACCAAATTCATCCGGTTAACCAAAATTTTATTTTATCGTTTTTTACAGCCCGAAAAGCCTGCCTAATTTAATTCGGCGCCGGGTATTTCTCCTGCTCTTTTTAGCGCTATCTTCGTGAGAATCGGCCCGATTATTTCAAAAAAGATGCACGTGGCGGTAATGGTTGCAAGGACCGAAGAACCTATTTCAAGGGCATGCGGCAGACTGTAACGCGCATCGAGCTGAACAAGTTCATGCTTTACAATCAATGACAAACCGATTGCCACGCCGGCCTGAGACAGTATCCCCAGCCCCACATATTTTTTAACCTTGTCCTCTACGTGGCCGAATGAAGCCCCGATGCGAGCACCACCGATCAGACCCACCGACCGTCCAAGTATGTAAACAACACCTATAAGACCGAGTGCCGGAAGTACCGACAGCTTCAGGTGTGCACCTGCCAGGCAGAAAAATAATACGAACAACAGCGGCATAACATCCAGCAGCGGATTCGCAACGCGATGAAGCAATGATTCGTGTCGCATGTTTGCCAGAACGAAACCAACGACCATATTAGTTAAAATCAGCGACAAATGCCACCGTATCGACAACCCCGTACACACAAGAATAAAGCCAAAAACAACAATCAAAATATCCCTTGCGCCTTGTAATCTGCGAACCAAATGATAGAACAACAACCCCATAATTCCACCAACAATGAAACTCAATCCGATTTCCTTGACCGGATTCAGTAGAGCCCACAGAATACCTTCGGAAACACCTGAGGTCTCCCTTATTAAAAGGTTCTTAGCCAAGGCAGCGGCAAATCCGAAAATGATAATTGCCAGCCCGTCGTCAAATCCGACCACCGCATAGAGGGTTGTAGTCAAACTTCCTTTTGCTCTGTATTCCTGAATGACGGCGACAGTGCCAGCCGGTGCGCTGGCCGGCGCCATCGATGCGAAAATCAACGACAGTGGTAAATCACGAGTCAACAGGTATAAAGCAAAAAGAACCGCAAAGAAAGCACCGAAAGACTCTGCGAAAATAATCGAGATAATCCCCATACCCAGGCGCTTTAGTGAGGACAAATTAAGCTCTGAGCCGATGCTGAAAGCCACAAATCCTAAAGCAATCTCCGTGATGAACGAAAGCTGTTCCAACGAAGGCTCGTCAAAAAGATGCAGGACCGACGGGCCGAGTATGACACCAATAACCATATAGCCTATCAGAGAGGGAAGTTTGACAAACCGGGCGACTCGACCTGCGTAAAACGCGACAATTGTCGCTGCCCCTAAAAGAGTCAATCCGGAAATATGCAGAAAAGACAAATCAATTGTTATAGCTAAAATTGCCATGCTCTGAACCCCAAAACTTATGCATCCAACGTACCGGCCGCATAAGAAACTTCCTGGACGGTTACCAAAACGCCCGTTTTCTTAGTAAGGTCACCAGTAACACTCTCAATCCGCCGGACAGCCTCATTAGCCAGTCCTCTTTCAACGACCGCAATGATAATTCTGCTGAACTTACTCTGCTCGTTACTCCAAAAGCTCGCAAAAAGTGGCATTTTTAAGAGATACACACCTGCATTTTCGGCCCCGACAACAACCAGAGAGCTGGCTTCTATTCCGGTTAAAATCTGAATAACATCCCGGAAAACACCTTCGCTTTGTATAAATACATGAATAAGGCTTTTGGGTACTCGTTCTCCGCCGTTTATTTCTATATCCTTACCGTGCAGGAAAATCTGGTATACTTCGTTGGGCGTCTGCTTGGCCAGGATTCTCTCCAGAGCTTTCGGCGACAAAAGGGTCTGCGAAATGACCGAGAGCAATCTCACGTGTTTATTGGATTCCACCTCGGGAGCTACAATAAAGACGATAAGCCTGACCTTCTCGCCGTCCGGAGCGTCAAAGTCAACACCCGACGGGACCGTAACCATCCCCACAACAAAGTCTTTAACGGATTTGAGACGACAATGGGGAATAGCTACCCCCTTGCCGACCCCTGTTGACCCCAGCGATTCACGAGCTTCGAGCCCCGCAAGAATCTCTTGCTCATCGACACCCTCAAGAACGGCGCTTTTCTTAGCGAGCCGAGCAACCTCCCGAAGTGCCTCGGGCTTGTTGGCAAATTGGGCATTAGCAACTACGCACTCTTCTCTCAGAACATCAGCTATCTTCATTTTCTATAATTCCTTATATTTCAGTTTCTGCATTAGTCAATTTAAAGCCACAAAAACCGGTGACCAAACAAGCATCGAAAAACCACTACAAACTGTCAGCTTCCTTCTGTTTGGCCAGAACTTCCGCACTGAGTCGGCGATGAACAGCCCTTTGTCTCAGTATTCCAATATATTTGTCATCATTGCTGGATGTTACAACGGGCAGAAACTCGACGTCCAGATGCCTGATAGTCTCCAATGCCTCCGACAGCGCTGTCTCTGGTGTGACCTTCGCAATTACAGGCTCCGCAACATCCAGAGCCACAAGCCAGTCATTCAATTCCTGGGTGGAGAACGTATTACGGATGCCTTCCAGCGTGATTGCACCTGTCAGTTTGCCTGCGTTGTCAACAAGACAGTAGTAAAGGCTGTCGGTATTGCTTACCAGACTGATGACCTCGCTCAAAGGCAAGCCTGCTTCCATGACCGGCACATCGGTATCCATTACGTCGCCGACCTTGTACTTCCTGATAAGGTCATCTTCGGTAATATTCATTCCGATTTCACCGGCCTTTTTTATGCCCACCTTGGTAAATAAGGGGCCGATAAGCTGAAGTACAAATACACCGGCTATTATTACCGACAGCATCGTATCTCTGAGCTGGCCTTCGAATCTTTGGCTTGCCACAAGCAGCAGTGCGATAGCAATTGTGCCTTGTTGATACAAACAGAATCCGAGATATTTTCGAATGGTTGTTACAGCCCTGGAGTGAACCGCACCAATCCATGCACCTGTCGTTTTGCCAACGATACTACCAATAATATATGCGGCAGTGAGAACTATAACTTGTATACCACTGTTAACAATTCTTAATCTGGCACCAACAAGAACAAAGAACAAAACGTAAATCGGTGCCGAAAATCTTTGTACAAGCTTGAAACTTGAGAGTACCTTTCTTGAACCGATATTCGTCAGCGTTGCTCCCAAAGCCATAGATGAGATAATAACGTCCAGCTCCCGGGATATCGCCACACCTATAATCAGCAACGCTAAACTTATACTAAAAATCAACACTCTTTCCGGTTCGTCGGTTCGTTTTAGAATCCAATTCAGTAGTATCCCTGCTATTATGCCTATCACCAAGGAACCAAATATCTCATAGAATGATGACAATAATGCGCCCAGAAATCCAGCTTCCTGGTGGCCTACGACCACTCCTGCAACGCTTATGCAGATAGCATACAAAATCAAGGCAAGTGCATCATCGAGAGCGACAATTGCTATCAGCATCGTCGTAAGCGGCCCGCGTGTTTTATATTCCCATAATACACTCATTGTCGAGGCAGGGTCTGTCGCCGCACAAATAGCACCAAATACCACACCAACAGCCAATCCCGTTTTCCAATCGGAGAAATACCAGGTTATTGCAAAGCTAAGGACCCCCACTAACATAAATGCTGCCAGGCCTTCAAAAAGCAGGATATCAATGACCTGTCTGCTGAACTTCACAAAGATGTCACGTTTAAGTTCTCCGCCGATTAAAAAACCAATGATACCCAGGGCAAACATATTAAACGGCTCCAGGTCACGGATTGTTTTCGGAGAGATAGTACCCAGCAAAGGCCCTAATACTATCCCTATCGCAACATAACCCACGATGCGAGGGATATTAAGCAGGTGGAATACTCTCGCTCCAACTGTGCCGCCGAAAATGGCGATCCCAATCAACAGGATAATATTAATTTCCTCGCTTTGTGCCGAGATGTTCGCCAACAATTCGTTCATTGTCGCACTTTGAAAACGCAAAAAAACAACAATATTAAGTGAAATAAAGTGCCTAAAGTGAACTAAAGTGACAGCGAAGCTGTCATTCTGAGCGAAGCGAAGAATCTCTTTTTCGTTAGCCAGATCCTTCGGCTGCACCTCAGGATGACGCGTAAGTGTCACTTTAGGCACTTTTAACTTTAGGCCCCGTGCCGGTTGGGAAAAACCAATTTGTGGGACCTTATTTGTTGTCAACGGTAATGCCGGGCCAGTCGTCCGTGCGGAATGGAGAAGCCGGCAGACCCTCCTTGTTATAAAGATTGCATACAGGATTGTCCGCCCATGCGTAACGCACAGCAACCGGCTCGGAAACTTCGCTGCTGCTGACCACAACGCTATCGCTATCTATCTTCGCATCGGCCCAAACGAACTTGCGGTCCGCCCCGGCTATGGCGAAACCTTTCAATGGCCCATCCCCACCGGCGATGAGGCCACCGCCGAGATGGTTAAAGTGCAGGACAATTTCATTTCCATTGATTTCCATTGATTTGTAAATAGGCCCGGAATACACCAATTCTTTTCCGTAGCTCTTAGCCAAAGCCCATAATGCCAGACGCTTGCCAACATCCTGCTTGTTCTTTGGATGTATATCGTTAGCATCTCCAATGTCTATAATCACAGCCATCCCAGTATTCGGCAAAGCCAATGTCATCAACTGGGCCTCCCGCAGCTCCGCCCAGTCACTTTCGGACGGCTGTGGATTGACAGCTCTGAAATTAGCCAACTGTACGAAAAGAAAAGGAAATTTATCCTGCCCCCAATCTTTACGCCAGTTTTGAATCATTCTGCCAAAGAGCTTGCGATACTGATAGGCCCGGCTTGCGTTTGACTCACCCTGGTACCATATAGCACCACCAATCCCGTATGGAATCAGAGGAGCAATCATAGCATTATACAAACCCGCCGGCGAGTGAGGGTGTCCAGGCCCAAGCGGTGCGTATGGCCTCCGCGGTATATCTCCCCCTTCGGCCTTGGCCTTTTCAACAGCTTTCTTCCATTCTTCAACCTTCTGCTTGTGTTCCTCCATCGCTTGCGGGTATTTCGCAACCGCATCTTCATACCGCTCCAAAATCGGCGCAGCATCCGCCTCCTTCTCAAGTACCTCTCTTCTCGTCCACGCCTCAGCCGGCGTCCCGCCCCAGGATGTATGAATCAAACCAATCGGCACATCAAGTTCCTTGTGCAGCTCCCGCCCGAAATAATAGGCCACCGCCGAAAAATCGGGAACCGTCTGCGGGCTGCACAATGTCCAGCTGCCAACACAATCGGACTGGGGCTGCTCAGCTACTTTTCGTTCAACCGTGAACAACCTAATATCCGGATAATCGGCTGCGGCAATCTCCTGCTCCGCATTAGCCGAAGACCTCACCGACATCTGCATATTCGATTGGCCTGAACAGACCCAGACCTCACCGACCATAATATTTTTGAGCGTTATAGTATTCTTGCCGCTGATAGTCATTTCGTAAGGCCCGCCCACCTTCGGCGAATTCATCGCAAACATCCACTTGCCATCATCGCCTGCCGTAACCGCCCACCTCATACGATGCCAGCTAACGCCGACCATAACCTCTTCCCCCGGCTCCGCCCAACCCCAGATAGAGACCTTTTTGTTACGCTGTAGAACCATATTATCACTTATCACCGCCGGCAGCTTAACATCAGCCAAAGCCGCACCTGCATTTACTAACAGCAAAATCCCAAAAACAATCAAAACTACTGTTTCGTTAAAACGTACTCTCTTATGATTCATCTTTTAACCCCTTAAATCGCTCTGTATAAAAGATTATATGTCATTTCGACCGAAGAAGCTTGCCCTGAGCGTAGTCGAATGGGTGGAGAAATCTATTCAAAAGCAGATTTCGCGGCTCGCTTAAAATGACATCTACAATATTTTCTACTAAGCATCCTTAAATATAAAAAAAGGAACGCACAAAACCTTCTCATATATAGTAGCGTAGCTGCCGGGAACAGTAAATACTAAACAAGAGAAATTTAACCAACATCTTTCCTGATGTTAAACTGTAAGTTGAATAAAGAGACCTAAAAGGCACTGTAGGGGCAACCCCATGTGGTTGCCCGAATTTGCTTTGTCGGGGGTCATTCCTGCGAAAGCAGGAATCCAGGCTCTCTATGAATATTATGTGCAATTCTTTCGGCAATTTTTCACTGTAGGGGCTACCCCATGTGCTTGCCCGAATTTGCTTTGGCGGGGGTCATTCCTGCGAAAGCAGGAATCCAGGCTCTCTATGAATATTATGTGCAATTCTTTCGGCAATTTTTCACTGTAGGGGCAACCCCAAATGGTTGCCCAAATTTGTCACGTGGTTGCCCCGATTCCCTCTGTCATCCTGAGCGAAGCGCAGCCTTTAGCCCTGAGCGCAGTCGAACGGGGAAGTCGAAGGATCTGGTAGACGAACAAAGTAAACCTCCATTTTGCCCAGAATTTGTCACGTGGTTGCCCAGAATTTGTCACGTGGTTGCCCGAATTTGTCACGTGGTTGCCCGAATTTGTCACGTGGTTGCCTGAATTTGCTTGCCCCGTTAGAGTGTCGCCTGCCCCCTAGTTTTCTTATCGGGGGTTTTCTCTAACGGGGTCATTCCAACGTAGGGGCGGTTCGCGAACCGCCCTTACCCAAACCACTCCAAATTGTTAGCCCCCTGCACTGCAGGGGGTTGTCATTTCACTGTAGGGGCAACCCCATGTGGTTGCCCGAATTTGTCACATGCTTGCCCTGATTCCCTCTGTCATCCTGAGCGAAGCGCAGCCTTTAGCCCTGAGCGCAGTCGAACGGGGAAGTCGAAGGATCTGGTAGACGAACAAAGTAAACCTCCATTTTGCCCGAATTTGTCACGTGGTTGTCCGGACTCCATCGGTCATTCCAATGTAGGGGCGGTTCGCGAACTGCCCTTACCCGAACCACTCCAAATTGTTAGCCCCCTGCACTGCAGGGGGTTGTCATTTCACTGTAGGGGCAACCCCAAATGGTTGCCCAAATTTGTCACGTGGTTGCCCCGATTCCCTCTGTCATTTCGACCGAAGTGAGCGAAGCGAACGTAGTGGAGAAATCTATTTAAAACAGCTTGCACCGCACCAATTTAGGCATAAGCCTAATCTTAATTGGTGCGGGGTCATTCCGCACTTGCCTGCCCTCGAATGCTGTAGTCGGGGGATGCAGAATCCAAATTTTTAGCCCCCGGCATTGTCGGGGGTTGCTTGTCCCGCACTTATTGAGTTCTAACTCACGTCTAATTAGTGCGGGGTCATTCCTGCGAAAGCAGGAATCCAGAATCCGTACTTCACCAACGATGAAATATTTTCGCCCAAATCCGAAAACTCTCGCTTGACATCGGCCCGCATTTTGAATATTCTGCTCATTAACTGAAGAAGCATCGTGGATTTTTTATACTGTCAGGAACTTTTCTGTGTTTCCCGTTTTATACATATTGTATAATCATTGTTATGCTGAATAGGGAAAAACTATGTCTGATAACCCGTTAGTAAATCTCGGTGAATTATCGAAGCCCGCAACAGTATTAATTGAAAAAATATCCGATGCAGTTGGCGGAGTCTTTAAGCCATATCAAATTGTGCGTGTCGCAAAGGCAGAATCAGAAGCGGAAAAGATCCGAGCAGATGCTAAGATAATTGTCCAAGATATTCACCGTCGTGCTATGCATCGGTTTTTAGAAGAGGAGGCGAAAAAACAGAAGAATATAGAAGATATAACTCAAAAAGCGTTACCCAATCTCAATGATGATGCAAAATCTGAAAATGTGGAAAATGACTGGATTGCCAATTTCTTTGATAAGTGCAGGTTGATATCTGACACCGAAATGCAGATGTTGTGGTCTCGTGTTCTATCAGGTGAGGCAAACTCTCCCGGCTCGTACTCAAAAAGAACGGTCAACTTTTTATCATCCTTAGACAAAAATGATGCTGGATTATTTACAAAATTATGTAACTTTGCATGGATTATAGGTGAGATAGTTCCATTAATATATGATGTTAATAACGACATATACAATAAGCATAAAATTGATTTTGTATCGCTTAGCCATCTTGACAGCATAGGTCTAATTCAATTTAACGGCCTTGTTGGTTTTAAACGCACTGGATTACCAAAGAAAGTCACTCTTCTCTATTACGATCAACAAGCCCTATTGGAGTTTAAGAAAGAATCAGACAATGAATTTAATATTGGAAAGGTCATTCTTACAAAAATTGGTCATGAGCTTGCGCCGATTTGTGGTTCCTCTCCAGATAAAGAGTTTTATGAATACATATGTGATAAGTGGAAAAAGGAAGGCTTGATAAAAGAAAACGAAACCGAACAAGGAGCTGCAGCGGGCGCTGACAAGCCACGTCCCTGAACCATTACTTTAGTCATTCTGTATATTCAGGGTGCCATGAAGGGTAGCAAGGACATAATTCTTTATCTTAGGTATTCCTTAGATAAATGCAATAGAGTGGACGAGTATTGAACAAGCAATGGGAACTCCTTATACATAAGAAAACAATCTGTTCTTCCCGTTTTATACACTCTTTATAATTATTGTTGGGAGTGATAAACGATGTCCCATATTGTCAAATTAAAGGGAAAAGCAAGACTCAGTAGCTATTCTCTGCGTATGTACCCTATTGGCATGTACGCATATGGTCATGAATTTTATGACATTTCTCAAAAAACAAAAAAATCACCTGTGAAATCATATCTTCTTGGTCATGCCCTGGAGTTGTTCCTCAAGTCTTTCCTAATGAAAAAGGGATTGAGCATTAAGCAGTTAAAAAGTCGCCGCTTCTCTCACAATTTAGATCTATTGCTTAACGAATCATTAAAGCATGATATTGAAGATTGTTTTCATATATCAGATAAGCTAAAAGCAGACATTATTTCATTTTCTAAATTTTATTCAGCCAAGTTCTATGAGTATTTTCCAATCATTGCTTGGATTACATGCATGCAGCAACCCAAGACGATGAGTTTGTTTCGTTTTGCAAAACAATTGGATACAAAGCTACCTGCAATAATCAAGATCAGCTAACATCGAATAAATCGTTTGAACTGGACAGCGTGGAATGCTGCCGCTCAACTCAATCCGATATATTCTGAGCAACTCGTTCCATAGTTTGAATCCCCCGACGCCTTTGTTACCCCTGCTTCGTTTTGCAAATCAGTTAGAGAGTTAACGCAATGCGAAATATTCTTCACTCTTCACTCTAAACAGAGTTTTCAAATGGTCATTTTCTTTGATTTAACTTGATTTTTAATAATAAATATGGTATAATACCCTCAAGTTAGCCAGAAGGCTAACTTAAACCGCCCCTAAGCGGCAGATATAGCGGAGAAACGCACGTTTTCGTATCAGCAGATACACGCCAAAAAAGCCTTTAGTCTGATGTCTGTATTCTTTTTTGTAAGCTGCAGCGCAGCAATGACTTAGAGCCAGCCAGCCTCGTAGCGCAGCGCAGACCCCGCACCAATTGAGCTTAGGTCACGACTAATTGGTGCTGGGCCAATTAACCAATGAACCAATTAACCATGAACTATAAACAATGTACCACGAAATACGCAATACGCAATACGCGATACGCGATACGCAATACGAGCATCTGCACTCTACATCTGTCGAGAATCCTCTACAAATCGACCTTTTTATGCAAAACAAACCCAATTTCCGAAAAAGTCAAATGAATGTAAATCCATATAATGCAAGGGAATATGAAAATAAATTCAATCGGACACTTGGTCAAAACAAACCCAATTCAAACCCAATCAAACCCAATTTCCAAAAAGTCAAAATGAACGTAAACTTATATGTTATAGAGGATTACAGAAAAACAGATGATTTCGCAGTCCGAAAAAACAAACCCAATTCAAAGCCAATTCAAACCCAAACAAAGCCAATTTCAAATGCTCCCTTGCACAAGCAATTCAATTTGCTACACTTGAAAGGCTGCTTTATAATGGGTCAACTGAGTCGCTATTGGCAAATCAAATGGAACTGTCAGATAAACTCACTTAGAAAGGTGGTGCAGAAATGTTAAGATGGGCTTCTATTATATTTTTAACTTTAGGGTTCTCACCCATCCGGGCAGTCGAACCCTTTCGTCAGGTCCTCACCGACGTCGAGCAAAACATTTATATTGAAACCTTGTACATCACAAGTCGCAATATTACTCCGGATTGTCCCGTTTCCTGGTCGGTTCGCAAGTATGTGCTTCATGGAGGTAAACAGGAGGGCGTCGAGGTTATTGACGTCAACAACGGCAAGCTCCGCTTTACGGTAGTTCCTACGCGTGGGATGTCCATCCAGGAAGTGCTTATGGGAGATTTGCGTCTCGGCTGGGATTCGCCGGTGAAGGGCTTAGTACACCCCAAATATATCAACCAGCACACACGCCAGGGTCTGGGCTGGCTGGAAGGCTTTAACGAATGGATTGTCCGATGTGGTCTGGAATTCTTCGGCGGGCCCGGAACCGATGAGTTTATCGACAACACCGGCCAAAAGGCAACGATGGATTTGACACTGCACGGCAAGATCGGCAATACCCCGGCATCACAGGTGGAAGTGATTGTCGAACGGCAGGCACCATATCGTATTCGAATACTCGGCAGGGTCGATGAGACCTGCATGCACGGACCAAAGCTCGAGCTATCGGCAGAAGTATCAACTATGCCGGGCTCCAATACTCTCCGAATCTCGGACAAGATAACCAACCGCAGCGCCGTCGAGCAGGAATTCGGCATTCTTTACCACGCAAATTACGGCACACCTCTGATGGAAAAAGGCGCAACGTTTGTTGCTCAGGCGCGTCAGGTAACGCCGATCAACGAGCATTCGGCCTCGGACATCTCTACCTATAACCTCTACCGTGCCCCGATGCCTGGATTTCCAGAACAAGTTTACTGCCTTCGGCTCTGGGCCGACAAGAACGACCGGACGAAGGTAATGCTTCGTAACGCCGCAGCCGACAAAGCCGTATCAATGGCCTTTTCCATCGAGCAGTTACCTTTCTTCACGCTCTGGAAAAATCCTGTGGCTTACGAGGACGGTTATGTCACTGGCCTCGAACCGGGAACCGGCTTTCCCCGCAACAGAGCCATCGAGCGCCGTTTCGGCCGTGTCCCCAAACTTGCCCCCCATCAAAGCCGTCTTTTCACAATAGATTTCGCGCTTCATGTTGGCAAAGACCAGGTCAGTGCTGCCGCCGATGAAATCGCTCACATCCAGGCCGACCGTAAAACTCAAGTGGACAATGAACCATTACCGCTCAAGTAAGTCTGTCAGCTTTTTCTAACAGAGGAAAGTCATTGTAAAATCAAACGATATTTTATATTTTCACGGATGGCACAAGATTAAGAACTTGCTAATTTACTCAAACCGACCGATTTCAAGCTGTCACTCTGAACGGAGCGTAGCGAAGTGGAGTTGAAAATCCGCTAAGGCGGGAATATTCTCTTCGTTGGCCAGATTCGTCGGCCCTTCGGCGGAGTTTACCCTGAGCGTAGCCGAATGGGCTCAGGGCAAGCTTTCTTTCGCCTCAGACTGACAAAAATTGAAGGATTATTCGGATAGGCTCTAAGCCAAAGGGGTCTATCAAAAAAGCGGGCGACCGGATTCGAACCCACGACATTCAGCTTGGGAAGAACAAAAAGGCAAATCGTAAGTCACGTAACGAAAAGCACTAGCGCATGTTTGTAAGTTGGAGGGTGGTTGTTGAGGTCAAATCTGCATTCTTGACCTAATAAAGCGGGGTTTTGGGTTCAAACGCTTCTACTGTAATGACAATATTTTCTTTATTATTTCGTTAT
>Ga0315551_10000022_pt1 | contig 117920 bp, 106 predicted proteins | sample SalMarSW160290MG_FD_203678 | JGI IMG/M metagenome (GOLD analysis project Ga0315551, IMG submission 203678) | Salt marsh sediment microbial communities from the Plum Island Ecosystem LTER, Massachusetts, United States - Salt Marsh Sediment SW1602-90 ...
AAATTGACATCCTTCTGACGTTTGACCGACAACTGGGAGAAAATCACTGCCCCAACGCCAATCATAAGGGCCGTCGGGTGCTGCAAGCCCAGAGCCGTCTGAACCGACACTTCTTTGGCAAACAGTTCAGGGTTTTTCTCCTTGATTCTAATCGCTGCCAGTTCCACCGCCCTCATCAGAACATCCTTAAGAACGATGATATTTCCACGACGGGTGGACATAGTCTTGTCACCGAATTTTACCCAGCCGAAATCGATATGCTTGATTTTGTCACCCATGCGCTCCGATTCAGGTCGGCACTCAGCTTCTTCCAGCATGGCGATCACTTTGAAGACCTGTTTGAAGTGAACGGCTTGTGCCGAACCGACCACGTAGAGCAGTTCGTGAAACCGGTAAGTCCTCCAGCGATAAACCAGACCGGCCAGTTCCCGTGTGGCGTATAGAGTGGCACCGTCAGCTTTCTTGAGGAGACAGGGAGGCAGTTGGGGATCGTCCAGCTCAACAATCAATGCTCCCTGTGAATCTTTTGTCAACCCTGCCTTTTGCAGTTGTTCAACAACCGTATCCATTTTGTCATTAAAAAATGACTCGCCCGTAGTGGCGTCGAATTCTACCCCGAGCATCCCGTAAACTTCATTGAACTCTTTCAGAGAGATGGCCTTGAATCTATTCCAAAGAGCAACAGCTTCTTGCTCATCTCGTTCGAGGTCCTTGAAGGCTATGCGGGCCTGCTCGTCCAGAGAGTCATCCTCCTTGGCTTCCTCATGAAACCAGACATACAGGCCATATAGTTCCTCGACGGCATTTTCCTCAAGAGTGATACTTTGACCCCACTTCCGGAATGCCACAATCATTTTGCCGAATTGCGTTCCCCAGTCACCGAGGTGATTGATGCTCACCACCTCATACCCGAGCTTCTCAAAGATACGCCGCAGAGAGTTGCCGAGAACTGTGCTGCGCAGGTGCCCAACACCGAACGGCTTGGCGATGTTCGGCGATGAGTAATCAATGACATATTTCCGCCCCATCCCTTTGCCCGAATCACCGTAGTGGTTGCCTGAGGAAAGTATTTCCCCTATTGTCTCCTTCCCTAACGAGATAAAATCTACCCTGGCGTTGAGAAAGCCTCCCACGGCTACGCTTTCCATAACCGGCGAACCAGTCGCCCCTGATTGCAAAACCTGATTTGTCACCGGAGCGATTTTCAATGAGATTTTATCCGGACTGTCCCCCAGCAGACGGGCATACCTGAATACAGGAAATGCAAAGCGCCCCATACGGGGGTCTTTCGGCTTCTCCAGATCAGAATATATTTGATTGGAATCAAAAACCTGGGCAGTTCCCTGTGCCTGGTACTGTTTGCTGTACACCTGCTGAAACGCCGTCGCCGTTGCCGACGCAAACTGTTCTTTGAACCGGTCCTTTCTCACACCCGCACCGTCCTTATCATACATGGTAATAATATGATAGTGTGCTGGCTCTGGCAAGTTACAACATTCCTCTGTTTATATGAGGTAGATATCCAGAGGCTGTGCCAAAAGCCTGAATCCAGATTTCTTACAGGTGCAGTCAGACAATGAATCACAAGGCAGGAGACAAACCCCCACCTTACAGAAAATGCCCACCCTGCACGATGGAGACGTTTTCTCGTGTCAAGAAACTGCCGACCCGGGATCGAGTCGGCAGATAGATCATTAAGGTAAATATCTCTCTATGGAGGTAATTATCTATTTTTCTTTTTATGACGATCGGCGCGTCTGCGCTTTTTGCGTTTGTGCGTTTTAATCTTCAGGCGTTTCCGTTTCTTACCGCTGGGCATCAATCCTCCATAGTAAAATCAATTACCGCTCAAATAGACAGTTTTGTGATCATGCTCTTGAACTCATTTGACGGCTTGAACACAGGGACTTTCCTGTCGGGCACCGGAACCACTTCTCCCGTACGCGGGTTGCGTGCCTTGCGTGCCTTGCGCAGTTTGATCTTAAACGTCCCGAACCCTCTAATTTCGATATTGTGCCCACTCTCGAGAGATTTTTTGATCACATCGAGCAATGAGTCAACGACGACCGCCACGTCTGTCCTGGTGAGGCCTGTCTTCTCGGCCACTCTTTCGACCAAATCAGCCTTCGTCACAACATCCTCCCTCGGCATTACTGTGTCTATCCATCTTTATTTTTGTCATCAAAACCAATATCCCATCGAAAGGTCACACCCGCCACATGAGCAGGTAAGCCTTTGGGACAAGTAAAGATACATAATCCAATAGCCAAAAAAAAGCAAAAAAACTACTTGTCTACAGTTTTTCTCAGAATCTTCAAAAAAAAGGCTACTGGTACAAATAGAGCAGTTGAGGGCCGGAAAGCTCATCTGTAACTGTTTTGTCGATACTTTCCATGAATCGACCCAGAAGATCGAAAATCCCAATTCGTTTCTTCCTGTAGGGACGTACTATTTTCGGTTCGCCCTCGATGCCAGCCAGCTCTCCTGCCAGTTCGACTGCCTCTCTAAGCCCACCCAAGGTGTCAATCAGACCAAGATTGTGTGCCTGCAGACCGGTAAAGATCGAACCGTCAGCAAGAGGGTAGATTTCATCCTTTTCCATGCCTCGCCCTTTTGAAACAGCTTCGATAAATTGCTCGTAGCTGTCCATCACTACTGAGCGCAGCATAAGCTCTTCCTTTTTGGTCATCGAACGGCTGTAAGAGCCGACATCCTTGAACCTGCCAGATTTTACTGTCTCCGTTCCGATTCCCAGTTTATCCAAGAGTTGTTTGAAAGTATGGAACTCCAGAATGACACCAACTGACCCGGTAATTGTCCCAGGATTGGCGATGATTCGGTCTGCGGCGCAAGCGATATAATAGCCGCCGGAAGCACCAACTGAAGCCATAGCGGCGACGACCGGTTTTTCTTCTCGCGCTCGCTGGATAGCGCTGTAAATCTCTTGAGCGATGGCCACCCCGCCACCTGGGGAGTCAATATGCACAACAATTGCTTTTATCGATTTGTTGTCAGTCCACTTCTCGATCTGTTTTATTACCGGACGACCCGATGACTCAGTCATGACGCCAAACATTTCAACAACTCCGACATTACCGCCCAATCCCGCAAACTCGATTTCTCCATCCTGAGTCAGCAGACCGATCAAGACCAAACCGAAAAAGCCCAGAGCAACCACAAAGACTGCAGCTATGATCACACCGATTACGATATCCCGTTTTCTTGCCATAAATATCTCCGCTAGTTCAAGTAAATCTTTAACTTCTTCCCCACCTGAAGCTGGTTGGGGTCATGGATGTTATTAGCTGCGAGGATTTCGGCAATCGTCGTCCGATACTTCTTGGCTATCCGGGATAATGTCTCCCCGCGCCGGACCTTGTGGATGATATACTCAAGGCTGTTGTTAGCGCTCACGATCAACATCTGTCCGGGATAGATACGGCTGGATCGCCCCATGCCGTTCAAACTGCGGATCCTGGCCGTGGTTGTTCCATACTTGCGGGCGATATCCCACAGGGTGTCTCCACGGCGAACTTTGTATGTGCCGGAGCCGGCTTTCTTCTCACCGGAGGTCTTCGATTTTGTTACAGCCCCATCAGACTTGGCATAAGTAGCTGATGATTTAGAGTCGACGATACCCTTATTTACGAGTTTGGTGGCATTGGAAGGAATCTTCAGCTTCTGACCCACGTAAATGCGGGAGCCACGTTCGATGTAATTAATCCGCCGCAAGGCGCTTACTGTTGTCCCAAACGCTCTGGCAATATCCCACATGGTGTCCCCAGCGCGAACCGAATAAATAGCGTTCTTCGTCTGGTAGTCCCGATTTCTACTTATTGTCGAAGAGCGGTATTCACGGTCAAGGGGAACTGGGACTATCAGCTCTTTGCCCGCGTATATCTTCGATCTCCGTTTCAAGTTGTTAGCCTCGAAGATAGCGTACTGAGAAACACCGTACTTAGCGGCAATACTGCTGACAGTTTCCCCTCTCCTGATTTTATGTCGAACCCAACTGGTTTCTTTGGGAGAAGGCATTGAATCGTATGCAAGCAGGAACTTAGCTTTGGTTCCCACAGGTATTTTTAGGGCGTACTTATTAGCGTTGGGAGGGGTGTATTTTCGCAACAGTTCCGGGTTGAGGTCTCTCAACTCCTGCAGCGAGCAGCCTACTGCCCTTGCCACCGCTGATAGGTCAAGACATCGGTCAATAGTCACCTCATCCCAGACTATCTCATCCTCGTAGTTAATCTTGTCGAAGCCATACTTGGCCGGGTTCTTGCCGATAATCGCGGCGGCCATAATCAGAGGCACATAGTCCATCGTCTGGCGTCTGAGTTTCATTTTCCAGAAGTCAATCGTCTTTTGCTTCTTGATAGTACTCCTTACACGTCCAGGTCCTCCGTTATAGGCAGCCATAGCCAGCTCCCACGATCCAAACTCCGTATACAAATCCTTTAGGAAGCGACAGGCGGCATGCGTCGATTTAACCGGATCTCGCCTCTCATCAAGCCACCAGTTTCTCTTGAGGTTGTATAGACGACCGGTGGAGGAGATGAATTGCCACAGGCCTACCGCCCGTGCCCAGGAATAGGCACGGGGGTTATACCCGGACTCCACCAGAGAAAGATAAACCAAATCGTATGGAAGAGCATGCTCGGCCAGAACCCGCTCCATCAGCGGGGCATATTTCCGAGAACGGCTGAGGTACTTGACGAAAGCATCCCGGGCGACTGTCTGAAAATATATAATGGACTTCTTTACTCGATCATTCATCACTATCGGGATATCATACGTGATGGCTGGCGATTCCTGGCCATAAACGCACATCGTGTCATAGCTCAGGTTGTTGACCAGATCTCCGAAGCGTTCGATAATCACCGACGAAGAGACGTCTTCCTCCAGATGCCCCAGTGAACGCAGTGCCACCCGGTACTCGGCGATGATGTTATCAAGCTCAGTTGTGTATTTCTCCGCCTCTGGGCTACTAGGCAGGGAATCAGTCTCGATATCCAGAGCCGCCAATATCTTTAGCGCTTTCTCGAAGTAGTATTGGGCCTCTTCCCAGGCCGCCTCACGGTTAGCAATAACACCCATAGCGTGATACTCTTCGATCAATTCAAACTGGCGCCAGATGTCGTCATCAACAGCCGCGGCAGAATCGTCAAGATCAACCGAACTGTACGAGAGCCCTTCATAGAACCCCGTTTCTTCAGGAAACTGCTGAATAGCAGCTGTGTCCCGACGAATACTGTCCGACATACTCAGGTAATCTTCCTCAGTAGAGAAACCAGTACTGTTCATGTCCTGTGACGAAATGGACGACTGTGACCCTAATTGCGCCTCCTCGTGCTGTTCTTCTGCAGAAAGTGAGTCTGCCTCATTGGTCTGGCTTTTGTTATCCCCATACAAGTTTGGGCTGGAAAGGCCGGCTTTGCCACCACAACCACTTGAGATAACGAGAGTTAGAATAATGAGAAGAACCCAGGGTAAAACCGCATGTATTTCTGTTTTTCTTAGCATGTCAATCCTAAGTTTGGTCACATCTTGTGTTTTCTCTATTTATCGGTATAATGCGCAACCCTCTTTAAGTCCGGGCGCTACCTCTAACTTGTTGCCATATATTACAAAAAGCACATTCTGTCAAGTTTTTTCGGACCCGGCGCCCCAGTCGGACAGCACCGGCTCCAGGGACTCTCTCAGACGGATAGCATCCGGAAAGCAAATCCCATCAGTCTGGTGGCGGAACCAGGTGATCTGCCGTTTGGCATACCGCCGTGTGTTTTGCTTTATTAAGCTGACAGCTTCAGAAAGAGTCGCTTTTCCGTCAAGGTGATCCAATAGCTCGGTATATCCAATGACATTGGCTTTTCTGATCTGTCCCTGAAGGCCGCCTTTAATCAGTCGTCGTATCTCATCCGGGAGCCCGCCCTCCGTCATCTGCTCCACCCGGGCATCAATAGTGCGGTATAAGGCCTGCCGTTCAGGCAGGAGGCAGTAATACCGGTAGCTATACTGACTTTTTCGGTAAGCCCCGGTCGCTGCCAGTTCAGATTTCGGTTTGCCGGTCAGGTAAAAAATCTCCAGGGCGCGAATTACCCTCACCTTGTTATTGGGATGCAACCTGGCAGCTTCCAGGGGGTCTATCTTCGACAGCCGGTCGTACATCGTTTCCGGGCCAAGTTGCTGCATCTCTTCTTCTAACTGTTGACGTATGCTGAGGTCGTCCTGTTCAATTTCTACCACTCCTTCAGTTAAGGCACGAAGGTAAAGGCCGGTGCCCCCTACCACTACCGGAATGTGCTTCCGTTGGAGAATCCCCTTGATTGCCCTCTTTGCATCTTCAATAAAGCGAAAAGCGGTGTAACGTTCTCCCGGTTCAATGAGGTCAATAAGGTAGAACTTTACTTTTGCTCGTTCCTCCGGACTTGGTTTAGAGGTCCCGATATCGAGCCGCTTGATAATCTGACGGGAATCAGCCGAGACGATTTCGATAGGGTGCGATTCGGCAAGCTTAACTGCAACCGCCGTCTTTCCCGACGCGGTAGGCCCGCAGATAATCGGTATGGCTGTCGATTCACCCACGTCCGAACTGCTTGTCAAGGTCAGCCTTGCTTATCCTGATAAAGGTGGGGCGCCCATGGGGGCAAGAGTACTTGTCCTGGCACTTAAGCAGACGAGACACCAAATGTATCGCCTCGTCGTCGGTGAGGCGGTCACCGGCCATCACGGCCGAGCGGCAGGCAATCGACTGAGCCATCGCTTTTTTCAGGTCACAGCCGGCTTTCTTTAACGAGGCGATGTCATCGATGACTTTCAAGAAAGTTCTATCCGGTGACTTTTTGGAGAGTATTGACGGCACTGCCTCGATGTTGACCATCCGACCTCCGAAGTGTGAAACGGTAAAACCGGATCGGTTCAGCAAATCCAGCGCTTCATCGAAGACCGACAATTGTTCCGGAGTTAGTTCGACCTGCACGGGAAACAATAGGTTTTGCCCGTTGACTCCCTGAGCTTCAATCAAAGGGAGGGTCTCCTCGTACAGGACGCGCTCGTGGGCGGTATGCTGGTCAACGACGTAGAGGTCCTCCCCGGACTGGACCAGCAAATAAAGATCGGAAAACCGTCCTACTAACCGAAAACTTTCCGGGACCTCCAGCGCAGGCGTCACTGTGTAAGGTTCTTGTTCAACCTCCAGCACTTCTCCTGTCTTTTTGTCCACCTTCACGATTTCTTGTTCCGGTTTGGCAGTCTGCACCTCCGGGGTCTTGTACAGTTCGGAAAGCAGGTTGGTATCAAACCGCTGTTCCTGCCGGACGCCCGGAATCAGGTTCGGGGAACCCTTTTTTAAAGGAGGTTCTGGCCATCCACTACGTTGGCTGCTTTCGGCTGACCTGAGAGGTTCCGTCGCTTTAAAAGATGGGATGATTCCATCTTGGCGAAGCGCCTCCTTTACCAGATGACGGAGGGCGTCGTGTATCTCCCGTTCACGTGACAGCCGCACTTCGGTTTTGGCCGGGTGGACATTGACATCGACTTCGGACGGGTCAACCGTCAAAAGCAGGGATCCAACCGGAAACATGCCGCGCGGGATAAGCTCGCCATAACCGGCTACAAGAGCATGAGAGAGGGTCGGCGAATGAATGAAGCGGCCGTTGATAAAAATGAATTGCCCAAAGCGGTTATTCTGCACCAGATCGGGTTTGCCGATGCATCCATCAACCTTGACCGGCCCAGCTTCACCTTTGACGGTTATGAACTCTTTGTCTTTTCCCAGCAATCCCGCCACGCGCTCCGTTAGCGATGAACCGGACGGTAAAGAGAAGAGCTTGCGCCCGTTCATTGTGAGTGAGAAGCCGATATCGTAGCGCCCGATGGCCAGGGCTGTCGCCGTGCGTGAGATATGGCGAGCCTCTGTCGTTTCGGCCTTAAGGAATTTCCGCCGGGCCGGTGTGTTGTAAAAGAGATTTTCAACCTCAACAACCGTACCCGGTGAGGCGGCAGTTGGCTGCATCGAGTCCAGCACGCCACCCTCGTATATGATCTCCGTCCCAGCCCTTGCCTGACCGGTCCGCGATACCATCCGCAGGCGCGACACCGATGCAATCGATGGCAGCGCTTCCCCTCGAAAACCATACGAGTACAGGCTATTTAAATCATTAAAGCTGGATATCTTCGAGGTGGCATGGCGGGAAAAGGCAATCTCAATCTGCTCTTCGTCTATGCCACAGCCATTGTCGACGATCTTGATCAGCTTGGTGCCTGATTTCTCGATAATAATATCAATCCGGTCAGCCCCGGCATCGACAGCATTTTCGACCAATTCCTTGACGACTGAAGCCGGCCGCTCGACGACTTCACCAGCGGCAATCTTATTGATAACCCGCGCCGGCAGGGGTTTGATGCGGGGTATGGTGGTTTTGTCAGTCAGAGAATCCTTCACTCTATTTACCGTTGAACCACTATTATCATCATTCGGCGGGCGTGTGGCAACCCCAAACTCGTTTGGGGTTGAGCCAGGTCATATGAAACCCCTCCACAATTTTGAAGGGGCCACCCGGTCGGAAATACCAGGTCAGAGGCCATCCAGTTGCTAGACGACATATATCCACAACTAGCCAATCCAGCTAATCATCCTTGCCAAAGTGAAATGAACAATGGTCCTGGCATACTCTGAGGAGCCGTAATGGGTGTCCAATGCGATAGAGTCTTGGGTATAGAATGTACTATAGCCGTCCAAGAGGCAATGTCAGGAGATGGGTAGACAAATCCAAGCACCCATTTACTTGTGATATTCAATTCGTCTAGCTTCTTGAAATCCTTTATAAGGCCGACGTGATCGTCGCGAAAATAAAAACCGAGATTTCTTGGTGTGCCCGCAGCTTGACTGATGCACAGAGCCTTGAGTTCACAGTAGTGGTCTGCCCCGTTGGTGTTAATTCGAAAGTCGATTTGTTTCCGTTTCCCATTCTTCGGTGATTTCACGTTTGCTTCTCGCTTGAAACTGGAGACTAGATCTGCGTCCATCAACCGTGTCAGCAGAACAAGCATTTCGGCCTTAAACCAGCCTTCAATACGACTATCAGCTTCGGCAAATATCTCAAGATGTTCTCTCTTTGCACCAAACCAACGCTCGAATTCGGGAACAAGATTCTTCATAGATTACCACCTCCTATTGGACACTGAAATCAGCGACCGAGCGTCCAAATGAAGTACATAGGATTATCCTTCATAGCGGCCTCTTCAGCCGCTCGTTTCTCAATCTCAGCAAACATACTACTGAGTGCTGTAGAGAATAAACCTGCAAGTGCAGCTGGTGAGAATGTAAAGTATAAACCGACAGTGACACCCACGCTTCGAATTGTATACTGCCCTAGGCGTGCTAATCGTTTCTTACTTAGTTCTTTCCACTTTCGATCTAGCTTTGCAACACCAGCATCAACAATATCTCTTTGGATTCTCCCAAGTTCCTTGGCAAAGGCTTCAGAACCACGAATGTTCATTGCCTCAATTAGCGCATCACTCATGGTTCGCCGGAATTCGCCGAATGATCCGGGATCATCTTTGATTGCGTTAGCAAGTACTGGAGCAGATATACCTTCCACGTAGGGAATACTCAGATTCAATTCATGTGAGGGAACAGGGACCGAATTGCACCAATCCCCTACAACAACAAGCATAGTCTGTAACTGATTTGCCACCAAGAATTCAAACGCAAGTGTTTCTGCAGGACCCCAATTCAAATCAAGTTGAGAAATTGGAGTATCGGGCCAGAAGTACCTGCCATACTTGAGTTCCATCCGGGATATGTCCAATTTAGATTTTGCCAGATGACTCTCTGAAGAAACCACAAAATCATCTAAGGGGACGGTTGTGCCTTCGGGGTGACTGCTAAGTTTTGCCGCGGCTTGAGTCAACGCATCCCCGATTGTCTTTCCAGGAAGACCCTCGGGTTGTGCTTCTGCCATAGCGGTATCGAGTAGATTATTGATTGTCGTAGGAGACAACGAAGTAATATTCGGTCCAGCAAGCATGCTTGTAAACGGGGCAAAAAGGACTCTCCCTGATGGACTAAGCGGCCTGACCCATTCATAAAGGTATTGCAGCACACCATCAACCAGTGGTCGATCTACTTTCCCCCCAATGGCAGCAAGTGAAGGATGTGTGCCATCGACATTCGGCCATGGTCTGTCAAATGGATGTTCATATTGTAGCATCTCGTGATGCAAAACGTCTCCGCATTGTCCTACGCTCAGCAAATCAGGAAGGACGAAAACACGATGGAAATTGTCGAGTAGGCCTTGATAGGTTGCACATAGATGGAATTTAAGACCAGATGCTCCCTTGATGGAGTCCACGATTTGTGGCAAACGCCACATCAGCCAATAGCGAACCATACCTTGATACAAAGGGAAACAACTATCGAATACACCATATAATTCGTTCATCAAGCCTTCCACAGTACGGGGTGGCGGCGGTGGAATAGGACGATTAGCCTTTTGATCGGTCATTACCAAATGATTCCTACTCTAATAGTCCAACTCTGGGGTTCACGAATGCCAAAATACATTGATTCGGAGCATACTTCAAGCTATGTTTATAGCTGATAATTGAAAACGAGGCGGGTGAGCCGGGTGGCTCACACTCTGCTGTGGTGTGCTGCTTCCTGGGCAGCGCTTCGCACAGCCCGCCGCTGGTGGGTGCGGCACCTATATTCGTTGATTATTTGTTTGTTCATTCCAGCTTCTCCTTCAACTGACGCAAAAGATTCAATGCCTCTATCGGAGTCATATTATCAGGATCAATTGTTTTTATCTTTGTTTCAATCTCCGATGGCTTTGCTTCAAACAAACTGGGTTGCACCTTTTGCTTGTAGATTCCCTTGCCCAGCTCGCTTTGCGTGAACTTCCCTGACTCTAAAAGCCGCAGAATCTGTTTGGCGCGGTTGATTGTTGGCCGGGGCACGCCGGCCAGCTTGGCTACTTCGATGCCGTAGGAGTCATCGCAGCCGCCGGGGATAATCTGGTGAAGAAAGATCACCTTGTCTTCCCATTTCTTAACGGCCACCTGATAGTTGTGCACGCGCTCATGTAAGTCAGCCATGCCGGTCAGCTCATGGTAGTGAGTGGCAAAGATGGTGCGTGACTTGATGGCTTCGTTGATCCGTTCCACCACCGCCCAGGCGACAGAGAGGCCGTCAAAGGTCGATGTCCCCCGACCAACCTCGTCAAGAAGCACCAGCGACCGCTCACTAGCGTTATGCAGGATGTTAGCTGTCTCCACCATCTCCACCAGGAAGGTGGACTGCCCACGGGCCAGATAGTCGACTGCGCCGACACGAGTAAAGACTCGATCCACCAGACCGATCTCAGCTCGGTCAGCCGGAACAAACGAACCAATCTGGGCCAGGATGACGATCAGGCCAATCTGACGAAGGTAGGTCGACTTGCCCGACATGTTCGGTCCCGTCAGGATATGAATGCTGCCCTCGCCGGGAGAGATGTTGGTATCGTTGGCCACAAAAGACCCCGGCGGCAGCACCGTTTCAATGACGGGGTGGCGGCCGTTAATGATGACAAGGCGGGTGTCTTCGTATATTTCAGGACGATTGTAACCGTTTTGAACTGCCAGCTCGGCCAGCGATGACACTAAGTCGAGTTCAGCCAGCAGGTCGGCGGTGTGCATGATGTCGGCGATGTTGGTGCTGAGGTAGTCGAGCAATTCGTGGTAGAGTTCTTCCTCGAGCTTGAAAATCTTTTCTTCGGCAGTGAGAATAAGCTCCTCTTTTTCCTTAAGCTCCGGAGTGATAAAGCGCTCCGCATTGACCAGGGTCTGCTTGCGAATGTACCCGTTGGGAACGGATTTAAGGTTGGCTTTTGTAACCTCGATATAATACCCGAACACTTTGTTGAAACCGACCTTGAGGCTGCTGATGCCGGCGCGCTTGCGTTCTTTCTGCTGAAGGGAACCGATATACAACCGGGCATCGCGAATGGAATCGTTCAGGCCGTCAAGCTCTTTTGAGTATCCCTGCTTAAGGATGGCTCCTTTGTTGGTCGTCAGCGGTGGTTCTTCGGTAAGGGCATCGTCAAGTTTGGTGATTATATCTTCACAGTCGGGCAAAACCCCGGCAAGCCGACTCAGGAGGGGGCTGTAGGCGTCCTTTAACACAGCTCTCACTTTTCGGGCAATGATAAGGGCATCCTTGATGCTTGCCATCTGGCGGGGATTGAGCTTGCCGATACCGAGCCGTCCGGCCAGCTTTTCCAGATCAGGTAACTTCTTTGTTTCTTGCCGAATCTTAAATGCCAACTCGCGGTTTTTCACAAGCTCCGCCACGCCTGATTGGCGGATTTCAATTTTGGCTTTTATTTTGAATGGTCGCAGCAGTGCGTTTTGCAGGCGTCGGGCGCCGGCAGTGGTATGACACAGATTTATGACGGAAATGAGGGAGTGTTGTTCGGCGCCGGTGGCGATGTTTTTCAGTAGCTCTAAGTTGCGGACCGTGCTGTAGTCCAGCGCCATGAACCCTTCCTTGTCGAACCTGGTCAATTTGTTGATATGCGCCAGCCGGTCACGATGGTTCTCCCGAAGATAACGAAACACAGCCCCCGCTGCGGCCACCGCCAGACGCTTGCCAGTCACGCCGAAACCGTCCAGAGTGCTGGTGCCGAAATGCTCGTTGAGGTCCCGCTCAGCCGTTTTGAAATCGAAGTTCCATTCCTCAAAGGGGGTCATTTGTGTTGTACCGTTGGCAATATCTAATGTCCGTGTGATAGTCTCTCTGTCCTGCTCAGCAGGATAGAGTATCTCCGAGGGCTCCAGTACTTTCAGCCGCTCGACTATCTCATCGATTGGACCTTCATCCACCAAAAAAGAACCGGTGGATAAATCGAGCGCCGCCAGACCCATCGATTTGCCTTTCCGTTCACATATAGCCATCAGCCAAACGGAACGGTTGTCACCGTCAGGGGTATCGACAGTGGCCGTGCCGGGTGTTAGAATCTCGACGATCTCCCGCTTGACAAGCCCCTTGGCCATTTTGGGGTCTTCGACCTGTTCAACAATGACTACCTTCTCACCCTCAGCAAGTAGTCTTGCCAGGTATTTGTCCACCGAATGGTACGGCACACCCGCTAAAGGAATTCGCTCAGTTGCGCCGTGTGATCGAGACGTCAGAGCTATTCCCAGTATGGGAGCCGCCTTGACGGCGTCATCGCCGAACATCTCATAGAAGTCGCCCATCCGAAAAAAAAGAATCTTGTCCGGATGCTTTTCTTTGACGGCGTTATACTGCTGCATCAAGGGGGTGAATGACGAGGACTTGTTGTTTGCTTTGCTCATCGAGCTACGATCTGGAAGACTTCGTTATGACCGGTTTCCAGCATCTTCTTGAATTGCAAAGCGGCATCGTAGGTCTGGAAATGGCCTACATACACCACTCGATATTTCTTATTGGAGATTGTCTTCGTTTTGACCTCAACCTTTTGATCATACCTGGAGAAAATTTTGGCCTGCCGCTTGGCATTCTCCTTTTTGGAAAACACTCCTACCTGAACGGAGTAAAATGTCCCCGTGAGCTTCTCCGCCTCGGCATCATCAGCATCAAGCGAAGACATACCAGCCATTTCTTCGACCAGAGCATCAAGACCAACGGCAGACGGGTAACCCTCGCGGAGTATATTGTAATAGAAAACGGCATCGTCAGTTCGCTTGTTTTTGACAGCTCCATCAACCAGCATGTACAGCGCCTGTGGAACGCCGGGGCCGGATTTTTCACGGGACAGCTTGCGCAACAGCTTGGTGGCGCCAATCTGCTTGCGGTATTCCAGCATCACTCTCGCCTTGTCAATAATACCCCACTGAGCCGGATCGCCCTCGGAGTACTCAAGAAGATAGCGATCGGCCTGCCGGACGGCCGATTCATACGCCGGAACCATCTCGTCCACGAGGATAGAAAGACGAAGTATCTCTCTCCGGTACTTGCCCGCCTCCCAAAGGGCGCGATAGTCATTCACTGCCCGCTCCAGCTTTTTGAGATCGCCTTGCACAAAATAGTATTGAGCAAGACGGAGGTATATCTCTTCTCGATAGGCCGCCGATACCGAGGCATTAAGAGCCGCCTCCATCAATTGTGCCGTTTTGTCGGCGCTCGGTTCAAGCAGGCTAAGATAGAAAAGCCGGTTGCCGTCCCGCAAAGAAGCAGTCGAGGTGCTTGAGAGTGAATCGCGCGCCTGGTCCAGGTCACCTTTTGTAATGAGAGAATAGATAATATCGGCACGGCACGACGTTGAAAGGGCAAGGGCAACAGATGTGATGAGAAACAATGCCTTTTTCATCGGAACTAAGAAGACTGCTTGTCCGGCGCGTCAGGAGATACTGATCAGCCCGGCGTCGGCTCTTTCACTATTCGCGCGGTTTCGAAGCTTTTCCCATCGTTGCTCGAGGTTACGAAACAACTCGTGGATTTTTCTCGTTTCTCCCCTTTCAAGGTAAATACGAACAAGCTCAATAACTGATCTCAGGTCCTCCGGCGAGTCTTCCACTATCTGAATCAGGATTTCCTCGGCAGAGTCGAGGTCTCCCTTTTTCTCGGAAAACTCGGCTAGAGTAAAACGCGCTTCCATGTTTTTGGGCGAATGTTTGAGGATATTCTCACATATCTCGGTTATCTCATCAAATCGACCGAGATCAAACAGCGTCTTTTTAAGTCGGTCGATCACCAGATGACCCTGGTCAGGTACTGCCGAGATTAGTTTGTTCCAGAAGTTTACGGCGTCCTCATATCGCTTTTCCTCACGGTAAGAGTCCCCGATAGCCAGATAGGCTGGAACAAAGGACGGGTCCAGACCAATGGCTTCCTTGAACAGCACACGGGCCTTATGATATTCTTTCTTCTTGTACTGTTGTTCACCTTGATGATGTTTGAAAACAGCCAGGGGCTTTTTGGACTTATTAGATTCCAGTTTCAGAATGGCCGCTGCTGTATCATACGCCTCATCCCATTTTCCGGTTTTTTCTTGCAGTTCGAGAAGGCGAACACGTGCCCAGTGATTCTGCGCCTCAAGCTCAATCATCTCTCTCAGAGCCGCCTCGGCCATATCGAGGTCGTTCAGGTCTTCATAATCGAGCGCCAGTTGGTGAAGAATCGCCACTTTTTCAGCCACCGAAAGACCTCCCCGGAGCGTAAGGTCCTTGTGTACTTGTAGAGCGCGTGCCGGTGTTCTGTTCTCCCGCAGGATCTGTCCCAGTCTCAAGTAAGCGTCAAGATTGCTGGAATCTTCCGCCACTACCTGCCGCAACTTGGAAAAAGCCGCCACCTGCTTTCCGTCGAGGAGGTCTTGCAGCGCTTCCAGATAGAGCGATGGGACAGGCTTCTCAGCCTTCTTGAAATAGCGGTCATAGACCAGATAGAAAGCAATAGCCGCTGCTAACAGGATAAGGAAGACAAGAACATACTGTGTCATATCTGGTCACTCGCACCAAAGCGTGAGTTGACTTTTTTCTCCTGCTTTTCAGAAGATATGAGAAGGTCCGCCGACTCCTCAATAGGCCGGTTCCTGAGAACAGTTACTTCTCCCTCAAGGGCGCGAGTCTGTTTCCGGGAAGCATGGAGCTGCACCGACAGCTTGATATAGACTGAAATGAATATCAACAATGAGACAAGGACTCCTGCCGCAAACGACCAGAACACTACCGTTATCAACGGGACGTCGATAAACTTCGCCCAGATCAGATTAACTGTCACTACCTGGTCAGAGCCGATATTGTAAAGAGCAAAGGCTACCACACAGACTACGACCAGAGCTATCAGGACGGCCCTCAGTACCCACATAAGCACTCCATTATGTTTTTCCTGTCCAACGCTCTCAACCTCTGTTCTTCAAGCAAGAGCGGTTTACCACAAAGGTACATCCCAAACATGAGAGAACTATTTCTGCTTTTCTTTGGTTTCTGTGCCAACCCAATTCAGGGTCTCAATCATGGATAGGGCGTTGTTCATTATGTTGCCGAAATAAGCCCACTCACTTATCACGTGAAAAACGACTATCGTGTCGCCATTCTCGGCGACAACAACACCGCCGCCATACGACCCGTAAACCCGCGTGCCGCCCATAGCGGAAGCGGAAGTGCTTACGTATTTCCTGTAATCAGCCTTACCCTCCCAAAGAGCTGCCGTTTTATCGGCTATAGTAACGGTTCTTCGCTTTCTGGTGACAGTTTCTTCCCGCTCAGTACCTTCCTCAATCGCTTGGTTATTTAGAATCTCAAACTCCTTGAGCATCTCCTTTTTCTGGTGAGATGAATAAGTATCGCTCAACAGCGAATCCAAAAACGCTAGTACCCCCATGCTGCTGGTATCAGCATACACAACAATTCTCGGCACCTTGGTATACTCAGGCGCATCCATATAGTCGGGGGGAGTCTCGTAGTTCTTTTGAGACAAGACCAGCCGGAAGTTCTCCTTATTAGGTTGGATTTTATACTTCCAGCCCTTGTCAATCTTGAGGCTGAAATCATATTTCTTGTCGACGTACACGAGATCTTTGACTTTGCCGGCTTTCTCCGTTTTCCTCCGAGCGTGAATGTTCGGAACAAACATGACAAGTATCAGGCCGGCCAGAATCAACTTTTTCATTGCGAACTCCTTCCCTTATGGTACGGCATCACCCAAAGTGTATATTTCAAATTTATACACCGATAGTCAAGAAATAAATGACCTAAACCGGGCGCTAAGTCCTTTGCTTCCGGCCTTCCCCACCCCTCTAAACAGAAGATTACCCAACTTGACTCCTACGTATTGCGGGTTTATTATACTTCCGGCGGTCACCTCTTCACCATAAAAACAAAAGCCCCAACCTCGCAAGTTAGGGCTTTATCCTTGCTTGTTTTGACAACTACTGGAGGGCCGCTTGCTCTTTTGCCTCCTTGAGATCTTTTATAACTCTTTGAGCTTCCGCGACCTGGTTTTTGGCTCTGGGGTTGTTCTTGGCCAGTTTAATATAGTTTTCCCAGGCCTTGATGTTGGCGTCATAATTCTCCGGGTCCTGAGACTGAATCGCAATGGCGTAGTTATACGCCGCACGGTGGCCTTTAGGATTTGCCTTCAAAGCGGCCTTGAACTCTTTCGCTGCGGCTGAGAATTCCTCCTGGCTGAGATAGATCCCGCCAAGCGAAGCATGCGCCTTGTAGCTGTCCTTTAACTCAAGAGATTTCTTGAGAGCATTGACGGCTTCCTTAGTCTTTCCCTGGTTTTGATTGGACATACCAAGTATGAAATAGGTGTTATCGTCGCCACCCCCAAGCTCGTGGCATTTGGCAATAGTTTCAGCTACTTTTGCAAAATCTCTTTTCTTATAGTAAACTTTTCCCAACTCCTTGTACAGATCAGCATTCTTGCCGTCAATGGTAATGGCCGTCTTGAAGGCAGTTTCAGCCTCGATCCACCTCTGCAATGAATACTGAACCCGTCCTACATTGGCAAAGGCCATAGCACTTTTTTCGTCTTTCTCGGCAGCCGTCTTAAACATTGCCAGAGCTTTCTCATAGTCCTTCATTCCAAAGTATATAGCTCCGAGGTTGATGTACGAATCAATATACTCCGGGTCCTCTCCTATAGCGGCCTGATAAGCAATGATCGCCTCGTCTGTTTTGCCTTCCTGTTGTGCTTTAATACCCTGGTTATAACTCTCTTTTGCTTTTTCGGTATCGCCGGCGACGCCCAAGGGCACGATAAACCATAAAGTAACCACGGCAGCAACAAAGAGCATTGAAGGTGTTCTTAGCCACTTAGTTCTCGTCATAACGTCTCCTTTAGTGCTTTGTTATATTCTACACTTCTCGTTCTCATCAGATCCTGTATCGTCACAGGGAATCCCGGTGTTTTTCCAGTTCGGTTCTAATCTCAGGGTATTTCAGCGCCAGAATCCGCGCCGCTAAGACAGCGGCGTTTTTTGCTCCGGGCGAACCGATTGCCACCGTTGCCACTGGTATGCCGGGAGGCATCTGAACCGTTGCTAAAAGAGCATCCATACCACCAAGTGCAGCCGGAAGAGGAACCCCAATAACCGGCAAATTAGTATGTGCCGCAGCCACCCCCGGCAGGGCCGCCGAAAGACCGGCCATGGCGATAACTACCTCAAAACCCTCTTTCTCGGCCTTTGCCACCAACTCAGCGGTCTTGCCCGGATGCCGGTGAGCCGATGAGATCTCAACTGCGCCTTCTATCCTAAACGTGGCAAGCTGCTCACGGCACTGGTTGGCGTACTCCTGGTCGGATTTCGAACCTATAATGATCAGTACTCGGGCCATATTACACCGTTAACTTAGTATGGGTCTCCCCGCTCGGAAGCCAATATCCCTCCGATACATAGCCCCATTAAACCTGATTTTCTTGACAACCCGGTAGGCACGACTCAAGGCTCCCTTGAGATTTTTGTCCATACCCATCACACCCAGGACTCTCCCCCCTGCCGTGGTCCACTGGTTACCTTTCAAGACCGTGCCGGCATGGAAAATCTGGCAGCCATCTTCGGAGTAGTCCTGAAGGCCGCTAATCCTGGCACCTGTCTGGTACTTGCCGGGGTAACCTCGCGATGCCATCACAACGCATGCCGCTGTTTCACGCCGCCACTGAAGCTTCGGAGCTGAGCCCAGGTTGCCGTTAACAACCGCCATCATCAAGTCGCAGATATCCGTCCGCAAAAGCGGCAAGACCACTTGCGTCTCTGGATCGCCGAACCGACAATTGAACTCCAGCACTTTCGGGCCGGTATCAGTAAGCATCAGTCCTGCGTACAACACACCTCTATACGTGATACCCTCCCTGTTCAAACCACTGACGGCTGGGACGAGGATTTGTTCAATGATCTCTGCCATCACTTCGCGCGGAGTGAAACTGGTGGGGCAGTAAGCTCCCATACCGCCGGTATTTGGCCCCTTGTCGCCATCGTATGCCTGTTTATGGTCTTGACTGGATAAAAAAGGATGGACGATCTTGCCGTCAGTAACGGCCATGACAGATATTTCCTGCCCCCTGAGAAATGATTCCACAATGATCCTGTCACCGGCATTGCCGAACAACCGCTTGACCATTATGTTCTCAATTGCCCTTGTTGCTTCCTTGGCATTTCGGGCAACTGAAACTCCTTTCCCGGCAGCCAGGCCATCCGCCTTAACAACCACCGGAAACTCGACAGTTTTGCAAAAGCCGATTGCTTCCGCGGGGGTGGAAAAATCCTTAAAGGCGGCGGTGGGGATATGGTGTTTGCGCATGAATTGTTTTGCAAACACTTTACTGCTTTCAATTTGGGATGCTTTCTTACTTGGCCCAAATATCTTCAACTTCCGCTTCTGAAATTCATCCACAATTCCCAGGGCCAGAGGGGCTTCCGGGCCGACAACGGTGAGCCCGATCTTGTTCTTTGAGACAAAGTCAACCAGCCCCTTGATGTTGTCAGCCTTGATATTTATACACCGGGCATGTTGTGAAATCCCAGCATTACCCGGAGCGCAAAAGACCCTCGATACTTTCTTTGACTTCTTCAACTTCCAGACCAGGGTATGTTCTCTTCCCCCGGAACCTACAACCAGAATTTTCATACTCACCCAATACGTTTCATGTCAATTTATTAGTATATTGGAATCTCACCAGAGTTCAAGCTGTTTTTCTTAACTACCATCATTTTCCGCACCGCGATCTGATCTCATATCGATACTGTGACTCGAAGGGATCAGAATACGATTGGTAATCCAGGCAAAGGCCTGTCAGTAGCTTTGCCGTTGAGGGGATATCTGCGAACGAGATAAGACACTCTACCGAAAACCAATTCGCTTTCTTTTCTGCTGGCGTATGTACTCGGACACGGTAGTAAAGCTGAAATCAGTCAGCAGTCTTTCAAGCTTGCGTCGCATGACCCAAGTAGACCCGTAGCTGCGATATCTCTGAAGTTTGGACAGACTCTCGACACGGGGCGGATTCGGATCAGTTTCCCAGGGATGTATATAGACCACCGCCGGCTGTCCCTGCTGGTTGAGCTTTCTGATCATTCGCCGTGAATACCAGTAGGGCGCATGGCGAAGGTGCCCGCCTCCTGCAATCGGAATGTTGCGCCCGAACAAACGGTAGGTCGAGGCCGGGATTTCATACAGAGACCGACCGCTGTCGAGACGCATCTTGAACGGATGTCGCGGGCCGCCCGGCACACCATAGATGTCATGCTTAATGGGGAAAATTGAGCTGTCGTATTCGAAATCAAGCTCAGCCAGCACCTCAAAAGCCCAAGGGACGGTATCGTTTATCGACCAGCTCGGAGCCCGGTAGCCCAGAGGTCTCAGATAGATCGCTTTGAAAATAGCTTCCACAGCCATTTCGGTATCTCTCCGAAATGTATCGGGGTCCATGCGGTCGACACGAAGGTGACGGTAACTATGGCAGGCAATTTCATGCCCCTGATCAAATATCTCGCGTATCAACTGCGGATACTTCTGCGCCGTCCAGCCGAGAACGAACCACGTGGCCGTTGTGCTGTGCTTCCTGAAGAGGTCAAGGAGTCGATGGGTGTTCTCTATCACTGTGGATGGAAGGTTGTCCCAATCGTCAAGCGTAAATCGCTCGGACAGGATGTCAACGACAAACCACTCTTCAAGGTCTACCGTGAGAAGATTGGGAGTCTGATCCATGAGTAAGACCGCTTCACGAGCGTCGCACGAAGCTATCTGTAGCCTGGCCGTCTTCTGCTGCTCTACGGCTGTTTCTCCCGGTGTGTTCTGCTCTCTTCCCGGCGGAGTTCCTTCGTTTCCGAGGAGGTGGACTGTAATCATAGCCATAGTAGCTATAGTCATAGTAGTATGGCAGGCTGTTGTTCATATTGTTAAACACGACGCCGAGGATTTTGTGCCTGCTCGCATCTATAATCTCCACCGCTCGGTGAACAACCTCGCGCTGAGTCGCTCCCGCTTTGACTACAAGAACTATTCCGTCCATCTTGGGGGCGAGAAGCATCGGGTCCGAAACAGGCAGTAGTGGAGCAGTATCTACCAAGATTAAATCGTAGTAGAACTTCATCTCGTCAACCAGACGACTGACAGCCTCAGCATCAAAGACCTCAGAAGGTGGAGATGTTACTTCCCCGGCGGTCATGACATCCAGCGACTCGACATCAGTCTTTCTGACGGCGTCTTCAGCGCTGAGCCCCCCCAGCAGTACCTCGCTCAGACCGGGGGATCGTCTAATAGCAAAGAACTTATGAATGGATGGCCGTCGCAAATCGCAATCAATAAGCAGCGTCTTCAGTCCCTTGTGTCTGGCTGCGGTCAGGGCCAGAAAGGCGCACACAGTGGATTTGCCCTCGGACAGCATAGCTGATGTGAAAAGCAACGCCTTCAGTTCGGAACCCGTTTCGGCGTTTCGAACTTTCTGCAACAATCGGCGAAACTCCGTCACAAAGGGAAGCTCCAGATTAAAGAAATCCACTATTGAGATAGGTCTCCGTACCATTCTCTATCAGCTCTTTTCAGTAATCTCACTCAATACGGAACGTATATTTTCATACTCTTGTTCCGCCCGATCCAGGTAGTACTGGGCTTTGGATACCGACGGGTTTATTTCAAGGGTTTTCTTATACTGCTGAATCCCCTTTCCCCACGATAACTTCGCGTGTTCCAGAAAGCAACGGCCCAGCTCTGTATACAGGTCAACATATGTCGGATTCTTTTCAATCTCTGCCTGCAGGAACCGTATCCTATCGACAATAACCTCCTCAGACACCCAGTCCGGATACATGACGAACTTCATATGGAAAGCTGCAAACTCACGACGGTGTTTTTCTTTTTTCGCTTCACGCACTTTGAGAAACAACGGGAAAGCTGTCTTGAGACCAGAATGATGAAGCGCACTCATTCCCTGTTCCAGAAGACTAGCGTCATAATCGGGATATATCAAAGAGGCTTTCTTAAAGCAATCGATAGCTTTCGCCGGCAGGTTGACACGGGACACGTCACCCTCGGCATTGAGAGTTTGCAGAACAAACGCAAGACCAAGATTGAAGTAAGCGTCCCCGTAGTACAGATTAATACGGATTGCCTCCTCCAGTTCCGTGACAGCTAACGGACACGAACCATCCGCAAGGAAAGCCTCCCCCAGGTTGTTGCGATAGTCAGCATATCCCGGACGTTTCTCCACAGCAGTACTGCATGACTCAATTGCATCGGGGACCATATTAAGGGCAAGCTGTGTCATACCCAGATAGTTGAACGCTTGGTGGTAATCCTGATTCAGGGCGATGGCTGCCTTAAACAGCTCTCTGGCCTCGATGTAAAGACGCTTGTAGAAAAAAGCCGTCCCCAGATGACACATCATATCCGCATTGCCCCCGGTAAGCGTCTTATGATACGCATCCAGCAGAATCTCCAGTTCCTTCTTCTGTTCCTCATGGGTCAGCTTCACCAAAGACAACACTTCCTCGGGGTTGATCTCCTGGGGATGGGGACATCTCACCTTGTCCGTCACTTGCCCGTCAACGTAGACCGTAGAAAGGATTGACCCCAAGTTGGCATCATTGCTGGTCTGAATGACAAACTCCTTGTCGTTCTCGACCAGTTTGCTTTTCAGACGATAAGTCTCCATTTTCCTACCTGCGAAATGTTAGTCTCTCAATTTTTGGAATTGTAGCCAGTACCGGCAACTGCAGCACCTCACGGATATCCTCAACACGCCTGAAAGAATGATCGAACATTTCAGCCAGAAAAGCCGCCGCCCCTCCCAGCATCAGACCCAGCAGGATTCCCATGGCGACTATTTTTCTGCGATCAGGCCAGAATGGCGCCAGTGGTACCCGAGCCGGCTCAATAATTTTGTATTTCGTCCGATCCTTGGCGCGCTCCGAGAGAATAGACACTATAGCTTCCTCAGAACGGAATGCATCGCGGTACTTGCGGGCATCTTCTACCTTGCGCTCCAGCTCGGCCAGTTCCGCCTGAAACCTGGGCAACTGGTTAATACGCTCATCAATCTTATTCAGAGAAAGCTGAAGCTGATTGCGCTTCGACTTCAGTATATCGAGGTGCTCCTTGACAATGAAATAACGCTTCAAAAGTTGACGCTGGTTCTCCGGATAAGAGGCAAACTGCTCGTCGACCGCTCCGGACAGCTCCTGTTCCAGGTATTTCATGTTGTCATTAAGCCGGATATTGACATTTATCACGTTCTGCTCGCTCCAGGCATACTTCTCCATCATGGCAGCAAATGTCGCTACCTGACCGTCGATCTCGGTACGGAGCTCAACAATGGTATCAGTATACTTTATGCGGGCCTTGTCAAGCTGAAGTTCCGCCAGCTTGGTGGAGAGTTTGTTCTGTTCGCTGATGAAGTTGGAAATCTCCAGCTTGGTCTTGTCAATGTCAGACAGAATCTCCCGGCGGTTGCTTTCCGACGAGATATTTCCCGGCAACTGAAGTTTTGTCAATCTCGACTGAGCTGCGGTAAGCGAATCAATCGCCTGCTGGTAGTAGTATTCGGTCTTTTGTAGCTGTAAATCGGCAAACGATTGATTGTCGAGTATCTTCTCCAGTTCGTACTTCGTTTTCTCCTGCTCCATAATCTCTGTCAGCCGGGTAACCATATCACGAGCCTCAATAGGATCAAACGATTCAACCGTCAGCCGGATCTGGTCGGTTCCGACGAAGGCCACGTCAATTCGCTTGCGAAGCCTGTCCAGCAGCAACTGGTACTTGAGCTGCTCCAGGCTCAACTCTGAATTCTCCTCTCGCATCCTCGCAGCCTGACGGGCAATATCAGGATCTTTGTCCAGCCCCAGATCGCGAATAAGCTGGTAAAGATATGCCTGCGAGGTGATCTCATTTTGCAGGGCCTGTAGCTTCCGGCGTTGCTGCTCTCCCGTTTCTCTCATGGTTCGGTCTGTCCCGATGATACTGATCAACTCGCGTGAAACGTTCGAAGGGCGGTCAATCCAGATAATGGTCGAGGATCTATATTCCGGTTTGAGTGAATGTGAACCGCCGTATGCAAGACCGGTTACAATAATAAGGGGCAAGATTATTAGCCACTTACGCCTTAGAATAATCGCCTTAACCTCTTTGATATCAATCGACTTCTCTCTTGACGCCGCTTCCGCCGAACTCATCTCGCAACTTCCGAACTTAGAGTTCTATCATTACTTGAAACCTGGTCATAAATAAAAATGGCTGATGCCACAACTCCCACAAACGTGGCGACTGTACCCAGGTTGACACCGAGAAACCCGTGGCCTTTTGCAGGGACAATAAATGTATCTTCTCTGCGCATTATATAACGCGCAGGCGTGCCGGTTTCCGAATACTTCTTGAGATTCACCTGTAAAGATTGGCCGTAATAGCCGTCTTTCGTGACCACTTTGACCTTTTTCAGATCGGCATTCTCCGTTGGGCCACCGGCCAGCGCCAGAGCTTCAAGAACATCTGTATTCTCTTCAAACTGAATCGGCCCAGGGTTATTCACTGCACCCACAACGTAAATCAGGTTCTTTTTTTCGGCCCTTTGGGCAAGTTCGCCGGAGGGCAATCCAACCGGTGTCCGTGGGATTTCAATAGTATCCTGGCGACGAATCTTGGGCAATTTGTCCAGGCTGCCGGTGGCAATGGCCTCGGCAACATTGACCACTTCCACTTTGCCGGCCTCTTTCCCACCCCGTATTATCGTCACGCGGCTCAAATCCCCCACTTCAGTAATACCACCGGCTTCATTTATGATCGTCCACAAACCGGGGACCTCTTCAAATGTTTTCTTTCCCGGGTCGTTCACCTGGCCCGAGACAAAAACATACTGGTAGTTGTACTCAACAACACGAACCACCACCTGAGATATCCTCTTATTCAGACGCGACATCTGACGTACGATATCGGTCTGAAGCTGGGCGGTTGTTTTCCCCACGGCCTCTATCTGGCCTACAATGTCAAGGGATATCTTACCATCTTGCCCTACTCGCACAGTGGAGTTAAGAGTTGGATCCTGCCAGAACCTGATTTCCAGCACATCCTCAGGCCCTACCTCGTACTCACCCGCAAAGCAGGGAATCACCGCAACAACAGCCAAGGCCAATACTACCACAGACTGCACAGCCAGCACAATAAAACGTCTATTCATATCTAAGTCTCTTTCACAAAAAGGCTTATAGTAAAATCGGCATATCGATAGCTTTCATTTAGAAACAAATTCCACAAGCTCCCGGCCATTTCGAGGATTAATACGGTACATAATAATGCCTACGTAGAGGGTATTTATCTATCTTTCCGGGTCATACAGAAGCGAGGTGTTGCGACCGGCCTCCTTCGCTTTCAACAACGCCATGTCGGCCGCAAAGACCAGTCCCTTGGGGTCATCGGCGTGTTGAGGAAACACCGCGCCTCCCTGAGATATTGTACACGAAACAGATTCTGATACACTCTCGACGGCAAATTTCCAGTTGGAGACCTCGGCCTTGAGCCTGTCCATAAACCTGAGACAAGTCGTAGCATCAGCTTCAGGCATGATAATGCAGAACTCATCCCCCCCATAGCGAGCGACAATATCAATGGCCCGCACATTCCTTCTGAGTATCTGCCCCACTTGCTTCAAGATGGCGTCGCCGGCAAGATGGCCATAGCGGTCATTGGTGGCCTTTAAACCATCCAGGTCAAAGAAAATCAAGGCCAGCTGGCGAGAGTACCGCTTGGCTCGGCTGATTTCCTCATCAAGTCGTTTTGAGAAATAGCGCCGGTTCGCCAAGCCGGTAAGGTTATCGGTGTAGGACATCTCTTCCAGGCGCTTATATGACTCTACATTGTCTATCAGATAGGCGACCTGCGGCTTCAGAGCCTGAATGTACCGGCTCACCGCTATCGGCGTTTCTCGTCCGTTCCAAGTCAGCACACCCGCCCGTTTAACCGACAGAGGAAAGGAGGTCGCATATTTCAATCCGTTCTTTTTCAAACTGCTTGCCCAGTCTTTCAAGCCAGTATCCTTTTCCGCCAGTTCGTCGAGTGTGGACGGATTCCGGTTATCGAGGACCTTCAGAACAGCACCGAAGGTGTCGCCGTCAGGCACGTCAATACCGTGCGTTAATCCCGCATGGAAGAGTAGCAGCTTTGTCGTGTCCTTCCTGTCCTGGTACATGTACGCCATGTGACTCATTGACAGGTCCTCGCCGATAGAACCTATCAGCTCCGGCACAATTATCTCCGAGTCGCGATGCCGCACGAGTTTCAGGACATTGGTGTGGAAACGCTCGTTTGCCCTCGCATCTCTTTTGGAAGAAGTTTTGAAATCGTCCAACTGCCTCTGCAGATTACCATAACGGGTCTCATGCCATTTGATGTGATAAGCGACCGAAAGCGACTGGGCCAGTCCCGCGATAAGGAGACTGAAGGAAGGGCTCTTGGTTTCAATTGTACTGCGAATAAAATAGAGACCGTACAGATTATCTCTCCAGAAAATAGGGAAATATACATCCACATTTAGAGCACAAAGTCTCTTGTAGAAGGGAAGGGGCATCTCATCCTTTAGGTGTTGAATGTCTTGTGGTAGGAAATTCTCCCGCAAGTGCTGAGCCAGTTGTTGACTGAAAACAAGACGAAAATCCTGCCGGTTGAATCTGCGTATCCCATGGAAGTAGTTGAGTTCGAGAAAGCGGCGCTTCTTCCTCAAAAAAAGTATCAACTCACAGCCAAACGACTTCTTCAACAGATCAGAAACCTTACCGGCAACCTCCTGAATCGTCCCATCCAGGCTGTTAGTCCGCAAAAAGTCCGCAAACTCGGCAAGATTCATCCGTTGCAGAGCCGCCATCCGCTTTCGTTCTCTTCTCACTCTCGCGACAAGCAATACGGACAGAACAACAACCAGAATCCCCAGAAATACAATGAAAGTAGTTTGGGTTTCCATATTAGCCTCTAAAAAAATATAGACTGTGAGAAAAAAGAGTCAACCAAAAAACCCTGGCTAACGGCGGCGGATAAACTTGAAGCGAGAATGCTTTGTCAACAACCCCCGTTTTCTCAAAACGGAAAATACCTGCCACCAGCTCACTGGAGAAATCTGTGGTACCTTGTTTACCTCCTTTTTCATCTCCCAGATCGAGGCGAATGGGTCTTCTTTCACAATGCGGAGGATGACTGTCTCCAGATCAACAGTGATCGGATCACTAAAAGCGTCCGATGATGATCGATATCGACCTCCCTTTCCACTGGGCACCGGCTCTAATGTGTCAACTACTGTCAGTTTGGTGATTTGCCCGCTTTTTTTTTTACCTGTCGGGGAGAAACGGCCTGGAAATCCCCCCTGGCAGCATCGACAGAATCGTATGCCTTGAGGACCTTGTCAAACTCCAGCAGCTCATATATCTCGTAGACATTGGGAATCATGTTGGACAGTTTGATATCGCCGTGGTTGGCACGCACCTCCTTGATGTGGGAGATAAAGATCCCCCATCCGGCTGATGAGATATAGTCGACTCCTGCGAGATCAAGGACTACCCGGTAACGCTCCCGCTTCAATAGCGAGTCCACAACCTGCTCAAGTTCTCCGGCGGTAGTCGTGTCGATGACCCCGTCCACGCGTACTTCTGAAACTTTATCTTGGTCGCTCTCCGAAAGTGAAATAGAAATGTTTTCCATTTTCAACGGCATGTCATACCAAAAGGTTTAGACTACATCTGTCAATAAACGGGCTGTGCAACGGAGGGGCAAGAAGAATATTGAGTGATCAGCCGGGCCCAGGAGAGTGGGGATCGGTGTTTCTTACATTCCTCGTTTCAACTTCCTCCTCTCCGGCTCCCTGACCCACATCGGTTTCGGCGGCGCTTTCTGGAGTACGCAAACGAACGATGATAAACGTAATGTCATCAGCAGGTTTGGCAAAACCGGAGAAGTCATCCAGCTCATCGACGACTGCCTTGCTCAGGGAACTAATCTCCTGCTTGACGCCTCGGATCAGTTCGGTCGCGATAAGCTTTGTCAAACGATCAAGGCCGTACTGCTCTCCCGTCCGATCAGCCGCCTCGGTGATACCATCAGTGAAGATGAAGAAAGCATCTCCTTCCCTCAGCGTGAGGTTGATTTCCTCAAGCCGTTCTTCAAAAGAAGGCCCTAGTGTGGTCGGCATGCCAAGGGGCATTCCAGCCGGGTTAATCTTGGCGACCTCCCCTTTGTCGGCCCGGTACAGCAGCATCGGATTGTGCCCTGCCGACACAAGGTTTATTTCCCGTTTCGTGCTTTCGTAGAGGACGAGCAGCACGGTGATGAACATCCCAGGGGGGATATTCTTCTGGAGATAGTCATTCACTTTAATGAGGATTTCCTTGGCCGACACTGCATTGGCTGACTGGATCTGGATTACGGTGCGTAGCATTGACATAACCAGCGAGGCGGGCACTCCCTTGCCAGAGACGTCAGCCACTGTGAGGCAGTAGCGTTCAGGACTGATCGCGAAAACGTCGTAAAGATCGCCGCCGATGGTTTCCGCGGCTCGATAGAAGGCATCCACCTCCAGCCCGGGCACTAACGGAAGCTGACGCGGCAGTAACGTTTTCTGAATCTGCGAAGCAACCTCGATCTCTTTCGCCATTTTCTCTCTGGCTACAATGTTTTTTTGATCCCGACTGAGACGCGTCATCATCTCATTGAAAGCACGGGATATCTCGAAAAACTCTTCCGCCCCTTCTAAAGGCAGTTCGGTTTCAAGATCACCTGAAGCAAAACGCCGCACACGATGGGTAATCTTTACTATGGGTTGGACAAAATAGTTAGATAGAAGGTAGATTCCCACCACTCCAAAAAGCAGCAGTACAAGTATCAGCAGACCAATACTCTGGCGAGCCCGGGTTATTCTGCTTTGTACCTGATCCGAGGAGTAGATTACACGTATCAGTCCGATGCTTCTTTCACCAAACCTGATTGGTGTCGTAAGGTAGTTAAGCCGCCGATCGTCGACACGGTACCGCTGAGGAACACCTATCTCCCCTTCATCAATGAAGGCAGGAGTTTTGTAAGGCTTCCGTATGTTGCGAATGTCCTCGGAGTGCGCCAGGATAAGACCGGTTGAGTCGGTTATGACAATCAACTGCAACTCGGGATTCGCCCGTAGATAACTTACGATGAGCTGGTCAAACTCCACGTCGGAGCGCCGATTGATCGCATAGCCGGCGGCCTGGTCGGCAATGGTCTTGGCCAGCGAACTTACGGTCTCATCAAGGTGGGTATAAAGGTGGCGCGATGTCCGGCTGTCGATATAATAGCATGCCCCGCCTATTATGACCGAAACGACCACAAAAGTCCAGATGGAAAACTTGACCCGCAGCGTGAAAAGCCGCCGCAGAAAGGGGCGGCCTTCGCCGCGAACTGGGCCAATCCGTTTGATCATACGAAGCTCGTTGAAACCGGCAGCGGAGATGTACTCGACAGAGTCCATGATCTTTTGAATCATGTAGAAACCAAGTCCTCCCTTTCGCCCCGACTCCACCAGCCGTTGCAGATCGACCCGGCCTTCCCCTTGAGGTTGGAAGGACCGGCCTGTATCAATGAGGGAAAAGACTATCAGTTTCTTATAGACGACTACACGGAGGCGAATAGTTCCCTTTTCATAGAGATAAGCGTGGCGGATGATATTTGTGGTTCCCTCTTCAATGGCCAGGAGGATGGCGGTAGTATCCTTTCGGGACAGGCCTGCGGCCATGCAGCTTTCGCGAACAGTTCGCTGGAGGCTGTCAAGGTACTTTTCCTCGGCAAGGAATTCGGCATTGACTTCTTTTATCGGCCGGCGAAACATATATACGAAAGTAGAAAGGAGAGGCATGTCAGCCTAACAAAAAAACTGGCACTGTCTCTCATATCCTGTTATTTGCCTTCTTCGGATTTCAACCGTAATCGCGCCTGTTCGAGGTTGTCCAGCGTGTTGCTATTGTTGGGATAGGCTTGCAGAACTTTTTCCCAGGCTTCAATGGCCTTTTGATACTCCTTGTTGCGCATGTGCCGTAGACCGTCAAGATACAATTGCCAGACAGCTTCATCCTTTTGTATGTCCTCCAGCGTGGACGGCCGCGCCAGAGCCTGGTCTATCCTCTTCAGGTATTCCATAGCGATGGGTTCTGCCGGATCGATGGCCAGAACTGCGCTGAATTGCCGTCGGGATTCACGGTATCTCCCCGCCTTGAACATCTGGATACCATGGTCCAATTGCTGCGTCAGGTCTAGCTGCCTGACAGCCCGCTGCTTGGCCTTTTCAACCTTCCGGTTGGAAGGATCCATATCCAGTATCCGATCGTATGCCTCCATGGCCGTGAGATACTGCCCACTGCGCTCCGCCGCCTGAGCGATATCGAGGTTTAAGGCGATCTCGGAGCTCATGTCGTCTTCAATGGCGATCTTCAGCTCCTTTGCCCCTGTGTGTTCCGGATTGATATCGAATATCAAATCAAGCATGTCCAGCGCGGCACCATAGTACTTCTTAGTAAAGAAGCTCTGGGCCTGGGTGTAGTAGGTCTGAATGTTCTGGTGCAGCTCGAGCTCTGTCTCGTGCAGCTTCTGCTCTTGTTCGCGCTGGATCCGCAGAGCATTTTCAACGGCCGCGATCGTGCCTATGATCATTCCGTTATGTTCATCAAAGGCTAATGCCCGGTGATAATAGCTCAGCGCAGAATCCAGGCGAAACTGCTCATAGAACTCATCCGCCTTTTCCTTGTAGAATTCCGACTGGCGGTGGCGCTCATCGGCAAGCAGCTCCGAACCGCGCTGTTGCTCTTCGTATTCCTGACGACGCTTCTGCTCCGATATAGATGAGCCAATGAGAAACGAGAGAGAGAAACGGTGACTGTCGTCAACATAATCGAGACACTTATAGGCATAATCGATTCTCAAGCGGCGATACGTGAGGCCGGCGCCAAAGGAGAGGTTGTCCCGGTCGTACCCAGCTCTGAGAGCATAAGCTCCATCGAATACAGCTTCGGCCCCGGTGTGAACTTTTGTCGACCTGTTTTCAACCTTTTCCAGTTCAAATGACGCCGTTAGCTTGACCCTGTCGGCCAGCTTTATCTGCTTTACCGACAGACCGCCGACAACCGACATCAAGGTCACCTCAGAAGTAGTGTCCAATTTAAGCGAAGCGGGGATCATATCGCGTATCAGAATCCCGCCTGAGAGATTCCTGTACAGAACGGCTGTCATTCCGAAATCAAGGCCCGCCCCGTAGTCGGAGTAGACGTCAAGAGTCTGATTAACGACTTTCAGGCTAACACCGAGGGCCAATCCTCCGTGCAGACGGCGGCCGTACGAGACCAGAAATTGGGAGGTAGAATAGTCGAAACATTCCAACGAGTCAAAACTGCTTCGTTTGACAATGTCGTCGGTGCCTATCCGCATGTAGGCTATTCCAAATCCGCCAAGAGAGATGACAGGATAGGCCCAGGAAGCGTAGTCGCAGATTGTCCCTTCGAAAAGCGCCATATGCATGAAAGAGACTTCCTGGAATTCCAGAGCCGCCAGACCGGCTGGATTGTAAAATATGGCGGAAGCATCATCGGCAAGCGATGTGAACCCACCTCCCATGGCCAGCGCCCGCGCCCCGACACCGACAGAGAATGGTGATTCCTGTCCGGCATCACCGGCAGCAGCATACCCGGCAAGAGTCCAAACAATGGACGCAGTCAGTATTATACACACCAGCCTTCGCGTCACTTAACCACCGCTACTTTCATCCGTGCCCATTCACCGGTGCGAATGATCTTGACGGAGGCAATGTAAACGCCATTTATCACCATGTGCCCGGCGTTGTTCCGCCCGTCCCACAAGATTTCGTTCTCTCCCGTTACGGCGCCATTGGAACCTTCCGGCAGATTCCGCGTATATACTTCCTCCCCAGTTAAAGTGAACACTCGGAATTCCACTGCCGATGGTTGGTCCAACTCATACGAAAAACGGGCATACGAAACTTCGGGATTGAAGGGGTTGTCCTCAATCACAAATGATTCCTGCAGCTGTTTTCCCTTTGTGGCATACATCTGGGAAATCAGGTATTCGCCGGTAACCGTCGACGATATCTCAACCGGTTGTCCTGCATTGGGGCCTTCTGCAAACACCGCTGAGATATCACGTCGTTCAAGACCGAGCCTGAAGGAGGGCGGAACGGTTTCCTTAAACTTCGCTGTAAAGACGATTGAGAGAGTTTCCGCAGGCAACACGATGAAATCATCAAATAATAGAAGCAGTTTGTTGCCGCTGAGCGAGGCTTGGGACACCGGCAGCCCATTCTCATAAAAGCCGGAGACAAGGGGATCAAGAATCAATCCCACATCGAGATCTGCATTATCGGCTTGTATAAAGGCAATGTCAATCTCGTCAAGGCGGATACCAGAGACAGACGAAGCCCCGCGATTGGTCAGGTTAAGGCGGAACAATTCTTTCTCTCGTCCAGGTAGAATCAGGTTTGAACCAAGGAGCTGCAGTTCAACCAGAAGATCGGCCTCCAGCGACTCCACTTGTAGAGTGAACTCAAACGAGGCATCCCGGATAAGTGCAGGTGCGTTGGTATTCGAATCAACCGGTAAGTCAACCAATGAAAAAACAAAGGTTGCAACCGTGTCATGTAACGGCGCTCTGAACAAAAAGGTTTGGTGTTGGTCAACTGCAATAGCGCCGGTAATGGGATCCTCAGCGCCAAAATCAACTCCTCCCGTGCTCAGACTGAAGGTTCCCTCCGAGGTTGCAGCCTCACCGAGATTGCGAAGCCTCACACTCAAACCGAAACTTCCGCCTCTGTCCACAAGGCCGTTCACAACATCCTGCAAACTGTAAGTAAGTTCCAGTTCGGCAGGCCTTTGTATCATTACATAGGCATCATTGTCGAGTGGCGGCTCCTGGGCAACGTCTGTCGACAGGATGTCAACCTGAAATTCCTCGGTGGAGATCGGTTCTGGTGACGCCGTAACGTCAAAGCATACTTCGATTGTATCACGGGCGTTGATACTCTGTATAGTCAACGTGGAGTCAAAGACCGAATTGCCGTCACTTGACAGGCCGAGTTCCAGAGGACCAAGGGCGGAATTGGAAAGGTTTGCGACCTGACAGTTGATTTGGAACAGCTGGCCTGTATTTACCTTTGGCTTATTAGGCGCCACGGCATCGACACTAACAATCCGCGCTACCGACAGCTCGTCGACAAACACAGACTGGCTTTCGAAATCGGTCGCAAAGGTTACAATGCCGCCAACACCGGGAATCATCAGAGGCAGCGAAGCACTTACATGTAAGCTTTCACCCATCTGGCTCAGAGGAATGAACATCACCTCCGTCTCGACAGAGTTCAACCCAGGATAAAGAGAGTCACCTGAAACAATGAGGTTGGTGGAAACTGAGAAACCAGAACCTTTGACGGCGAAACTGGCGTCGTCAAGGGAAACCGCCAATGGATAATCGTTTCCAAGATTCACGTCAAAACGAAATCCGATTTCCGCTCCCGCAAAGACCATAGTTGGCTTCAAGGAATTGGATACATAACTTACCTGTAGCTCAGGAAGCAGATAGACCGAGTCGGCAAAGGGGGTGGTCAGCTCAAACCGAACGCCATTTGAAACCAAACTGTATTGCATCTTCACAGAATGCCAGCCCGGTAGCAGACTTTGGTGCGGCTGGACGAGCGCCGGCAGACCTGAATATCTGATAACATCATTTTCAAACGAGCAGTAATCTGGCGAGCCCCCATATATTACAGACGTGCGGCCTCTGCTTTTCGTCAGGCTTACGACCAAGTCTGTCCTGTTGATCGGACCACTGAACCCATCAACTGCAACATTGAATGACATCTCAAACGGTTCACCCGGGTAGGCAGTATCAGGTTTAAAAGAGCCCTCAACAATTTCAAACGAGTACGGCGCGAGGATTTCAATCGGAAGCTCACGCCGGTCGCCAGTGGCATACAGTTGTCCTCCGACCTCGTATTCGGCAATGACCTCAATGACCAAAGTATCCTCGGAGATGCTCTGCGGGGCAGCAGGCAGGTCTAACGTGACTGTATCGACAGTACCATTTGAGCCAGGCTCGAAAGCGACTTCCGTTGAATCGCCCCCCGAGCCAAAACGTGCTCTTACAACAGGCGCAAAAGAGGCTCTCAGTTGTCCGTTGTTTTGGACCACCACAGACACTACATTCTCTGCACCTGCATAGACCTGGCTCAGCGGCAACCCGTCGCCGCCTAACACTGCCAGGATGTCATACCCGTTGAATGACACCTCAACCGTCGGAGAAGTCACTTCGCCGTTGGTGGCATAAATTTCGACAGTCCCTGTGGGACCGGAATAGATTATCTGCGCCGGGAGAAGACTGACAATACCTTCATTGAGCAGTTCCTGATCATCGATGACATCCGGCGCCAGGCTACCATTGTTTGAAACCAATGAAATTGGCCTTCCTTGCAAGTAGTAATCTGTCTTGGGGTTTCCGTAACCGTCGTAGAGAGCAATCTGTGCTAACTCTAAAAGAGGCTGGCCGACTACCTGGTCGGGCAAAATTGTCATATCCATCTCCACCAGCTCCCCGGGAAGGACTGTTATCTGTTCCGACTGCCCCATGACCCCGTTTGCCATTGCCACCACCGATCCCTGCCCGACCGTAAGAGCCTGGAATACAGAGCCGGTGAACTCCCCAATAGAGTCAGAGCCTTTGGCCAGGAACCAGTCAAATCCAAGACCCGTTATTTCGTTACTGAACTGATCCAGACCGACGGCATAGAACTTGATAATATCGCCCGCCATGAGCGTGATATCGTGAGCGGGAGAGACCTCAATTGCATAAAGGGGACCGGGGATTATAGCGAACTCATCTGATAAATTCGGTCCGGCAACGATTGTTTTGTGACGGTCAAAAGCAAGGCCAGCCAAGTGGTAATTGCCCGCTTGTACCGGATTTTTAACAGCTTCCAGCAGAACCACAAGGTGAACAGGTTGGCATATAAGCGGCGAATCAGGGGGTTGGTCTCTCTTGTGGATGCGATTTGTCAAGAAGAGAGTGAGATATCCCTCGATAATGTCGTAGCTCCTGACACCGTAACTTAATGTCGGGCAATCGTCAATCAGCTCGACTACCCGGATAGGTGACAAGTCAAAACAGTCCGGAAACGAAAAGGCAAAACCACCGTAACCGAGGGAGAAAAAGGTCTGGCCGGGCAATTCGAAATGCAGAGCGTATACTGACGTACGACCCACCACTGAGTCATTGATCACTACATGAAAACTGTCAAGCTGGGCTGCTGATGGGTCGGAGTAAAGTCTCCCCACCTGATCTAAATAAGACCCAAAGTAGCTCTCAGGTTGGGCAGTTTCACCGCTGCCCTCGATGGCAAACACGGATAGCCATGGAAGCAGTGCCAGAACGAAAGAAAGCTTTAGAAACATCATGCAGCGGCAGTAACCCTGTTCTTAAACCGAAGACAAAGCAATCTAATCAATTCGACTCAATAAAGCAAGGAATATGCCCCACATTATAGCCTGCACACGATTATCTAAGAGAAAAAACGGCAGCCTTATCTACTGTGGCAAAAGAGCTACAATACGCTTTACGATAACGACTTATGGGCAGCCACTTCTCTTGTGACAGTACGAGGACAAGAGCGCAACACAATGAACTTCACAGATAGTTGCTTGAGCAGGGATACTGCGCAACAGATTGCAGTATAAGTCAATAGAATTGCAAATACATGTCCAGCTACGAACGGCTTCAAGTGATGTTCTCGGCTGCCTCTACTGTGTTGGACATGAGCATCGCTATGGTCATCGGGCCCACTCCTCCAGGAACCGGAGAAATATACGAGACCTTGTCAAGGCATTTATCGAAGTCGACATCGCCAACCAGCCGATACCCCTTTGGGGTCGTACTGTCGTCAACTCGGTTCACACCTACATCGATGACAACAGCCCCGCTTTTGACCATATCAGCCGTTATGGTCTTCGGTCTGCCCACAGCCGCAATGAGAATATCCGCGCGCCGCGTAATCTCACTCAAATTTCGAGACCGGGAATGAGACACTGTGACTGTCGCATCAGCCATCCTTGCTTTTTGCATTAGCATGGCAGCGAGTGGCTTGCCGACAATGTTAGACCGCCCGACAACAACCACCTCTCTCCCGGCGGGATCAATCCTGTGGTACTCCAGTAACTTGATTATCCCGTGCGGCGTACATGGAAGCAGACAGGGGCGACCGATCATCATGAGACCGACATTCTGTGGATGGAAACCGTCAACGTCTTTCTCAGGAAGGATTGTGAGAGTCACACTGAGTTCATCAATCTGTTTCGGCAATGGTGACTGAACAAGGATACCGTGTATCTGCTCATTCCGATTGAGTGACGCCACGATTTCAACCAGTTCTGCTTGCGAAAGAGTCTGCGGTCTCCTGACCACTTCCGAGTAAAGTCCCAGTTTTTTACAGGCTTTGATCTTGCTGTTCACATAGGTAGCTGAAGCGGGATCATCTCCGACTAACACCGCTGCCAACCCGGGGACAATGCGCCTTTTTTTTAGCGCTTCAATTCGGGGTTTAAGCTCAGAGTATATACTCGCCGCTACTTCTTTACCTTTAATGAGTTGTGCGCTCATGCTAAAGTATTCCTTTATGCCGACGGGAGGGCTGCGTCGGGGCGGAAGGTTTCAATATCAAAATCAAGACGGAAGCGCTCTATGCTTTGCGCCCGGCCGTCTGTCGGGTCCACTTTGATTATCACCCCAGAGAGTTTGACATCATTCACGGCAGTAGTGAACCGTTTCGGCATGCCGGTCAGGAACCGTTGCAACGATGGCTCCTTTTCCATTCCGATGATCGAGTCATGGGCACCTGTCATACCAGCGTCGGTGATATAGGCGGTTCCGCGTCTACTGACATACTCATCGGCCGTCTGAACGTGCGTGTGGCTACCAATTACAGCCGACACCTTTCCATCGAGGTAATAATGCATAGCCTGTTTTTCCGAAGTCGCTTCGGCATGGAAATCAACGATAACGGTATCCGTTTCCTGTCTGAGTACGGCCAGTTCGCGATCAGCCACCTGAAAAGGACAGTCTATGTCCTTCATGTATGTCCGGCCCATAAGATTCAGAGTACCGATTTTCCAGTTACCGATAAGATCAATATAAGAGCCAATGCCCGGAGCGCGTGAGGGATAGTTGGCCGGTCGAAGGAGCTTGGGCTTCTCGTCGAAATACTTAATGATCTCATACCGATCCCAGATGTGATTGCCCGATGTCTGCATATCAACACCGTAGGAGAAGACTTTACGGGCCATTTCCGGTGTTATGCCGAATCCACCGGCGGCATTCTCAACGTTGGCTATTACATAGTCAGCAGCATGCTTCTCCCGCAAGGTTTTGATCATGTGAGCCGCAGCCTGGCGCCCCGCTTTTCCACAAATATCCGCAACAAATATAACCGTAATGAGTTCCATCAAGTCACTTTCCAAAGTGGCCAAGCTGTGCGAAAAACCGGAAGTACACACCAATTCCCAGTCAGCCTATTACTGAAGACGAAGTCTACTACACCTCGGCCCAGTATGCAACCACGAAAAGAAATCTATCCCTCGCTATTTTGCATACTCGGTGGCACGAGTCTCTCTTACCACTGTCACCTTGATCTGGCCCGGGTATTGCATTTCTTTTTCTATTTTGTCGGCAATGTCACCAGCTAAAATTGAACTGGCCAGATCGTCCAGGAGTTTGTTTTCAACAATTACCCGTATCTCGCGGCCCGCTTGAATGGCATAGGCTTTAGAAACTCCCTTGAAGCTGTCAGCCAGTTCTTCCAGTTGTTGCAGTCGCTTGATATACGCCTCCAGTGGTTCCCGGCGGGCGCCGGGTCGAGCGCCGGAGACAGCATCGGCCGCCTGCACCAGAACGGGGTAGGGACCTATCATCGGTACGTCACCGTGGTGTGATTCGATGGCGTTGATAACCTCCTCGCTCTCTTTGAAACGACGCATGAAATCAGCACCGATCTGCGTATGCGTCCCTTCCGTCTCACGGTCGATGGCCTTTCCTATGTCGTGCAAGAGGCCGCAGCGTTTGGCCATAGTGGCATCGAGTTCCAGCTCAGCGGCCATCAATCCACTTAGTATGGCCACCTCTTTGGAGTGGGCCAGGACATTCTGGCCATACGAGGTGCGATAGTGGAGCTTGCCCAACATCTTCACCACGTCTGGGTGCAAACCGTGCACGCCCAACTCAAAACAGGTCTGCTCCCCGGCTTCACGGATGATAACCTCCATTTCTTTGTTAGCTTTCTCAACCAATTCCTCGATGCGGGTGGGGTGGATTCTGCCGTCGGCAACTAGCTTTTCGAGGGCCATACGAGCCACTTCCCGCCGAACTGGATCATAGCCGGAGAGAATGACAGCTTCCGGTGTATCGTCAACAATCACATCAATGCCGGTGGCTGTTTCAAAGGCTCGTATATTTCTCCCTTCACGACCAATGATCCGCCCTTTCATCTCGTCACCAGGGAGATGTACTACCGAGACTGTAGTTTCCACCGTATGATCCGCTGCACAGCGATAGATAGCGGAAAGAATGACCTCCTTGGCTTCTTTGTCGGCCTGCCGCTCAGCCTGATCTCGTATTTCCTTTATATGCGCGGCAGCTTCTATCTTGGCGGCGTTGACCATATTCTCCATGAGTTGTTTCTTGGCTTCCTCCGGCGTCATCTGAGCGATTCTCTGGAGCTTTTCGTTCTGAATCCTGATAACCTCTTCAAGCTCATTTTCCCGGAGTGTAACCCCCTTTTCACGAGACTGCATGACCTTTTCACGGCCGGATAATTCGCGATCCCGGTCCTGTAGGAAATCCAGCTTTTTCTCCAGAGTAGCTTGGCGTTCCTGGAACCTTTTCTCAGCAGTCTCCAACTCTCGGCGTTTAGTCTCAGCCTCTCGCTCGAAATCACCTTTTCGTTTCAGCCACTCCTCGCGTGCCTCAAGCGCAGCCTCTTTCCTCTTGATCCGAGCTTCCTTTTCCGCCTCCTCAACCAGCCGCGTTGCTTCTTTGGCGGCGCCACTGAGCTTCTTGCTCGACAGGTGACGGGCCATATGCCAGGAGACAAAAAACGAAACAAGACCGATAACGATCGCTATAGCAATAAACAGGATCACATCGTTCATCATGTCCTCCCATCCGGCAAACAGAACCGAATGCTCAATTTATGTGAAAGTGCCGGGATGAGAAGATACAGGACTTTTGACAGGGAATCTGTCAGGAAGCTATCGAGTCATCGGCCAGAGCATCACCCAGGTTGGTAAGGATTCTATCCAGTACGGAGTCGGTCTCTTGCTCCGCCAAGTCACCACTATCGTACCAGTCGAGCAACTCAGAAGCCATTGACATAGCAGCCAGAATCGCTACTTTATCTCGAGCCTGAACGCGACTGGCTTGAGAAGCTTCCTTCATCTTCGAATCGACATATTCGGCGACTTTGGAAATATGGGAGGGGTCGGTTACCCCCGTGATGGGGTACTCCTCGCCAAATATATGTACCACAACCTTGTTTTCAACCATGGCAACAGATTTCCACTAAACGACTTATACCAAACAAGTCCGTATTCTCTTATCCCGCTAACTTATAATAAGTTATATAAGCTTATGTGCTCTTTGTCAATAAAAAACTTACCGGCTAAAGCTTTCCAGTTCCTCCAGACGGTCTAAAACTGACATCAGCTTGCTTTTTACGGCCTGAGACCGGTCGGCATTCTCCAACTTGAGCTCACGGCACTCCTTTCTGAGACCGACCAGCTCGGCTTTGAACCTCTCATTCTCCTGCTTGAGTGAAAGATTCTCGTGCTTGACTCTATCCAGAAGACCCAGTACTTTCTCGACTCTCTCCGCCAGTAATTCAAGTTTACCCTGCATTGCTATTTATCCCTCACCTCAACATTAAACATTTGCTTTAAAGAGTCAACCACTTTTTGCTGCAAATCATCAACTTGCTCACCTGACAAGCTGCCCTCGGGCGACCGGTACGTTATAGCAATGGCAACTGATTTCTTGCCTTTCCCGATCTGTTTACCGGCATACAGATCAAATATGCGCACAGATTCAGCCATTCCACCCGCTGTCTTTTTCACTTCACTAACCAGATCCCCTGCTTGAACACTCTCAGATACAACAACAGCAAGATCGCGCGGCGCCGCCGGGTAGAGCGGCAGCGGAGTGAACTCTATCAACGGCCGACTTACCGGAATCAACGGATCAACCTCGACCTCTGCGACATACACCGGCTGTTTGATGTCAAACCCGTCCAATATCGACAATGACACCTTCCCTACGACGCCGCTTGGCCGACCGCCTATCATCAGACTAAATGAAACGTCATCCTCAAGGAAAGGAACTTCAGCCCCTTCAAATCCGAGTTGCGGCCAGCGGAAGTGATCGGCCAGCCGTTCTATGGCGCCAGTGAGATCATAGAAATCAAGTGGTCGAGGATTCTCCCGCCAGGTATCCATGGTGGAGCCGGTCACAGTCAGCAAGACCCTCAGGTTTTCTCGCCAGACACCCTGCTCATCCGGCGGAAAGTAAACCTTGCCGATTTCGAACAGACGCAGGTCCAGACTGCGATGTGAGATGTTGTGACCGACCACCGTCAGCGCCGACTGAACGAGGGTGTTGCGCATAATGTCAAGCTCTCTTGACACCGAATTCATAACACGCAGTTGTGGGAGTTCCGGATTGAGCAACTTGGCGAGGCCGCTTTCGGCCAACCCGTGACTGAGCATTTCATCAAACCCGGCTCCGGTTAATGTCCTTCTCACTTCATCCCGGAAAGTGTCCACAATGTGACGGGGCGTAAACAGAGGGCCGATGTTTGCTACTATATCTGGAATAGTGTCATATCCTTCAATGCGGGCGATTTCTTCAACCAAATCGATTTCTCGTTTGATGTCCGGACGGAATGTCGGCACCGTCACCTCCAGCTCACCTGAGCCTTTAACAGTGAATTCCAAGTGGGTAAATATCTCTTTCATTCGGCCTTCGGAAATGTCAGTGCCGAGCACATAATTGCATCGCGTGGGGCGGAAGTCTATAGTGACCGGGTCGATCTTTTGCGGGTAACAATCGACGACTCCCGAAAGCACCTCTCCCCCGCATATCTCTTGCAGGAGGAACGCTGCCCGATCGATAGCATACGGGATGCCGTTGGGGTCAGCGCCCTTCTCAAAGCGCATTGACGATTCCGAAACAATGTTGAGCCTCTTGCGGCTCGTGCGAATGACCGAGGGGGTGAAATAGGCAGCCTCCAGAAGGACGTTGGTGGTACTATCCTCGACCTCAGAATCAAGACCTCCCATGACACCTGCAGCAGCCACCGGCACCTTACCGTTGGTAATTAACAGAACCTTTGATGTTAGCTTATGTTCCACGTCATCAAGTGTGGTGAACTTCTCAGCCTCATTTGCTCTCCTTACAACCACTTCGCTGGAGCCAAATCGGTCCAAATCGAAAGCATGAAGAGGATGACCGGTCTCAAGCATAACAAGGTTGGTAACGTCAACGACATTCGATATAGGCCTAATACCTGACATCAACAGCCTTGCCTTTACCCACCATGGCGATGGAGCTATTCGTATGTTGCGGATTACACGAGCAGCATAACGGGGACATCCCTGTGGGTCCTCGATGGAAATCCTTACGTAATTGGCGGCTTTTTCTGATGATTCGACAAGGGCGAACTCCGGCTTGAGCACTCTTGTCGATGCCAGCGCGGCCATGTCACGAGCGATGCCTATTGCCGACATAGAATCAGCACGGTTAGGGGTAAGTTCAAAAGTAAGGATGTAATCGTCATATCCAAGATAATCTACGAGCGACTTGCCTACGGGTGCATTTTCTTCAAGAACCATTATGCCGGAATGATCCTGCGAGATACCCAACTCGCGTTCAGAGCAAATCATGGCGGACGAAACAACGCCTCGAATCTTTGTCTTCTTCATTACGAAGTCGCCGGACAACTTGGCGCCCACCAGAGCTACCGGGACCCTCTGGCCGGTAGCTACATTAGGCGCACCACAGACGCTGTCCAGAATTCCTGAGCCGGTATCAACGCGCGCCAACTGGATTTTCGAAGCTCCCTTGACCGGCTTCAGTTCCACCACCTCACCGATCACTACTTGGTCCAGGTAGCGTGCTGTGGGCTCTATGTCTTCACAGGCTGTCCCACAGAGAGTGAGCCTATCAGCGGTCTCTTCCACAGACCAATCAAGGCCGGTAAGCTCTTTCAGCCAGTTGTACGATATCTTCATCGTTAGATAAACTGCCTTAGAAAACGGATATCGTTGTTAAAAAAGAACCGGATGTCATCTATCTTGTACTTCAGCATAGCTATTCGCTCCACTCCCATACCGAAAGCATAACCGGTGTACTTCTCCGAGTCGTGCCCCGCTTTATCCAGCACAGCCGGGTCAATCATACCACAACCGAGAATCTCCAGCCAACCCGAGTACTTACACAGTTGGCAGCCTTTTCCCCCACATAGAAAGCACTCAATATCAACCTCGGCGGATGGCTCCGTAAAAGGGAAGAAAGAAGGGCGAAATTGCAACCTGAGTCCTTCTCCAAAGAACGCCCGACAGAAAGCTACCAGCGCTCCTTTGAGGTCGCTCATATTAACCCCCTCGTCAACCAGAAAACCGTCGACCTGATGGAACGATACATGTGCCCGAGTCGAGATAGCCTCATTCCGGAAACACCTACCGGGAGTGATAATCTTCATGGGAGGCTTTCTTCTTTCCAACTCGCGGGCCTGCACTGGGGTGGTATGTGTTCGGAGAAGGCGGTCGCCCTCGACGAAGAGGGTATCCTGCATGTCGCGCGCCGGATGGTCGGGTGCGAAATTGAGCGCTCCGAAATTGTAGTAATCAGTTTCTACATCCGGCCCGTGGGCAATCTCAAACCCCATGCCGTAGAATGTATCGCAGATTTCGTCAATAACCTGGTTGACAATATGGACGACTCCGATGCGCTGACCGGTGCCGGGCAGGGTAGGATCAAAAAGGGTTCGCTCCTTTGGCAAGGCAAGCTGCTGGTGGGCTAAATTCAGTTGTTGTTCGATTGTGGCGCGGCACTTGTTAGCCGCAGACCCAACCGTCTTACGTTCTTCGAGGGAAAGCTCCTTGAGTCCCTTTAGTACTGCCGTAACGGAGCCTTTGCGTCCCAGATATGCTACCTGCAGCTCTTTTAGGGACTCGAGCGAATCGGCCTGGCTAATTCGCTTGAGAGCCTCATCTTGAATACTGGCAACGTCATCTAGGAGCGACATACGGCAAGCAAGCTAATGTTAGTTGCCGGAGGCCATCTTGGCAAGGTTGGCAAAGGTTGCCATATCACGGGCAGCGATATCAGCCAGTGTCTTGCGGTCGAGATTGACTCCCGCTTTCTTGAGGCCGGCCATAAAGGAAGAGTAATTAGTTCCGCATAGCTTGGCCGCGGCTGAGATACGGGTAATCCACAATGAACGAAATACCCGCTTCTTATTACGGCGATCGCGGTAAGCGTACTTTAGACCCTTGTTGACCGTTTCCAGTGCGGTACGGTATAACTTCCCACGGGCATTGTAGTTGCCCCTGGCCTGTTTCAACACATTCTTATGGCGCTGTTTGGCGGCTACATTGTTCTTGGCACGCGGCATTGTTGAGATTCTCCTTTGGCAAATCCAATCTTCGAATTAGTACGGGATCATTCGCTTAACTCTCTTGGTGTCGGCTTTCGAAACCAGAGTCGTCTTACGCAATTGGCGCTTGCGCTTGGGACTCATCTTGGTCAGAATATGGGTCCTGTACGCTTTGAACCTTTTAAGCTTACCGGTGGCCGTCTTCTTGAACCGCTTGGCGGCCCCCCGCTGGGTTTTCATCTTCGGCATAATCTTCCTTTGATTGCTAACTCACAATACTATCGCTCAGTCGGTCTCTGTTGGTGCCAATTCCGACTGTTGGGTTGTCTGCTCCATTTTCGGCGCTTCTTTAGAAGAGCGTTTTTGCTTCTTGAGGACTTCTGACGTCGGCGCCAAGACCATCGTCATGTGCCGCCCATCAAGCTTGGGCACCATCTCTACCGACGATATGTCCGCTAGTTCTTCAGCCACCCGATCAAGAATCCTTCGACCATGCTCGGTGTAGGCCATCTCTCGCCCGCGAAACATAACAAACACTCTGACTTTGCTACCGGATTTGAGGAACTCTCGTACATGCCGAGTTTTGAAGTCAAAGTCATGATTGTCAATTTTGGGCCGATACCGCATTTCCTTAAGCTGAAAGGCATGCTGCTTCTTCTTGGCAGCCTTGTCTTTCTTGGAAAGCTCATACTTGAACTTGCCGTAATCGAGAATGCGGCACACCGGCGGGCGACTGTTGGGAGCAACTTCTACCAGATCTAAATTCAGGTCTCGAGCACGTCCCAAGGCCTCGTTGGTTGGCAAAATACCGATCTGCTCGCCCTCAGGCCCGATCAGCCTGACGGGTGATACCCGTATCTGGCGGTTAATCCGCAAATCTTTACTAGCTATGAAATCCTCCTCTTACTTCGTTTCCTCAAAACTGTTCAGACCCTTGCTTTCTATCTCAGACCTCAGCATGGCGACAGACTCATCCAGCGTTCTATCCCCAAGGTCTCCGGCGCCATGCTTTCGCATTGATACCATCTGGGACTCGATTTCCTTAGCTCCGACAATAAACATGTACGGCACTTTCTGCATCTCAGCATCCCGGATCTTGGCGCCGATCTTCTCAGAACGGTCGTCAAGCACAGCACGGATCTTCTCTTCTTTCAATCTATCGACAACTTCCTGCCCATATTCATTAAAACTGTCGGTGATAGGCAGTACCTTCACCTGTACCGGTGCCAACCAGAAAGGGAAATTACCGGCATAGTGTTCAATCAACACACCAAAGAATCTCTCGATAGAGCCCAGCAGCGCCCGATGAATCATGAACGGTCGCTTCTGCCGGCCATCATTGTCAATATAATAGAGATCGAACCTCTCTGGCAAGGAAAAATCGAATTGAATAGTCGAACATTGCCAATTCCGCCACAAGGCATCCTTGATGTTAATATCAATTTTGGGGCCATAAAAAGCTCCCGCTCCCTCATCTACCTGGAATGGCAACCCCACCTTTTCCAGAGCCAGGCGCAGACCGTCCTCAGCCCTTCGCCAGTCTTCTTCATTGCCGATTGCTTTTTCCGGCCTCGTCGAAAGGTAAACGTCAAAATCCGTGAAACCGAACGATTTCAAGATATGAATACAGAAATCAATAATCCAGACCAACTCATCTTCCATCTTGTCCTGGGCCACGAAATGGTGAGCGTCATCCTGGGTAAATCCACGCACTCGCATCAGACCATGGAGTACCCCGGCACGCTCGTAGCGATAAACAGTACCAAGCTCGGCCCAGCGCAGGGGCAGATCACGGTACGACCAGAGACGCGACTTGTACATGTGCATATGGAACGGACAATTCATCGGCTTGAGCTGATACTGCTGCCTATCGACCTCAATCGCCCCGAACATATCCTCGGTGAAGAAATCGTTGTGACCGCTCTTGTCCCACAACTCACGGTGAGCCAGATGGGGACTGAAAACCAGGTCATAACCGTACTTGAGGTGCTCTTCACGCCAGAAGTTCTCAATCTCGTTCCTGACACGAGCGCCTTTAGGCAGCCACAGGATCAGACCAGCGCCGACATCTTCAGAGATAGTATACAGTTCAAGCTGTTTTCCCAGAACGCGGTGATCTCTCTTTTTGGCCTCTTCCATTCGATGCAGGTAGTCGTCAAGCATAGCTTTCTTAGGATACGATACCCCGTAAATACGCTGGAGCATCGGGCGACTTTCATCTCCTCGCCAGTAAGCACCCGAGGTTGAGACGAGCTTGAAAGCTTTGACCATACCGGTTCTCGGCAGGTGAGGCCCGCGGCAGAGGTCCTCAAAATGTGAGTGTTTGTAGAACGTCACGGTTTCATCCTCGATTTCCTCAAGAATCTCTGCCTTATACATGTTGCCTTGAGAACGATAATACTCTATGGCCTCTTTCCGGTCTTTAGTTTGACAAGTAAACGGCGCGTTCTCCTTGACAATTGCAGCCATCCGCTCTTCAATACGGATTAGGTCCTCGGGAGAGAACGGCGTTTCTATATCAAAGTCATAGTACCAGCCCTCGTCGATAGGCGGCCCGATGGCGGGCTTTGCCTGAGGAAACAGTTCCACTACCGCCTGGGCCATAATGTGCGCACTGGAATGCCAGAAGACTTCTCGGCCGCTTGGGTCCTCGAAGGTGAGAATTTCTATGGGGGCATCCTCTGATATGGATGCATTGAGGTCAAGTACCACGCCGTTCACTCTAACTGCGACAGCCTCTTTGGCCAGGCGCGGTGAGATAGATCGGGCAATTTCCAATCCTGTTGTTCCCAGCTCAAAGCCCTTGACAGAGCCATCCGGGAAGGATATCTGTACTTGTGCCATCGTTATGCCATCCTACGAGAAAAGCGGGTCGCCCGGTGCGACAAATCCGGAGAAACCCGCCAAAAAAATGGTGGGCGATACTGGAATTGAACCAGTGACCCCTTGCATGTCAAGCAAGTACTCTAACCATCTGAGCTAATCGCCCAACCGCCCATCTGTTGCAAAGCGACAAATGACGAACAGCGTAAAAAACATTTTACCATGCATCATCTAAAATGTCAACGCTAATTTTTACTTCCTTGAGAAAGTGCACACAGCCAGGACAACTTTTCTGGAGTCCTGTAACCTCACCGGGTCCGGTCTTACAGAGCAGTGGCTTTCATTGGATATACTATATCGGCAACGGACACTGTCGCCGCTTCTCAGACAATTTACTTCACCCCCATCGTAATATCGTCAGGCTTGGTGATCCATTGGCTGCTCACCCACCGCAAAATCAGGTGATTCCCGCCATTTGCATAAAAGTTTCAGCCTTCAGGTATTCTTCGCCCAGAGCCTCATCAAAATCTGCCAGGTCGTCATCGGAAATCCCGAGGTAATCCACGACACCCTGCTGGAGCGAACCAATCAGGTAAGCGTTCTCCCGATCATAGAAGGTACTTTTTGCCAGGAAATTAGCCAGGTGAACCAAATATACAAGGGGGTCTTCAAGATCGTTCAACTGGGGATGATGATGGTAAGTTATGGCGTTACCCAACCTCTTGGGGAGTTTCCAGCGCATGGCAAGAAAGCCTCCCACCTGGGCATGGGTGTAACCCAGCGTCCGTTGCTCTAAATCATAATCCTCAGAAACCTTGTCGGTCTCCCGTTCCTGCTGGAGCCGCAAGTGTTCATCGGGCAGAAAAGACGAGACGATTATCTTACCGATGTCATGTAAAAGACCGGCAGAAAAGGCTGCATCGGGATCGACGGTACCTCGGCTTTTTATTTGCCTAGCCAGTATGCGGCAACAAAATCCGGTGGCCAGAGAGTGTCGCCAGAACTTCTCTTGAAAGTCTTGATCGACATCCTTACCCTTGAACATATCCAGAACCGAGGCGGACAGGACAAGGTTCTTAACCGCCTCCAAACCGACGATAACCACCGCCTGTCTTACTGAATCAACCTCGCGGGACAGCCCATAGAATGCCGAGTTGGTAAGCTTGAGCACCTTGACCGACATGGCAGGGTCTTCAGCGAGTACCGAAGCAACTCGCACGGCGGAGACCTTCGGGTCGCTCATCACCTTCTGAATCTGGTGAAATACAATTGGCGGTGTAGGCAGGTTCCTGATATTTGACACGACCTGTTTGACTCTGTTGTCAATTGTAGCTGTAGCCACCATCTTTCAACCTATTTCCCTTTCCCTGAAGACTTCCAAAACTCCGTCGCCAGCCGTTCGGCGATCCTTTTCTTGACGTCGGGCTGGTTGTAAAACCCGGATTCGACCCGGTCCCGCACGCACTCAATCCTCGCCGTCTTCCCAACATCCCCCACCACCTGCTTCTGGGCAGTATGAACTTGTGTTAGAGGCTTCCCAGTTGCCTTTGAGCTGTCATGACTTTTTGACTTTGATATTTCGTGCAGGGCCTGGTCAGCCAATGCAGCCAGCTTCATTCTGGCTTCAGTTGATATCTCGACGCGATCACCCGCAGGCCCTGCCTTCTCCCAATTCCCATTCTTCGCCTTTTCGGTCTCTACTCGACCTTGACCGCATTGGTCATTGTACACTGGTCCTATGTCCATTTTGCCACCACCTTCATCATCCTATGCAGGTGAACTGATTTTCCTTGCGAAAAAAGCGGCTACACTCTCCTGCCTTTTATTGTTTCCCATCAACAAATTGAGGCGACGGGTTAGCATCGCGAAGGTATTGAAGTATCTTCTCGCTGTTCTTGAGTTCACCCAGCTCCCTCTTTATACGCTCGTAGCGGCCCCGCATGTAGTTCTCACATTCAGAAACCAGATTCATATTCTTTTTTACCAGGGTGGCAATACTATTGAGGATTTTCTTGATCTCGGGGAGAGCTACAGCCATCTGGAATGCCTGAGGGTGCTGGCCTTTCAGTTTAGAAACCTTTTCTTCAGATTTCTTTATACGCAAACGGTTCCGCTCGATTTCCGCAAACAGATCAAGCAGGTGCTCGTCGCTGTTGTACTTGATGAGGTCTCGCTGCTTGTCAAGCATAATGTACAAAGACTGGTAAAACGAATACTCCTCTTTGAGAACAAAGATCAGTTCTCGCTCCACCTGCTTGAGAATGTCATAATCCATAGGACCCTTCTTTATCCCGACTCGGGAAATTGGCCTGTGTCACCGGCCGGTGGCGGCTGTGGCACCGGCTGAGCGGCCCCCATCTCCTGTTGTTTCAACTCCAACCAGCCGATACGAACGTTATTCAATATAGTAATGTTATCGTCAATAAGAGACAAATCTTTCGTCGCTTCGGCAACGTTAGTTTGGTTTATGACAAACGCATATAATTTGCCGAGGTTTTCCGCAACGTCTCCGCCGGCTTCCTGGTCGAGCGTAGTGTACAGATGAGTCACAAAGCGCTTGGCTTTTTGAAGTCGCTGATACCCCAACTGGTAGTTATCGTTCTTGTAGAAATCACTAGCAGCCCTGAAGGCAGCGATGGCTCCGTCATAAACTTGGAGGATTAAGTCAAGTTGTGATTTGCCCAGGGTTTCAGCCTTCCGATAGGCAGACAATTTTCCTTCCATGCCGAGGCTTGTTCCTATTTGTTGGATTGCGATGTCAATCCCCAGTTAGTATTGATTCCTGCGAGCTGATTGGTTAGAAACTCACTCTGGGTACCCAACTGTCCTAAGACGATTTCCATCTCGTAGAACTTCTTGAAAAGGGATTCCCGTCTCATCTCCAGCCGTTCTTCGTATTCGTCTATGCGATCCTGCAACGCCGCGATTTGATTCTGGTATCCCGTTATCCTGCGGTCAAACAATCCTTCGCCGACTTTGGTGAAGCTGTCCACCATGTCGGACAGCCTGGCCGCCATTCCTTTGGAGTAGGTGATAGTTCCTTCAGCTCCAGAGACGACTTGCAAGGCATCAAGAGTAACACGCAACTTGAGTCCATCCGTAGTATCATTGCCCTCTTTGCCGGTCAGATATTGGCCTTTTCCTTCGGCCGTCTCCCCGTTGATAGTCCCCGCAACATCAGCGCCGGTGTGGCTGGTACCGTTCAGGAGACCGAGTACCGCATAGGCGGAACTTGCAATGGAGGTAACAGTTTGAACTTTGGATGTCGACCCGTAGGTTGAGCCTGTAAAATTGAGGTAGCCCGTCCCAGAGCCGCTGTCAACCCACTCCACGGTAAGACCACGGTTTCCGATGCTGTTGTCGCTGTCGATCTTTGACTGGATTTCCTGGACCAGTTCATCGGCGCTGTTGTAGGTCTTCTCTGTGAGAATGATTTCATCCGAGGTAAGGCCATCGACTATAAACTTGAGCCTGTTGTTAGAGCTGTTCAGAGTTATGGGAGTCGTGGCAGGATCGGTGATACCGGATCCCTGGAATCTTCCTCGACTCGCTGCCTGAGTGATGTCGACTTCGTAGTTCTCCCCCGGCTTTGCCTCTGCGGAGGACGAAACAAACTCGATAAAGCTGTTGCTGGAGCTGGCGGAGCTGGAAAAAAGCTTGATGACATCATCAAGATTATTACTCAGAGCCTCTTCAAGTCGACTGCTGTTGACGAGTGTTAGAGTGCCTGTGGCCGTGGTACGGATGCCAATTGCGTAGAGGTTATTATACTTTCCTTCCAGGCCGCTCACCCCGGAGGCAAGGACCCCGCGAAGGGAGCTCTCCATCATCTGTAAGGTCAAATCCCCGAAGAGAATCCCAACTTCGCCGCTATCCTTGTCGTACGTGTTCTGTTCGCCGATGTACTCGTTAACCTCATTGTAGCTGCTGATAAAGTCATTGATAGCGCTCTTGATCTTACTGAAGTCAACGTCTGTGTTGATCGACACACTTTCGCCGGGGACGGTTTCTTTCAGTACGGTTAGGGATAAACCGCCGATCAGGCTGGTGAATTTGTTGGTGTCAGATGTCACGATAATCGGGGAACCGCTACCGCCGTCTGAGCCAAGAGCGATCCTGGCGTCGGAAGCCTCCTGCAAAAGAGGCGCAAACGTGGTTACCTGAAAGGTGTCCCCGGCCGTAAGCGTCCCATCCGAAAAGCTCAACTTGAGCCCGTCCGCCCCATCTCCGGTCAGATCAACCTCGGTGTCTGCCTGGGTAACATCGAAGGAACCTGAGTTTGTGCCATCTGTCCAGTTGATCGTGATCGTATCGGTCCCGACCGTTTGTGTTCCACTGCCGGCAACAGTAAAGGTATAAATCTTGTTTACCGAGCCCGAATAGGAAGCTGTGGCGCCCAGCGATATCTGGGAGCTCGAGCTCGAATCCATTGCAATAGTCTCCGGATCGTCAAACGAAGCTGCGTTGAAATCGAGATTACTCCCACCGGTTAGATTCGATGTTACGTTGATCTTGTTGGCGACACCGGTATCCTCAGATGCCAGGATCAGACGGTATGGATTCGAAGAGGACCCGTCGTTTATTATCGTGGCTCTAACCCCCATGTTGGCATCGTTGATAGCGCTCTTGATACCGATGAGCGAGTTGTTCTTGGCATCGACAACAATAGCGTGCAGTGACCCGTCACCAACGCTTATATTGATCGTCCCTGTACCGAAAATACCAAGCGACTGATCGGTAGAACCCTGGCTGGCTATCTGGTGGTTGCGAGCCAGAGAAAGCACCTGAATATCGTATGATCCGGTGCCAACCCGCCCACTGACCGAAGCATTCAGGATCGATTCATCCGACACCGTGGCTGTAGCTGCCTCAAAGGTGCTGCTTTTGGTGAGTTTGGCAAGGTTCGTCTGGAGTGCCAGGAACTTGGCTTGGAGAGCTTTAAGTGTTGTGACGATTTGTGTCTTTTCGGTCTGCTCCTGCTCAAGAAAATCGACGTTGCGCCGTTCGGAGGCCATGATGGCGTCAATAATCTCGGCGGTATTGAGACCCGAGTTAATTCCATCAATTGAATAAAGACTCGACATATCTACTCCTGTAGCTCACAACCTCAATGTCACTCTACCCTATGCAACAACTTCCTATTTCCGGGGGAAGTTTTACCTTCCCCCGGAAACGCGGTATTGTTGTTTCTTAACCGAAGAGGGAGAGAACAACTTGTGGAACCTGGTTAGCTTGGGCCAGCATAGCGGTACCGGCCTGAAGCAGGATCTGGTTCTTGGTGAAGTTCGAAATCTCCTTCGCCATATCCGTATCGCGGATTCGGGATTCGGATGCAGTCAGGTTCTGTGAGGCAATCCGGAGGTTTCTCAAGTTGGATTCCAGCGTATTCTTCTGGAAGGTACCCAGGGTACCACGTGTTGTAGATACCTCATTGATGGCGGCATCGACTACCGCCTGCGCATCCTGGGCTCCCTGAACCGTGGTCACATCAATCCCGGCAAGAGAGGTGTACAAATTGCCGGGCAGGTTCTTGCCCAATGAGGAGGCGCTCATATTGCGCAGGCCAATTCGCGCCGTCTGACCGACGTTGGCGCCAATCTGGAAAACAAGAGACTGATCGGTGTTATTGATCGTTTCCGTTCCACCTGTAGACGCCAAGTCGTACTTCACAATCAGCGATTGGCTACGGTCGGCATTAAAGATATTAGTCTTCACGCCTCCCGTGACCGCAGTGGCCGGACCGCCGTCAAGACGGACGTCAAACCGCGCCGCTTTCACATCCAGTAACAGGTTACCGACATTCACGCCAACCTGAGCGTTGGAAATCGTGAGTTTGACAGTGCCTCTGCCGGTTTCTCCGCTAGCCTTGCTACCGATTGTAACCTGGGTGGTCGAACCATATTTCACGCTGGTTACGCTGGTAGTATAGTTGTCAAAACTCACCAGTGCATCGGTGCCACTGCTGGCCAAAGTATCCGGCGTGAGCTGCAGCACGTTCTCGAGGTCGCCAGTGCCGCCGCCAACGGTGTTCAACTTGATCTTGTAGTCAGAGCCTTCATCCCAGGTAGCAAGCTGTATTTGGTTGCTGTTGACGACCAACGCATCAACGTCGGCTATCGTGCCGCCTGAGACTGTAGCAAAGGCAGTCAGCAGCGCCGTATCAAGAGCTGACACAAGCGAGGATAGAGAGGAGTAAGTACCGGAAGCAAGCGTTACCGTTTGGGTTACGGAGCTATTCTTGACGGTCGTAGCCGTGAGGCTCAAATCACGCCCGGAGTAACCACGCGAGGACTGGGAAGTGATAGAGAACAGTGCACTGGAAGCATCCGTTGTCGAAGTATTCGTCTTCATCGAGAATTGCGCACCGGCGTTGGCCGCTGTGAAAAACAGGCTATTGCCAGCACCAGCGGTACCACTCGCCTGGACCTTCCCGGCAAGGGCGGTATTCAGAGCGATCTGGGTGCTGAACTTAGAAGCGATGGTGTTAGCGTCATCGCCAACCTCAACAGCTACCTGGATCGTCTGCTCGCCCGTGACCGCTTCGCCGCTTTCCTGATAGTTGAAGACGACCGTGTAGGTGCCCACGTGCGAAGCCGTTGCAACAGCGAGAGCGGCAGCAGACGTAATCTGGGCGTAAGTGGCGGTGGTGGCGATGGTCAGGTTGTTGCCCCAAGCGTCGGCGATAGTAACCTGGTCAGACGTTTTCTTGGCAACGTCGGAAGCCTGCACAACGTCGAGATTGTGGATCTTCTCTTCCAGATTATAGGGGTCGCCGTCGGTATTGGCCAGGCTGAGACCCAGCGACGTGGTATTCAACGTAGCCGTCGGATCGGCAGTCTTGGTCGCACTGATGGAGTGAATACCAGTGGTAAGACTCGACTGATAAATTGTCGCCTGCGAGGCATTGGCGCTGGTGACGGTAGCGATGTTGGCCTTAGAACCATCAATGAGCTTCTTTGTGCCAAACTGAGTGTTGGCTGCGATACGGTCAATTGTCTTGATCGCATTGTCAATTTCAGCCTGGTCGGCAGCCAGCTGATCGGCATCGTTGAAACCTTCGTTCGCGGCATGAATGGCCAGCTCTCTCATGGAGATCAACAGGTTGCTGATTTCTGTGAGAGCGCCCTCAGCCGTCTGGATCATGTCTATTGATCCCTCGGAGTTTTCAATGGCGCGATTCAGGCCCGCTATCTGCGCGCGGAACTGCTCGGATATGACCAAGCCGGCCGGATTGTCCGACCCCTTGTTGATACGAAAACCAGAAGACAGCTTCTCCATCGATGCCGACAGACTGTTGGTGGTAGTCACCAGGTTCCGGTGGGCATTGAGAGCTGCCAGGTTGTGGTTAATACGAAGTGCCATATGCTCATTCCTCCTTGAACTGTTTTAACGTCTCATCATACACCCCCTTTGTTTTTGGTTACATACTCAACATATGTCACTTCCAATGTCTAGAGTAGTTGCCCCGAGTTAACGGTCCATTTAACCCCTCAACAAACTTGTTTCTTTTCCTCCTTTGTTTGGTTTTGAGTTTCCCTCATTTCCTTATTAAGGTTTTTCTAAGTTCTTAATCGGCAGAATACTGAGCAGCTTAACCGGTAACAGAGAGAGGGGTTGAGGAAAAAAACAGCGCCCGATAGTCCTCAGGCTTTGGTGGCCAGCTCTGCCAGCTCGACCAGCCGCTTTTGAGCCGGCTTGAAACTGCTATCCAGCTCGAGAACACGGCGATACCCAAGAAGGGCTGAATCTCTATGTCCCATGTTAAGATAGCACTCCGACAGGTGGTACAGGGCCAGCGGGTCACTGGGACAGGCCTGGAGAAACCTCTCGTAGTAAGGGATTGCGAGGTCGTACTCGCTCAGTCTGGAATAGAGGTCGCCTATAATATGGTAGATATCGCGTTGCTCAGGATCCAGCTCAACATACTTCTCAAGGGCGACAATGGCCTCATTGAGTTTGCCGAGCTTCACCCGGGCCAGTCCCAGATTCCGATAGGCGACAGCCAGAACCGAAGGAGACTCAATGGCCTGCAAATACTGATCTTCCGCCTCTTCCCACTGACCGGACTTGTAATAGCAGTTACCCAGATCGTTTAGGATCTCGCCGTCATCTTGCTCGACTTCCAGTAGCTTCCGATAAACGTCGGCAGCCTCTTCAAAGCGGTTCTGCCGGAAGTAGGTTTCAGCTAAGTAACGCTCAGCCTTTCCTGGGGAACCGGCGGACTCGGCTGCTTTCTTGAACATCTCGACAGCCCGATTTTTCTCCCCCCTCTCCAGGAGGAAATGGCCGTATCTTATGAGCGAGGCATTATCTGTTGGGCTGATCTCGAGAGCCCGTTGATAGTATTCTTCTGCTTTTTCAAAGTTCTTCTGGGCGAAATATAGATCGGCCAGCCCAACTACAGCCTGGTGCGACTTCTCATCCAATTCCAACTGCTTTAAGAAGCATCGTTCCGCTTCCCCATAGTCATGGTCGATCAAATATAACCGGCCAAGGCGAAAACTGACATCCATATACCCCGGAGACAGTTGAAATGTCCTGCGATAGTGCTGCCCGGCTTTTTCCAAATCGCCCGTATGTTCCGCCGCCAACCCGAGGCCGTAGTAGGCGGCAGGCAGGCTGCGCGGGTTGAGAATGATGATGTTGTCGACCTCACAGGTCTCATTGTATTTTCTCTGAGCTTCAATGTACTTCCGATAATACTGTTCCGCTTTGTCGAAGAACTCTTGCCTCAGGTAGATATGCCCCAGCAGAAGCAGGGCGTCCAGATAGTCAGGTTTGAATAGGAGAACATCGAAGCAATACCGTTCAGCTTTCTCGTACTTGCCGAGGACAAAGTAGACCCAGGCAAGCTGGTGATGAGCCATGATGTGAATATGGCGCTCGGAGGCGATATCAGGGTGAGTTAGTTCCAATGCACGGCCTGCCGCTTCGATGATCTTTGAGGCATTTTCAGGGCGGCCCTCTACTCCCTCCCCACGCAGCAACTGGGCATAATTGAACAAGGCAAAGGAATTGTTGGGATTTTCCGTTATCTGTTTTTCCAACAGCTCCTTAGAGCGAGACATCTTGGCTTTCATTTTCTCCGGCGACAGTCCGTACCCATAGTGCTTCAGCCTGATGCCGGCTCGCATTATGGGTTGGTCAGCCGGGGGAAGCAGGAGATTGTGGACAATTCCTTCATACTTTAAGCCCAGGTTCCTCCTGAAGAACCGGATAGAGGGCAGGAAAGTAACCTGCTCTTCGTTCTTACCGGTAACGTTGAAAACATTTATGGAGATGATATTATAGTCTTGTTGGTTCAGAACTTTCTTGATAAGGGAAACATCTTCTTGATAAATACACTCGTCGGCATCGATGATGAAAACCCACTCACGGGTAGCCTGGGCGATGGAGAAGTTGCGATGTTTGGAGAAATCGCCCTCCCAGGATTGATGAAAGACATGAGCACCGTAGGATTCAGCAATCTCGACCGTACGGTCGGTCGAACCTGTATCGACGACAATAAGCTCGTCAATCCAGTCCCGTATTGACTCAAGGCAACCCGGTAGCAGTTCCTCTTCATTCTTGACTATCATACAGGCTGAAACAGCCGCCTTGTGCTCGAGCGACCCGGCGATCATGCGCAACTCATTTATTTGACGGCATTGTGACAAACCGCGCCGGATGATTTCTTCGGCTCTGTCAAGCTCACCATATTGTTTGAGCAGATTGGCAAGGTTGGTATATGGCAGGTGGTTGCCGGGGTCAGCTTTGATTGCCTTCTCATAATATCGACGAGCCTGTGACACATCCCCTTTATCACGGTAGGCGGTGGCAAGGATGTTATACAACTGTGTTATATCCCGGCCCGTGAAGCTGAAATCTGTCGGCGACAGACGCCCCTGCTTAATCTTATTCCATATGGAAACAAAGCGCTCCGCCTGCTCTATGGTCCGATCAACTTCTTTCAGCGACAAGTGGACATAACTAAGTACGAAATAGAAATCCAGCGAGTCGGGGTACTCCTCGACTCCCCGGCGGGCCGCTTCCTCAGCCTCAACAAACTGATTGCGATGGGCATAGCCAAAAGCCAGTAGCCGGTTGTAGTACCCACGTGTGAACCGATTGGGAAAAGGATACTGTCTCTCGAGGTTGGCAATAGCGTCAAGAATCTTTTCTTCCAGGTCGTTTCTCAAATAGTACTCACCCAGTTCCAATCGGGCCAGGATGTCATCCGGGTTCGTCCGGACGGCAGCTAGAAGAGTATCAAGTGATTCGGGAGGAAACTCTTTCCTCAACTTTCGCTCCCGATTGCTGCTTTTCTTAGGCAGCTTTCGTCTTCGGCTGCTTTTACCTTTCGACCTGCTCATACACATTCCTTTTATAACATCGATAGTTCGGCATGGCTGTTTTCTATTACCAGAGCTAATTGCTCTTCTATCTGTCTGTACTTATCAGCCTGGTTATAACGTTCCACAATGAACCGCCGGTTCTCCTGAGCTAATTGATGTTTCTCGAGCTTCTCTTGGCGCTTCAACAGGCTGAGACATTCGTCGGGATCAGTGAAAAGAAACTCCTGCGGATAGACCCCTTTGGCACCGTACCAGTCATGAATGAGCGGCATCAATCCCGAGGCCATTCCCTCGGCAATTGAATAATGGAACGATTCAAACAGAGAGGTTGAGATGACATAGTCTTTGTCCGCATACCATGCTGGCATGTCATCAATCCAGCCGTGAAAACGCACTGGAAGTGGGTTTTTGCGCAGGAAGTGCTCAAAATAGAGTTGGATGCGGGAGTCTTGATGTTGTCCGGCAATGTGAAGGCTGTATTCGGAATCATAGGCATGTATCTTTTTGAAACAATATAGCAGCAAAGCCGGATTCTTCTTGTAATTGATATAACCTACCGAAGCTATCTTCTTTCCATACTCTTTGTCAGCGGGAATGTTAAACCTGTTGATGTCAACGCCATTATGAACGATGCTGACAGGGACATTGGTACGCACCTGGCGTTGAAATATCTCCTTAACCGATTCATTGACGAACACCAACCTGTCAACCTTGCTCCAGTCTACCTTGCTCGGCATATCCGTGAAGGCTTCGTAGCTGTGCAGTCGGCATATGATCGGGCACAGCTTCGGATGCTTGGTTGCTTCAATTATCAGGGAATCACACCACTCGAACCAGGTGAGATCGGCCCAAGCCATCAGGTCTTTCATCTCCTGCAGCGACTCGCCTCCGAATATCCGGGCTTCGTTTTCCTTCGACAAGCGCGCAATGATGTCTTTTATGAAAGTCCGCTGGCTAGCAAAAAAGGCGATCTTTTTACCTTTCAGACGTCCGTTACAGGATTCAGACATTAGCGCAGGCTTGGTTTCACTGGACTCAGCGACATGTGAGCCAGGAGACGATTGGTCAATGGCGCTGCGCCACCTTTTGATATCCGCCAGAGATGCCTCTGAGACTTGGGGATGATTAGCGTTAATCTGAAGGAGGTGTCTGCCCTCGTCAAAAAGACCCTTTCTCAAAACGAACTGCATACTATTCCGGCGGGCCTTGGCAAAGTTCGGGTCCAGACGTAGAGCTTTTTCGAACGACCGGAGCGCTCCTTGGGACTCTTCCTTGTTCATCAAGACAACGGCAAGGTCGTTGTGCAAAGCGGCGTTGTCCGACTGGAGCCGAACTAAGGACTGAAGAATGATTACAGCTTCATCGTAATTACCTTCGATCATGTCCAGCAGGGCAAGATTGTAGTTGGCATCGAAGTTGTCTGGAGCTCGGTCTCTGGCGCACCGGAACTGTTTTGCCGCTTCGTCCTTCTTGCCAAGCGTCAGCGCCATCAGGCCAGCAGTAACGGCCGCTTGCGGCTGGGATGCCTCGTGCTCAGCCAGACGGGAGACATAGGGATAGGCCTGTGTTAAGTCATTCTTCTCAAGATAGGTATTCGCCCGACGCGTGAGCTCCTCGACTGAAAGGTCTGCAGGGAGCTGGTCGGTCTGTTCCATTTTGCCGTCGGTTCGCTCCATACTGGAATTCCGATTTCCAAGTTGTTTAGCTTTGTGGGTATGCTCCGTCCCTTTTTGTTGGGCACTGTCCTTTCGGACTGAGCCCAGTGGAGATTCAGACACCGACAGGCTCTTTTTCTACCGCCACTACCGGCGCACCTGCACCCTGGATGGCATCGAAGATACTGTGCGCAATATGGTAGTCCGAGTTGACCAGCACCAGTTGTTTAGCTCGGTTGTTTTCGGTATTGATCACAATCGGACCCTGCAGATCGGCGGACATCTGAGTAGGATCCTCAGGTATCGTAACAATGACATACGTCTCCACACGATCGGTGTGGGTAATCATCAGCTCAGCAAGCTCGTTGGAATGCACTTCAATTCGGTAATCTGCGAAGAACACAAGGGGGTTGACCACAACGAAAGCGACCGCCGGATCCTCCACCGACTGCAGCCAGAGAAACGGCCGAAACTCCTCTCTCTCGACCAGGCAGTAAAGGCCAAGACGTTCAAAGCCCAGTATCGGCTTCTGCATTCTGATCAACTTGCTCTCAGGAACCTCAAGCTGCCCAAATCGCACAGTTTGTACAAGCATAATCTCTGTCCTTAATCTGGCCTACTCCAGAAAATCCAATAGCGACGACTGTATAATCTTGGAGCTTGCTATCAGCGAGGCTTTGTAATTGTTTTCGTAGGTTGCCAAGTCCGTGACCAACTTGGTGATATCAGCGTCCTCCACTTCGCTGAGCAGCTTAATAAAGCTCATGTCGAGATCCACCAGACGAGCGTGGGTACCCTCGAGACGCATAGCTTTGGCGCCCACTGACGCACGCTGATTCAACAAGTGCTGCATGCTGTCATCCAGGTTCTGTAACAGCAGTCCGGTACCTTCCTGATCATCGTTGCGCAGGGAGTTCATGAGGACCAGCATTGTTCCCATCATGTCACTTGAGCCGAAGATTCCCAAATCCTTCGTTGTTCTGCCACCGGGGACGTCCTCAACGGTTAACGATCGGGTAGGATCATCGTTGACAATCTGAATACCTTGTCCATTGGCGTTAATAGAGGCAGTGATGTCCAGGCCGCAACCATTGATGGCATCCAGTATGTCCTGCACAGTGACAATTGCGAGGCTGGAGAGATCAATAGTTCGGCTGGTATCCCCCTGGCATATGACAATCTCACCGAGCTCATAGCCACCACCGGCATTTAGATCCGCTATGTTCGAAGTGGCAAGCAATAATGGGTCAAGGTCCGTACCGGCGAAATCCCCGGAAAACTCGCCTATGATTCCCAGATCGGTAGCCGTTGTGCCTGTGATCTCTTCAACTTTGAAGCTGACTACCGGGTCAAGATCGCCCCCTACCAGGATGGGATCGACATCGCCCAGGATGCCGAGGTTGGAGGCAGTGTTCTCAGATAGGTCAGCCTCCATAATGCTCAAACCAAGCGGCGCCCCGTTGGAGTCAATGATCTCCAAGCCAGTGTTGGCGGCATTTATCTGCATGGTGACATTGGCTGCTCCCTGCGCCGCCAATTGGGTATTGAAGGCCGTGATGATATCCCCGATGGTAGTAGAACCAGAGAAATCGATCGTGGCGTTGATGGTTCCACCATCGGTCACGAGTATCTTCCCGGGGGTTAGGTCAATACCGGTCCCGCTATTCAGTTTGTCCAGAGTCGTCACGTTCGATATGAGACCGTTCTGAGTCGTATCCAGCAGGATATTGTTCTTCTCCTGGCCGATCGTAGCCTGAAGGTTAGTGATTCCGTCGGCAGCCAGTTGGGTATTTATGGTTGCGAGAACGTCATTGATATCGACAGCGGCGCTCACGTCGATGGTGGAAACGATACCCAGGTTCTGATCGGTAATGGTAAAGGTGCCTGGACTCTGATCGACTCCCTGCCCGTTATGGAGGTCCGACAATGAGGTGGAACTGATAATCACCGGGTTCAGATCAGCGTTCTGGCCTATAACAGACAGAGAGGCAAGGAAAACATCCTGAGCCGTCAAGTTGACTCCCATGCGTGAAGAGGAGTCAATCTGGAACTCAATCCGGCCCTCGTCTCCTCCGTAAACCACGCCATTGGCAGAAGCCACGATAGCTTTCGTGCTGGTCCTGAAACCGGAAAACAGGAATTTCCCTTCAAGTTCACTGTTGGCTAACTGGATCAGTCGGTTAAAAGCAGACTCAATCTCGTTGGCCGCACCTTCGCGCGCCACACTATCGTAGATACCGTTGGACATATCGATCGCGATTTCCTTACCGCTGGAAAACAGATCCTTAAGGTCGCAGAGGATGCTGTCATACGATTGCATCCAATTCTGACCTTGGCTGATGTTTTTGCGGTACTGCTCGCCTTTGGCCAGCTCAGTACGATACATAAGATCGCGCTGAGTCCCGACAGGGTCGTCCGACGGGGTGTTAATCCTTCGTCCCGAAGAGAACTGAGTCTGTATCTCCATGTAGCGCCTGATATTACGCTGCATATTGTAGGCAACTTGGTCGGTGAGCATGTTAGTAGTGATGCGCATTGCTATACTCCTTACGGTGCCTTATCGGTAATCGCTACCCAACCGTTCCCTCTCTGCCCTTACTGCTACGTCCGCCTTTTGGCGGCTTATCTTTGTAGTTAATCTTCGCCGAGTTAGTCTGCCGATGGTCCTTCTTTTTTATCTTATCCTTGATCAAATGCACCATGCCGACCAAGTCTTTCTTGATAGACTTCGACGCCTTGCGGTTCTCTGTCTGAATTCTAACGTATATCTCTTCTCGATGCACAACCACTTCCGGCGGGGCATCGATTCCCAACCGCACTTGCCGTCCATGAATACCGAGTACGGAGACCTTAATGTTGTCTCCAATGGTGATTGATTCACCCAACCTCCGTGTAAGTATGAGCACACCACCCTCCGTGGTAATAGTAGTTTTTGTGGCTCAGGTCCCAGCTATCGACCCGTGACCCCCATCCTGAGAATCACCATATCAAGCGCTTCATCCATCGTCGTAATGACTCTGGCAGCCGCGTCATAGGCATGTTGAAACTTCACCAAGTTCGTCATCTCTTCATCGAGGGAAACTCCCTGAACTGATTCCCTGGCACTCAACACCTGATGCACCAGAAGTTCATAGTTTTCAGAAAGGGACTGGGCTCCGTGTGCCTCGACACCGAGCTTGCCTATTACGCTGTTATAATAGTCGCTCATCGTTGTCGTGTTGTTTTCCATGACTCTCTGGTTGCGCAAGTCCTGTATCGCCAGGGCAATAGTATTATCGCCCTCCTCTCCACTGGCGGAGGCGGCAATTCGGTCCGGGTTCTGGGCCAGTGCCGTGTTTAAGCTGATGCTGGCAGCTCCGGTACAAGCGCTATCGAAAAAATCGACACCAGTTGAGCCATCAAGGCCATAGCCGGTGCTGTGTAAGCTATTAACCTGCTGAATCAGTTCCTGTGCCAGTATGTCCAGTTGTTCCAGGTATCTGGGGACAATATCATCGCGAGCATCCAGGAGCCCCTTGAACTGACCATTGGTATTTCCCACGACCATGTTGCTGTTTTCCCAAACGAGCTGGTGCGTGATCGTACCATTATCATTGAAGACCCTTGTGTTGATATTCACCTGATCGACACCATTTACGATTTCCATTGCTCCAATAAAAACGCGCACCTGACCGTCTTTCTGCTCAATAGTATTGACGTCGATATACTCGGACAACTCATCAATGAGCTGATCGCGGACATCACGAAGGTCGTTGGCTCGACCACCGCCAAGTTCCTGCTTTTTGATCTGGCCATTCAGACGGGCCACATCGGCGGTGAGACTGTTGATATTGCTGGTCATAGCAACCAGGTTGCCGTCGATAGCATCGCGCAGAGTATTTAGCTGTGCGGCCACCTCGTGGAAACGATTAGTCAGCAGGTTAGCGTTTTCAATGAGAGCCACCCGGGGACTGGTAGAACTTGGGTTGGTGGAAAGATCATCCCAACCATCCCAGAAGTCGTTCAGCAGGTCTGAGAGAGTATTGCTGTTTGGTTCACCAAAGACAGCCTCAATCTGGGACATAATCTTGTGCTTGTACGACCACTGCCCAAGCGACTTGTTCTCCTTCCGAAACTGCTCACCCAGGAATAAATCGCGAACCTGCCGGATGTCGGTAACGGCTACGCCGGTGCCAATCGTTCCTATCGCGTTGTGTTCGGGAAAAGTCGATGAAATGCTCACCCGCTGACGGCTGTAGCCCGGGGTATTGACGTTGGCAATATTGTGCCCTATTGTCTGCAGGTAAGTCTGGTGTGTGAGCAGCGCCCGTTTTCCCAGCTCAAGTCCCTGGAACAATCCCGGCATCAGACTCTCCTGTCTACGGCAACGTTTGCCGTTCGCTGCTGCTCAGCCCCACTCGACGCATAGGCGCCTTTGGGGTTGTGAATTTGTGACAACATTTCCATTGTCTTCGCGATATACTCACGCGACCGGTTCAACAGCATCGCATTCTGATTACGGGTCTGGGTAATTTTCTCACTGAGGTTAAGAATAATCTCCCTCAATTTGGTCAACTGGCCCGCACGGTTGGTATCAACCAATTCCAGGAGGCGTGCCACGTTCAGGTCTCCGTCGATCTCATTGGCCACTTTGATCCGCTCAACCAGCTCCTCACGCTGACGATTCAATATCCGACTTTCGATCAGCTTCTCTCGCTGCAGGTCAGTGACTTTGTTCAGTCCCTCGAGGTTGTTTGCGACCAGCATCTGCTGCTGCTGTTCCAGCAAATCGAGAAACGATTCAAAGAGAGCCGCCTCTTTTCCAAGGATGTCAATTAACCGATCTACCATATTTCACTGTTTCGACGGTTCGCGTATCATTTTTATCGGTCACTTCCTGTGCTTACTTTAGCTTCACGCTCCGGCAGTGTGCGATTATGCGACGCGACAATGCGCATTACTCTGTCAACGAATGCCCTTGTTTCCTTGAACGGCGGGACACCATCGTGCCGCTCTACATTCCGTGGGCCCGCATTGTAAGCGGCGAGTGCCAATTCCAGGTTGCCAAAGCGGTCGACCAGGTCCCGGAGATACTTGCTGCCGGCGAGGATGTTTTCCCTGGGATCAAACACCTGGGAGACGTTGTAATCCTGCACTGTTGAGTCCGCCAGTTGCATCAGACCCTTGGCTCCTACCTGTGAAATGGCGCGTGGGTCACCGTCAGACTCAGTCTTGATTACGGCATAGATCAAGGATGAATCGAGCAAGGTCTGTTGGGCAGCTTCTTCGATGTACCGGCCAAACTGGGAGATAATCGGGTCCTGTGAGCGACTTGCCGTGACAGACCGGATGGGAACAAATCCCGGTGTCCTGGGAAGCATTGAGACCGGCCGCAGCCGATGCAGCGGGATATTCTTTTGCTCCCGATCAAGAGTTGTCAGTTTTGTCTCCGCTTGATTCAGAGCTTTGATCTTAACCGGTGAAGATTCAGACCGGGGTTGGTCAGCAATCACCCTCTCAAGAGAGTTATAGAGCATATCAGCGATTGAGCCCTGCCCGCCGCTGGTTAACTTCCTGGCCAGTTCCATGTCAAACATTTGTGTATAAGTGTCTTTCCCCAGATCAGTTGAGAAGACGTTGTTTTCGGATGAGTCGTCACCCGGTATCGTTTTGCGCATCGTTTTGAGCATCTCATACATGAAAAGCGATTCGAACTCTTTTGTCGCCTTTCGCAGACGTTGCTTTTCCATCCCGATATCGCCGCCGTTAGAGTCTTTCAGTCTCTCGATCGCGGTCTGGGGATAAATCCCTACATGAGATTTAACGGTAGGCACCATTACAGTATGATCAGCTCTGCTCTGAGGGCGCCTGCCTGTTTGAGAGCCTGAAAGATGGCGATGATGTCTCGCGGCGTGGCGCCGATCTTGTTCATGGCTTTAGCTATGTCTGAAAGGTAGACTGAGCGTTTCAGGTGCACCACGTGTGCCGGTTCATCGTTCACGCTGATGCGCGCCTGCTGAGTAACGACTGTTTCGCCATCGCTAAACGGCTCCGGCTGTGAGATAACCGGGGTTGACTGAATGTTGACGGTTATCGCTCCGTGCGCGATTGCCACCGGCTCGATAGTGACATGCTGGCCAGCTACGATAGTACCTGTCTTCTCATTGATAACAACACGAGCGTTGTTATCAGGCACCACCTGGAGAAGACCGATATCGGAGATGAATTTCATTCTCGCAGTCGGTTGAGCCAGCGAGTCCGGAACTACTACCCGGACCGTTCCCCCATTAACAGGAGAAGACGTCAGTCCATACTTGATATTGATCCGCTCAGCAATACGGTAGGCAGTCGTGACATCGGGGTCAAATAGTGATAGATAAATCTCCGATGCGCACTTTTCCGGTGTTTCCAGCGGATTTGTTATTTTCCCCCCTCCCGGGACCCTCCCTACGAGCGTGTAGTTGTTAACTATTTTATTTTCGTCGACTTGAACATTGAAACCACCGATTGAAACCGGCCCTTGCGCCATAGCCCGGACGCTCCCATGCGGCCCGGCAAGCGGCGTCAACAACAGCATCCCACCCTGGAGCGACGAGGCGTCGCCAAGCGACGACACGGTGACGTCAAAGCAAGAGCCTTCGGTCTGCTGGCTGGAGATGCGCGCCGTAACTATGACAGCGGCGACATTTTTTACCTTGATCTTACCGGCCTCAACGGTCAGCCCCATCCGTTCCATCATGTTGGCCAGAGATTGCACTGTAAACTGCGTGCCGGTTCCGTCACCGGTCCCGTCCAGACCGATCACGAGCCCGTAGCCGATCAAATCGACTTCCTGCTTGTTCTGAAATGAGCAGATGTCCTTCACTCTCACCTTTCCCGCCTCTGCGGGAACATAGAACGCTGCCACCAAAGACAACACGAGCACCAGGGGCGAAGGCATTGCCATTCTGCTAAAGAGTCCTGTCAGCATCGAACACTCCTAAAATAGCCAGTTGAGAAAGCGCATAAGCGGCCCCGGGCGAGAGCCAGTGGTGGCGCTGCCCTTCCCGGTGTAGTGAATCTCAGCATCGGCAATCAGGTACGAATCAATAGTATTGTCAGGAGTGATGTCCTTTTGGCGAACGACGCCCGTCAGAGCCAACGTTTCGCGATCGCCGGAGATGCCGATTGTGCGGGACCCTTCAATGATCAGATCACCGTTGGGCTTCACCTCGATAACGGTGACCGACATCTTGGCCTGCAGGCTCCCGTTGCGGATGTTCTCCCCCTTGCCGTCATGGGTGCCCTTACTGGTGCCGTCAACGCCAAACAGAGGTAGAAAATCAAGCGTGCCGACCCCTGGTCCGCCTTTAGCTGAAAACTTGGTTGTCTTTTCGGTCTTGGCCTGCACTTGCTGCGAGGCACGGTTCTGCTCATAAATGAGCACCGTGAGAATATCGCCCACTTTGTGTGCTTTGATATCCGTGAACAACGACTGGTTCTGACCAAAATCTTCACCTCGCAGTTTTAAGGTGAACGGCAACAGGAGCAACACCAACAGAATAATAAATGCTTTCTTATATTTCATCTTACACCTCAGGCTTCAACCGCTTATCATGGATCGACGGCCACCGCAGCGCCATCAACAACGCGGGCCAGGATTATTTTGCCGGACCCCTTATTCTTGACCTTTATGTAGTCACCAGCCATACCCGTTTGAAGAGCCACCCCGACGGTCGTGATCCGACACAGGCCATCAACATAGACAATGGAGAGCTCCCGTCCGGATTCGATGTCCGGTATAGGTTCGATAGCCGATGTTGTGAGGATCGTGCCTCGGCGCAGGTTTCGCCTAACCCGATAACCATCGATGGCAGCAAGTGATGGCAGCGGTTTTTCGTGTAGAGAAGTAATGTCCATCCGCTTGACAGTCAGACAATCCGCAGTCAGCGGTTGACGGCTCCGGATTCTGTCGGAGAGTACGACCACATCTGCAAACTGCCTGATCCTCATACGAATTTGGCCGCTTTCAACAAACTCGCTGCCTTCGCTAACCTTGGCCATGACAGTGAACAACCCCAAAGGTTCTTTTGCCGTTAGAGGACGGATAGCGATATTGTCCACAGTCGCCTCAGCCGAGGCAAGCCTGTTGGACAGGATTTCAATCTGATACGAGTTTGTGTCCAGATTGTACATCGCCATCATCTTCTCAATAATTGCCTGGTCACAGGTAACTGCCTGCACCGGCCCCGCAAGCGCTAACGTGATTGCCACGAGCGGGAGAAAAAAGACTGCCTTGCAGTAGTTCATCTTGGCCCTATTTCTTTAGATTGTTGGCAATACCGGCCATATCGTCGGCCGTTTGAATCGCCTTGGCATTCATTTCGTATGACCGTTGGGCAACAATCATGTTCACCATCTCATCGACGACCTTCACATTGGACATCTCAAGGTACCCCTGATCAATCTGGCCAAGACCGCCCTGGGTGGGCACATCCGTTATAGGATCGCCGGAGGCGCCGGTCTGCACCAGTAGGTTACGCCCAATTGCCTTGAGCCCGGCCGGATTGATGAAGCGGGCCAGCTCAATCTGACCGATCTGGGTTGGCTCCTCCTGTCCGGCTATTATGACTTCCACCACTCCATCGGCGCCCACAGAAACTGCTGTGGCATCTTCTGGTATAGTGAGTTCTGGTAGCATAAAGAAGCCGTCGCTGGTCACGATCCTGCCATCGGCAGAGAGCTTAAAGGCGCCATCACGGGTGTAGGTCGTGGTGCCGTCCGGGTACTGGATCTGGAAGAACCCGTCGCCGCTGATAGCCAGATCAAGAGGGTTGCCGGTGAGCGTCAGATTACCCTCGCTGAAGTGCCGGACAGTCGCGGCGGCTTTTGTTCCGTACCCTATCGCCAGACCGGTTGGCAGTTCGGAACCAACGGCAGAAGCCGTTCCCGCACGCCGGTAATTCTGGTACAAGACATCTTGAAACTCCACTTTGCTGCTTTTGAAACCGGTGGTGCTGACGTTGGATAGGTTGTTGGCGATATTATCCACGTTCATTTGTTGCGCCACCATACCGGAGGCCGCTGTTCGCATCGCCTTAATCATCTTTACTCCTTATTCCCTTCGCGTTGCTCTACCCTCGCCCGCCGACCCGATTGAAGAGATTCTCCAGCGATCGGTCCTGTGTTTGCAAAGCTCGCGCATTGACTTCGTAAGTGCGGAACGAAACGATCATGTCAATCATTTCTCCAACGATATCGACATTGGCCGCTTCCAGATATCCCTGCCTGATACTGGCGGTTGTCACCGGCCGAAGCTCAACTCCCTCCGGCACCGCAAAGAGACAGCCTCCCAGCTTAGTCAGAAGGTCCACATTGTCCACAGTCACGGGGACAATTCGGCTGATGACCGAGCCGTCAACATCTACCTCCCCAGACTGAGAAATAGTCACCTTACCGTTACCGACCTCGATTGGCCCCCCCTCGCCAAGCACCAGAGGGCCGCCAGGGAAAACCAGAAAACCATCGTTGCTGACAGTAAATGAGCCGGCTCTGGTAAGAGCCCTGGTGCCATCAGCCAGCTCAAGGGTGAAAAAACCATCGCCGTCGATAGCCAGATCAAGGGGATTCCCGGTCTTGTCGAATATTCCCGGAGCGTAGTCGGTATAGACTTCATTAACCATCGGACGTTGCCAGTCGGATTGCTTGTGCACCAGTTTCTGTTCTGCCCGGGTCAGCTCTTTCGTAAAGAGCATATCTCTTTTGTAGCCCGGAGTACTGACGTTGGCGATGTTGTTGGCCGTCAGCTCCTGCTTCTTGATTCGAGGAAGCATCCCCGAAGCAGATGTGTACATTCCCTTGATCACGGCATCCTCCGCTGTCCCTTTTTAGCACAGCCTGTGCCAAAAGCTGCGGAGTGTAATTAACTAATTGATTGCCTGAGTGTTACGGAGATGTATCTGCGTTTTTAATAGCACTGAATGCCTGTTGAAAGGAAGCGATTTCTTCCCGTTAGGGGAGTATTTTTCCGACCACCGAATGATACTCTTACTAACCCTGATCCTTTGTTCAATGAGACAGTTTTTCGTACCTGGCTCTGGCCCTGTCAATCAATCGATCGACAGCAGCGATGAAACGCTCCCCGCTCAGGTACCAGACCTTTGGTTGGCAGTACAGTGAATAGTTCATCTTGTAACCAAGGCATTTGAGCTCTTCGGCTGTATAGCAGACATTGATACAAGCACATCTTTTAGCCACTTTTAGCGTTTTGTTGCGAGGCGTATCCAACTTTATCAGCAGCATACAAAGTAAGATGTTGGCCCAATAAGTGCTGTGACTCGACCAAGCAGCGCAACCACCGCTTTTCACGAAATACTGAATATGCTTGCACACCGGTATCCGAAAATCAAAAATAAGTTGCGCCCAGGGCAGCAGGATATTATATTAATCTTGTCTGTGTAGAAGTGATATCAAGTACTTACGGCGCTGCCCCAAATCCATAGCCGAGATTTTGGGCATTACATCTTTGCACTGTCTAAATAGCACTGTTTTTGCTATGTCAAATCTACTGAGAAGAGGATAACCGTATGAATGTTAAGACGCTGCTCAATATATCTGCTGCCGTGGTTCTTTTCGCCACAGCGGCTGATAGTCAGGTCTTGCGGGACGACCCGGGTATACCGGACTCGGTTCTGGTAGATTCGGTCGTCGCTTTCAACACCGGCCCCGGAATTGTACCGATCAATTTCTACAACGACGAACCTCTGGCTGGCATAGAGGTAACTCTGATCTGGGATTCTCCGGATGTTGTTCTGGACTCCTTTTCATTCGTGGGCTCACGGGTCGAATATACCTCTCTTAAGGGGGTGTCCTCCAGTGACAGCACCGTCACAATCTACTGCTTTCCCTTTTCAGGCCAAGACCTGCTACCACCGGGGAGTGGGCTGTTTGGCCGGCTGCACTTCTCCTACCTGCCGACCATCAACCCGCAGGTCGTTTCTATCGATAGCGTCACACTGGTTGTCGGCGATATTGAATCCTCAACCACGTTCTCAGACTCATTAGCGAATTCCTTCAAACCACAGTTCCAGAAGGGCTATCTCGATATTCAGGAAAATACGAGCTGTTGTATTGGCATCAGGGGCAATGTTGACTACCTGCCGGGTGATGAGGTTAACGTGGCCGACATCACCTTCCTTGTATTGTACCTGTTTCGGAGTGGCCCGGCGCCGCCATGTATTATGGAGGCCAACGTCGATGGCGATCCCGGGGAAAACATCAACGTCGCCGATCTGACCTATCTGGTCAACTTTCTCTTCCGAGGCGGAGACCCGCCACCTCTGTGCTTCTAATAAGCTTTTTATGGCTGGCGCAAATCTCGTGGTAGTTTCAAAATCGGGGCAGAAGACTCAATTTTTACCGCTTTTGCAGAATAGAGGGAGCTAATCTCTTTTCAGACGGTAGCTGTTGAGGGCGATTTCATCGTTTTCTTTGGCGGTCTGCAACCGTACAGACTCGTTGAATTGCTCGTGGCGACGTTCCTTCAATTTCTCGTACACCTTGCGTTCCCTTGACGCTTCCACCAAAGCTTCTCGCTTTTCCCCCTCAGTTTTGTTAAGAGCCTTTAACAATTCACTGCCGGCGAGCATATCACGCTTTAGCTTGAGAATATACCGAGAATAAATGAGCATTTCAGCTACCGACATCGAGCCGATCATTCCATTGCATTGTTTGGAAAGGGTCGTCGTTTTATTTTGGTCGATTTGTTTTAGAGCCTGTTGCTGGTTGTTGACTTGCTGCAAGGCGCCGGCATGTTGCTTCTGCTTTTCCTTTTCGATGTGTTCTTTTGCCTTAAGCAGAGATTCGAGGCGGTATTTGAACTTTTTCATGTGGTTATATCATTCTTTTGCACATGGTGGCGGTTCATCTTCCATGATGGCCTGTAACTGCCGAAACGACTCCTCGTAATCAGCCAGCTCGTTTATTCCCTGTCGGAAAAAAGCATTTATCTCGTCAATCTTCGAAATGGCTCTGTCGATTTTGGGGCTGGAGCCTTTGACGTAGGCGCCGATGTTGATCAAATCTTCAGCTTCCCGGTAGACCGAAACCAGCTCCCGTAGCTGCCCTGCCAGCGCTACCTGCTCGTCAGTACATACATCAACCATCAAACGGCTGATGGAGTCAAGGATGTCAACCGCTGGGTACTGATTCAACGAGGCCAGTCTCCGGGAGAGAGTAACATGACCATCGAGAATAGATCGGACGGCGTCTGATATCGGTTCGTTGAAGTCATCCCCCTCCACCAACACCGTATATAAACCGGTGATCGATCCTACCTCCGTATATCCGGCTCTTTCCAGCAATCTGGGAAGAAGGGCAAAAACGGATGGGGTGTATCCTTTTGTTGTGGGCGGTTCACCGACAGCAATGCCGATTTCACGCTGGGCCATTGCTATGCGGGTGAGAGAATCCATCAAAAGCAGGACATCTTTCCCCTGATCACGGAAATACTCGGCAATGGTGGTGGCGGCAAGAGCTCCCTTGATCCGAATTAACGACGGTTGATCAGAGGTAACCGCAACCACAACCGTCCTTTTCATGCCTTCCGGGCCGAGGTCGGTCTCGATAAACTGGCGAACCTCTCTCCCCCGTTCCCCAACCAGAGCAACGACATTGACATCAGCCGAAGATCCACGCGCCATCATACCTAACATGATCGACTTCCCCACACCGGACCCTGAGAAAATGCCCAGGCGCTGACCTTTGCCAACAGCCGTCGTAAGGTCGACTGCCCTGATTCCTGTTAGCAGCGGCTCGGTGATTCGCTTTCGCCTGAGGGCTGGAATCGGCTGGGCGTTTATGGGGCGGGTAACGTTAGTCAATATCGGACCCTTGCCGTCGATTGGTTGACACAAGCCGCCCAGCACACGACCGATAAGCTCGGTGCCTACGGGAATACGCAGTTGCTCAGAAGTCGAGGTAACGATACCTCCCGGCGTGATTCCGAAAATCGGCCCTAGGGGCATCAACAGGATACGGTCGTCACGAAAACCAACCACCTCTGCCATTACTTTATTGCCGGTTTCACAATTCTCTATATTGCAGAGCCGACCAATTGAGACAGCCGGCCCAGCCGATTCTATGACCAGCCCGATCACCTGGGTTACTTTGCCGAAGTGCGTGATTGTCCTGGCGCTCTTGATCCGCTCGGCATAGACATCATAGGCGATAAGGCTCACGGCCGTTCCTCGTCCGACAGAATCATCTCCTCGATAACCTCGAGCTGTGATTCCAGGCGAGCATCGATATCGCCGGTCGGTGTTTCGATCAGGCAGCCTCCATAGCGGACACGAGGATCAGGTTCAATTGATATTTCTTTGATGGTTACCGAACCTGCCACAAAACGCTCAATATTCTGCTCAACAATCGGGAGATGATTGGGGTTGACTCTGATTTTCAGCTTCGAGCGATCTATCAGGGTATCAATCACGCCGCTGATCGTGGCCAGTGTCGACTCCGGGTCGACAGTAACAGCGTCGAAGGTCACCTTGCGACTTATCTGAATGACCAGATCAAGTACTTTCTGTTTTGCCTCACTAAGAAGTATTTCTCGCTGTTGCACGGCGTCCGTGATGGCCTGGTTAAACTGCTGCAAAACCTTTTCCGCCTCGGCCCGTCCCTCGGCCCGTCCCTGGTTCAAACCTGTCCGGTAACCTTCATCGTACCCCGCCTGGCGCGCCTGGCGCGTCTCATCTTCATATACCCCTTCTATCTTGAACACCTCTTGAATCGGGATCAGCTTAGCGCCGTCGGGGTCGGTAACAATTGAAACCAATGGAAAGATACTACCGAGTTTCCGTTCGGCCAGCGCCTCTCTTTCAAAGTCAAGATGCTTCCCCCCGATGTACACCGTGGGAGCCTGGGTGGTATGTCGGATGAGCTTAGACAATAATTTCCTCTTTGCCTCCCCGCCCGGCTACGATAATCTGACCTTCTTCTTCCAGGCGGCGCACCGATTCGACGATGCGGCTCTGGGCAGCCTCAACATCGGAAAGACGTGTCGGACCCATGAATTCCATTTCCTCTTTGATCATTACCGCCACTCGCTCCGACACGTTGGCAAAGATTTTCCCTTTCACTTCCTCGCTGGCCGCCTTCAGTGCGATAGCAAGGTCTTTCGTCTCCACATCCTTGAGCAGACGCTGGATCGAACGGTCATCAAGCAACGTAATGTCGTCAAAGACGAACATCATATTCTTGACTTCAGCGGCAAGGTCGGGGTCTTCGGCTTCCAGGGATTGCAGGATGTTCTTTTCCGCTGTGGCATCAATAAGGTTCAGTATTTCCGCCACCGCTTTGGCTCCCCCGGATGCTGTCACTCCGGCACCTGTTGACTGCTCAAAATGGCCTTGTAGCGTCTGTTCGATCTCCCCAAGAATCTCAGGCGCGATCTTTTCCATAGTGGCGACACGAAGGGATACTTCAGCCTGCAACTCCGGTGTCAGTTCCGCCAGGATCGCGGCTGCATGCTGCGGTGAAAGCTGAGTGAGAATTAGCGAAATAGTTTGTGGATGTTCATTCTGCAGAAAACTGGTTAGCTGTTTAGGGTCAATATCCTTAAGGAGAGAGAAACCGGTGGACTTGATAGACGACTCCAGGCGACCCATAATCTCTTTGGCTTTTTCGAGACCGACGGCTTTTTCGAGTATCTCCCGAGCGAAGTCAACACCGCCCTGAGATATATACTGACGGGCCATGAAAATCTGGTAACATTCTTCTATAACCTTATCTTCTACTTCTATTGGTACGTCACGCATACCGGCGATCTCAACGGTAAGTTTCTCAATATCTTCCTCGGGCAATCCCTTGAGGACATGCGCCGAAACTTCCGGACCAAAAGCAACCAGTGCGACAGCCGCCTTCTGAATGGGGGTCATTTGCTCAAAATCCATGGCAACTTACTCGATCATCATGGTCTTTATTACTCTGGCAATCTCCTCCGGCTCCCCTTTTGCCGCTTCCTGCATCTCGTCAACAAGACGTGGCTGGCGTTTCTCAGGAACAACGTGTTTGGCCATGGGACTCGCCCCAAGTTGCTCAGCAGAAGTCGGCGGCTGCGGGGACATGCGAGAAGGCGGTACTAATTTCGCCAGCGCGGTGAACAACTTCTTAGACTTCTTTCTGAGATATAAAAAGAGGAGAACAAAGAGAACAACATAGCCAATCTTCTTAGCAATCTGGAGGTAGAAATCCCGCATGTACATGGAGTCCAGGAGTTGTCTCTCCTGTTCCAGGTTTTGACGGTCGAAAGCGATATTGACCATCTCAATCTGGTCGTTTCTTTGCTGATCGAAACCCACGGCGTTCTTGACAATTGCTGCCAGCCGATCGAGCTCCTCCTGGCCGCGCGGCTGGTAGACCAGCTCCGTTTCGCCCTTGTCGTTTTCAACAGGCGAGTAAATACCATCAACCATAACCGCCACAGACAGGCGCTCTATCGATCCCACCGCGTTTATAATATGCTCAACAGACTTGTTCAACTCATAGTTAGTAACGATGCTTTCGGAATTACCGTCCTCCTGGCTCTCGGTTGACTCGTCTTGCTTGTCTGACGTCTTATTTGACGACGTTACCCGCTCCTCACTGCGTATAGAGGGCGTGTTCGGGTCGTATAGTTCCGAGGTTTTCTCCAGTTGCTGGAAGTTGAGATCCGCCGTCACGCGGATTACCGACTTACTGTTGCCAAGAACATCATCCAGCATCGTTTGCGCCTTGTGTTCAAGATAATTCTCCACTTGCTGCCGCACTTCCAGTTGATTAGCGCTGAGGCCGGCAATTGGATCTGAGCGCTGGCCCGAGGAAAGAAGATTGCCATCATAATCGACTACCGTAATGTTGTCGGGAGTCAACCCTTCCACCGAGGACGCCACCAGGTGGGTAATGCCGGAGACCTGGCGCTTGGAAAGACCTCCGCCACTTTTCAGCTTTAAGACCACGGACGCGGTGGCTTCCTTCTTGTCCTCCTTAAACAGCCGATCCTTGGGGATCACAATGTGCACGCGAGCTGCATCCACCTCGCTTAGCTGCATTATCGTCCGAGTTAACTCTCCCTCCAGAGCCCGACGGAAATTGAGGTTGAGCAGGAAGTCCGTCATCCCAAGGTTGTTCTGGTCGAATATCGAATACCCGACAGTCCCCGATCGTGGAAGGCCTTCCGAGGCAAGGGCGATGCGGGTCTTGTACACTTCATCGGCAGGGATCGAAACTGTCCGTCCGCCATCCTTCAGTTGGTAGGAAATACCGTTGTCGTTCAGGTAAGATATTACATCACCGGCTTCGCTTTCATCGAGATTGGAATAGAGAAGGGAATAGGTATTATCATTGACCCAACCGACAACAAAGAAAATCCCCACGAGGGTTCCGGCGACGATCCCCAGCAGCATCATGACCTGGCTGGGGGTCATTCTGCCGATATACTCTGTTACATTCTTGAAGAACGCTTTGATTCTTTCCATGTTAATTCCTATTTACTGCACCCGACCATCCATGGTTACAAATACAAACGGCGCTGTTTTACATAGGCATTCGCAGCAATTCCTTGCAGGCCTCCACAACCCGGTTGCGGATCTCAAGAAGCAGCTCTGTCGCCAGACCGGCCTCTTCCGCTTTGATCATAACCTGATGCAACTCCACCGGCTCACCGGATAGAAAGGCATCCTGTATCTGAGCCGACTCCTTGTGCAGGTCATTAACCGAGTTGACCAAGTCTGAGAACAGATCGGTGAAACTCCCCTCCGTTTTGGTTTCGGACTGAACCTCATTCACTTGCTGCTGGCCGACTCGTTGCACCACGCCGGCCAGAAGATGGTTCACGTTTACAAGGGGCGTTGTCATTTTCACACCTTCACATCAATAATGTGGCCCACTGTCGCGTTTTCACCTGAGGTACCAGCTTCTTTCCGGTAGGCGGGCCCCAAGCGAGCTGGATCGCGGAACCGATGAAACAGGAGTTCCAGCGCACCTCTCTCCTCCGGGGTTAGAAACTCTGCGTAGTCGCCCAAGGGGGCTTGGACGGCAAGCCGGGGGCTTGTTTCGGTATCCTGTGGTGAAATCGTTACCGAAGGTTCGCCCTCGGGCAGTCCCCTGCTATCGGTGGTTGACTCTGTCGGTAAGTCACGGCGTTCCAGTTGTTGATATGATTGAATACCTATGGGATTGATTTTCATCTGTCTGTCCTTACCTCAGCTATATGTCCAGAGCATTTTTCGCCATATTCTTGGCTGCGGAGATAGCCACAGTGTTTGCTTCATAAGCTCGTGAGGCAGCCATCATATCGACCATCTCGTTGATTACTTCAATGTCAGGCATCTTTACATAGCCTTCCTCATCAGCCTCAGGGTGAGAGGGATCATACACCAACCGAAAGCTGGAGTCAGGATCGGCAATCTCCTTGGCGGTCACTGTCGAAAGCTCAATGTCGCCTCCAGTACGATGTGGCCTGACTCCAAGATGCCGCTGACTTGTTCGCAACAAACGGAGGCCGGCCTCCTTGACCAGCGAACTGAAGGTCCCTTTAACCTTGTCTTCATTGACCACAATCCGTTTGCGCCGGTAGGGGCCGCCTGTTTCCGTTTCGGTTGTCTCCGCGTTAGCGATGTTCTCAGCAACAGTGTTCATCTTGGCTCGCTGAACGGATAAGCCCTGTGACGAAATCTCAATCGCGCTTAGAATACCGGCCATACATTATCCTTTTATTTGCTTGTAATCGCATGCTTGAGACTGCCGAGTTTCTTCTGGAGCAGTCGGGCTCCGACAGAAAACAACAACTCGTTCTTTGCGAGAGTAGCAACCTCATGGTCAATATCCACGGAGTTCATGTCGCCATCGGCAATCTTAGCCTCATTAATATCAATATCGTGAGGTTTTTTCGTATTATTCCCAAGGGGAATATGGCTGCAGTGGGTTAGTTTACCGACCATACCGCAGGATTTGCCGGTCATTTTCTCAAACTCTGCCTGGAAATCAATGTCGCGCCTCTGGTAACCAGGAGTGGAAGCATTGGCAATATTACCGCTGATCAGCTTATGACGAAGCGCAGCCAGGTCTAAGTACTTACCGAAGGTTGGTAACCCAATCCGGTCGAACATGAACTGTGTTAATTTGTTCGGCATAGTATACACTCACTTACACTTACTCACTTTGCTGCAAAGCAACCCCGATGCCATAACTGGCAGCGGCTTCAATTATCTTGCGCAACAGCGACTTACGCCCGCTTCCCGGATAGCTACGGGAGTCGCAAGAAAAGAGAAGGGAAATGATTTCCGTCAGGGCTGAGAAGAGATTACTCGTTATTAGCCAGATAATACATCTGCGAGCCAGGTTCCTTCATTGATAATTCCATGGTCAGAATGACCACATCGACCCGTCGATTGAAGGCTCTATTCTCTATCGAATTGTTAGGATGGATAGGTCGGTATTGACCATAACCGAGCGCTGATATTTTGTCCGAAGGTATTGAGTGATTATTGACAAAGTAACGCACCACCTCGGTGGCGCGGGCAGAAGAGAGCTCCCAGTTGGAGGGGTACCGGACAGTGTTGATGGGACGGTCGTCGGTGTGCCCCTCGACACGGATGTGATTGGGTATGTTTTTGATTCTGTCGGATACGATGTCCAAGAGTTCCATGGCCTTTAGCTGCAGTTTTGCAGAACCTTCTTTGAAAAGCGCTGACTCAAGAATGTGCACCACCAGTCCGCGTTCAGTCAGTTCAGTCTGTACCTCACCCTGTTGCCCAAGATGTTGGAACTTCTCGTCGATTTTTGTCTGAAGCATGCGCAGGTCGCCCAGCTTGAGCAATCCATACCCCTTTGTTTTCTGCTCACGGGCATCGCGCCATAATAGGTTGTCTCCCCCTCTCAACGCCCCGTGCAAGGCCTCAGCCACCTTGCCAAATTTCTTGGCATCGATCTGCGACATCGAGTACATCACGACAAAGAACGCCAGCAGCAAAGTAACAAGATCGGTGTATGTCAGAAGCCAGCGTTCGAGGTCTTCCTTGGAGTCGTGTTTTTTCCGTGTACGACGCAAGGTTTAGTCCTCATGATAACGGTTACGGGGGGCAATGAAGGAAAGCAGTCTGGTCCGCACATAGCGAGGATTTTCGCCGGATTGTATGGCCAGCACGCCCTCCATGACCAGTTCCAGGTGGGCGATCTCCTCCTCGTGGCGCATTCTCAGCTTGTCGGATACCGGCAGGAAAAACAGGTTGGCCAAGCCAACCCCCCAAAGAGTAGCTATGAAGGCACTTGCAATCCTAGTCGCCATCACAGATGCGTCCGAGACATTGCCAAAAGCGTGAATAAGAGCCAGCACAGTACCCAAAATTCCCATTGTCGGTGAAAACCCCCCGGCCTTCTGAAAAAAGATTATCCCCCTCTTGTGGCGCTCTTCAATGTAAGCGATTTCTGTTTCAAGGATTTCGCGCAGGGCGGTGACTTCGGTGCCATCTATAACAAGACGGATAGCTTTTCTGAGGAAAGGATCAGTAATCGTCTTGAGATCCGCTTCCAGACCCAGGATACCTTCCCGTCGCGCTTTCTCTGCCAACCCTACGATGGCGTCAATGGACTCATTAAAGGGGTACGTCTTGCCAAAGCCAACAACCTTCAGGTAGTGGGGGATATGCACTACGGTCTGAATTGAAGTAGTCACAGTGGTTGCACCAAGTGTGCCGCCAAGCACTATGAGCATCGGGGCCGTCAGGATTAGTGAATGAAGGTGCCCTCCCTCCAGCAGAAACGAGCTGCCAACAGATCCAAAAGCAACAATCAGACCGATTAAAGTGGCTAAGTCCATAGGTACCGAACACCTTGTTTCCGATGTGTCAATTAGTGTCACAGGCCAAAGGGAGGCCATTCCTATCTGTTATCGGCACAAGCAGTGTATTATGAAGCCGCTGTAGCGGCTTTGGATAGGGAATGAGCAATGGAGGGTAGTGGCCGGTTGGCCGGAGACTACTATTCGACAAGCCGATATTCAGCCAGCTTGTTCCTGATAGTCCTGGTGGTGATCCCCAGCGCTTCGGCTGCCTTGGTCTTGTTTCCGTTGAACTTCTCAAGGGTTCTGAGGATGAGATACTTGCTACCCTCTTCAAGCCTCATGGGGACCCGCAAAGCAGGTAGTGCCTCGGCGACCCGACCAAGGGCCAAATCGGCGGGGAAGTCATCCTCGCTCAAAAGCTCACGCTTGCTGGTAACTACTGCTCTTTCAACGAGGTTCTCCAACTCCCTGACATTCCCCGGCCAGTGGTACTTCATTAAGAGCCCCAGCGCCCCCTGGTCAATTCCCTTGATCATTTTGCTGTTCTCATGGTTGTATCTCTCAATGAAGTGTCGAACCAGAAGAGGGATGTCTTCTGTTCGCTCTTCCAGGGTTGTCAGGTGAATCGGGATGACGTTGAGCCGGTAAAACAGGTCCTCGCGGAAGCGAGACTTACTGATTGCCTCCTTCAGGTTCTGGTTCGAGGTGGCAATCAACCGCACGTCAACCTTAATGGTTGTACTGGAACCGATTCGCTCAAACTCCCGCTCCTGGATTACCCGGAGCAACTTGGACTGCAAGTTCAAGGGCATCTCCGAAATTTCATCAAGCAATAGGGTACCTCCGTCAGCCAGTTCAAACCGCCCTCGGTTGGTCTTTTTCGCGTCAGTAAAAGCGCCCTTTTCGTAACCAAACAACTCTGCCTCTACCAGGTTCTCGGGCAACGCAGCACAGTTCAACTTGATGAAGGGACCCTCCTTGCGGCTGGAAGTGTAATGAATCGCCCGAGCCACCAATTCCTTGCCCGTGCCGGAGGCGCCAGTAATCATCACTGTTGAGCGGGCATCTGCCACAGCCTGGATCAGATCGAATACTTCCGTCATCACCTTGGACTTGCCGATAAGATTATGAAACCTGTTAGTCAGGTCCTTGCGAAGGATTTCATTCTCTGACCTGAGCCTGAGAATCTCAGTCACGCGATTGAGAATATGCTCCACCGTTTCCGGTAAAATCGGTTTCAAGAGAAAATCGTAAGCCCCTTGCTTTATAGCCTTGACAGCATTTTCTATCGTTCCAAAGGCTGTGATCATGATTACGACGGTCTCAGGGCTGATCGTTTTGATGTTTTTCAGGAGCACCAGGCCATCCATTTCCTTCATCCTGAGGTCGCTTAAAACAATATCAAACGACCGCTCGTCAAACTTGGCCATCGCCTCTTCACCCGAACCGGCTGCAAAGCACTCGTAACCAGCCCGGGTGATAGTTTCTACAAGGACCTCACTGACCAGAGCATCATCATCAACTACCAGCACAGAATACTTCATGTTGTGCTCTCCCGGATTACGCCATCTGTCTTGGCTGGCATAAGAAGGCGAAAGACAGCGCCGCCTTCGGAGCCGTTTTCAGCAACAATGTCTCCCCCGTGGGCTTTCATGATCTTCCACGCCACCGCCAGCCCGAGGCCGTTGCCCTCTTTCTTTGTCGTGAAAAAAGGCGAAAAGACATGGTCTATGTTCTCCGGACTAATACCGGAACCGTTGTCAGAAATTGATGTTTCAACGACGGTCTCATCCAGACCGAGTAGAATTCGTTCGGCATAGAGTGCAACTGCTCGCTGCCGGGGCAAACAGCGAAACCGCACTTCGATTTCCCCCTCGCCGGAAAACGAATCGACTGCGTTCGATAGGATATTGAACAGCACCTGACGCATCAACAACCGATCAAGAGTCAATCTGATCGGACTCTCAGACGGTCTGTCGGGGACATGAAGCCAGATCTCAGCCAGCTGCGACTTCTCCAAGAACTCCTGCCGAAACTGCTCTATGGTGGTTCTCAAGAAATCGTCGTAGATGACTTCCGTTCGGTTGACTTCCTCCAACCTTGTGTAGTTCAGCAGGGTCGTAACAGTTTCATTAAGACTGTTGACACCACGGATAATGTTGCTCGCCAGCTTTCTTTTGGGATCAGCCGGATCCAGCTCCTTTTCCAAAAGCGAAGCAAAGCCGACTATTCCCGACAGTGGGTTGCGCACCTCGTGAGCTACGGTGGCTGCCATCTCGCCCAGTGCGGCCAGCGTATTCAGGCGGGCGATCTCTTGCTCCATTTTCTTTATTTTGGTTATGTCCTGAAAAACTTCCACAGCGCCCCTTGAGCGACCCTGATCATCCCTCAGAATCGCAGTCGAAACTGAGAGGTGAAGCCTGGTACCATCGGACAGCTCGATCTTTTTCTCTATCGAGGCTACCTCGCGACCACTTTCAGTCGCCCGTAATGCGTTGGCATCCACAGGATTACCGGGGGAGACCATATCCCGATAATGCTTCCCCAACGGTTGATTGACAGGGATTCCCAGAATCATGGAAGCAGCCGGGTTAAAATGGGTTATCCACCCGCTTTGATCAACTGCAATAACACCGGCTGAAATCGAATTCAGGATTCCATTGAGGAACTCTGTCGCAGCAAGGTTGCGTTCGGTGAGTTCAACCAGCTTTTTATTAGCCTGAACAAGTTTCTCGTTCTGATCTGAGAACTCATCTTTGAGTTCGATGTATCTGCGTTGTAAAGAGTTGATTATGCGGCTAAATGAAGCATACGACTCAGCAAATTTCGACACCTCATCCATATCAAGTGTCGGATCGTTGAGAACTTTCCTGATATCATCCATGATACACCTCAGCCATCCATTGGTGAAATGATAGAATTGCTCGCAACGGTTTACAACTAAAACTTTTTCGGCAAACGGATGACTCTTCTACCGGCGATACCCTCAAGGGAATAATGTGGCTTTACCTGAGTGAGGCAATTTCTAATATCTTGTCCGGAAACTGTGCTGCGAATCGAATATCTATCAGGCAGGTTCCTCCTCCTTCCGACCGGTTGGTCCGTTACCCAAACAGCATTTGCTCAATCTTCTGTTTAAGTGTATTGGCTGTAAAAGGTTTCACAATATAACTATTGACCCCTGCCTTCAAAGCTTCCACAACATCATCCTTAGCTGATCGAACTGTTACCATCAAGACCGACAGGTCCTTGTATTCCGCTATTGAACGCAGCGTAGTAACGAACTCCAGGCCATCCATCTCCGGCATGTTCCAATCAGTGACAACAAAGTCGATTTTCTCAACTTTCAACTTCGCCAAGGCATCTTTACCATTGCTGGCTTCCACAACGTCACTGTAGCCAATTCTTCTAAGCGTATTGACAATAATCCGCCTCATGGTGAGATTGTTGTCAACAGCCAGAACCCTAAGATCAGCCATCTAACCCCCTTTTTTCTATCAATTCTGTTTCATTTCAAGCGGTTCAAGACTACGTTCAGCGACAGAGCCTTAACCATCCTGTCCGATAGGAACCAGCGCCCGACCTCCCCTCACTATCAGCGACACTTTTCTTCGATCGCTGTCTTAGCGCACTTGTGCACACATGTCCTGATACATTTTCGTCAATTCATGGTGCTCCCATGCCCTTTGCATAATCTCTGTAAGTTGGCCGACATCAATCGGTTTGATCACGAAATCAAAAGCTCCCTTCCGCAGAGCAGCAGTGACAATCTCAAGTGATGACTCGGCACTGAGCATGATAACCGAAATATCCGGGTATAAAGCTGACAGCTCCGTCAGCACTTCGAGGCCCCGGTTCCCCGAAAGCCGGCAATCTATCAGGATTACTGCGTAGTCGCTGGTAGCTGCTTTATCCAGCACATCCTGAGCGTTCCTCGCTCCATCTACCCAGTATCCGAGCCCGACAAAGAAATCCGTCAGGCTCTCCCGAACCCCCATTTCGCTGTCAGCCACAAGGATTCTCTTGACCGTTAGTTCCGTTTCAACGCCGCCCCTCATCAACCCTCATTCTCCTTCACCTTCGCTTCCACAACTTTGTAGAGCTGGTTGATGTTGAATGGTTTGGTAATGTAATCTGTGGCCTTGTATCTGAGCGCCATCACTGCCGAGTCGACCGATGGAAAGCCGGTCATCAGCACCACGGGAATATCGGGGTATGATTCTCTCATCTCTGACGTCAACTCCAGCCCGTCCATCTGAGGCATTTTGATATCGGTCAGAACAAGGTCGATTTTCCGCGAGCGGAGCACCTCCAGCGCCTTTTCTCCATTTTCAGCGACAGCTATTTCCCACCCCTGACCGTGAAAGAAGTCATACAGCAGGTCCCGAATCAACAGCTCATCATCCACAACTAATATGGAGTGCGTTTTCACAGTTGTCCCTCCTCAAAGCTGCAGAAAGTCATCTCAGCAGCCTCGACAGTATCTTTCTTCTTTCGGCGAGGCCTCTGGCTGCGGCAAAACCCTCCTGTTCGCCATCTGAGCTACAGCCTTAGTGGCCGCAATCCTTACAATGTCCTCTTCTTCCTCCAGGTAGGGCAACAGGTACTCGCTATGTTTATCAAAGCCGAGACGTCCGATCGAACTGATAGTGTGGTACCGTACCCAGACATCTTTGTCATCAAGTAGGAATCTAATTTCACCGACAGCCCGCTCTCCCTGAATGGTAATGAGAGCTGACACCGCTGCTTTTCGGACTCCACTGTTCTCGTCGTGCAAGGCCAGCTTCAACGGTTCGATATCGGTGATCTCACCGATCCGAGCCAGTGATGTAAGGGCTGCTTTTCGGATGGAAGGCTCAGGATGATTGAGGACCTTCATCAATGGGTCAATCACCTCCCTCTCCCCTATCAGGCCCAAACCTGTCACGGCTAGGTGTTGCCGTCCGCTATCGTGGTGGTAGAGGTCAGCTGCGAGTTTCGCGATGACTTTGGGGCCACTTATAATGACGAGGGCACCCAGAGCCGCTTCGCGGACATCAGAGTACTCGTCCTTAAGACCCGTAAGCAGGAAATCGACGTCACGTTCCGAGCACAGCCATCCCAGGGCGACAAAGGCAGCCTCCCTGACATAACCTACCTCATCAGTTGCCAGCTTTTTCAGAGTTGCCGCCGCACCGCTCCACCCGGCTTTCCCAAGCGTATAGGCGATCTTCCGGCGGACCTCAGGATGCGGATCATCTACAAAATCCACCAGCCTTCCAGCAATACTCTCATCAACAAACCAACCGAGGATATCCAGCAGAATCAACTTGGTGCGGTAGGTAGACTCCACAAATCTCTCAAGGATCAGCTCGCTCGCGGAGGGTCCAACCTTGCCAAGGGCCTCCAATATGCGCTTGACCGCACCTTCCTCGACGAAATCAAGAGCATCGAGGGCGAACCCGACCATCTGCTGCTCGCAGAGACCGGTGAGACGATTGAGGATGAATTCAGTAATCTTCTTGTCTCCATTCTTGATGCTGGATATCAGAAAGCCTTGGAACTGCTTCACCGGCAGATCGTAGCCAAAATCCTGGCCATACTTTGCAGTGATATTGATAATAGCGGCAAGAGCCGTCTCGGCAATGGCAGGGTCTTTGGAATCTAAGTGCTCTCGCAGAGTTTCCACCGAGTCTTTTGCTCCAATGTTGCCGACTGCCTCGATAACAGCGCACAACAACAGTGGATCATCCGCCTTGAGGTATCCTAACAAGGCTTCCACCGCGGCAGGATCGCCAATCTTTCCCAACGCCTCGACCACTTGCAGGCGGACATCCGCTATTTTTTCATAAGTAGCTACCAAGGCCGGGATAGCTTTGCTGGAGCCGATTTCGCCCAAGGCCTCGACGGCAGAACGGACCACCTTGAGGTTGCCGTCTGACAACCGTTCGCACAAGGCTCCCACGGTTGTGTCGTCCCTGATCCGACCCAACATACAGACTGCAAACATGCGGATATCCGGGTCATCATCGTCGAGAGCGTCCAAAAGGAATTGCACTGCAGGAGAACCTATCCGCACCAGAAACTCGGTGACGAGCTTGCGTGTTTCGATATTTCTGTGATTCTGAGAACGAATCAACAACTGGGACGCAAAGCAGACATTTGTCCGCCCTAACGAATCCGCCGCCAACTCCCTGATGCGTGGGTCGGAATCTTCCAGTGCGAGTACAAGCCCGGCTATAGCTTCATCCCCATAGAATGTCGCCAGCTCTTTGACGGCTTTTTCGCGGTCAGCGAAGTCAGACGACTGCAGTTGCGCGAGAAACCGTCCCATTCGATCGACAACGGTGTGCATCTGCCGGGCTCCTGAATTGCTCAGTTCATCAGGCAACGTAGTGTGTCAGCTGACCGGAACAGCCCGATAGGAGTTCAGGGTCTCCTCTTCCGTAGCAAAGATCTCGAAAATGTGAGACAGTTGCGTGATCTCAAATATCTCCTGAACGTAGCTATCCAAATTCGATAGTGTCAGACGACCCTTGCGCAACCGAACTTCCTTCATTATCGAGACCAGCGATCCCAGACCGGAACTATTGATAAACTCAACTTCGGCAAGGTTGAGATGAATCATCGTTTTTTCCTTTTCAAACAGATTTTTGACCTGCTCCTTCACTGCTGAACCGGTGCCTAGGTCCAACCTGCCTTTCAGGGCGAGAATAGTCACGTTTGTTTCATCTCTAATAGTGATTTCCATGATCTCCTCCACATTCAACTATGATATGCTCTCTACTTCGTTTTTCTTCTTCCAGTCAAGTCGTATGGAGACCTTCAAGCCTCCGCCTTCCGTCTCAGTGAATCTCAAGACACCCGCATAATGTGCCATGAGATCAACGCCACGTCCCCCTTCTGAGAGTATCGCTGGGGAGCGCCTGTGTCTCACCTTGTTGATGCCCCCCACTCCCTCATCAATAATATCGGCAGCAAGGTGGCTGCTGTTGACATCGAGTATTAGCTTTATCGATTTATTTGGATCATACTCGTTTCCGTGCACCAAAGCATTGGTAAACGCTTCCGAAACAGCCAGTGTAAACCTGTTCAGCGTGTCTTCTGGTATACAGTTCGCGCGCAGAACTTCCAGCATGTCATCAAGCATCTTGTCTTCCGACGACGTCACCGACGGATATGTATATTCGTAGACAGGCATGGTTAGTTGACTTTGATCTGCAGGACAGTGAAGTCGTCGCGCGTTTCCTCCGGCGCTCCTTCTGCAAAACGATCTACCGTCTGCTTGACTTTCATACAAAACTCTTTTGGGGGCAGCTCGATCTCAGTAGTAAAGACCTGCCCGACTCTTTCGAAACTAAAGAGATTGTTATCAACATCAGCAGCTTCCGTAAGACCATCCGTAAAAAGCAACAGACGATCACCGCTGCCCAGATGCCTGTGCCCTTGCTTGAAAGGAATCTCGGCAAACTGCCCCACAATCGGTCCCCCCTCAGCCAGCTCGCATATTTTCTGTTTCTCAGCGTCCCAGAGAAGTCCCGGCAGGTGGCCGCCGTTGCAATAGGTCAAGCAAGAGCTTTCGAGGTCAAATCTTCCAAAGAAGAGCGTGACGAACATCTCTCGATCTTTGATTATCTCATTGGCCAACAGGTTATTCAGACATTCGACCAATTCTGAGACTGTTATGTTGGGATTCGTTGACAACAGGGAGCTGATAATCCCAGAGGCTGCCGACATGACCAACGCCGCGGGGACTCCTTTGTTGGACACATCTCCGATGACGACCATGAACCGCTCATCATCCAGTTTGAAGATGTTATAGAAATCGCCGCCAACTTCCCTGGCGGGATAATAGACAGCGCCTATCTCAGCGCCGGTAATAGCGTCAACATCCTGCGGCAGAATCGTCTCCTGTATCTGCTTCGCGATGACCATCTCCTGGGCCACCTTCTGCTGCTTCAGTTTGTCCTTGAGGAGAATTGCGTTGTCGATGGCGACGGCTACAAAGTTGAGGAACATCTCCAAGCTTTCTCTGTCCTCCTCATCGTATTCGCCTGCCCCCACTTTGTTGATAATCATCAGCACTCCGTGACATTTCTCAGCCGTCTTAATGGGCAGGCAGATAATCGACTCTATCGAGAAGCCGCTGTCATCTTTCACGCCGAGATTGTTAAGGACAATTGTCTCACGGATTTTGAAACAATAGCTTGGAAGATCCATACCGTCCTGGTAGATCAACGAATGGACAAACTCCTCGCTCACACCCCAACCAATCTTGACCTTCAACTGGCCGTCTTCTTCCAACATGATCAGACCAACCTCGCCGTCAGCAAGTCTGATAGCCATATCCATGACAACCGAGAGCACAGCATTGATCTCATGGATGGAGGTGATAATCGCCCCCATAGTTGCCAAGTCGCACAGTTGGGCTTTGGTGGTCGCCAATTTGGCTTCCAGCTCATTCAGCTTATCGTCGATATCAATATGGGCAGACATGTATAATATATCGACACGGAGGGAAGGCTTTTGAGCTTGAGACTGGTATTATAAAGGGAAATAGGCTACTTTTTCCGAAACTTCACGCGGAAGGGAACCCCTTCAAACCCGAATTCCTGCCGAATCCGGTTACTGAGGTATCCGATATACGCCTTGTCAATCAATTTGGGCTGATTGGTAAAGAATACAAATGTCGGTGGCGCCACTTCTGTCTGGGCCATGTAGTTGATCTTGATATACTTACCTCTCCGAGCCGGAGGCTGACGCCTTTTGACAACCTTCTGGAGGAATGTGTTGAGTTCTGCAGTGGGAATCCTTTTTCTGGCCTCAGCGTAAACTTGCTTGACCAGCGACATAACTTTGCCGGTACGTTGACCGGTTAGGGCTGAAACATAGATAACCGGGAGGTAGGCATACTTGGCCAGGATGGCGTTGATGGCCTTTGTATATCTATCAGCCGTGGTGGGGTCTTTTTCCACCAGGTCCCACTTGTTCACTACCAGCACCGCGGACCGACGGTTGGCAAAAACCTGCTCCAGAATCCGCTGATCTTGGGTCGTAAGTCCCTCTGTGGCATCAACAAGAACAATCGCAACGTCGCATTCCTCAATAGCTCTGGTGGCGCGCAACACTGTATAGAACTCTACATTTTCGCGCACTTTGTATTTTCGCCTTAGTCCGGCAGTATCAACCATAACGTAGTTCTGACCATCGAGCTCTAACAGCGTATCAACCACATCACGAGTAGTGCCGGCAGTTGGAGTAACAAGCAGTCGCGGTTGTCCAATCAAGTAGTTGATAAAAGAAGATTTACCGACGTTAGGCCGTCCCACCAGAGCTACCCTGATGGCCCCCCCGTCAGGTTCGGTGACATGGTCGGACACTGGGAGAAATGAGATCACCTTGTCCAATAGATCCCCGATACCTCGCCCGATCTTCGCCGAGACCGGAACAGGATCGCCAAGCCCCAGCGCAAGAAACTCGAATATCTCGCTTTCAATCCTCTCATTATCCGCCTTGTTTGCGACTAGGATGTACTTTTTGCCTGAGTGGTGCAGTCGTCGGGCAATCTGACGGTCAGCGGGGTCAGGGCCAACAAGTGTGTCTACAAGAAACAGCACTAAGTCAGCCTCGTTGATAGCGAATTCGGTCTGGTCGTAAATCAGCTTTTCCATCAGATCGTCCGTCTCCGGCACCATCCCGCCGGTATCAATCAACCGAAAGCTCACTCCCGCCCAATCACAGATGGCGTAATTGCGGTCACGGGTAATACCCGGCCGTTCATGCACTACGGCTACCCGCTTCTGGAGCATACGATTGAATAGCGAGGATTTCCCGACGTTGGGACGTCCGATAATGGCAATGGTTGGGATTCTCACCCAAAGGCCTCCCTGATACTCTCAGCCAGGTTGTACCGACCGACAACAACCGGCTTGCCCAGGGATGTCCGAAACTGCGAAAGCGACATATCGTCCAAGAGTAGATCATCCGTGTTCAAACAGTTCGGCGGCAGAACTAGGACGTCATACTCATTCGCCATTGCCAGAGCTTCAGCAAGCAGGTCCTGCCCTGTCAGCAGACCTGAGACCGTAACAGTTTCTCCCCAAAAGATGTTTCTCACAGGTTGTACAAGAAGGTTTATCCCGAGTTCATCCTGTATGAAAGGTGCAACTTCCCGGCTCAGGAAAGGGTATGCAGAGTAACCGGTCAAAAACAGCACCCGTCGGTCGGACCGTATCCGTCTGAGGTACGCCCGGCGTCGATTGAACAGGGTGATAAACTCCCGTACCATGCCGACCCCGTTTTCAAACTGGGCCATCTGTTCATATGAAGACCGGTTGGGGAAATCCCTCTCCGCCAGTACGTAGAACTCGTCAGCGGGCCAGACAAACCTGGTGCCGAGCCTTGCAAGCAAATCTTTCTGACAAACCTCAAGGAAATCAACAATAGCCGCTGACTCATCACTCGTATAGGCACGCAACTGCGGCAGGTTGTCACGATACCGGGTTAGACCGACCGGCACCACCGCCAGAGTCTCAACGCCGGGGTAAAGCCGCGAGAGGTCATCGACTGTCTTCTCCAACTGAGGACCATCATTTATGCCCGGACAGAGAACGACCTGTGAGTGAATAGCAATCCCGTTCTCAGTCAGGCGCTGCAGGCGCGGCAGAATTGGTGTCAGCTTTTCATTACCAAGCATGTAGCGGCGCAGGCTGTCATCAGTAGCATGCACAGAGACATAAAGTGGTGAGAGCCGTTGCTCGATGATCCTCGCCATATCCTGTTCGGTCACATTGGAAAGAGTAATGAAGTTACCGTGAGTAAAGGAAAGACGATAGTCCTCATCCTTGACATAGAGGCTACTTCGCAGCCCTTTTGGCTGCTGGTGAACAAAGCAGAAGATGCAATTGCAGTTACACCGTTTTATCCTGTCCTCATCAAGCGTCAACCCCAAACCGCCGGCAGTCGGTTCGTCAAGCCGCAGCTCCAGCTCCCGTCCACGGCGGTCGGAGAATCGGATCGTCACCGACTCACTGGCAGTCCGGTAGTAAAAGTCAATCGAGTCGAGGACGCGTTTACCATCTATTGCCAGAACTTTGTAGCCGGGGAGAACGCGTCCGTACAACGGCGAGGAGAGGTCGACATTGACTATTTTCATGTCGCATCCATTAAAAAAAGCGGGCGATGGGACTCGAACCCACGGCGTCAAGCTTGGGAAGCTTGCATTCTACCACTGAATTACGCCCGCTTGTCTCCAAGAAGAAACGTCATCTTCGAGATACTGTTCATCTCCAAGACTTGACGTCTCAAAATGTCTCTATATACAAAAAAATACACAAAGCCGTCTCTGTCAAGTTGCACAGGCGTGTATTATATTGGCGCATTCCAATATAGTCAACAGATATATCGAAGATGTAGGAACAAATCCACAAATTATATATACAGTTTACCAATATAGGTCTTGCTCTATATATGCTGGTCTAATCCACCGGCTCCTGTCCACAGGAGTGCGTCTCGGAAGCTCTTCCCCGTACGTAAGCGTTTAAGGTATATACCGTGCGAGAGTACATCCAAAACAAAGGCCAAGGGCAATACCTCTCCTTAGCTTCGATCAATCGGCACGTTCTTTGCCATTCTAATAAATTAGAATGATGACATACTCATCCACCAAGAAAGGCAGGCGTAAGATGAAAATGCAAACTAAATCAAAACAGCAGGTGCAGGAAATGTAGTTATGACAGTAATAATGTATAAAATACTTGATAATCTGGTAATACGTCTACGTGTGCATTTAACCGAATCAGAATTTGGCACCAGCAAACAGTATGCGCAGCTTGAAGATATTGCTGACGAAATGGAGATGCTACTACTTAATAATAAATAAGGTCACCATTGCCGATGAAGTATATGGATAACTTTTAAATTAGGGGGAAATATAAAATGAAACAATATAAGGATCATCTTTCAGCAGGTTGGTGGACTGCTATTACTATTGTCGCTTCTGTTGTTCTGCTGGTAACAGCACAATATTGGTATGGTATGCCACTGCGACCAACAACGTTAGATGCGGTGAATGCAATGAAGACGCTCTGTGATTCTGCTCTTGTGGCTGCAAGTATTGGTTTGGAGGAGGGTTATTACACACATTACTGTCTTACAGTATCGAAGAGAGATGCAGATTTGTATCCCAAGATGCAGTATAATGTGTGGAGAGCCGAAGGCTGGTTCTTGATGTCCGAAGATAAGGGTAATACCGTTGTAGATTCGACAACATTAGTATTGGATATGCAATGGATGGGTCGCAATCCGGCGATATCTCATAATTGGCGAATCCTTTATTTTTCAATGGGAACCAGCCTTATGTCAGTTGACAATCGCAATCGAGCAATTGGTGAAAGGAGGTCGTGATGAAACAGCAAAAGAAAAAAACTCCCTTTTTGTTGTGGCTCGTTATCGTACCTGTTTTTATAGTATTCATCATAGCTTTGACACATACTGGTACTGGTCACAACAACAAGAAACCAGCATATAGTGAAAATGTCTCTGTTTCTGCTTATGTTGACGAATACACAGTACACAATATCGAATATGAGGTCCGCACCGGATATACTGAATATTCTGAAGTTTTTATTACTTACACCAATGCTGATGGTGGAACATCACAAAAAGAAGCATACTTCAAAAGGAACGAACCTTGGACGTATTCGTTTGGAGCGATAAAAGGCAATTTTCTATACGTCAGTGCTCAATTGACGGATCCAGCATGTGTGGGTTTGCATGTGTCGATTTATGTAGATGGTGTAAAAATGAAGACATCCGCCAGCAGTGGAGAATATGTAATCGCAGAGGCTCATTATAGCCTGCCTTAAATAACAAAATTAAGAGGTCGTGATGAAAACAAGATGGATTGTAGTACTGGCAGTGGTAGCAATAATAAGTCAAATTGCTGCTTGGTCTTGGCTTTATAACAGATATGTGCCACATCCGCCTACCACAGATGACGCAACAGTAGTTGTCAACAAATTTATAGCTCGTGTATATAAAGACATGATGCGGGACTTACACAAAACTCCTGTTCCGTGGGATTATAATATGGAATATCATGGTGCAATAGACACCATTACTGTCATCAATAAAGACAGTAGTAAGTATACGTGGACTGTTACAGGATACTGGATACTTTATGTGAACGGTGCTGCTTATGATTCTTCGGTGGCGGATTGTAAAGTGGTATGGGATGGCGGCAATCCTCACAATCCTAACAATTGGACTATTCTTTAACAGAGGTTTGACAATGAAACAATATAAGAATCCCTCAGCAACAGGCTGGCTTTTTATTATAGCTGCAGTATTGGCGTTTATTGTTTTTTCAGCAATAACGGGCTACAATGTACAGAATACCAAACCACAAACCAGTAAACCACAAGTAGAAAAATCACAGCACACCCTCTCTGCTGTTGAACAGTCCAGATGGTGTGAACCTCGAATCTATCCTGGAGTCAAGCTGTATTATCGTGTTAATAGCCAATCGCCAATGGTATTTGTCGGCACTGTGGTTGATGCTGTAGGACACCGCATTGACGGTGAGCGTACATTCAGCATCAGATACGCTAACAGCGATAATGAGGAATACAAATACCGGCGAATTCTATGGAATGGACATTGGTATGCAGATCGAAAGCAACAGCAGCAAATTGTCGATTCCGGCAACTGGTGAATAAACAGATAACAGAAAGCCCACAGCACTCGTTAACTGTTGGCTTTTTTGTAGGCGAGTCGGCAAACCAAAAACCACCTACTAATTCTCCGGCTTCATCTCTTTGGGGCTTGTCTTATATAGCCCCAATTATCGGAGATGGGTTGATCTCAATATTGGCGTTCCCCCTTGAAAGACTTGGAGTTATGGCAGACAATTAGACTTGTTCTGGTAGCGTCAAGCTTGGGAAGCTTGCATTCTACCACTGAATTACGCCCGCTATCCAATATTACCTGATGCAATTTAGCCTTGGGCAGTCTGATTGTCAACAGGCTTAGACACACCAATACCAGCCGGAGGCAAGACAGAGAAAGGTAACCTACCTCGCCTATCTCTTCTTACCCGTTACCTTCACAACAATAATGGAAACCTCGTACAGCACGTACAGGGGAAGCGCCAGCAGGCACTGAGTGGCCACATCGGGAGTGGTGAGGAGTGCCGCAACGATGAGAATCAGTACAATGGCGTAGCGCCTGCCCTTGGCCAGGAAACGCGATGACACAATACCGGCTTTACCAAGGAAATAGGCCGCAACCGGCATTTCAAAACCAATCCCAAAAGCCAGCATCATTACGCCTGCAAAGGTCAGATAGCTGCCGACCGTGATGATCGGACTCAGCAACTCACCGGAAAAACTAATAAGAAATTTCAACGAGAAGGGAAGCATGACAAGGTAACAGAATCCGGCCCCGACCAGGAAGAGTACCGTCGATACAAACACCATTGGCAACACATGAGCTTTCTCTCTGGGATACAACCCCGGGCTCACAAACGCCCACAGCTGATAAAAAACAATGGGAGAGGCTGCTACGATTCCTGTTATCAACGAAACCTTCAGGTAAGCATAGAATGAGCCGGTCACCTCGGTGACATGAAGCTTGATATTACCGGCGGGGACAACGAAGAATTTCATCAGGTAGTCAGAGAAGTAAAAGGCAGCTAGCGACAGAATCACTACGGCGAGAAGCGACTTCAATAAACGCCACCGCAGCTCTTCAAGGTGGTCTACGAATGGCATAGAACCGGACTCCGATACCTCGTGCTTTTCTTCATCGTCTACCATTAAACCGGAATGTGTGGATGATCCGTATAGATGTCAAATGGTTTTGCCCCGCACGATACCGTCACCCCGAGCGGAGTCGAGGGGCAACGTTCATAGTTCAACTCCGCTCACCATGACAACAAAGAAATAGTGCTGACAGGGTGGCCCACAGCTTGCGGTGGGTTTCTTCGCATGTTACTTGTCGAGCAGCTTCTTGATCTCCTCAAGGAACTCAGCCGCATCCTGGAAACGGCGGTATACCGACGCAAAGCGGACATAGGCGATCTCGTCCACCTCGCGTAGTTTCTGCATAACCACCTCACCGATCTCCTTGCTGGTGACGTCAGTGCGAAAACGGGCGCTGAGCTCGGCCTCGATACTGTCCAGCATTGACTGCATCTGCTGGCCGGTCACCGGGCGTTTGTTGCAGGCCAGCTTGATGCCGGTCAGGATTTTATTGCGGTCAAACGGCTCCCTACGGCCGTCGGACTTGAGGACGGTTAATGTGCCGTGCTCAACATACTCGTATGTCGTGAAGCGTTCGTGGCACTTCAGGCATTCACGGCGACGGCGCACCGCCCGGCCATCCTGTGACGGCCTGCTATCCACGACCTTATCTTCCTCATGTCCACACTTAGGGCATTTCATTCAGTAACCAATCATGATTGTTCGTTCACACACCAGAGGTACCCCACAGCTTTGCTGTGGGTAATCTCTTTATTCATGTAGGTCACACGTCAAAGTCTCATATCTTTGTCGAAACCACGGGGCTTCGACCTACGCTACTTCCTTAGTCGCTTAGCCTCATCTCCTTGTAGAGTCTCTTTGCTGACCTCCAATAAGCATCAGTGCTTACCTCACCCCTGCCATAGGCTTCATGCCAGCCGGACGGGACAGGCATATCCTTGTACAGGTCCCTGCGCCTGGCTTCGAGCAACATCCGCGGCTTCCCCATGAAGTCCGCTCCGCAGATAACCTTGTTCCCTGTCTCCACCGATAGACGCTTCAGCCATGTAATCCCTTCATAACTCCTCATCAAGTGATGATCAAGAATTAAAATGCCAACCCGCTCTGAAAGAATTCTGGCATTATGCCAGGCTATTCTCATTTTGCTTTTGAAAACCTTGTGGTACAGGTAGAGAGGCGGTCCGGCAGCGAATACAATATCAGGTTTCCAGGACAGTATTATGGAAATCGCTTCGTCGTTGAGAAGCTGAATATCAGAAGCGTGCACAAACACACCATCTTCCTCAATCCTGGTCATTATTACAGTTCCCAGATGGCTGCTTTTTTCGCCATGACATACCTGCCCGGAAAAAGTCATTATTCCCTGTGTGGTCCCTTCCGCCGGTAACAGATCAGTGCGTAATACTGTGGAAAGGGACTCCGCTCTTCGTTTTTGCACCATTGAGAGATGCGACAGACTCCTTGTCCATATCCTGACGTGCGGATTCAATCCGGTTACCTTCCTGATATTGAACTGATACGGGTTGGCATCCGCAAGGGGAACATGGTCTCCATGAAAATGGCTGATGACTATATCCGTAGCGTCAGACCATCTCTGCACGATTTTCTTCTGTATCCTTTCGTCAACGGCTACCTGAAAAGGGTGCGGCAGCAACCCGTGGCGGATGTAACCTAAGGCAATACCCGGATCGATCAGTATTCTTTGATTTCCGGCTCTGACAAAACACGAAAGCCCCCTGACCCCCAGAGACTCCGTTCCCAGGATTTCAATATCCACTTTTGCTGCCTATGACCTTATCTTCCTCATGTCCGCACTTGGAGTATTTCATTTTCCGTGTTCGGCTCGCCAATTCGCCTATGTTGTCATACCCTTCTTGCTTGTATGCGGCAGATGTCCACATCTGCCCTAGTAGCTCAGGTTCCTTTTGCACCTGACTCAATAAGGCTACTCGCCCGTCATTCCTGCGGAAGCAGGAATCCATTCGTGTCTCTTTTCTCAACGTTAAGTACCTGGATTCCCGCTTTCGCGGGAATGACATCCGTGTACTGTGGGCAGTACGCCAAAGGCGAGTATCGTGGGTGGCAGATGTCCACATCTGCCCCAACAATCCCCGTAGGTCAAAAGCCCTGCCTGTCCTGAGCTTACAAGGTGCTGTCGGGTGTCTCTGCCCGACAGCCACAAGTGAATACGCAATACACCAATACGTCGTGCAAGCGTCAGGCAGAGACGCCTGACGCCACCATGAGAAAGCGTGAATTGCGATTTATGACACAGTTTCGGAGTCGAAGTGTAACAACTACTCATTCTTCATTCGCTCAATCTCAGCAATGTTTCTTTTGGTCTGTTCGACTTCTTTCGTATAGCCATGGGCTTCAAAAATCTCCAAAGCTTCCTTCAGATACTTCAACGCCTCATCCAGATCACCCTTAGCTTTATAGATCAGACCGATATTACCTAACTGATTCGCCTCACCCTGGCGGTACCCAACTTCCTTGTGAATTTCCAACGCCGCCTGGTGATATTTCAACGCCTCATCCAGATCACCCTTGTCAGAATAGATCAGACCGATATTACCCTTTGCAGAAGCAATGAGCGAACTGTCATCGTGCTGCCCAGCTTGGTTAAGGGCAACTTGATAATAGGACAGTGCTTTCTGACAATCGCCCTTTGTATAAAGAACGTTACCAACTCTCAGCAAATCCGCTCCGTTTACATAGCCTCCCTGTTCAATGATGTTTCTGACTTCAATTTCAACCGTGTCAAAACAGTCAGGCTCAGGTGGTGGATTGTCTTTATCAAGAATGATAGGGGTATTGCCAAGGCATTGGTGTAACAGTGAATACAGTTCTTCCTTATCGGCTTGCAGTTTCTCAACCCTCTGTTCAAGTAGTTGTTTCTCACCGTTGCCACCATCACGAAATGCCAGCCAGATGCTGACAGGAATTCCCACTACCATGATTACGACGACCCACCACACCGCAGTTAGGCCGAGAAACTTCGACTTATCCTCCGTGCGAACTGTAATCTGAGTTTTTTTCTTACCCATTTGACACGCTAACTGTGCACCCTACCCCTGTTTTGTCTCCTTCTTCACCCAGGCGACGTAGTCGGGGAGGCCTTCGGATAAAGGCAATGATATTACCTCGGGGAATTCGTAGGGGTGGTTGGCTTGCACATAGAGCATCAATTCGTCGATGCGTTGCTGGGTGGTTTTGGCAATCAAAAGCGCCTCCTCGTCATGCTCCACTTTGTTAACCCACCGGAAATAGGACTCGATCTTGGGTACAATGTTGATACAGGCGGCCAGACGTTTCTCCACCAGGGTGCGCGCCAGTTTGTTGGCCTCGTCGCGCGGGATACTGATAAAAACTACTCGCACTGTTTCCATTACTTCCTCACCTCTCGCTTGAGCCTTTTTTCCCTGAGTTTCGTCAGGTCTTGTCCGCGAAAGCGGATGTGACCTGACGACCAACTGGCAAACTGTCGGTTCACACCCGCCTTTGGCGTGCAAGAACCGACAGAAAAAGCAATTTCCATTACTTTTTCACCTCTCGCTTGAGTTTGTTTTCAATCGACTTGACCTTACCGGTCAGGCGGTTTCTGGCTCCTTTGCGGTCATCAATCGTCAGCACAATGTAAATGCGGTTGTGCCTCTTGCGCAGCGTCAGGCGCGCCTTATTGATAACCTTCATCACCGGCTCCCAGTCGCCCTCGATTACGGTTGACATGGCACTCAGCTTGTAGGGCAGGCCGGACTTGTCAATAATGTCGATTACTTTGGCGACATCCGCCGAGACCGACACCGTCCCCTTACTGGTGGGAAACATTGCTAACTGAAACAACATTGTTACGCCTCCTGTAAGCGCTCTGGATAGAGCGGAAACTTTTCGCACAACGCCGCCACTTCCTTGGCTATTTCGGCCAGAGCTTCATCGTTGCGACGGTTCTGGATACCGCGGTGGATAAAATCCGCAATCTGCTTCATCTCTTCTATCCCCATGCCACGTGTTGTGATGGCTGGTGTACCAATCCGAATGCCGGAAGTGACAAACGGCTTCTCGGGATCGAACGGAACGGTGTTTTTATTGACCGTGATACCGGCTTTATCCAGCGCCTTTTCGACTTTCTTTCCGGTGAGTTTGGGGACATCGATAAATGACACCAGCATCAGATGGGTATCAGTACCACCCGCGACGATATGATAGCCGTATCCCTTGAGAGCTTCAGCAAGAGCTTTGGCGTTCTCTATGATGCGTTTCTGATACGCTTTGAACTCATCCGTCAAGGCTTCCTTGAAGGCGACAGCCTTGGCCGCAATGATGTGCATCAGCGGTCCGCCCTGGATACCGGGCATGACCATGCGGTCGAGATCGGCGGCATATTTCTCCTTGCACATAATCACTCCGCCCCTCGGCCCTCGCAGTGTCTTATGAGTCGTGGAAGTTACAAAATCGGCCATCGGAATCGGCGATGGATGCACACCGGCTGCAATCAGGCCTGCAATGTGGGCAATGTCGACCATCATGTACGCCCCGCAGACGTCGCAGGCCTCGCGGACTTTATCGAAATCCCAGAAGCGCGGGTAGGCCGAGGCACCGGCGACAATCATTTTCGGCTTGACCTCTTTGGCCTGCTCAATCAGGCGGTCATAGTTGATAACTTCGGTTTCTTTGTCGACCTGGTAACTGACGAAATCGAAAAGGAAGCCGGAGAAGTTGATCGGGTGACCATGAGTGAGGTGCCCGCCGTGAGAGAGATCAAGCCCCATTACCTTATCTCCCGTCTTCAAGGCAGTAAAATACACTGCCATGTTAGCCTGGGAGCCGCTGTGCGGCTGAACGTTAGCGTGCTCGCAGCCAAACAACTGCTTGAGCCGTTCGCGGGCAAGGTCCTCGGCAATATCGACAAACTCGCATCCTCCGTAGTACCGTTTGCCGGGGTAACCCTCTGCATACTTGTTGGTCATGACGCCGCCCGCCGCTTCCAGGACCGCCTCAGAAACGAAGTTCTCGGAGGCAATCAACTCCAATTTGCTGGCCTCGCGGTCAGTCTCTTTGATAATGGCATCGTATATTTCCGGGTCGACTTGTTTGAGATATGACATAGCTCAACTCCGTTTTGTTGTTATATCATTCTGACAGCAATGTAGCGAAAATGAGATGATGGGTCAATCGAATCTGGTTAGGAACAGGGCGTCCTTTACTGTTACTATGTCGGGTTTCTCCCCGCAATAGGCGGATCGGAACCCGACCTACCTTTCTGGAGACAGTACGTGTGCTTGACTATATAAACGGAAGACCCGTAGGTCGGCGTTCCGAGGGAGCTCGCCTCAGGCGGACGACCGAGAAACCCGACCTACTCTTTCTCTTATAGTCATGGTGAGCGGAGTCGAACCATGACACTCCGTCAGGCAGGATGACAGGGTCCTTCGACTCCGCTCAGGGTGACATGCCTTTGTGTTTGCCAGATAACATCTCTCACGACATGGGAAAATCGTTCATGGCGCTCCCTCCAGACGCAACAGCCTCTTCTTCATTTCAAGCCCTCCCCCATAGCCGCCAAGGCCGGTCGAGGCTACAACGCGATGACAAGGGATTACCAACGGCAAGTTATTTCGCGCATTGGCGGCACCGACCGCACGATATGCCTTTGGATACCCGATAGCACGCGCAACTTCGCCATAGGTCAGTATCTTCCCATAGGGGATTCTTGCAACGCGCTTAAGCACCTTCTTATGAAAAGGAGATGCGTAAATGTCAAGCTTCAACGTGAACTTCCTGAGCCGACCATCCAGATAAGCGTTAAGCTGCTTCTGCGCCTGCTTGTTTATTTTTCCCCCGGCAGAGATCTCATATCCGGGGAACAGCTTCTTGATCTTCCCTTCGAAGAGCTTCCTGGGCTCACTGGGGAGAAATACAAGCGCTAGGCCTTTATCGGTGGCCACTGTGCGGATAGTTCCAATCCTCGAAGCAAACGAATGCAGGTAAAGCTTTCTCACTGGTTTTTCAGTTTCCTCCTGTTGTGATTATCCAGCAGATCCACGAGCTCCGTTATCGAGTCGATAAAAAAGTCAGGACCGACAGCTGCTACTCTCCTTCTGCCGCCATATGGCGAGGCCACCGCGACGACCTTCATCGGTACCGCCCTTGCGGCGAGAACATCATTGACGGTATCACCAACCACCAAGGTTTCGTGGGGCTCAGCCTTGAGACGCTCCAGCGTCAATCTGAATATAGCCGGGTCAGGCTTGACCTTCTCAACTTCGTCCCCGGCTGTTGCCACGTGAAAGATTTTCTGCCATCCTAACTTCTTAAGTATCCCATCGACATTGACTCTAATCTTGGTCGTTGCTATGGCCATACGGTATCCACACTCTTCAAGCCGGCGAAGCGTCTCTTCGACACCGGGTAGCATCTGTGTGGAGGTTACAACCGTTTTATTCGCCTTCGCTTGGAAGTGGGTACAGAGGTCATCCAGGGATGCGTCGGTAAAGTGGGGATACATCTTTTCCAGTGGATAGCCGATGAAGGCTTTTATTGCCTCCGGCTTCTGTTCGGGTTGGCCCATCTGTCTGAGGGAATAGTTTACTGCATCGACCACTCCTTCAGACGAGTCTATCAATGTGCCGTCAAGGTCGAAGATCAGATTCTTAATGAGCGTCAAAAAAGCCTGCCTATTTCTCCAATCACATCCGTCAGGGGTACCTCTTGGACCCCATCGATCCTGCCCAAGTTCAATGTCGCCACCAAAATAGAGTATGCCCCCACCAAAGTCAACGGACACTCACCAGAGAGAATAATTCCTCCCGGCGCTTCTCCGAAATCAGGCAAACCGTTGGCCACAACAACGCCACCCGCTATTTCAATCTCTTCTCCGGGAAGACCGACGACGATACCGTTGAGGCGTCTGCCGGAACTGTCAGAGAACCTGACGATGTCATACCTCTGCGGCAGAGCGTGCACAATGGGTCTGTTAACGACAAACACATCAACCATGTATGAAAGCCGACTCGCCTTCAGCAAATCACCCTCAGAATATAGAGGACTGAGGCGATTATCCTTTTGAATGAATATCTCCGGGAAGTTTCTCAAAGAGAAATTGAGTGGCGCAATCGGGGATAAAAACTGGTAGGCCACTCCCAGCAGTAGGATAATGATGATTATCTTGCGGCCAGGTGTTATTTTCTGCCGCCTGTCTTTGACTGTGCGCACCAGATCAAGAAACGTAAAAGCATAGAACAACAGAGGCAGAGCGTACAAGACCAGCTTCACTCCCACTGGAAGATGTATGAAAAGCGAGACAATGAAGAGAACCGACGCCAATAACGTCACCAGGAAGATAAAAATGCCAAACAGATACTCGCGCCACAGGAGATGTCCCAGCCCGGGCAGTAGGAGGTGCAAGAAAAGGTTGTACGGCAGTGACCGACCATCTATCTTGGGCACAAGCGCCCCCTGTTCAAAAAGCGCACTATTTCCCCTTTCCTTGTGGCGGATTTACAGAACCATCCCGATGTAACCAAACAAGTTAACATCATCGTCCCAATATTGCTAACGGACCCAGTCTCAAAAAAGTTACTGGCTGCCATGAAAATAATGACCTAACTGTTAAATGTACAATGAGTTATTCATTTTTTCTACTTATCAGTCGCGGGCATGGCAACTAAACGAATATGATAAACGTATAATTGGCAAGTGGATACGTCTGAAGATACAAATCCCGCCGGGCTTGACAAGTTGAGAATGGCGGTTACATTATACTCAGTGCTATTATAACATGACTGGAGGCCTTGATGGTTCGCTATACACTTCAGCTCTTTGGTATTACCCTCTTTGCACTCGCGACAATCTGGTTTGTCGGTTCCGGTGAAGCCACCCAGAACTCCAACTCTGATGAGCCTGTTCTCTGGGCTGACACCGTTCACATAAACCTCGAAGCCGGTTCATCCGAGCAAGAAGAACAGGCCAATAAGCGGGATTCATTCCTCAGAGATGTCAAGAAACTAACACAGACAGCCTTTAACATCAGGAACCAGTACATGGAGGAAGTCAACACCGGGGAGATCATCAAGGCTGGTATCAAAGGTATGCTGAGCGATCTCGATCGGTTCTCGACACTGATGGAGAAATCCACCTATGATGCCCTCATGGAGTCCACGCACGGGAAGTACGAAGGGCTGGGAATGCAGATTGACGCCCGCGATAACCGGATTCGTATCATTGCCCCTATAGAAGGAACACCAGCCTATCGAAAGGGACTCAAGGCCGGCGATGTCGTCTGGGAAATTGAGGGCCAGTCAACCGAAGGGATGACCGCCTCGGAAGCCTCCAAGCTGATGCGCGGTAAGGCGGGTACCTCGATAATACTTAAAATCAAAAGAACCGGTATCAAGGATCCGATAGAATTTGAAATTGAGCGGGCTCTCATTGAGTTAAAGTCGGTCAATTATTACGGCATTATTCCCAGTACCAATATCGGTTATGTGCGCCTTTCCCGTTTTGCTGAAGAGACAAGTCACGAACTGCGAGAAGCTATTAGCTCTCTCAATGATCAAAATATCTCAGCTATGGTATTCGATCTCCGCTCCAACGGTGGCGGACTTCTTGACCAGGCCAAGGAAACCTCCGAGTTATTTTTGGAGCAGGGCAGTGAAATCGTTTACACCAGGGGCCGATGGGAAAACACTGAACGCCACTATTCGTCGGAGCGCCCTCCTTTGTTCCCGGACAAGCCGTTAATCGTTCTGGTTGATGAGGGCACTGCCTCAGCCTCGGAAATTGTCTCCGGAGCAATACAGGATTGGGACCGAGGCCTTATTCTCGGCAATGCCACCTATGGGAAGGGTCTCGTTCAACAGATATTCCCGCTATCGAGTGATGGCAGCATGGCACTGAAACTAACCACTGCCAAGTACTACGTCCCCTCCGGACGCTGCATCCAAAAGCCGGAGAATCAGAACAAAAAGAGCAAGACTCCTCCTCCCGAAGCCCAAGAGGGCACCGAAGAGAGCGACTCGCTCACAGTGCCGCCCCAGCAGGAAATCTACTACACTAATGGCGGTCGGGTTGTCTACGGTGGCGGTGGAATTGTACCGGACATTGAGATTGAGCGTGAGACCTGGAAACCTATTGATATCAACCTCTGGCGGCAGTCAATGTTTTTCGATTTCGCCGTGAAGTATGTTGCCGAATATCCTGAAGTGAAACCAAGTCTTGAAATCACCGACGAGATAGTCGAAGAGTTCAGACAGTATATCAAGGATAGAGAGTTCGACTATAAGTCTACACTTGAGGCCGCCATGGAAGAACTTCAGGAATCCATCACTTCCGAGGGTAATGACAGCCTCTTCACAGGAATGATTGACAGTCTCCAGAAGCTTGTGAAGTTGGAGAAGGCCCAGGATTTCAACCGCTCTCTCGATTACATCAGAAAGACGATCAAGCGCGAGGTGGTCGCGGCCATTGCCGGTCAACGAGGTGTCTATGAAAATGTGGTTCTTAAAACCGATAAGGCCATTTTGAAGGCAGTTGAGATTCTCACCACTCCCGGCGAATACTCAGAGTTGATTTCACGGGGGCAGAAAAAAGCAGAGTTGAATTAAGCACTTTATGCTTCCCGGGTTCATTCGAGGCGTCCCCACGGGCGCCTTTTTCGTGAAACAGGCAGCATGTACACTAAATCTCATGCACGGCAACACGCGAGGTCGAACCCACTGCTGCAGGGTTTTGCCACTGAGAACTCCACCTACCAAACCATGAAGCGGTAATTCAAGTTTGTAACACCAACCTGCCTCTGGAAACAGGCGTGTCGATACCTTCAAGGTACAGTTCCAGGTTTTCACCGATCGAAACGACAGTGCCGTAAACTACTTCATGGCAGGAACCATCAGAAGAATCAGGGTAAATGCTCACTTTTCTGCCGACAACCAATGACCTTTCCCGGTAGAAATCAAGCAACCGACTATAGTGCCCACCCAAGAGGAGTCGGTAGTTCTTATTCAGGATATACGCTAGCTTATTAAACGCCATTCTCTGATTGCACTCATTCGCATCCTGTACAAAATCTCTCAGCGAAGCGACCCTGGGTACGAAGGGATCGCGCTCGATGTGGGGAGTGACCTCAACGTTGAGGCCGATCCCTAAAACGGCGCCGGTCACGACCTCCCCCTGGCTCTGCGTCTGGGCTAACACACCCGATACCTTGGCATTCTCAATCAGTATATCATTTACCCACTTGACGGATGCTTCTCGCTGTAGGCCTGCAATGGAATCAATGGTTTCAATCACCGAGACCGCGGATAGCATGGTAAATCCAACGCCAAAATGGTCCACTTTCTGTTGAGGCGTTAGGTAAGCTGACAGGTGAATGTTTCCAGCCAGGCTGACCCAGGGCCTGTTTTTGTACCCATGCAGCTTACTTCCCGAACCGGCCAGGCAGAGCACCCCGTTCGGAAGCTGCCATTCCGACCGTGCCAGCTCGATCAGCGCATCGTACTGGGACTCAGGAGCAGACTTGACAATGAACAGGTATTTCCAAACCTGATTCCAATCTACAGCGGACACGGCAAGGGAGCTGGTGCAAAAGAGGTTAGACACCAGGCTCTTGACCTCTTTTCTGGCAGATGCCGGGGATGCCATCTCCCAGGACAGCCCTGGCGAGAGAACTTGTTCAGCGTACTCGATACTGTCCGTGTAAACAATCATCACCCATCAAGCCCTATCGAGGCTGTCGCCGATCGCTCAGCCATCCTCACTTCTTGAACCGGTCATCGGAAAACGTGTCTTTGACACGGTGGGATTTGCCCGTAAGCCATCCAACCCGTATGTCTACCTCCCTGTCGAACTCAGGAACGTACGGCTTGATATCCAGCAGCGGCGTGCCTTCAATTATGTCCACATTTGTTATGTACAGCGTGTCGCCGTCTATCTTCCTGAGAGGAACAACAGAAATGCCGATCGGGTTCGGTCGCCGAGGGGCGCGGGTAGCAAAAAGGCCGCGACGAGTATCATCGAGAAACGGCTTCACTTTTAGCGCATAGCCATCCGACAAGTGGAGATGGTAAACCAGAATGATGTGTGAGAAGCCATCGAGGTCGGCCAGTCCCTCCTTGAATTCATCGAACACTTCAACCGTGCCTTGGACACCCTCTGCTGCTCGCGGCTGGATCGGCGCCCCGTGGGGTTGTTGGAATGGCGAATGTATGATGCCTATCGGTCGATACTGAATCTCCTGCAATTGCTATAGCCTCCGGTACACGGTTCCATGTAACTTTCTCAAGGTACATCTCAACAGAAACGATAGCAAGTCCCGCCCGTTTGATTCGATCTTCTGATCCTTTAGGCAACAGCTTCACAAATCACTCACCGTTTTTATTCTTCCGCTGTGCGGCTTTTTTCTGTCCTTCCATGATCTGTATGTGGTGCAGGCCACCTTCCCGAACCATCTTACCTCTGCACTTAGGACAGCGCTCTTCCTGACAGGGGACACCCCTCCCGTGGGGTTTTCTGTAACCACACTTCGGGCAGATACAGTATCCACTTGGTCCATACCGTTGTTTATTCATCTCTGCCATCGCCTATCTCCTTTATGGCCTAATCATTCTCCATGTACATATTCATTTCTGCCATCTCGATTTCACCCCCTTCTATTCACAGCACCTTACAAACAAACAGCGTTTTCACGGCTTTTCCTGGGCAGCCTTCCTACTCGTCCAGGATATCTCGGACTGACCAACCCTGTTACCTCCTAACATAATCATTGCCGACGCATTATAAGCATATGCCCATAATCCATCAGTCAAGATACCCCCTTTTTTTCATAAAGATTTCCTAAAGACGAAATCAGGAAAACTAATTAATTGAACAGACCCTAAAGGATTGCCTGTTCGCCTCGATGCCGGCTACATGTGGTTACTTCACTGCTAATGTAATACTTGATGTGTTGCGCCTATTTGACAGCCAATCAATGGGTTGCTTGGAAATATCATAGCTCTGCTCGTTGGCCCGAACGCCCATTACTCAGCAGAGATGAATAAACGGCTGCCTGAAGTGAAACGCTAATCAGGGGCAGTTCAATTCGGCCCCTTCTCCAAACAGGTAGTTCACTAAGTAAGTCAGGTCCGCAATGTTCACACCATTTGCACCATCGACATCGGCCGCTTCTATAGGCTGTGGTGGTGGCCCACCCAAAAAGAGATAATCAACAAGGTAGGTTACGTCAGCGACATTTGGATCGGAATCGCTGCCGTCAACGTCACCGCAGATGTACGACGGTCCGATGATAAGAGTAAACAGCCTCTCATCGGTACTGCCAGCTATGTCTTCAACCTGTGCGGTGAAATTAACCGTACCGGTGTCAATCGGTGTTCCGGAAAGGAGACCGGCTGGTGAAAGACTGATTCCGGTTCCTTCGAGGTCATGGTCTTTGTCATCCCAGGTCCTTGTGCCCGTGCCCCCGCTGGCCTCAAGCTGCTCTGAATACTGATCACCCTCGGTACCAGCCGGAAGCGAGTCGGTAGTAATTGCTACAGCAGGGTTTATCGTAAACGAGAAGGGTTTATCTTCAGTGTCTCCCCCATCATCGCTCACGTGAGCCGTAAAAGTTATGACTGATGCCACACCAGGCACACCCGATAGCACTCCGGTCATGGACAGGCTCAAACCCGTCCCGCTGAGATCGCCGTTCCTATCCGACCAGACCTTTATCCCGGTGCCACCGGTTACCTGCAACTGCTCACTATAGGCTTGATCAATTGTCCAGTTTGGTAGCGAATCTGTAACAATGACCAGCGCAGCGTTAATGAAAAAGCTGAAGAGTCTTTCGTCAGATTCAAGGGCTTCATCCGTCACCTGCGCAGTGAATGAGATTTGCCCGGTAGAGACCGGAGTCCCGGACAACAGACCGGCAGAAGAGAGCATCAAGCCACTTCCTATAAGATCACCGTACTCGTCAATCCAGGTCAGTGTCCCGGTACCCCCCATTGCCTGCAACTGCTGGGAATATGGGCTATTGATTGTCCAATCGGGAAGAGCCACGGTGATGATCTGCGGCGTCGAAACCCCGCACTCATATACTGTAATGTTAACATCATCGATACCGGCTTCAACAACAGAGCCATCACCCAGGTCAGACGCGTCAAAGCGCAGCCGCATCTGAGTAGTAGGTGTGATAAAGTCACTCACCCAGAAAGCGTGTTCATACCAGCCACCGGAAGCCTCTTCGGTAGGCCCCACAGTTTCAACAAGGACCCAATTACCGCCGTTATTGTTCGATATGTATACCTCAAAGACATCGCTGTGGGGAGTACTGCCGAAATCATTCGAGTACCAGCGGGCATAATGTATCTGCGCGTTACCATCTGAGAGATCAAAGACAGGAGAGGTCAGTATTGTTGTCCCGCCGTCAACATCGGAATCGCCATCCACGTTGTCGGTGAGATAGCATCTCCCGGAACCGTCGAAATCGGTTGTCGGGTCACCGCGATCGCCGCCGCCGACCGGAACTCCGCGATCCCACTGTCCGTCGACTGCATCGCCTGACACTGTCCATCCTTTGTTGGTTTCAAAGTTATCCTCAAAAACTGTAATCAGGTTAGTAGCCGGAATGGCCACGTTAGGGGAGCTGGGATCGGGATCATATACCCTTCCATCGGTAGACTCCTCTACACTGATATAGAACTCCAACCGGTCACCACAGGTAAGCTCTGGCAAAGTCGCCTCATAGTGATTGAGCAATTTCTCCATCATCGACTCGGTTTGGACCGATCCGCCGTTGATGGCATAATGAAGTTGCCCACTGCCTGGTACTGGTGTTCCACCCCCAACGCCATTCACAACCACCTCGAATACAGTCGTCTCTTCTGGAATAACGCTCGTGGGGATTCCATTGGGATACTCAAAAGAGATATTCCGCACTGTGATGTAGTTCACGTAACAGGCAGCATAACCGATACTGGAGCAGCCATAGGGAATGCGCATGTATCCGCCACCTTCACCCCAGCCGGGGCCCCATGAATTGCGCATGAACCAAACGCCGTCCGTCCCCTGGTTATCATCCCAGCCAACAAGAGTAATGGCGTGATTGACAGTACCGCCCGAACAGCCGTTGAATACACCGCCAGTGTACGCCTGCATAGCTGAATTGGCGTAAACAGCGACGGAGATGGGACCGTAATCCAGAATCGCCTGCTTCATAGCCGCAACACTTGGAACACTATATGCATCGCCGATATAGGCCCAGGATTCTATGCCATAGGAGTGAGGATAGGGACAACTACATGGAGCGTCCCAAGCAACATACGGAAAATCGGCTTCCAAAACTGCCCTGGTACTATCGCAATCATCCGTCTTCCACTCATGATAGTCATGCGCAAACCAGCCACCATCACAATCCCACCCATCACGATTACAGCTTACCAGCCACTGTTCTGACAGGTCCACTGTCACACCATCTCTGATCTTGATGTTGCATTCAAGAGGCCCCACCGTTCCAAACGCCCAGCAGCTTCCGCAGCCATCTTGAGCCTTCACCGGCGTACAACCAGCCGAATCCCGCCAATCGAATGACACCGGAAGGCCCCGACCCGGCTTACAGGGATCAAAGCGGGCACCTTCACGCCAATTATCCGGCTCCTTCAAACCGCACAATTGATCGAGCGAATACTGAGTAGCAGGGTTCTCGCCGACCGTAAAAGACCAGCCCTCTTCCCTGCCTTGTTCTTCCAGGACAGCTATATCTTCACTTGTCAACTGCCCATAAACCGGGACTGTTGCCACCATCAGAACGGCAACGAGAGTCGCAGAGAGGACAAACCCCAAGCAATCACGTTTTCTCCTGAATGTTCCCAAAGACTCCATAACCAAGATCCTTTCGTAACAAATGCGAGATGACAAACAGCCTGCCAAGAAAGACACTGAAATAGGAGCGTTCTCTTGCTCTCCGGCAGGCAAGGACTCCGTAAGTATTCCGTTTTTTCTGACTCAACACAAATATATAGAAAAAAACTGTTTTTGTCCACCTCAAAAACAGCCCGATATCCGTTTAAGAGCGTCACTGCAAGCGGCATTTTCGGGTCTTAACCTCGCGGTTTTTGGTGTTACATTGTACCCCGCCTAACAGGTGGGTTTGAATGCGATCGTGGACAGCAGAGTCGTCACAAACCTACCCGCCGGTCACAAACATGTCATTGTTCGACTTCGCCCGACAGTCCGCCAAAGGCGGATGGACGGCTCACCATGACGGTGGCAAGCCACTCCTATCTCTCGTACATAGTCATCCTGAGCGGAGTCGAAGGATGAAAAAGGGTGCTTGGATTAAGGCTTCCCATAGCAAGCTATGGGGCACCCGGGCACCAGGCAAATGTGCTTGTTGAAAAACATGACAAGCGTCATAGCGAGGAGCCAAGTGATATGGCTATCTTGTTTGCATTCAATAACCGAGATTGCCACGCTGTTGCTCGCAATGACAAAAATGTGACTTTTTCAACACTCCCAGAGCTGTGGGCCAACCGTCCATCCAGTATTTACAAAGAGCTACCCATTATTGGGCTCCCTTAAGAAAATCCTCTCTAATCATATAATTTCCAAAAGATTACGGCCATCCAAAAAATTACTGTCTTGCGGTCTTATATTCAATCACAACCGATCGGTTCGTAAGTGGTTACTGGAATAGTGGTTACATTAATAGACTTTTCAATTGTTCAGATTCGCTGCACAAATGCGCATTTTATGTATGCTTGTCTCAGCTCTAAGTTATTGCAATGTATGGGATTATGGGTTAGAGAAAAAACACCTATAATAGCGTTTGGTATTCTTTACGAAAGGCTATCTTGGATTGGTTAATTAAACAAAAAGTCACACTTAATTAAACTATAGGAGACTATGATGTCAAAAAAGAGAGGGTTCGCCAGGTATGAGCTTCGAGAAAAAGGGAAATTAGTCTATGTAGGGATTACGAGTCAGTCTCTTGACGAACGTGCAGAGCAACATCGCCAAGACGGAAAGCGTTTTACTTCTGTAAACAAGGCGGGCCCCTTTGTAACAAAGGATTCAGCTGAAGAGTGGGAGGAGAATAGGCTTGAACAGTATCGACACTCTCACAAGGGAAAGAACCCACGGTACAACAAAACGAATCAATAAAACTCTAACTGTATGTAGGAGGATTTGGATTATGAGAAAACTGGTAATTGCAGTAGTTCTTGTAGTATGGCTCGTCCAAGCAGCTGCGGCAGGAACACTTCTGAAACCACATTGGAGGTCTAAAAGTTTGTTGGAACCTATCGCTCTAATTATGGCATTCGATACCGCCAGTCAGTCGTGGTATCCTTTCGGAACCGGAGTTCTATGTGATATAGATTCGACATTTCCAGATATTTATCTGATTACTAATAGACATATTTACGTTAACAAAGATTCACTTAAGATAAGTTTCCCCAATTTCAGACATTCAGAAGGGCGTATTTTTGCAGTAGAAGCATTTGCCACTTTCCATAAGAACACAACTAAGGCTCTTATGCCTGAAGATGCGGATTCTGATTTTGTTGCAATACCAATCGCTCGCCCACATGACTCATTAAGCATTAATCCAATTACGGAAGAAAAAACAATCCGTCACAACGACCTTGAATACGGTGAACAGGTTCTCTTCTTTGGCTATCCCAATTATGCCGATTATGGTTTGTATGGGAATGTGTGGAATCTACCCATTTGCCGAGATGGTTCGGTTGCCTTCTTTGCTACTCAGGACGTTTACTTCGCAGGTTCGAAGTTCTTGATCCCGGGCATGTATCTGATTGATGGCGTTTCTTTGGGTGGAAATAGCGGCGGTCCAGTGTTTATTAGAAGGGCTTACGTTTCGGAAACTTCAGATGGCAAGTTGACAGTTTCTTATGATATGAGACTTGCCGGAATCATCTGCAAACACTATCCCATCATTAAGCCACACACGATTCCGCTATCGAAGATACCAGCTGTTATTGAACTTGTAGACTCAACCAGACTAGCAGATAGCTCACTCGTACTGCAGTTACTTTCTGAGGATTATACTTTCACGTACGAAGAGAACTCCGACCTCGCAGTGGTTATATCGATAGACATGATAATCGACTATGTGAAGGAGCAAGTAGATAAACAACGGATTGGATTGGTGGAGGAGTGAACGTTATTACGATGCTAATCCTTGAAAGGATCATTACATAAGTACATGACAAAAAACTTCATGATTTATCACCCCACCCATTTACACAACGTAGCTGCTAATATCGCAGCGGGGTTGCCAATGGCGTAGCCCAAAAGCGCCATCAATATCGAGACTGGCACCAACGTCGTCCGGTGATACGCCGCCACAATCGGCGCGGAGGCTGCGCCGCCGATATTCGCTGCCGAGGCAATGGCCGCTGTGTGGACGTCGACTTTGAATATCTTGGCCGCCGTAACGAGAAAAGCTCCATGTATGAAAATCCAGATATATGCCCCCAGCAAGAACCAGAAGACGGACGTGCTCAAATTCGACAGGTCGGCCTTAGCCCCCATCCGCGCCACGAACAGATAGACCAGCGCCATGGCCAGAGCGTGGGAACCGGGTATCTTGCTGGCTCTGGTAAACGACAGGATGATGCCGACCACCGTCACGATAAGAATCTTGTACGTATTCACGGAGAACACAGGCGGTACCGGTGGGAGCATGTTTGCGATCCATGTAGCCAAAGCCGTAACGCCAAACCCGAAAAAGGCTAAATACAGATAGTGGCGCATCTCGACCTTGCCTTTGTCCATGGTCAGTTCGGCAGCGGCCTTTTCCATCGTTTCCAACCTGTCCTTCGCTATTCCGGTGAAGCGGTTGAACCACCCGGCCAGATTCTTCGAAGCCAGCATAATCGGCAACCATATCAAATAGACGGCGTTGTCGGCGATCACGGCATAACCGAAATCGAGCGTGCTTTCGTCAAGGTCCAGCGCAATCGCCACCGCGGCCATATTGCCCGTGCCGCCGATCCAGCTTCCCGCCAGTGCCCCAAACCCTTTCCAGGCCTCCGGCCCCAGCCCTTGCTTGACTATGAAGAATCCAATTGGCGCTCCGACCACAACACCCAGCGTACCGGCGAGCATTACAAACACCCCTTTACCCATTACACGGACCGTGGCCAGTATATCGACATCCAAAAGCATGATTACAAGGAACATGGGCAGGATGTTGGCGCCCATAAAATCGTAGACGGGCGACTTGGTCGGGATGAGACCGCTGTTTGATAATGCTACTGGTATAAGATAAATAAAGATCAGCGGTGGGAAGTAATTGAAGAACTTCCACCCCGTTTTCTTTTCCAGGAAAAAGAAAAACGAAGTTACCGCCGCCAGCACGGCTAGAATGCCGGCTGGGGATGTGATGAGTGATTGCTGCATAGTTCCTTTCAGGGTCGCCTAATGTTTGCCCGAATGTATCTAATAGCAATAAGTAGGTCAAGCCCACTTGGAGCTTGACCTACAAGACTTTCCGTGCGCGGCAGACAGGGTTTGGGACAACCTCGACCTGCCTGATGCCACCGTGAATGCAAAACATGCTGCCTTTTTCTTCAAGCCGATGTATATTACAATCATGCCCAATGAAATAAAACTCAAAGAAAAATATATCCTTGCGAAGTGTTGCTCTCCGTCACTTGAAGATAAGATTGTCGGCTACTACAGCCACGACAATTACCTCAAGGTGCACCATCACGACTGCGCCAGTCTCAAAAAGGCCGAACCAACCAGGCTCGTTGCATTGTCATGGGATGACATACTGGAGGATGCAGGTTTCACCCCAGGGCAGGATTACAACGAATTGGAGGTTGATGACTTTGCGGTGCTAAGGCATCATCTTGACTACGGCATTGACTATTCCCTGATGGTTGCAAAAGCGCTGGCTATTCCCAAACAGGATGCGTTCGAGCGGCATAAGCGGCTGCGAGACCTGGGACTTTTACAGCGCGTCGAGCCGCGAATAGTGCAGTACCGCAAGGGAGTTGTCGACAACAAGTGGATCAAGCACCGTAACCATACCTATTACGATCTGACTGAAAAAGGGAAAGCCTACCTTGACTATCATAGGACTCACAACAGTTGATACCAATCTGTCAATAACATTTCACGAAGCGAAACAGTTGGCCGTTAATGGTACGGATAGGCACTCCTGGTCAGAACATTCGGCTCGGCGCATGGCCAACACTGAGCCTAATGTGCTACGACTGAATATGATGTCGTTCCTGCAAAAGCAGGGTTTTTTGAGAAAATAGAAGCATAGCCATTCACATATTACCTGAACATGCCCACAGGAAGTGGCTTTCAGAGGGGGCGTGGGAGACTGTTACCGCGGGATTCATAGAAATACTTGATGTAATTCCAGGCGTCGGCTGCTTTGTCGGCATAAACAAACAGATTGATGTCTTCCTCGTCGATAGTACCCTCTTTGAGCAGATAGTCGAAGTTAATCAACTTACGCCAGTATTTCTCACCGAACAGAATAATCGGCAGCCGTTTCACGACTCCAGTCTGGACCAGTGTCAGAGCCTCGAACAACTCGTCCATCGTTCCATAGCCGCCTGGAAACGCCACCAGCGCCTTAGCGCGAAGGAAAAAGTGCATTTTCCTCAAGGCAAAGTAATGGAACTGCATACAGAGTTCCGGAGAAATGTATGGGTTTGGCTCCTGCTCCTGAGGGATTGTGATATTCAGACCAACAGACTTGGCGTCAACATCATGCGCTCCTCGATTGGCAGCCTCCATAATTCCCGGCCCACCGCCGGTAACAATGACGAACTGGTGGTCATTGTGTTTCTGGCCTTCCATAGAGACCAGACGGCCAAGTTCTCTCGCCTCATCGTAGAAATGAGACTTAGCCCGAATCGACCTGGCAATTCTCAATTGTCTCTTGAGAGAACGATCCATAGGATTTCGTTTGAGCTTCACTTCAAGTTTTTTCACCCGGGCTTCAGCCTTTTTTGGCTCCAAAATACGGGTGCCACCAAAGACCACGATAGTCGATACGATTTTTTCTTTACGGAGAATGAGCTCAGGTTTCAGCAGCTCTAACTGCAGCCGCACCGGGCGGAGGTCATCCGTATCTATGAAATCATTGTCGTAATAGGCAATCTTATAGGCAGGTGACCTCTTCAGGCGCTTGACCATCACTTCCACATCGTTTTTCTTTTTTGACATAACACGTACCAATACTAAGTCTTACCATGAGACCATCTGAGCATTACTCAAAATCTCCGCCTTATTACAGGCACCGCCACCAGCACAGAACTATAATACACTACCATCAACATAGGTACCTAAAGATTTGTTCATCCCGCAGGCTATTGAATTGACTCTCGTAGTAACAGGCTGTCCCATCGCCTGAAGAATCCGGACAAACTACCTCTGCGGCGTTCATCTCTTCGGATTCCATTAGGTCGGGAGAAGATGGACTGCCATACACCTGCCGCAGTGCCTATGGGGTGACCTCCTGCGACTCCGGCTTTTCAAGGAGAGTCCCAGCAGAAACTCCCAAGCATATTCCCAGCGATTCAGCCGTTTTCACAAGGGGATGATCAGGTGTGACAGTACGCAGCTTGCCGGCCACGTCCTTGAGAGGCGTAGCGCTCATATTCCCTTTCTTCAAAGCGACCATCTGACCAAACTCGCCTCGGCTCACCATGCGCACCGCTTCGGCGCCAAACCTGGTCGCCAGTATGCGATCGAACGGTGTCGGTGATCCACCCCTGAGCAAGTGCCCCAGAATTGTCACCCGGCACTCAATATTTGTCAGACCCTCTATTTGGGAGGCAATCTGGTGAGATATCCCACCCAGTCGGATAGCATCAGGAGAGCCCCTGACCGTGCGCTTCACGACTATCTTTCCGCCAAACGGCTTGACCCCCTCGCCAACGACAACTATCGAGAAGTTCTTGCCCATGGCGTTTCTGGTCTTAACGGCTTCGCAGACAGCATCGATGTCGTATGGAAACTCCGGCATCAGGATAATGTCGCCACCACCAGCCATACCCGAATACAAGGCCAGCCATCCGGCATACCGGCCCATCACCTCAACAATCATAACCCGGTGATGCGATTGGGCTGTCGTATGAATCTTGTCAACTGCTTCTGTTGCCGTTGTAAAGGCGGAATCAAAACCGAAGGTAACATCTGTCCCAACCAAGTCGTTGTCAATTGTTTTTGGCACCCCGACAATGGGCAGCCCTTTGTCGACCATACCTGCTGAGGCAGCCATTGTACCGTCCCCGCCGATTGCAATCAAGGCACCCAGCCCAAGGGATTCGAAGTTGCGTAGGGCTTGGCTGGAGCGGTCAAGGTAAACAAAATCCTCACCCTCCAGAACAGGATAATGAAAAGGATCCGCCCGGTTGGAAGTCCCCAGGATGGTACCGCCCTGTGCTAGGATGCCGGAAACATCCTTGGTGCCCAGCTCCCGGTAACGGCCTTCGACAAGCCCTTCATAGCCATCAGCAAAGCCAATGACTTCGATATCGTAGTCATTATCAGCCGTCTTGACGATTGCTCTCAAGACAGCATTCAGGCCGGGGCAATCGCCTCCACCTGTTAGAACGCCGATTCTCTTTGATGTTTTACCCATATCTCAACAAAATATCAGATGAATTTGCTCCGTTTTTAGTCCAACGTTCTTAGTTTCATGACTAAAATAACTACTATTCCTATTGTCGACAAATACAAATTTACCCTAAGGGCAGCCGCTGTCAAAGCCTCTTTCTTCTTATAACTTGACTTACGTATTGATTGTAGTGTAAAATAAACTGGTAATTCAGGCGATAAAGGAATAGGCCTACTAATGGGAGATATAACAAGGATGACGAGTTAACCAATGCGCGTAAAGCAATTCCTCGTACTGCCAAAACTACCTGAACGGATAATAGCGCTCCAGGAGTTGGCGAGGAACCTCTGGTATAGCTGGACTTGGGACCTGGTCAAGTTGTTTATCAGGCTCGATCCCGAAATGTGGGAGGAGTGTTACCAGAACCCAGTCGAAATGCTTTCCAAACTTCCCCAGGAGACACTCCAGAAAGCTGCTGATGACGACGGTTTCGTCGCCAATCTTGACCGGGTATATCAAGAATACCATGAGTACCTATCTCGGAAGAGGTGGTTCCACCACAAGTATGGCGAATTTGAAAACCACAAGGTGGCTTATTTTTCCCTTGAATACGGTCTGGACACCGGACTCCCGGTCTACTCCGGCGGCCTGGGGGTACTGTCAGGGGACACCCTGAAATCAGCTTCCGACCTCGGGCTGCCTTTGGTAGCGGTGGGATTGCTATATCGATACGGCTATTTCCGCCAGTTCCTCTCCAGCGATGGCTGGCAACAGGAACGTTACGAAGAAAACGACTGGTACCACATGCCGGTGCAGTTAGTTAAGGATGACCATGATCAACCACTGCGAGTTTCGGTCAAAATTGACGGGACGCCGGTACAGATACAGATTTGGAAAGTGAGCGTAGGACTGATACCATTATACTTACTCGACACGAATATCCCGGAGAACTCCTCAAAATGCCGCGATATCTCATCGGTCCTATATGGCGGTGACAAAGACATGCGCATCCGGCAGGAAATCATTCTGGGGATCGGTGGTGTCAAAGCTCTGAGGGCGGTCGGTATTGAACCAGCCATTTATCATATGAACGAAGGCCATTCCTGGTTTCTGACACTTGAGCGAATCTGGTCCTTGATTCAGGAAAAGAACCTCAGCTTCCAGGAGGCCTGCCAATACGTCTGGTCAACCACCATTTTCACCACACACACTCCGGTACCGGCTGGAAATGAGAAATTCGATCCCGTTCTGGCCCATCGTTACCTAGGTGAATTCGTGTCGCGTCTTGGCCTGGGTTGGAAGGATTTTCTAGCCATGGGACGAGTGATTGGAGACAACGAAGCTGAGCCGTTTTGCATGACCGTGGCCGCGCTAAAATTCTCTGCCTTTGCCAACGGCGTGTCTAAGCTACACGGGAAGATTTCCCGAGAGATGTGGCACAATATCTGGCCCAATCTGCCGCGTGAAGAAATCCCAATCAAGGCTATCACCAACGGTGTCCACCCCTCCTCGTGGATTTCCCACGATATGAGTGAACTATACGAATCCTATTTCGGACCTATGTACGTGGAACGGCCGGGGGCTGCCGAAGTCTGGCAGAGAGTGCAGAAGATCCCGGATGCAGAGCTATGGCGGATCCACAATCGGAGACGGGAACGACTGATCTTCTTCGCTCGCAAGCGGCTAAAACAACAGCTTATCCGGCGAGGCAGCTCTCAACTGGACTTTCAACGGGCGGAGCAGATCCTTGACCCTCAAATATTGACAATCGGTTTCGCACGTCGGTTTTCTACTTACAAGCGAGGAACCCTCCTGTTCAGCGACATTGATAGGCTGGAAAAGATGATAAACAACCCGGAATGTCCCGTACAGGTGGTCATTTCCGGCAAAGCCCATCCGCTTGATAACCCCGGCAAAGAGATTATAAAACAGATTGTCGGCTACGCCTCGCAGGAGCGGTTCCGCAATCGCATCATCTTCCTTGAAGACTACGATATCAATGTAGCCCGCTACCTGGTTCAAGGCGCAGATGTTTGGCTTAACACTCCACGCCGTCCTCAAGAAGCCTCAGGGACATCAGGCATGAAAGCCGCATTGAACGGCGCCCTAAATGTCTCTATTCTTGACGGATGGTGGGCGGAAGGCTACAGCGATGAGACCGGTTTCAAGATCGGCAACGGAGAGGAGTACGATAATGTCGAACTCCAGGATCACCTCGAGGCAGAGCTGCTCTACAATGTCCTTGAGAGGGAGGTAATCCCGCTTTTCTATGCACGAAATGAAATCGGCCTGCCCACAAAATGGGTGGCAAAGATGAAAGCAACCATCCAGATGGCTGGAGAACGCTTTTCAGCCCAGCGCATGCTGATGGACTACACCGATCAATCCTATCTTCCTGCTCTGAAATCGAGCCTTAGAATGCAGGAAAACAACCATGAGCTTACCAGGCAAGTGACTGCCTGGCTGGACCGCATGATCAATAGCTGGGATAAGATCGCAATACGGGATGTAGAGGTGCCGGAGATGGGCCCCACCTTGTTTGTCGGCCAGAAGTTTCCCATCACGATCAAGGTGTTTCTGGGCAGCATCACTCCAGATGATGTTCGTGTGGAGGTAGTATCGGGTAGGCTGAACTCTCAGGAGCAAATACTGAGCTATAACCCCTTAGATGCAACTCTGGTAGCCAATCCCTCTCAGGATAGTTCCGAGAACAATGGAATATACACCTTCGGCGGTGAAGTCACCTGCAACGAATCCGGGAGGTTCGGCATTACGGCGCGCGTTATCCCAAAAAATGAAAACCTGCCTCACACATTCAAGCCCAAGATGATTAGTTGGTGGTAAGGCGGCCGAATCGCATTCGCAAGTTCCCCGAACAAGCTGGCGTAGAGCTCCCCCAACGCCGAGGTGCTGTTCTCTGCGTACCACGATGCCGAAACCTGTTCCCCTTAGGCTCGTAGACCCGTTCAAGGACAATGCGTTACTGAATCATGAGCCGGGGGCGATCAATGATCTTCAAAAGGAACGTTTTGTTCTCTGTCCCCCACAATGTCTCGTAGCCTACTGACTAATCACTTGACATTCAACCAGCTCGCATCTTAATTCACACGAAAATGTAATCATCCAACCAAAAAACTTCGGAGGATTCAATGAAACAGAGTGTCACGCGCTGGCTTATCTTACCAGCTTGCCTGGCGTTGTTCTTCGTGACGACTGTTTTCAGCTTTGACTTCACAGAGCTGGAGAATTCAGTTACGGAATTCGCGCTGGAAAACGGGCTGAAAATCATCGTTATGGAACGACACGAAGCGCCGGTAATCTCGTTCGTAACCTGGGCCAATGTCGGCGCCGTC